>BFBZ01000011.1_pt13 | contig 31837 bp, 36 predicted proteins | sample 1888401 | NCBI WGS metagenome assembly BFBZ01 (sample SAMD00112614, study PRJDB3348) | symbiont metagenome | host: Chara braunii
ATCGCGTTCCTGCGGGAGGCGCCGACGGCGGCGGCGGCGAAGGCGTTCGCGGCGCCGGACGGACCGGACGAGGCGGTGGTGATCGGGCGGGAGGTCCACCTCCGCTACCCGGACGGGATGGGGCGCTCCAAGCTGACCGGCGCCTCCATCGAGAAGGCGCTCACAGTGCCGGCGACGGCCCGCAGGCGCAGCGTCGTGGAGAAGATCCGGGACCTCCTGGAGGCCTGACGGGCGGATCCACCGGCGGGGGGTGACGCCGCGGGGTCGGCTGTCGTAGCATCGCGCGTCCCCCGACGTGCCCGAGGTGTCCGTGACCCACCCCTGGCGCGCCTTCGTGGCGTGCATCGCAATCGCCTGCGCCTTCGCGTGGGTGTCCACCGCCTCCGCCGCGACCAAGGTCGCGTTCGTGCAGGGCGAGCAGAACGTGTTCGTGACCCGCCCCGGCGACGGGCTCCAGGCCGCCCTCCAGGGCCTCCTGGCCGGCCCCACCGCCGCCGAGAAGAAGACCCAGATCCGGACTTACATCTCCGGCGCCACGCCGGTGCTCTCCGTGACGCAGCAGGGCTCGGTCGCGACGGTCGACCTCGGCGACCGGTTCGTGTCGGGCACCAAGTCCGACGCGATCAACGCCCGGCTGTCGCAGCTGGTGGCGACGGTCACCGCCGTCCCCGGCGTGACCTCCGTGCAGGTGCTGATCGACGGCGGCGTGCCGTTCGGCCTCTTCCCGGGGATCGACGCGACCGCCCCGCTGACGGTGGCCAAGCTGCGCACGCCGAGCGTCGCGCCGCCGCCCAACCCCGTGACCCCGTCCGGTCCCGTCACCGGCGGCACGAAGGCGGCCCAGCAGCGCCTTGCCGATCTCGGGTACCTGCTGCCGGGCGACGTCGACGGGCGCCTCGGCCCCGCCACCACCGCCGCGGTGATCGCGTTCCAGAAGTGGGAGGGCCTCCAGCGCGACGGCGTCCTCGGGCCGAAGACGCTCGCGGCGCTCGGCCGCGCCAACCGGCCCACGCCCATCACGCAGGGCGGCAGCGGCCGGCGCCTGGAGGTGCTGGTCGACAAGCAGCTCGCGCTGGCGATCCAGGACAACCGCGTGGTGCGGGCGCTGCACGTCTCGTCCGGCAAGCCGTCCACGCCGACGCCGATCGGGAGCTTCAAGGTGTACGCGCAGTACCCGCGCTGGTGGTCCACGCCGTTCCAGGAGTGGCTCCTGTGGGCGTCGCCGTTCGTCGGCGGTGTCGCGACGCACCAGTACCCCGACGTCCCCGTCTACGCGGCGTCGCACGGCTGCGTGCGGGTGCCGGCGCCGAACGCGCCGTGGCTCTACCGGTTCCTCTCGGTCGGGGACCCCGTCCGCGTGCTGGCGACGTCATGAGGCGCCTCCGCACCCTCGCCGCCGGGGCCGCCGCGGCCGCCGCCGCCGCGCTGGCCGCCGCCGTCCCCGCCGCCGCCCAGACCCCGGCGACCCCGCCCCCCGCGATCGTGCCCGGCGTCCTGACCGTGGGCCTCAACCTGCCGAGCGACGGGTTCCAGGTGGGCGCCGTGAGCGGCACCACCGTGACGTTCGCCCGCGGCTTCGAAGTGGGCCTCGCGGCCGCCGTCGGCCGCCGGCTCGGGCTTCCGGTCCAGTTCGTGAACGTGCCGGTGTTCTCCGACGTCGTCGCGCCCGGCCCGAAGCCCTTCGACCTGGCGTTCGCGCAGGTGTCGATCACCTCCGGCCGCCGGCAGGCCGTCGACTTCAGCACCCCGTACCTGGACGTGGACCAGGGCGTGCTGCTGCGCCGCGGCCTCGGCACGACGCCCACCAAGCTCTCCGCGCTCAAGCCGCTCCAGCTCTGCGTGCTGAAGAAGAGCACGGGCGCCGCGGTGGTCGCGAGCCGGGTGAAACCGGCGAAGCCCGCGCGGGCCTACCCCGGCGTGACGGCGTTGTTCCAGGGCCTGGAGACGGGGCGCTGCGACGCCGTCGTCTACGACGCCCCGACCCTCGCGGTGCTCGCGGCGGAGGTCCCGCTGCGCGTCGGGTCGATGGCGGGCGTCATCGCCACCGGCGAGCGCTACGGCGCCGTGCTGGCCGACGGCAGCCCGCTCGTCCCCACCGTCAACCGGGTCGTCAAGGGCCTCATCAACGACGGTACCGTCACCCGCCTCCAGGCGAAGTGGCTGAACGTCAACCTCACGAGGCTGAAGACCCTCAGCTAGGAGGGCCCCCGGTCGTCAGCCCTCGTGCGCGAAGGGCAGCTTCAGGTGGCGGGCCTTGTCGACCTCGACGAGGAACGCCACCGTCGTCTCGGGGTCGCGCATGGGGAAGGGGGCCCCGATGTACTTCTGCGACAGGCGGTCCATCGCCGCGATCGCCTCGTCGCGCTCCAGGCGCTCCACCACCCGGCCGCGGACGTCCGCCTGCCGGTAGGGGTCGTCGCGGTCGACGATCGACAGCGCCACCCGCGGGTCGCGCCCGATGTTGAGCGCCTTGCGGCTGCCGCGCTGGGTGAAGAACACGAGCCGGTCGCCCTCCACGTCGATCCAGATCGGCACCGACGTCGGCCCCTGCGGCCCGCTCGTGGCCAGGTGGGCGTAGTTGCGCGCCGCGAACAGTTCGCGGACGTCGTCGGGGATGGCGCTCACGCGGTCCTCCGGGCCTCGGGGTCGACCGGCTCCCACGTCGCGACCCACGCCTCGATCTCGTGGACCACGCGCGAGAGGGCCTCGCCCTTCGGGGTCAGGCGGTACTCGGTCGCGCCGTCCGGGCGCTCGCGGCGCTCCATCAGCCCGGCGCTCTCCAGCTCGCGGAGCCGCTCGGTGAGCAGCCGCGCCGACAGGCCGTCGACGCTGGTGCGGATCTCGGTGAACCGGGCCGGCCCCTCCATGGTGGCCCGGATCACCGCCGCGCTCCAGCGGCGGCCGAGGAGCTCGGCCGCCGCCTGGTAGCGGTGGCAGACGGGGGGACGCTGACGACAGCCATCCATCGCCGTCACCCTACCCCTGCGCCCCGTCGCCCTACGCGGCCAGCGCCGTCCCGTTGCGGTCGCCGGCGGGCTCCAGGGCGATGTCGAGCACCTCCTGGACCGTCAGCACCGGGTGGACGGTGACGTCCTCGAGCACGGCGGCGGGCACGTCGTCCAGGTCGCGCCGGTTCCGCTCCGGGATGACCACGTCGGTCAGCCCGGCCCGGTGGGCCGCCAGGATCTTCTGCTTGAGTCCGCCGATCGGGAGCACCCGGCCCTGGAGGCTGACCTCGCCGGTCATCCCCACGTTCGGCCGGACCGGACGGCCGGACGCCAGGGACGCGATGGCCGTGATCATCGTCACGCCCGCCGACGGCCCGTCCTTCGGGATGGCGCCCGCCGGGATGTGGACGTGGATCTCCTTGCCCGCCAGGTCGGCCGGGTGGATGCCCACCTCGGCGCCGTGCGAGCGCGTCCACGACAGGGCGATCCGGGCCGACTCGCGCATGACGTCGCCGAGCTGGCCGGTCAGGACCAGGCGGTCGCCCGGGCCGTCGGCCTGCGTGGCGCTCGCCTCCACGAACAGGACGTCGCCGCCCGTGCCCGTCACGGCCAGGCCGGTCGCGACGCCCGGCGTAGCGGTCCGCTCGGCCGCCTCGTGGTGGAACTTCGGCCGCCCGAGGGCGTCCTGCAGCTCGTCGGAGCCGATGGTGATGTGGCCCTCGTGCCCCTCCGCCACGCGGCGCGCCGCTTTGCGGAGCACCTTGCCGATCTCGCGCTCCAGCCCGCGGACGCCGGCCTCGCGCGTGTAGTCGCCGATGACCGACCGCAGGGCGTCGTCGCCGAACGTCACCTCGTCGGGCCGCAGGCCGTTGCGCTCGATCTGGCGCGGCAGCAGGTAGCCGCGGGCGATCGCGAGCTTCTCGTCCTCCGTGTACCCGTCCAGGGCGATGATCTCCATCCGGTCCAGCAACGGGCCGGGGATGGTGTCGTAGACGTTCGCGGTGGCGATGAACAGCACCTCGGACAGGTCGAGCTCCACGTCGAGGTAGTGATCGCGGAACGAGTGGTTCTGCGCCGGGTCGAGCACCTCGAGCAGGGCCGACGACGGGTCGCCCCGCCAGTCGCTGCCGACCTTGTCGATCTCGTCGAGCAGGATCACGGGGTTGCGCGTGCCGGCGTCGCGCAGGGCGCGGACCAGCCGGCCCGGCAGGGCCCCGATGTACGTGCGGCGGTGGCCGCGGATCTCAGCCTCGTCGCGGATCCCGCCCAGGCTCATGCGGGTGAACTCGCGGCCGAGGGCCCTCGCCACGGACTTGCCGAGCGAGGTCTTGCCGGTGCCGGGCGGCCCCACGAGCGTGAGGATGACGCCGGTCTGGGCGTCCTCCATCCCGCGCTCCTGGCGCAGCTTGCGCACGGACAGGTACTCGAGGATGCGGTCCTTGACCTCCTCGAGGCCGGCGTGGTCGGCGTCCAGCACCTCGCGGGCCGCCTCCACCTCCAGGTGCTCGTCGGAGCGGACGTCCCACGGCAGCGAGACCATCCACTCCAGGTAGGTGCGGATCATCCCGGCCTCGGGGCCCTCCGTCTGCCGCTCCAGGCGGGCGAGCTCGCGCTCGGCCTCCTTGCGGGCGTCCTCGGGCATGTTCGCGGCCTCGATGCGCTCGGCCCAGTCGTCGTCGCCACCGCCCTCGCCGTCCTCGCCGAGCTCCTTGCGGATCGCGGCCAGCTGGCGGCGCAGCAGCATCTCGCGCTGGGTCTTGTCGAGGTCCTCCGCGACGTTCTCGCGGATGCGCCGGCGCAGGCCGGCGTCGGCCAGCCGCTCGCGCTGCGCCTCGATGGCCAGCTTCAGGCGCTCGACCACGTCGGTCGCGCCGAGCAGCTCGAGCTTGGTGGCCACGGGGATCTCAGGGGCGTAGCCGGCCGTGTCGGCCAGGCGGCCCGGGTGGCTGATGGACGAGAGGAAGTGCGCCACGCGGGAGCGGTCGCCGCGCAGCTCCGCGACCTCCTCGACCACGGCGCGGTACTCGCGCGCCAGCGCGGCGGCCTCGGGGCCCGGATCGTCCGGGTCCGGCATCTCGTGGGCGCTCACGCGAAGACCGGCCTCGCCCACGATGGCGGGGCCCAGCTCCGCGCGGTGCATCGCCTCCACGGCCACGCCGCGCGTGCCGTCCGGCAGGTCGATCTCGCCAACGACCTGCGCCACCGCGCCGTAGGACGCGAAGCGCCCCTCGATGCGCGGCACGAGCAGGATGCGGCCCTCCACGGCCCCGTCGAGCGCCTCGGCCTGCTCGCCGGAGGTCACGGGGAAGGTGACGCTGGTGCCCGGGAGCACCACGGCGTCGTCGAGTGGGAGGACCGGCAGAACGGTGGTGTCCCGATTCATCGAAGCTCCTGGATCTCTTCAGCGGTTACCCGACGTAACCACCGCAGCCAAGGTTACCTTTCGTCACCACGTTGTCAAACGGTCCCCGGGGCCCCTCGCCTGGCCCGCATCTTGGCCCGGTTCCCGCACCATTCCATGGAGCACCAGCGCCGCCGGCCGGGCCGGGAGGCGTCCACGAAGAGCAGGCCGCAGTCGTCGGCGGCGCACACCCGGATGCGGTGCCCGAGCGGCCCGCCGAGCAGGTCGATCGCATCGCGCGCCAGGGTCGAGCGGGCCTGCGCGACGGTGCCGGGCGCCACTCCGGAGCGGCCGTCGGAGCCCAGGCGGGGGGCGAGCGGGGGCTCCGCCGCGGCGGCGTTGACGACCGCCACGGCCGCCCTGGGTGGCTCGTGCCCTGCGGCGCGGGCGGCGGCCGCGTCCCAGATGGCGGCGCGCAGCGCCCGCGTGGCGGCGAGGTCCCCGGGGGCGGCGGTCAACTCGGCGCCGGTCATGCGGCCCAGCCAGTGGGTGACGTCGTCCTCCCCGTGGAGGATCTCCCACCGCGCCAGCGCGCCCCCGCCGCCGGTGTGGACCAGGTCGATGCACATCCGCCCGGACCGGAAGCGGCGGGCCTCGGCGGCCGTGAGTCCTTGCATGTCCTCCATGACACCAGTATGACTGGTGTCGAACGCGGATGGGAGGATCGGCGATGGGGGAGTCGCGGGCGACGGGCCTGACACGGGACGCCGGCTGGCAGATCGGGGTGCGGCGGACGGTCCCGGCGGGCGTGGACGAGGTGTGGGCGCTGCTGCGGTCGCCGGAGGGCACTGCGGCGTGGCTCGGCGGCCCGGTGGAGATCGCCCCAGGGCCGTACCGGCTCGATGATGGGACCGACGGGGAGGTCCGGGTGGACGAGCCGGGCTCGCACGTGCGCCTCACGTGGCGCCCGCCCGGCCGCGAGGAGCCGACGGTGGTGCAGGTGCGGGTGCTGCCCGCCGCGACGGGGGCCACGATCGCGTTCCACCAGGAGCGCCTGGGGGGCCCCGAGGAGCGCGAGGCGATGCGCGAGCGCTGGGTGGCGGTGATCGCGCGGCTCGAGGCGATGCTCGCGGGCTGAGCCGCTTTCGGTTTTTCTGACGTTCGCCGGTACCATCGGGGTGTGGAGCTGCGGCGGCCCTGGAGGCGGGGCCCGGACCGGCTTGGGCCGGCGCGCGCGCGGCTGCCCGCGCGCGGGGTCGCGGGGCGGAGCGAGGCGGAGGGCGGGACGCCCGAGCCGGCGATGCCGTTCGGCGCGGAGACGACCCTCGCCCGGATCCTCACCGCCCGAGCCATCGGCCTGCCGTGCCCGGAGCCCCTCGCGGTGCTGCGTTCCGGTGGGGTCGGCTGGACGGCCTGGGGCGCGACCCCGGACGACGCCGCGGCCTGGGCGCGGGTGTTCGCGGCGCTCCCCCGGTGCTTCACGGTGCGGCCGACGGGGCGGATGTTCGGGACGCGCCTCGGGGTGTTCACGCGAGACGGGGACGTCCTGCGCGACCAGTACGGCAACGAGTGGTCGCCGCTGGAGCTCGCGGAGCTGCTGATGGCGCCGTCGGTGGACGACGAGTGGATCGTCGAGGCCCGGGCCCCGGACCATCCGATGCTCGCCTGCATCCTGGACGTCGGCCCGCTGCCGGCCGTCGTCGCGGTGACGCTGCTCGGGCCGGGCGAGCTGCCGGTGCTGCTGTCGGCGGATCTCGCGGTGGAGCCCCACGGCGGCCCGGCGGGCCGCCGCCGCCACGGCGCCGCGCGGGAGCTGCTGGCGGTCGACGTGGCGTCGGGGCGTCTGTCGGGCGCGGGCCCGGACGCCGTCCTGCCCGCGTGGGGCGCGACGCAGGCCCTGATCGCCCGCGCGGCCCGGGCCGTCCCGGATCAGCGGGCGATGGGCTGGGATGTCCTCCTCACCTGCCGCGGCCCCATGCTGGCGGCGGTGTGGAGCCCCTGGTGGGGCTCGGCCGGGGTCCGCGCCCGCCGGATCGCGGAGTGGGCGCTCCAGGACCGGAACCTGGGGGAGCCCCCGCTCGGGGAGCCCCTGGACCCGTTGTGACGTGCAATTGAACGTCGGGGGCACGGCCAAGTGAACGACGGGACGCGTCCGGGGGACGGGTTCGTCCAACCCTTCATTGAGGGGGTGAGGGCCGGCTGCCGTCCCGGTCTGTCGCCGGGTGCGGTGTCCATTCGGGAGCTCAGAGGTTCAAATGAGCCTCGCGGTCTTCGCCAGATGAACGCCGGGGGCCGGGGCGGGACTGTTCGTCCAACCCATTGAAGTGGGTGACGCCGCGGGCGCGTACCCGGCGCCCGGTTTTCGGCGTCCAATCGGGGACCCAGCCGTCCAATTGAACCTCTGGGCACGGCCAAATGAACGCCGGGGCGGGGGCGCGGGACGGTTCGTCCTAACCTTCATTGAAGGGGTGACGCCGGGGGCGCGTACCCGCCGCTGCCGGTTTCGGCGTTCAATCGGGACCCCAGGTGTTCAATTGAACCTCGGGGCACGGCTGAATGAACGCCGGGGCGGGGCGCGGGTGGTTTCGTCCGACCTTCATCGAAGGGCGAGACGGGCGCTTCCCCGGCGCTGCCGGCGTGGGCGCCCAATCGGACCCCCAGGGGTGCAATTGCACCTCTGGGTCACCGCCGGGTGAACGTCGCGCGGCCACCCGATCGGCGCTCGGAGCAGGGATCCGCCGGGGTGCCCGATAGCATCACGCCATGGACCTCCGCCAGCTGCTGACATTCCGGACCGTGGTGGACAAGGGTTCCTTCTCCCAGGCGGCGGAGGAGCTCGAGGTGTCGCAGCCGGCCGTGTCGTTCCAGATCCGGGCGCTCGAGGAGCGACTGGGGCACCGGCTGCTCGACCGCAGCGGCCGGCGGGTGCGGCTCACCGAGGCCGGCGAGGTCGTCTACCGCTACGCCCGCCGGATGATCGGCCTGGAGGCCGAGCTGGAGCGCGAGATGGGGGAGATCGGCACCCGTGTCAGCGGCCGGCTGGTGCTCGGGTCGTCCACCGGCCCCGGCGAGGTCCTGCTCCCGCGGCTGCTCGGGGCGTTCCACGACGCGCACCCCGAGGTGAAGGTCAGCCTCGTCGTCAGCGACACCCAGACCGTCTGCGAGCGCGTCCTCGACGACGAGCTCGAGCTCGGGGTGGTCGGGGCGGCGCGGCCGCAGCGCGGGCTGGTGTTCGAGCCGTTCGTCCGCGACGAGCTCGTCGCGATCGTCCCGCCCGGCCACCCCCTCGCCGACCGGGGCTCCGTGAGCCTGGAGGAGCTCGCCGCCGAGCCGATGCTCATCCAGCAGGAGGGCTCCGGCGTCCGGTCGGTCGTCGAGGCGGCGCTCCGCGAGAGCGGCGTCCGCGACCGCGACCTCAAGGTGGCGATGGAGCTGGGCCTGCAGCAGTCCGTGAAGGCGGCGGTGCTCGACGGCTTCGGCATCACCGTCATCTCGCGGCTCGCGGTGGAGCGGGAGCTCGCCGACGGCAGCCTCGTCGCGCTCGCCCTCGAAGGGGCGGGGCTGGAGCGGAGCTTCTTCGCCGTCCGGCACGCCGGGAGGACCCCGAAGCGGGTCACCCAGGCCTTCGTCGACTTCGCCCGCGCGGAGCTCGGCGACATGGCCGCTCCTGCATCGACCCCATAACGATCCCTTATCACGCGGGGTGACCGGGTCCGCTAGGATCGGCGCCGTGTCGAGCCTCTCCGACGCACGCGCGGACGTGCTCGTGGTGGGATCGGGCGGCGCCGGCATGTCGGCGGCCGTCAGCGCGGCGGGCGCCGGCGCATCGGTGATCGTGACGACGAAATCGGCCCTCGGGGCCGGGAACACCGGGCGCGCCCAGGGCGGAATCCAGGCCGCGATGGGCGACGACGACTCGCCCGAGTCGCACTACGAGGACACCTTCGCCGCCGGCCACCGTGCCGCGCGGCCCGAGCTCGTGCGCCAGCTCGCCGAGCGGGGCCCCGACGCGATCGCGTGGCTGAGCGAGCTCGGCGTCCAGTTCAGCCGCGACGGCGAGCAGCTGCGCCTCATCCGATGTGGAGGCGCCAGCCGCAAGCGGCTCCTCCAGGCCTGTCTCTTATACACATCTAGATGTGTATAAGAGACAGGCGCTGGAGCTCGGCGCCGAGGGCCGCGAGCTCGACTCCTGGCAGCGCCACCCCACCGGGTCGGTGTGGCCCGAGGCGCTCTCCGGATATGCCCTCCCCGAGACGACCCGCTCCTACGGCGCCACCCTCCACGACGCCGACGGCGAGCGCTTCGTCGACGAGCTCGCCCCGCGCGACGTCGTCGCCCAGGCCATCACGGACGTTGTGGCCGAGGGCCGCGGCGCGACCGCCCCCGACGGCCGCCCCGGCGTGTGGCTCGACACCGCCGCCATCGACCGCGAGAACGGCGAGGGGTTCACCGCCGAGCGCCTGGCCTACGTCCACAAGCGCTACATGAAGGCCGGGGTGGACATCACCCGCCAGCGCGTGCTCGTGTACCCCGTGCTCCACTACCGCAACGGCGGTCTCGCCATCGACGAGCGCGCCGCCACCTCGCTGCCCGCCCTGTTCGCGGCGGGCGAGATCGCCGGCGGGGTCCACGGCTCCAACCGGCTGATGGGCAACTCGCTACTGGATACCGTCGTCTACGGGCGCCGCGCCGGGCGCAGCGCCGCGGAGGTCTCCCGATGAGCACCGAACCGAGCGTCCTCCCCGGCGCGGTGGCCACCCCCTCGCCGGACTTCCTGAGCCTGCCGGGCCGCCCGGCGAAGCCGCGCGAGACGGGCATCGCGCACGTCATCGACAAGGGGCTGACCCTGCAGGGGGTGGAGGCGCTCCTGGACTCGTGCGCCGACCTCATCGACATCGTGAAGCTCGGCTGGGGGACCTCCTACGTCACCCGCAACCTGCGCGACAAGCTCGCCCTCTACGAGAGCGCGGGCGTCCCCGTGGTGCTGGGCGGGACGTTCTGGGAGGTCTGTTTCGTCCAGCAGAAGCTCGACGACTGGCGCCGCTGGGTCCACGACCTGGGCCTGCGCCACGTCGAGGTCTCGGACGGCACCATCAGCATCCCGCACGACACGAAGCTGGAGCACATCGCCACGCTGTCGCGCGATTTCGTGGTGCTCAGCGAGGTCGGCTCGAAGGACCTCCAGACGGTCATCGCCCCCTTCCGGTGGGTGGAGCTGATCGAGGCCGAGCTGCGCGCGGGCGCGTGGAAGGTCATCACGGAGGCCCGCGAGACCGGCACCGCGGGCATCTTCCGCGGCGACGGCGAGGTCCGGATGGGCCTCATCGACGAGATCGTCCACGCCGTGGACCCGGACCGCCTGCTGTTCGAGGCCCCCCAGAAGGCCCAGCAGGTCTGGTTCATCACGAAATTCGGCCCCAACGTCAACCTTGGGAACATCCCACCAGACGAGGTGATACCGCTGGAGACACTCCGACTCGGCCTGCGTGCCGACACCCTCATCGACCCGACCCAGCTCGGCCACGTGGACGGAGCGGGCATTTGAGCGCCGCGACGCCGGGTCCCATCGCCCCCCACGGGGGCACCCTGATCAACCGGCTCGACCCGTCGCTGGACGAGGGCGGCAACCGCCCCCGCGTGACGCTCAGCGCGCGCCAGCAGGCCGACCTCGACCTGATCGCCGTCGGCGCCATGTCGCCGCTCGACGGGTTCATGGACAAGGCCGCCTACGAGTCGGTGGTCGAGAACCTGCGCCTGCCGAACGGCTTGGCGTGGTCCGTCCCCGTCACGCTCGCCGTGCAGCCCGACGAGCTCGCCGCGATCGGCTCCGCCGACGAGGTCGAGCTGGTCGACGACGACGGCCGCTTCCTCGGCGTGCTCGAGGTGACCGACCGGTTCGAGACCGACCAGCGCCGCGAGGCGAAGCTCGTCTACGGCACCGACGAGGAGGCCCACCCGGGCGTCGCCTCGCTCTACGCCCACGGCACCACCTGCCTCGCCGGCCCCGTCCGGGTGGCGTCGCGGTTGCCGCTCGACCCGGGCGCCGTGCCGTTCCTGCTCGACCCGGCCGCCTCGCGCGCCGAGTTCGCCGCCCGCGGCTGGCGGACGGTCGTCGGGTTCCAGACCCGCAACCCGATCCACCGCGCCCACGAGTACATCACCAAGGTCGCGCTGGAGACGGTGGACGGCCTGTTCATCCACCCGCTCGTCGGCGAGACCAAGAGCGACGACATCCCCGCCGACGTGCGGATGCGCTGCTACGAGGTGCTGATCGACGGCTACTACCCGCAGGAGCGGGTGGTGCTGGGCGTGCTGCCGGCCGCCATGCGGTACGCCGGCCCGCGCGAGGCGGTGCTCCACGCCATCCTGCGCCAGAACTACGGCTGCACCCACTTCATCGTGGGCCGCGACCACGCCGGCGTCGGGAACTACTACGGGACGTATGACGCCCAGCACATCTTCGAGGACATCACGTCCGACGAGCTGGCCATCACGCCGGTGATGTTCGAGCACAGCTTCTGGTGCAACCTGACCGGCGGCATGGCGACCACCAAGACGTCGCCGTCCACGCCGGAGCAGCGGGTCTTCCTGTCCGGCACCAAGGTGCGCGAGATGCTCGACCGGGGGGAGATCCCGCCCGTCGAGTTCACGCGCCCCGAGGTCGCGAAGATCCTGATCGAGGCCTACGCGAAGGCGCCGGCCTGATCGTCCGCGACGCGCCGCCGCCCACAGGGGCGGCGGCGCCCGCGCTCAGCCGTGGATCTCGCGCAGGCTCCTGCGCGCGGGCAGCCACGCGCCCTCGGGCGGCAGGGCCTCGAGCGGGGTCTCGCGGGCCAGGGGGACCTCGAACAGCCCGGGGATGTCCTCCAGGTCGATGAACCCGACGCCGTCCATCGTCATGGCGGCGCGGTTGAACTCCCGGAACCCCAGCACCGTCAGGGGGAGGCGCCCGGCGAGGTCGGCGAGGCTGCCGTCGGAGGCGTCGCGGTACTGGTCGGCCGACGCCAGCAGCACCTCCGCCAGCGGCGTCGACTCCGCCCGCTCGCGGAGGTGGTCGAGGAGGGCCTGGTCGATGTCGTCGCCCTCGGTGAGCTTCGGCCGGGCGTAGACCGAGAAGCCGGTGCCGCGCAGCATCTCCACGAAGCCCCGGATCGCCTCGATCCGGTCCGGCGGGATGTTGATGAACACCGCCGCCTCCGGCACCTCGTCGGGCGGGGTGCGCTCCACCAGCCAGCGGGCCAGCGCGTCGAACCGCGGCCGCTCCTCCGACCGCGGCGCGCGGCCGCCGAGGAGGGTGCCGAGCGCCACGTCGATGTTGGGCGCGTCCCACACCAGCAGGCGCCGCGGCGCCCCGTCCATGCCGTTCGTGGTCATCAGTCCTCCGGGCGCTCGCCGGGCGGGGCCATCTTCACGATCCTGGGGTCGAAGCGGGCGACGACGTCGACCAGGTCGGCCTGCGCGGCCATCACCGCCGCGATGTCCTTGTACACCCCGGGCACCTCGTCCAGGCCCGCCGACAGGACGGTCACCCCGGCCGCCTCGAGCTGTTTGCGGACGTCGCCCCAGGCGAACGTCCGCTGGGCCTGCGTGCGGCTCATCACCCGCCCCGCGCCGTGGGAGGCCGAGCGGAGCGACGCCGCCTCGCCCCGGCCGCGCACCACGTAGCCCGGGGTCGCCATCGACCCGGGGATGACGCCCAGCACGCCCTCGCCGGCGGGCGTCGCGCCCTTGCGGTGCACGATCACGTCGCGGCCGTCGTGCTGCTCGCGCCACGCGAAGTTGTGGTGGTTCTCCACGCCGGCGAGCGTCTTCGCCCGCAGCGCCTTCGCCACCCGCCGGTGGATCACGGCGTGGTTCGCGGCCGCGTACTCGCCCATCAGCTCCATCGCCGCCCAGTACTCGGCGCCGGCCTCGGAGCCCATGTCGAGCCACGCGAGGTGGCGCAGCCCCTTCGGCAGCTCCGGGTGCTGCGCCGCCGCCAGCCCCGTGTAGTGGTCGGCCACCTTCGCGCCCGTGCCGCGGCTGCCGGAGTGGCTGAGGAGGGCGACGTACGTCCCCGCGGCCAGGCCGAGGTCCGGCTGCTCCAGGGTCAGCGTGCCCAGCTCCACGAAGTGGTTGCCCGACCCGGACGAGCCGAGCTGCGCCGCCGCGCGCTGCCGGAGCGACTTCGTGAGCCGCGTCACGCCCCAGTCGGCGTCGAGCACCTCGTGGTCGGCGGGCCGCGCGAGCTGCGCCCCCATGCCGAACGCGGTCTCGCGCTCGATGGCGTTCGCGAGCCGCTGGGCGCCGCCCTTGAGCTCGGAGACCGGCACGTCGAGCACCGACAGCCGCATCCGGCACGCGATGTCGACGCCGACGGCGTAGGGGATCACCGCGTCCTCAGTGGCGAGCACCCCGCCGATCGGTAGGCCGTAGCCGGGGTGGGCGTCCGGCATCAGCGCGCCGCGCACGGACACCGGCAGCCGGGCGGCGTCGCGCATCTGCCGGAGCGCCGCCTGCTCGATGTCGTCGCCCCAATGCCGCCACGGGGCGGGCGCCTCGCGCTCCCGGAAGCTCGGCTCCGGCGGCGCGACGGCCCGCGCCAGCTCGCCCAGCTCCGGGTCGTCCCGGAACGCGGCGGGGTCGGCCGCCAGCGCGGCGATCCGCGCCCGCAGCTCCGGCGCGCCCCGCCCCGCCGCCAGCAGGCGGAGCGCCATCCCAACGGCCGGCCCCTCGGGGATGCCGGCCGCCATCAGCTCCCTCGCGTTCACCCGGCGAGGGTAACGCCCGTAGGGTTCCCCGGGATGGCACCGGGTGACCAGGAGCGGCTGCGCCGGGCGATCGACGCCGCCGAGCGGGTGCTCATCCACGACCACGACGTGGGCGAGCTCGCCGACGACGAGGACGGCGACCGTTACGCCGACGCCGTCCGCTACCGGCTGGTGGTGATACGGGAGGCGGTGGCCGGGTTCTCGCCGGACGTCGGGCGCGCCGACCCCCGGATCCGCTGGTCGGAGGTGGCGGCGCTGGCCGACGGGCTGGCCGACGCCGATCCGGCGCGCGTGCGAGCGGCGGTACGGGCCGAGGTGCCCGAACTGCTCCGCCTCGCGACGGCCCTGGAGTCCCGCGGAGTGCCCGGCGCGTGACCAGCGGGGCTTGGCCCGGCCCCGGAGGCTCGGCAGGATGGGCCCGTCTGTGAGACGTCTCAGTCCCGCACTCGCCGCGCTGGCGATCGCCGCCGCGGCCGCCGGCCCCGCGGCCGCCGCCCCCGCCACCGGCGACCGCCCCGCCGGCACGGTCTCCGACTGGAGCCACGAGCTCAACCAGAACGAGCTGCCCCAGTGGCGCCGCGCCACCGCCCCGCCGATCCCCCCGCGGCGCTGGTTCCCGATGGTCCGCTCGATCCTCCACGACGCCGGGTCGGCCGGGCTGTGGTTCAGCGGCCCGAGCGCCCTCCCGTTCCCGCCCCTCCCCCTGAGCCCGAAAGAGCCCGTGGGGTGGCGGAACCGGTCGACGTTCGCCAGTGAGTACGCCCGCACCGGGCTGAAGTGGGACGTGGCGTACGAGGTGTGGGCGGCGCGGAAGGCCCTCGACCGCGGCGCCACCGTCGCGGACCCCACCGCCGACCCGACCGCCTACACGCGGCGCCTGTCGCTGCTGGACCCGCGCTATCGCGCCGAGGCCCTGCGGGAGATCCGCCGGATCGTCCCGGGGCTGCGGGGGCTGCCGTACGTCCACCTCTACGCGGGCTCGGACGAGCCGGTCACGATCCTGCCGCGCGGCTCCGCGAAGCGGACGGGGTTCGGCCGCAGGCTCGCGCGCGACTTCCGCCGCGCCACCGGCTTCGCCCTGCCCGACCCGGCCGCGAAGGCCACCACCAGCCCGCAGGCGGGGTTGCGCTGGCTGGCGTGGACGCGCTTCTCCGGGAACCGCTTCCTCGCGATGAAGGCCGGCCAGGCGCGGCTCATCAAGCGGCTCGACCCGGCGGCGAAGGTGAGCCCCAACGACTACGGGTTCATCGACGGCTTCATCCCCTGGGACTACACGCGCCTCGGGTCGTTCGCCGACGTCGTGGAGGCCGACCCGTACGTGAGCTACCCGGAGCGCGACCGCGCCGGGCGCGGCCGCTACAACCCCGGCTTCGGCGCCAAGCTGATGTCCGACCTCACCGGCGTGCGCACGCGGATCGTGGTGCAGGCGTTCGACTACTCCCGGTACCGCCCGACCCCGGGGGACCTGTGGACGTGGAGCGCCCAGGCCCTGCGCGCGGGCGCCACCGACCTGAGTTTCTTCGCGTCGGACAACCCGCGGTTCACCAACCGGCGCCTCTACGACACGATGCTCGCCATCGCGCGGGCCGTCCGCGGCACCCGCCTGCCGGCCGCGCCGACGGATCCGGAGCAGCTGGTGCTGTACGCCACGGCCAGCGAGGGGCAGGCGCAGCCGAACCGCGCGGGCGGCGTCCGCTACCGCACCAGCGGCGATGCGCTCTACACCACCTACGCGCTGCTGGGCGAGCTGGCCGGCGGCGCGTTCAGCTTCGACGCCGACACCCGCCTCACGGCCCAGCCGGCGCGGCTCGCCGCGGCGAAGACGATCTGGATGCCCCGCGGCGACACGCTCGACCGGGCGTTCGCCGACCGGCTGCTGGCGTGGGTCCAGGCCGGCGGGACGCTCATCGTGACCGACCCCGACGCCTTCACGCGCACGCCGGCGGGGGCGCCGCTCACCGACGTCCGCGACGCCCTGGTGGGCGCGCCGCTCGGGCCGGTGCGCCGCGGGTCGGTGCTGGAGGTGCCGCAGGGCGCCTTGGACGGCACCGCGCCCGACGACCTGCTCACGATCCCGCTCGACGCGCCGAACCCGCGCGCGTTCGCCGCGGTGCCAACGGGCGCGCGGGTGCTGGCGCGCTTCATCGACGGCGCCCCCGCGGCGCTGGTGCGCGACGTGGGGCGCGGGCGGGTGCTGGCCTGGGCGGCCGACCCGATGTCACCGGGCGCGCTGGACGATCCGCTCGACCTGGCGCGCCTCGCCGGCGACCTGCAGCGCTGGGCCGGCGGCGCCACGGGGGTCCCCGCCTGGGACTACCGTATCCCGGGCGACCCGGACCCCTCGCGCCTGCCGTGGGAGGACGCGATCGAGCCCGGCGAGGCCCGGGCGGGACTGTCATGACGGACCGGAGGTGGGGATGACGTCGCGCGGGCGGATGGCGCTGGGGATCGGCGTCGTGGTCGCGGCGGTCGCCGTGGTCGTGGGGCTGGTGGCGTGCTCCGGCGGCGACGACGCCGCGCCGATCGGCGCGGTCGCGGCCGTGCAGGACGACCACCTGCCGGTCGACCCGATCGAGCAGATCCCGGAGCGAATCAAGATGGTCGCCGACACCGGCGTCACCACCACCCGGGTCGACGTCTTCTGGGGCGACGTCGCCCCGACCCGCCCGCAGGACCCGACCAACCCCGCCGACCCCGCGTACGACTTCTCCCGCTACGACCTGATCTTCCAGAGCCTCGCGAAGGAGGGGATCACCCCGATCGTCTCCGTCTACCACACCCCCGCGTGGGCCAGCGGCGGGGCCGCGGAGCCGGTCGGCGGCCGCATCAACACGCTCGCCCCCGACCCCGGCGACTTCGGGGCGTTCATGACGGCGCTGGCGACGCGCTACTCGGGCAGCTTCGCCTCGCCCGGCGGCGAGACCCTCCCGAAGATCAGCCACTTCGAGATCTGGAACGAGCCGAACCTCTCCGGGTTCCTCCGGCCGCCCGGCTGGGACGACGAGTCGCTCACCGTCGACCAGCTCACCGACGCGCGCCTCGACGCGTACGCCGCCATGGACGAGGCGGGCTACGCGGGCGTGAAGGAGGCCGACCCCGAGGCGACCGTGATCGCCGGCGTCGGCGGTCCCCGCAGCAGCACCAGCCGCACCGGCGTCGGCGCCGTGGAGTGGCTCCACGGCCTGGCGGACCGCAAGATCCCCCTCGACGCGTACTCCCAGCACGTCTACCCCGCCGCGCCGCCGCTCGAGGAGACGACGGTCGTGCCGAGCTGGAGCACCATCGGCCGCTTCCTGACCGACCTCGACGCGTTCCGGACCGGGCTGGACCTCTACATCACGGAGGCGGGCTACACGACGGCGCCCACCCGGTTCCGCGAGACGCAGGTGACCGAGGACGAGCAGGCCGACTACCTCTCCCAGATCTACTCGCTGCCGCAGCTGCGCAGCGAGCGCATCAAGACCGTCGTGTGGTTCAACCTCCAGGACAACGTCGACTGGCCGGCAGGCCTGCTGCGCGAGGACGGCTCGCGCAAGCCGAGCTACGGGCGCTTCCTCCAGGTGGTCGAGGACCAGGGAGGGACGACGCTGGGGGGCTAGGCGACCCCGCCCGCGCCGATGCTGAGGCGCAGCGTCTCGGTGGCCTCGTCGATCGGCTCGACGCTCCAGGTGTCGACCAGACGCTCGAGGACCGGGCCGACGCCCGGCACGTCCTCGGCGACCATCTGGCTCCCCTCGCCCGTGGGCAGGGGGCCGACCGACAGGCCGACGGCGCCGTCCTCGACGTCGAGCTCCACCCGCACGACGCCGTCGACGGCGTGGCGGTTGGCGCCGCGGATCAGCACGGAGCTCGCGAGCTGCGCGTCGGACAGGCGGTCGAGCGGCAGGTCGACACGCGCCGCGAGGGCGGCGACCACCCGCTCGAGGACGGGCTCGCGCAGGTCCTCGGCCCGCATCGTCAGGCGCCCTGCGGGCGCCCGGCTCACCCGTCCTCCCGCCGGTTGTCAGGCGTGAAGCTCATCCGCACCTCGGTGATCCCGCCCTCGCTCGTGAAGTTCACCTCGTCGGCGATCGCGAGCATCAGCGGCATGCCCAGCCCCAGCCCCGCCGACGGCGAGGGGACGCGGGGGGAGATGCCCTGGCCGTGGTCGCGGACGGCCACCACGAGCTTGTCGGGCTCCGCCCACGCGAAGACCTCGTAGTCGCCGGTCGAGTCCGGGTAGGCGTGGAGCACGGCGTTGGTGCACGCCTCGGTCACGGCGATCGAGATGTCGGTGCGGCTCTCGTCGCTCCACCCGAGCCGGTCGATGATCCCGCGCACCATCTGCCGCGCCAGGGCGACGCTGTCGGGTTCGGCAGGCATCGCCAGCTCGACGTCCGGGCGTTCGAGGGTCATCCCGGGCAGGAGTGTAGCCACGTCGGCGCCTCCACGCTCCGCGTTCCCAGTGCCGGCCATGCCACGGCCGTTCCCGAGCCCCAATCCGCCAAAACGTCCGTGGTCATCGGCGGCCTGGGGCATCGCCTCGCAGCGGGTCGGGGTCGCCGGCGTTCTCGCGCAGCGTCTCCAGCGCACGCCGGATGAGGCGCGACACGTGCATTTGGGAGATGCCGACGCGCTCCGCGATCTGGGACTGCGTGAGCCCCTCCTCGAAGCGCAGGTGCAGGATGATCCGCTCGCGGGCGGGCAGGTCCGCCAGCCCGGCGTCGATGGTGGCCCGGGCCTCCGCGGCCGCGTAGCCCTCCTCCTCGACGCCCACCGAGATGCCGACGTCCTCCTCGGCGTCGCCGCTCCCCGCCGCGAGCGGGGCGGGCCGCTGCGCGCTGCCGGCGGCGAGGGCGTCGAGCACCTCGTCCAGCGGCAGCCCGGTGTGCTCGGCGATCTCCCGCACGGACGGGCTGCGCCCGTTCTCGGCGGAGAACACGCCCACGGCGTGGGAGATCTGGGCGCGGGCCTCCTGGATGCCGCGCGGCACCCGAACCGTCCACGAGCGGTCGCGGAAGTGGCGGCGGATCTCCCCGAGGATCGTAGGCGTCGCGAAGCTGGCGAGCTTGAAGCCGCGCTCCGGCTCGAAGCGATCGATGGCCTTGATCAGCCCGATGGTCCCCACCTGCACCAGGTCGTCGAGGGGCTCGCCGCGGTCGGCGTACCGGCGCGCCAGCCCGCGCACCAGCGGGAGGTGCTCGACGATGAGACGCTCGCGTTCAGCGGCGTCGAGTGTGCGGCCGGGTGTCAGGGGCACGACCTCGGGACGGACGGCGGGACCACCCCGGACTATGCCCGACCCCACGCGCAGGCAAACGATATCCGCCCCCCTGATAGCCTCGACGGCGGATGAACGAGGAGAGCGCCGCCAACTTCCGTGCCCGCGCGGAACAGCTCCCCGCCTCGGTCCTCGTCGTGGCCGAGGGCGAGCTCGACCTGGTCGGCGCCCCGCGCCTGCTGGCCGCCCTGCCCGGAGCGGGCGACACCCCCGTCGTGCTCGACCTCGGATCGGTCGGCTTCATGGACAGCTCCGGCCTGCGGTCCCTCCTCGAGGCCCGTCAGCGGTGCCTGGACGCCGGCCGCGGCTTCGCGATCGCCCGTCCGTCGGAGGCGGTCCTGCGGGTGCTCGAGCTCGTCGACCTGACGAGCGAGTTCGACGTGGTGGAGCGCCCCGTCAGCTGATGACGCCGGCGCCCGCGAGCGCCAGGACGATCACCCCGAGCACCAGCCGGTAGATGACGAAGATCATCATCGAGTGGCTCGTGAGCCAGCGCAGCAGGAACGCGATCGACACGTAGCCGAACACGAAGGCCACGATCGTCGCGATCGCGAGCGCGCCGAAGCTGACGTTGTCGTCGCCGGTGATCAGCTCCGTGAGGCCGTAGAGGCCCGACAGCACGATCGCCGGGATCGAGAGCAGGAACGAGAAGCGGGCGGCCGCCTCGCGCTTGAGCCCGAGGAACAGGCCCGCGGTGATGGTGGCGCCCGACCGCGAGGTCCCGGGGACCAGCGCCAACGCTTGCGCGAGTCCCACCCAGATCGCGTCGGTGCGGTTCACGGCGTCGACGTCGCGGACGCGCCTGCCCACGTGGTCGGCCACGGCCAGGATCAGGCCCGCCACGATCAGCACGGTGCCGATCAGGTAGAGGTTGCGGGCCCCGGTCTCGATCTGGTCGTTGAACGCCAGGCCGACGATCCCGATCGGGATGGTCGCGATGATGACGTACCAGCCCATCCGGGCGTCGAGCTCGCCGCGCAGCTCCGGCCGGCGCAGGCTCGACAGCCACGTCCGGATGATGCGCACCAGGTCGCGCCAGAAGTAGATGACGACCGCGACCATCGTCCCCAGCTGGATGACGGCCGTGAAGAGCGCGCCCGGGTCGTCCCAGCCGGCGAACGCGGGGACGATCCGCAGGTGCGCGGTGCTGGAGATCGGCAGGAACTCGGTGAGTCCCTGCGCGATGCCGAGCACGATCGCCTCGAGAACTGACAACGATGCGGAACCTTAGGGCAGGGCGGGGCCGCCCGCGTCAGCGGACGGTCACACGACGGACGATCGTCAGGCGGCCCAGGGTGGTCCCGGCCTCCGCGGCGCGGACCTCGAGTCGGTACGTGCCGGGGCGCAGGGCGCGCCCGGGCACGACGAGCCGGAACCGGGCCGGGCCGCGGCTGGCCACGACGGCCTTCGCGACCGGCGAGCCGACGATCTCCGACGTGAACGCGGCGGCCGGGGCCGACGACTGGGCGGCGCCCACCCGCACGGGGCGCATCAGGGCGGTCACGGCGGCGGCGCGGACGAGCCGGCCTGAGACCGGGACGGCGCGCCCCGGCCGCACCACGCCGGGGACGTGCAGCGCCCGGACGGCGCCCGCGGCGGTGGGCTGGAAGCGGCGGACGACGAAGCGCTGGTTGCCGGCCTTGTCGCGGACGGTGGCCACGACGCGGCGGACGCGCGACTCGGCGAAGCGGCGGACGACGCGGACGCCCGTCGCGGTCTCGCCCTCGCCGAAGCTCCAGCGGACGGGCCCGGCGGCGCCGCCGCGGACGGACGAGCGGAACACCGCGCTGGTGCCCCTGCGCGACCACGACATACGCAGGGAGGGGGCGGTGCGGTCGACCGTGACGACGTGCTTCGCGGGGGAGGGGTCGGTCACGCCGGAGGCGTCGATCGCCTGGGCCTCGACCACGTGCCGGCCCTGGGGCAGGGACAGCCGAAGGGCCATGTCCGCCGTCGGGGCGCTCCACGGGCCGCCGTCCACTCGGGTGCGCACCTGGACGCCGCCGCCGGAGAGGGCGACCTCGTAGGCGAGCTGCCGGGCGTTGGTCTCGGCGGGCGGGGTTGCGGTGAAGCGGGTGTCGGGGGCGGGGCCGAACGCGCGCTCGAGCGCCCGCACCGCGTCGACGCGGCCGGCGCCGGAGGCGGGGTCCGTCCCGGGCGCGCCGACGTCGACGGCGCTGTCGCGGAGGATGTCGGCGACCTGCGCGGGGCCGAGGCCGGGGTTGATCTGGCGCACGAGCGCCGCGACGCCCGCGACGTGGGGCGCGGCCATCGAGGTACCGGAGTAGGAGAGGTAGCCGGTGCCGACGCTCGAGGTGACGCCCACGCCGGGGGCGACGAGGTCGGGCTTCTGCAGGACGGTGCCGGCCGCCGGGCCCAGGCCGTCGGTGTTCTGCCACACGACGGGGCCGCGGCCCGAGAACGACGGCACCGCGCCGTCCTGGTCGATGGCGCCGACGGCGATCGCCTCCGGGTACCCGGCGGGGCTGCCGACGCTGCCGCTCGACGGGCCGGTGTTGCCCGCGGCGAAGACCGGCACGATGCCGAGGTCCAGCCAGCGGCGGATCATCGGCCGGAACCACGTGTCGTTGGCGGTCGAGGCCGACCACGAGTTGTTGACGATCGACGGCTGGTCGGCCGTGCCCGGGTTGCCGTCCGGGTCGGTCATCCACTGCGCCGCGGCCAGCAGAGCGCTGCCCGTGCCCGAGCCGTTGGCGCCCATCGCCCGCGCCACCAGCAGCCTCGCGCCGGGCGCGACGCCGATCGGGCCGCCGCCGGCGCTGCCGCCGACCATCGTCCCCGCGGTGTGGGTGCCGTGGCCGTTGTCGTCGACCGGCGACGGGCTGCCGGCCACGAAGTCGCGCCAGCCGGCGATCTTGCCGGCCAGGTCCTTCGCGCCCGGGTCCACGCCGGTGTCGATCGAGCCGATCAGCACCCCGTCGCCGCGCACGCCGAAGGCCTGCCAGGCCGCGGGCGCCCGGATCGCGTCGAGCCCCCAGTTGCCGCGGCCCGCGTCCGGGAACGGGGTGGGGGCGGCGTCGGCCCCGGCGTCGGCGATCCGCACCGGCGTGTCCAGATCGACCGTCGCCACGGCCGGGTCGGCCGCGACCGCGCGGATCTCGTCGGGGGTGCCGGTGAACGCGGCGGCGTTCACGAGCCAGAAGGCGCGGACGGGGCCGTCCACCTCGCCGGCGATGCCCGCCGCGTCGCCCGCCGCGGTGCGCCGCAGGGCGCGCAGCAGCGCGTCCGGCCGGCCGTCGTGGGTGCCCTCGGGCACCTGGTCGGCGAACGTCGCGATCACCGCGATCCGGTCGTCCGGGGCGGCCTGGGCGAGGCGGTCTGCCAGGGCCGGCGTGGGCGCCGCGCCGGCGGTGCCGGCGGTGCCCGCGAGGGCGGCGACTGCGGCGATGGCAGCGAGGGCCTCGGCGGCGCGGCGTCCGTGCCGGGACCTCGGGCGGTTCGTGCCCGGGTTCAATCGAATCCGTTCCGTCGGATCGTTCGGTGCGTTCCCTGCATCGGCACCCGGAAGGGGCGTCTTGACGCGCGGGGGCGCGCCCCGGGCGCCCCGCTACCATGGGGCTGTGCCCGTCTTTCTGTGCCCTCGCTGCGCCTACCGCGAGAGCGGCTCCGAGCGGACCGTGCGCCACCAGCCCCGCGGCTGCTCGCGCTGCGGCTTCGGCTTCGCGTTCGAGCTGCTCGAGGACTACTACGCCAGCCCCAAGACCGCGCTGATCGTGTGCGACCAGCAGCGGCGGATCCTCGTCGCCGGCCACTCCTCGTTCGCGGTCACCGGCTTCGACGAGGGCGACCTGATCGGCTACGAGGTGATGGACCGCCTCGGCCTCGGGGGCTTCGCCGACGGCGACCCCGCCGCGCGGAGCCTGGAGTGGGGCGTCCGCGTGCTGAACGTGGCGTGCACCTACCGCTTCGCGGGCCAGGAGGAGGACCTCCCGGCTGTCGTCGACTTCTTCCCCGCCTACGACGACGACGGTGGGCTCCTGGTGGCGCTGACCCCTCAGTAGGGTCTTTCCCGGGTCAACCGGGAAGGGGAGTGCGCATGGAGCGCAGGCGGCTGGGCGGGACCGACCTCGAGCTGAGCGTCATCGGGCTCGGGACCTGGGTGTTCGGCGGCCGCTGGGGCGGCGCGGAGGACGAGGCCTCGCTGGCGGCCTGCCACGCGGCGCTCGACGCCGGCGTCAACTGGATCGACACGGCGGACATCTACGGCCAGGGCCGCGCGGAGCGGATCGTGGGCCAGGCCGTCCGGGACCGCCGCGACGAGGTGATCGTGGCCACCAAGGGCGGCGTCGCCTGGGAGCTGCAGCCGCAGTTCCGGATCTGGCGCGAGGCCTCCGCCGACTACCTGCGGATGGCGTGCGACCGCTCGCTCCAGGCGCTCGGCCTGGACCACATCGACCTGTACCAGGTGCACTGGCCGGTCGGCGGCGTCGCGGCGGAGGAGACGATCGGCGCGCTCCTGGAGTTGCGCGACGCGGGCAAGGTGCGGGCGATCGGCGTCTCCAACTACCACCTGCCCGACCTGGAGGCCGCCGGCGCGGTGGCGCAGATCGACTCGTACCAGCCCGGCTACCACCTGATGCGCCGCGACATCGAGGCCGGCGAGCTGCCCTGGTGCGCGGCGCACGACGTGGGCGTGATCGCCTACGGGCCCCTGGCGCACGGGCTGCTGACCGGGAAGATGGACGCATCCACGACCTTCCCCGAGAACGACTGGCGCGCCCAGAGCGAGCTGTTCGCCGACGAGGCATTCCCGGAGCGGATCGCCGTGGTGGAGGAGTTGTCCCGGCTGGCCGACGCGTCGGGCCGCGCGGGCGGCGTCGCCGAGCTGGCCGTCGCGTGGGTGCTGCGGCGCCCGGAGGTGACGTCGGCGATCATCGGCGCCCGCGACGCCCGCCAGGCGGCGCGCAACGCCGCCCTGGCGGGCGCGCCGCTGTCGGCCGACGAGGAGCGGGAGGTCGAGGCGATCCTGGAGCGGCACCCCGACGCGTCCCGCCACTACGGCCACGGCGAGCCGCCCGATCCCTCCGCGGCCGGTGACGGGTAGCATGAGTCATGGCCACCACCGGACCACGTCGCCGCTCCAGCGACGCCCGGCGCCCGCGTCCGCTCCCGTTCGGCCCCGCGCTCGGGTCGCTGGGCCCGGCCGACCCCGACGGCGTGATGCGGTCGATCGACCACGCGCTGGAGTCCGCGCGGCGCCACCGCCGGCCCATGACGCTCGTGGCGATCACCGCCCCCGTGCCCTGCACGGACGACGAGCTGGCGCGCCTCGCGGGGATCGTGCGCCGAACGGTGCGCGACACGGACGGCCTCTGGCGGGACGGTGTGGAGAGCCTGGTGCTGCTGCTCACCGACGCCGACGGCCCGAACTCCGAGCCGGCGCTCGCCCGGCTGCGGATGCGGCTCCGCGGCGAGGGGCTCTCGGGCGTGAGCATGGGCCGCGCGGCGCCCGCCCCCGGCATCGGCGCCCCCGACCTGCTGGCGCTGGCGCACGACGACCTGCGCCCGATCGCCGGCAGGCGCCAGGCGGGGTGACCCCGTGAGGGTGGTGCTGACCGGCGCCACCGGCCTCATCGGGCGGCACCTGGCGAACGCGCTGCTCGCTCGCGGCGACGAGGTGGTGGCGCTCGTCCGCGGCGACGGCTCCGGCATCACCGGCGCCCGCGACGTCCGCTGGGACCCCGCCGGGGGCGCCCTGCCCGCGGGCGCCCTGGACGGCGCCGACGCGGTGGTGAACCTGGCGGGCGCGCCGCTGTTCGGGAAGCGCTGGACGGCGGCGCGCAAGCGGGAGATCCGCGAGAGCCGCACGCTCACCACCCGGCAGGTGGTCGATGCGCTCGCCGCCGACGGGGCGCCCCGCGTCCTGGTGAATGGCAGCGCCGTGGGCGTCTACGGGAACGCGGAGGAGCCGGTCGACGAGACCGCGCCGCCGGGGTCCGACTTCCTGGCCGACACGTGCGTCGCCTGGGAGCGCGAGGCGCTGCGCGCCCGCGATCACGGCGTGCGGGTGGCCCTGATGCGGACCGGGCTGGTGCTCGCCCGCGACGGCGGCCTCCTGCCGACGGTGGCGCGGCCGGTGAGGCTGTACGCCGGCGGCACGCTGGGCGGCGGCCGCCAGTGGATGCCGTGGATCCACATCGACGACGAGGTCGGGCTGCTCCTGATGCTGCTCGACCGCGACGACGCCACCGGGCCGTTCAACGGGTCGGCGCCCGACCCGGTGCAGCAGCGCGAGTTCGTGCGCACCCTGGCGAAGGTGCTGGACCGCCCGGCCGTGGTGCCGGCGCCGGCCGTCGCGCTCCGCCTGGTGCTGGGGGAGATGGCCGTGCTCGCCCTGGAGGGGCAGCGCGCCGTGCCCGCCGCCGCGCTCGCGGCGGGGTACCGCGTCGTCCACACCGACCTGGAGGAGGCCCTCCGGGACCTCTACGGCTGGACCTGATCCTCCGGGAACAGCAGCTTCAGCTCGGCCTCAGCCTTCAGCCACGCCTCGCGGACGAACGTGGTGTTGACGGTGTACCTCGCGCCCGGCAGCACCCGCGCCAGCTTGATCTTGTCGGCGTCGGGGCGCTCCTCGAGGTCCTCGATCATCGCCTTGTACTCGGTCACCTGCTGGGCCATCTCCATGTGCTTCATCGTGATGGCGTCGAGCAGGTTGTAGACCGGGCCGTACGGGTCGCCGGAGGGCAGGGTGCTCACGGTGATCGCCTCGGGGTCGGGGGCGGGGCGATGCTACCGTAGGCCCGCAACCCGGGGGATTAGCTCAGCTGGGAGAGCGCCTGCTTTGCAAGCAGGAGGTCGTCGGTTCGATCCCGTCATCCTCCATCCCGGCCACGCCACGGTGACATGGCGTCAGACGCAACGACTCAGTGCAAGTCGTGCGTCTTCCGCCATACCCCGTTCCGCTCGTACGGTCGTCGCGGGTCCGCTGCCCGGACCGCACGACACGACGGACGGAGGCATGAGATGCGCGCAGAACGACAGCCGGCCGACCGCCGGGCCGCAGGCGCCGCGGGGGTGCTCTTCCTGATCACCTTCCTCGCGTCGATCCCGGCGCTCGCCCTCTTCCAGCCGGTCCTGGACGATCCCGCCGGCTACATCGCCGGGGGCGGGCAGGACGCCCGCATCTACCTCGGCGTGGTGCTCGAGATGATCCTCATCCTCGCCAACATCGGGACCGCCGTGGTGCTGTTCCCGGTGCTGAGGCGCCAGAGCGACACGCTGTCGCTCGCCTACGTGACGGCGCGCATCGTCGAGAGCGGCTTCATCGCGATGGGGATCGTGACGGTCCTCGGGGTCGTCTCGCTGGGCCACGACGACCCGGACGCCGGGTCGCTGGCGGTGTCGCTCGCCGCGATGAAGGACTGGACGTTCCTGCTGGGCCCCGGCGTGATGGCGCCGATCGCGAACGGCATGATCCTCGGCTACCTGCTGTACCGGGCGGAGCTGGTCCCGCGCCGCATGGCGATGCTGGGGATGGCCGGCGGCGCGGTCCTGGTGGCCGCGGGAGTGCTCGTGCTCTTCGGCGTCGTCGAGGCGGGCGGGACGGTGCAGTCCCTCGCGACGGCCCCCGAGTTCGTCTGGGAACTCTTCCTGGGCGTCGCCCTGACCGTCTGGGGCTTCAGCGGGTCGGGGCGCCGCACGCGGCGCGCACGACCCCGCGCAGCCACCGGTGCGCCGGATCGGCGTCGAGCCGGGGGTGCCACAGCAGCGACACGGTGAACTCCCGGGCGTCCACCGGGAGGGGGAAGGTGTGCATCCCCTCCCGGAGGTTCGCCGTGTGGCGCTCGGGCACCGTCGCGACCAGGTCGGATCCCCGGGCGAGGCCCACCGCGGTGGCGAAGCCGCTGACCACCGTGACCACGTCGCGCTCCAGGCCGAGGGCTTCGAGCGCGTCGTCGACCGGCCACTGCCGCGTCCCCTCCCGCGCGACGGCGATGTGCCGGGCCGCCAGGTAGCGGGCGCGGGTCACGGCGCGGCGGGCGAGCGGGTGTCCGGCGCGGACGACGCCGGCGAGCCGGTCGCGGAAGAGCGCCTGGGCGCGGAGCTCCGGGCCGGTGGTGGGCTCCACCACGCCCGTCTCCAGGTCGGCGGTGCCCTCGCGGAGCGGCGCGGCCTCCTTGTCCGGCTTCTGGACGAAGCGCAGCCGCACGTGCGGCGCCTCGGCGCCGACGCGGGCGATCAGGGCCGGGCCGAAGTTCTCGACGAAGCCCTCGCTGGTGCGCACCGTGAACGTCCGCTCCAGCCCGGCCAGGTCGGGCTCCTCGGCGGGGCGCAGCACCGACTCGGCGTCCTGCACGATCCGCCCCACGCGCTCGCGCAGCTCCAGGGCGCGGGGGGTGGGGACCAGGCCGCGCCCGGCCCGCACCAGCAGCGGGTCGCCGGTGGTCTCGCGCAGGCGGGCCAGCGACCGGCTCATCGCCGACGGGCTCAGCCCGAGCCGGCGGGCGGCGCCGGTCACGCTGCCCTCGTCGAGCACCGCGTCGAGGGTGACGAGCAGGTTGAAGTCCGGCCGCGACACGGCGCCCACGCTCGCACGACATGGCGCCGGACGCAATGACCGAGTGCAACTCGTGCGTCTTCCGCAATCCCCAGGCCGGGCCTAGCGTCGATGGCGATGCACGCACCGGCGATCCGACCGAGGTGGGTCCTGGCCGGGCTGGCGCTGGCGATGCTGCTGTCGTCGCTCGGCACCAGCGTCGCCAACGTGGCGCTGCCGACTCTCGAGGGCGCGTTCGGCGCCCCGTTCGGCGCGGTCCAGTGGGTGGTCCTGTCCTACCTGCTGGCCGTCACGACGCTCGTGGTCAGCGCCGGGAGGCTCGGAGACCTGGTGGGCCGCCGGCGGCTGCTGGTGGGCGGCATCGCGACCTTCACCGCCGCGTCGGCGCTGTGCGCCGCGGCGCCGGCGCTGTGGCTGCTGGTGGTGGCCCGCGCCGTCCAGGGGGCCGGCGCCGCGGCGATGATGGCGCTGACGCTCGCGTTCGTGGCCGACGCCGTGCCGCGGGAGCGGGCGGGCGCCGCGATGGGGCTCCTCGGCAGCACGTCGGCGATCGGGACCGCGCTCGGGCCGTCCCTCGGCGGCCTCCTCATCGCGGGGCCGGGCTGGCGCACGATCTTCCTGGTCAACGTGCCCATGGGCCTCCTGGCGCTGCACCTCGCGCACCGCCACCTGCCCGCCGACCAGGGCCGCGCGGGCGCCGGCCGGCCGCGCTTCGACGTCGCGGGGACGGCGCTCCTCGCGGTCGGGCTCGGCGCGTATGCGCTGGCCGTGACGGCCGGGGGCGTCGGTGCGCTCGTGTCCGGGCTGCTGGTCGCGGCGGCCGCAGGGGTGCTCCTCGTGGCCGTCGAGCGCCGCGCCGACGCACCGCTGGTGAGCGCCGGGATGCTCCGCGACCGTGCGCTCCGAGCGGGGCTCGCGACCAGCGGGATCGTCTCGACGGTGATGATGGCGACCCTCGTCGTCGGCCCGTTCCACCTGTCTCGCGCCCTCGGCATGGGCCCCGCGATGGTGGGCCTGACGATGTCGGCCGGCCCCGCGGTCGTCGCGCTCTCCGGCGTGCCGGCAGGCCGCGTCGCCGACCGGCTCGGGGCGCGGCGGGTCACCCTGGCCGGGCTCGCGGCGATGGCGGCCGGCGCGGTCCTGCTGGCGCTGGCGCCGGCGCGCCTCGGCGTGGCCGGCTACCTCGTGCCGATCCTGATCCTCACGCTCGGCTACGCGCTGTTCCAGACCGCGAACAACACCGCGGTGATGGCGGGCGCCGCCCCGGAGCGTCGCGGGGTGACCTCGGGGATGCTCAACCTGTCGCGGAACATCGGGCTGGTGACGGGGGCGTCGCTCATGGGTGCCGCGTTCGAGCTGGCCGGGATGCACGCGACCTTCGCCGTCGCCACGGCGCTGCTCCTCGCCGGGATCGCGCTTGCCGCCGTCAGCCCGCGACCCGGACGGCGTCCCCGAGGCGAACCGTTCCCGGCGTGACGACGCGCGCCAGCACGCCGAACGTCGCGGCGTGGTGGCGGGCGACCGCCCGGAACATGTCCACGTCGGCGTCGAGGCCCGGCTGGGGACGGGTGATCATGGTGCAGCGGGTGCAGGGCTTCTCGACCCGCAGGCGCACGGCGCCGACGGTGACCTCGCGCCCGATCCAGGCATCCTCCGTCCAGCCGTCGCCGCCGCCCTCCAGCAGCAGGTTGGGGCGGAACCGCCGCACATCCCACGCGCCGTCGTGCAGCGCCCGCCCGGCGCGCAGGCTGTCGGCCGTCACCATCAGCAGCGGGGACTGGTCGACGAACCGGCCCGGCGGCATCGTGAACTCGAGCGCGGCGCTCGTGTCGTCGGTGGCGTCCTCGAAGAACTCCGCCCGGCCGCCGTCCTCGCCCGCGGCGGCGACCAGCGCCACGTCGCGCCCGAGCCACGCCGTCAGGGCGGCGTCGGTGGCCGGCCCGGTGCCGTCCAGCACGGTGCCGCCGGGCAGGGTGATCAGCGGCAGCCCCCCGTCGCCGAGCTGGGCCCCCGCGAGCAGCAGCCGCGGCTCGCGGCGGCCCGTCAGGATGCGGCCGGTCGCGCCGTCCCGGACGCCCCAGCCCCGGTCGCCGTGGAGCCCCTCGGCTGTGATCTCGGCCAACTCGAGCCGCTCGCCGCGGATCGACTTCACGGGGTGCCGCCAGATCTCCGTGACCAGCGCCGCCCCGTTCACGGGCCGGGCGCCAGGAGGGGGTCGCGGCGGCCCTCGAGCATCGCCTCGGCCAGCATCGGGCCCAGGACGGGGGCGTGCTTGAACAGGTTGCCGCCCGCGAACACGGCGGCCGGGCCGTCCCCGGTCAGGGCGAACGCGTCGGGGTCGTCGCCCAGCTCGACGCTGTCGCAGGCGAGCAGTCCCGCGGGCGCGGGGTCCAGGCCCGGGAGGGCGGCCGACGCCCACGCCCGCGTCACGGCGATCGACTCGGCCTCCTCCAGGTCGTCCGCGGCGCGAGTGCCCAGCGCCATGACGCCGCCGGGCAGGGCCGTGCCGTAGCCGGTCACGCCCGGCGCGTGGGCGCCGGAGCGCTCCAGCAGGCACGGCAGGCCCTCGCCGCCGGGCACGCGGAACGCGACGCGGAGGTGGCGGCGCACGCGGATCGGCAGCGCGTCGCCCGGGGACGGGGCGAGCGCGCCGGCGCGGGCGCCGGGGCAGGCCAGCAACCGCGCGGCCGCCACGGGGCCGTCGTCGGTCTCGGCGGCGGCGGCGTCGCCATCGGAGCGGACGGCTCGGACGGTGACACGCCGGATCGCCGGCCCGAGCTCGGCCGCGAGCCCCGCCACCGCGGCGGCGGCGTCGATGGCGCCGCCGCCCGGGTCGAGGACGCCCGGCCCGACGGGCGCGAGCGGCGCGGGCAGTGCGGTGGGCGCGAGGCGCTCGTGCGGGACGCCCGCCTCTGCGAGCCGCGCGGCGGCCTCGTCCGCCCCCTCGCCGACGAGGAGGGTCCCGCGACCGTCGACGAGCGGGCGCCCGAACCGCTCGGACAGCACGTCCCAGGCCAGCCGGGAGCGGATCGCGAGCGCCACCAGCTCGGGCCGCGCGTGGATGTGCCGGAAGATCCGCCCCGCCCCGGCCGAGCCCGCGCCGCCGGGCGGGCCGTCGTCCAGCACGACGACCGACGCGCCCCGGTCGCGGGCGGCGAGCGCCGCCGCCATGCCCACCACGCCCGCGCCGACGACGACCAGGTCGGGCGAGCGCGTCACCGGGCGATCGGCGCGGCGGCGCCGCCGGTCACGCGCAGCAGGTCCCCGGGCGCCAGCTCCACGTCCAGCCCCCGCCGCCCCGCCGAGACCAGGATCGCGGGGTGCCCCAGGGCGGAGTCGTCCAGGATCACCGGCAGCCGCGTCCGCCCGCCGAGCGGCGAGATGCCGCCGATCACGGACCCGGTGAGGCGCTCGGCGTCCCTCCGCTCGGCCATCGCGGCGCGCTTCGCGCCGGCGGCGCGCGCGAGGGCCTTCAGGTCGAGCTTCGCGTCCACGGGGACCACGGCCAGCACGTGCCCGTCGCCGGCGGCCGCCACCAGCGTCTTGAACACCCGCGCCGGGTCGGCGCCGAGCGCGCGGGCGGCCTCGCCGCCGTAGCCGAGCTCCGCCCTGGCGGTCGCGTCATGGTCGTAGGGGCGCACCTCATGGGGGACGCCGGCCGCGGCCAGCGCGTCCAGCGCCGGAGTGCCGCCCTCCTGCCTGCGTCGCCTGGCCATCTCCGCAGGCTACGCGCCGCCCGGGTCCGCGGCCGCCCGCTCCAGGCGCCCGGCGAGGGCGCGGAGGCGGTCGCGGAGCTCGGGCGGCTCGCGGACCTCCATCTCCGCGTCGATCATCGCCAGGCGCAGGGCGAGCCAGCGCAGGTCGTCGTCGCCGGTGCGGAACTCGCAGGTGGCGTCGTCGATCGCGGTGACGGTGCCCCACCAGATGCCGAACCGGCGCCGTAGGTCCTCGGCGGGCACGTGGACGGTCACGACGGCGGTGTGGCGGCCGGACGTCTCCCAGCGCCCGGCGGCGACGTAC
>BFBZ01000604.1_pt1 | contig 31807 bp, 29 predicted proteins | sample 1888401 | NCBI WGS metagenome assembly BFBZ01 (sample SAMD00112614, study PRJDB3348) | symbiont metagenome | host: Chara braunii
GTTCTTGCGCAGGTCGAGGAATTCCTCGATGTCGACATGCCAGGTTTCGAGATAGGCGCAGACCGCGCCCTTGCGCTTTCCCCCCTGGTTGACCGCGATCGCCGTGTCATTGGCCACTTTCAGGAAGGGCACGACGCCCTGGCTCTCGCCATTGGTGCCCTTGATATGGGCGCCGAGGCCACGCACGCGGGTCCAGTCATTGCCGAGGCCGCCGGAATATTTGGCCAGCAGGGCATTGTCCTTGACGCTCTTGAAGATGCCGTCGAGGTCATCGGGCACGGTGGTCAGGAAGCAGGACGAGAGCTGCGGCCGGAGCGTGCCGGCATTGAACAGGGTCGGGGTCGACGCCATGAAGTCGAAGGACGACAAGAGGTCGTAGAATTCGACCGCACGGGCCTCGCGGTCGATCTCGCGCAGGGTCAGTCCCATGGCGACGCGCATGAAAAAGGCCTGGGGCAGCTCGAAGCGATGGCCCGAGACGTGCAGGAAATAGCGGTCGTAGAGGGTCTGCAGGCCGAGGAACTGGAAGGCGAGATCGCGCTCGGGTTTGAGTGCCGCGGCGAGCCGGGCGAGATCGAAGCGGCCGAGCTCCGGGTCGAGCAGCTCGTGCTTGATGCCGGTCGCGACATAACCGGTGAAATAATCGCCGTAGCGCGTCGCCATTTCGGCCTGGGTCGCCTGGTCCGGACGCCCTGCGACGAAACTAAGTGCTTCGCGCCGGAGCTTGTCGAGCAGCAGGCGGGCGCTGACGAAGGTGTAGTTCGGTTCGGTCTCGATCAGCGTGCGTGCGGCGAGGATCGGCGCCAGGGCCAGCTCATCCAGCGAGATGCCGTCATAGAGATTGCGATGGGCCTCGGTGATGACGGTCTCCGCGACCACACCGTCGAGGCCGGATGCCGCTTCCTTGACGATGCGGGCGAGCCTCGATGCATCGAGCGGTACGCGCTGACCCAGCGCATTGATCATGCTGAGCGGCGCCGCGGCCGGCACCGGCGCGGTCTCGGCCAGGGCCTGTGCCCGTCCCCTGGCGCGTTCGTCACGATAAAGCACATAGGCGCGCGCCACCTTGTGGTGTTCGCCGCGCATCAGCGCCAGCTCGACCTGGTCCTGGACGTCCTCGATATGGAAAGTCCGGCCGGCATCGGCCCGGCGGATCAGTGCGTTGACGATCTGGCCGGTCAGCGCCTCGACGATGTCGTGGACGCGCCGCGAGGCTGCGGCACCGGTGCCCTCCACGGCCAGGAAGGCCTTGGTCAGCGCCACCGCGATCTTGGCGGGGTCGAAGGGAGTGACGCCGCCGCTGCGGCGGATCACCTGGTAGCCGGGCTCGTGCGCCGGCTTGGCGGATGCGGAGGCTATGCGAGGAGGCGCGCTCGGTGCGATTTCGGTTTCGATCAAGAGAGACATCGGCAGACCCCAGATGGTGTGGGGGCTTGGGCCAAAAAAGGACGCCGCTGAAGCCGGGACGGCGCGATCGCCCTCCCGCTGATGCAAGCGACCCACCAGGACACCCCGCCCGTGGACGTTCAAGTTGCCGGGGCAGGTCTCCTGGCTCACGGGTCGTCGGGCTGTCTGGCCTTCCCGAAACCCTCCTGGGCCCCAGTGACACGTCTCGACAGCGTCTCGCCGTTTACAGTTGCGGGGGCAGCTCCGGCCTCGATGCGAACGGCATCTCACCGAATTCCCTCTTAGCTCCCGACACGATAGATGCGATTCGGGAGAACCTCGACATCTATATATAGCGGGTGAGTTGACTTCGATGTCAACAGATTGTGGTTTCTAGCGGCGCGTCTCGTCGATGTGATCGTTCGAATAGCATGCGGACTTAACGACATAAAGATGTCTTTATATCTTCTTGACTTTTGTCATCTCCTGCCGCCAACTGACGGTGTCGTGGTTCTGCGGACCTGTCCGGGTCCGGAGCTAAGAGGGAATCCGGTACGCCCCAGGGCCAGGCCGGAGCTGCCCCCGCAACTGTAAGCGGTGAGCTGCTGTTCATCTGTGTCACTGAGGCCTGAAGGTCTCGGGAAGGCCGAACAGCAGCATTGACCCGTGAGCCAGGAGACCTGCCTCGACCTGATAACGTCCACGGGCGGGGTGTCCGGTGTGTCGCTTGCAAAGCGGGCCGCCATGCGTCCCGACAGCCTGCATGCGGCCGCTTGGCCTTCGCCCCAGCAAACGGGGTTTGCCAATGTCGTCTCTGTCTCTGCCTGTTGCCACTCTCGGCGTGCCGCGCATCGGCGCCCGGCGCGAATTGAAATCAGCTCTGGAAGGCTATTGGTCCGGCAGGATCGACGGGCCGCAACTGCTCGCGACCGCAGCCAGTTTGCGGGCGGCCCATTGGGCGCGCCAGCAGGCTCTCGGCGTCACCGTCATTCCGTCGAATGATTTCTCGCTCTACGACCATGTCCTCGATACCAGCGTCATGGTCGGCGCCATTCCCGAAATCTACGGATGGACCGGCGGCAAGGTGTCGCTTGCGACCTATTTCGCCATGGCCCGCGGCGCCGAGGTTTCGGCCGGAAAGGAGGGTCACGGGCCGGCCTGCGGCTGTGCCGCGTCGCAGGCGGGTGTTCCGGCGCTCGAAATGACCAAATGGTTCGACACCAACTATCATTATATGGTGCCGGAATTCGAACGCGGGCAGGCGTTCTCGCTGGCCTCGACCAAGCCGCTCGACGAATTCCTGGAGGCCAGGGCGCTGGGCATCCAGACGCGTCCGGTCCTGCTCGGACCGGTGACCTATCTGACGCTCGGCAAGGCCAAGGACGGATCCTTCAATCCCCTGTCGCTGTTGCCCGACCTGGTGCCTGTCTATATCGACATCCTGCGCCGGCTCGCCGCCAATGGCGCCGAATGGGTGCAGCTCGACGAACCCTGCCTGGCGCTCGATCTCGACGACGACCAGCGCCTCGCCTTGCGCAATTGCTACCAGACCCTGGCGCGGGCGCTGCCCGATCTGAAGATCATGCTGGCGAGTTATTTCGGTGCTCTCGGCAACAATCTCGATACCGCCTTCGGCATGCCGGTCGCGGGCCTGCACATCGATCTGGTTCGCGCCCCCGACCAGCTCGACCGGGTGCTTGCCAAGGCGCCGCGCGGGCTGGTGCTGTCGCTCGGCGTCATCGACGGACGCAATGTCTGGCGCGCCGACTTGCCGCGTCTGCTCGACCGGCTCGAGCCGGTGGTGGCAAGGCGCGGCACCGATCATATCGAGATCGCCGCTTCCTGTTCCCTCCTGCATGTGCCTGTCGATCTCGCGCTGGAAACCGGGCTCGATCCGGACCTGAAGGACTGGCTGGCCTTTGCCGCGCAGAAGATGGCCGAGCTTGCGACGTTGGGCCGGGCGCTGGCCGGCGGGCGGCAGGCCGTCGCCGAGGTCCTGGCGGCCTCGGCCGAGGCATCGGCCCGGCGCCGGAGTTCGGCCAAGATCCACGACCCGGCGGTCGCGGCGAGGCTGGCCGTGGTGACGCCGGCCATGGCGAACCGGACGCAGCCTTTCGCGGAACGGCAGAAGCTGCAGCAGGCGCATTTCGCTCTGCCGGCCTTCCCGACCACCACGATCGGTTCGTTCCCCCAGACCGAGGCGGTTCGCAAGGCACGCTCGGCCCATGCCAAGGGCACGCTCAGCGACAGCGCCTATGACGCCTTCCTGCGCCAGGAGACCGCGGCGGCGATCCGCTGGCAGGAGGATATCGGCATCGACGTGCTCGTCCACGGCGAGTTCGAACGCAACGACATGGTGCAATATTTCGGCGAGCAATTGTCCGGCTATGCCTTCACCGGGCACGGCTGGGTGCAGAGCTACGGCTCGCGTTATGTGCGGCCGCCGATCATTTTCGGTGACGTGTCGCGACCGAGGCCGATGACGGTCGGCTGGTCGTCCTTTGCCCAGTCGCTGACGGCAAGGCCGATGAAGGGCATGCTGACCGGCCCGGTCACCATGCTGCAATGGTCGTTCGTCCGGGACGATCTGCCCCGCGACCAGGTCTGCCGGCAGATTGCCTTGGCGATCCGCGACGAGGTGGCTGATCTCGAACGGGCCGGCATCGGCATGATCCAGATCGACGAACCGGCGATCCGCGAGGGGCTGCCGTTGCGCCGGGGCGACTGGAAGGCCTATCTCGCCTGGGCGGTCGAATGCTTCAGGCTGTCGGCGGCCGGCGTCGCGGACCGGACGCAGATCCACACCCATATGTGTTACGCCGAGTTCAACGACATCATCGAGGCCATCGGCGCCATGGATGCCGACGTCATCTCGATCGAGACGTCGCGGTCGAAAATGGAGCTGCTCGACGCCTTTGTCGGTTATCGCTACCCGAACGAGATCGGCCCCGGCGTCTACGATATCCACTCGCCGCGCGTCCCTGCGGTCGCCGAAATGACCGAGCTTCTCGGCAAGGCCAAGCGCAACCTCGCGCCGGGCCAGATCTGGGTCAATCCGGATTGCGGCCTGAAGACCCGCAAATGGGACGAGGTGCGCCCGGCGCTGGTCAATATGGTCGAGGCGGCGAAGCAGGCGCGCCGGTGAAACAGATGAGGGGCGCGCCGCTGCACGCCCCTCGACGGTTTATCGGCCGATCCGATCTCAGCCCGGCACGAGGTCGAAGAAGCCGACCACCGAGGCGAGCCGGCCATCAGGGGAAACGCGGCCGATATCGGTGCCCTTGACCACCGCCGGGCCGTCGCCGGCGGCGAGCTGCCAGGACAGCCTGACATGGTTGCCGAAACCGTCGGGCTTGCCGATGAGGCTGAAGCGGAGGCCGGCGAATTGTTTCTGTACGCCAGCCAGCACGGCGTCGATCTGGTCGTGGCCGCGGCCTTCGGCCACCGGGTCGGCGAAATGAGCGTCGGCCGCCCAGATCTCTCCGACGAGCCTGCGGCGTGCGCCGGCGTCGGTTTCGTTCCACATGGCGATGTAGCGGTGGGCGAGTTCGGTCGGGTTGGTCATGTCTGTCTCCGTGCGTGTTTGACGGAGCGATCATGGCGGTTCGGCAGGCCGATCCAATTACCCCGGAGGTCATCGCGGCAGAGCGTTGCCGCGAGGGCCGCCGTCTCGCCAAGCGGGCCTACGAGGCGATCGGCTCGGCGATTTCCGGGCTGGCCGGTTCCCCGGCCTGTTCGACGTCCGGCCGCCCGCGCTGGGCCTGCCCGCGTGGCGGCTTGCCTTGCGCCATCGACATGGAGAGAGGCAGGACCCGGTTGGTCGTCGTGGTCAGATGATCGCGCATGCGCGCGCCGACGGCGGCAATATCCCGCGCCAGCGCCGCCTCCATCAGGCCACGGTGTTCCGTATCCAGGTCGCGTTCATGAGGAACCGCCGGCACTGAAAGCCGCCGATAGCGTTCGCTCTGGTCGTAGAGGATGGCCCTGAGCCTGAGGCGCCAGGGGCTGCCGCACGCGGCGACCAGGGCCGCATGAAATTCCTTGTGGGCCGCCGCCCAGTCTTCGCTGACCGCCATCGGATCGCCCTTGACCCGCTCGGGCGTGCGCGACAGGCGGTGGTAGGCGGCGACGATGCCGGTCTCCCACTCGACGTCGCCCTGTTCGAGCGCGCGCTTCAGGCAAGCCAGTTCTAGCTCGATGCGGGTGCTGGTGAGATCGATCAGATCGTCCTGCGACACTGGCGCGACATTGAAGCCGCGCTGCGCCTCGGCAACCACCAATCCTTCGGCGGTCAACCGCGACAAAGCCTCCCTGATGGCGCCGAGACTGACGCCCCGGGAGGCGCAGATGTCGTTGATCTTGATCTTCTCGCCGGGCGCGAGACGGCAGGCCAGGATGTCGGCGCGCAAGGCCAGATAGGCCGCTTCCGTCAGGCTTTTGGTGCTCGCCCGATGTCCGATCAAGACAATTCTCCTCAGAGCGCGCCGTGCGGGCGGGTCGGGGCCCTGTCGACGATTCAGCGCCAACGAATAGGGCGAAATGCGTCGGATCGCAAGAATATATATTTTTGTTGACATATCTATTTTCTAATGTCTGATCTATCGCAACGACAATCGAGGAGCGTCTGAAAATGCGGTTTGCGGCTTTTCGCCAGGAAGGTCTGCGCGGTCTCGCGGTGGCGGTCGGCGCGGCTGGCTATGTCGGCCTGACAAGCAATGATGCCGCCTATCCCGGTGATCTCGACGACCTGATCGCCAAGGGCGACGGCGCGCTTGCCAGTGCGCATCGGGCGTTGTCGGCCGGCCGGCCGATCGACCTCGGTACGGTGTCGCTGCTGCCGCCGCTGTCCAATCCCGGCAAGATCATCTGTGTCGGGCTCAACTACGTCGACCATTCCGCCGAGAGCGGCTTCAAGCAACCCGACTATCCAACACTATTCTCGCGTTTCGCCTCGAGCCTGATCGGGTCGGGCGCGCCGATCATCCGTCCCACCGTCTCCGAGCAGCTCGATTACGAAGGTGAACTCGTGGCGGTGATCGGCCGTGGCGGCCGCCATATCCCGCAAGCCCGGGCGCTCGATCACGTCATCGGCTATTCGATCTTCAACGACGCATCGATCCGCGACTATCAGTTCAAGGCGCCGCAATGGACGGTCGGCAAGAACTTCGACGATACCGGCGCCTTCGGTCCGGTTTTCGTCACCGCCGACGAGCTGCCGCCCGGCTGCAAGGGCCTGAAGCTCGAGACCCGCCTCAACGGCCAGACGGTCCAGAGCGCCTCGATCGACGCCATGGTCTTCGATGTCGCGAGCCAGATCGCCATCATCAGCGAGGCGATCACATTGTCGCCGGGCGACATCCTCGTCACGGGCACGCCCTCGGGTGTCGGCCTTGCGCGCAAACCGCCGCTCTGGATGAAGCATGGCGACATCTGCGAGGTCGAGATCGAGGGCATCGGCATCCTGAGCAATCCGGTGGCGAACGAACTGCGCTGAACGGCTTTCGACCTGCGTAGCCGGCTCGATGGGCATGGGGCCTCGGGCCGGCGCTTCCTCACCACCCTGAAGGAAGATCCGGATGTTCTTTTCGCGCCGTCGATTTGTCGTGGGCGCCGCCGCCATCGGCGCTCTCTCCAGCTTGCCGGGGGCTCGGGCCCAGCCTGCTTTTCCGAACCAGCCGCTGCGCATCATCGTGCCGTTCGCGGCCGGCGGCACGACCGACATGCTGGCGCGGCAGTTCGGGCAAAGGATGCAGGAGGCCCTCGGTCAGCCTGTCGTCATCGAGAATATCGGCGGGGCGGGTGGCTCGATCGGCGCCGAGCGCGTCGCCCGGTCGCAGGCCGACGGTCATACGCTGCTGTTCCACAACCTGACGTTCTCTGCGACCACCTCGGCCCTGCAGGCCGCCGGGCGGTCGCCGCATGATATCGAGAAGGATTTCGCCGCCGTATCGCTCGCCGCCAATGTTCCGATGGTGATCATGGCGGGCACGATCGTGCCGGCCAAGGACCTGCGGGAATTCGTCGCCTATGCCAAGGCCTCGTCGGCGGCGCTGTTCTACGGCTCGACCGGCCCGGGCAGCGTGATGCATCTGGTTTCGGAAGTGCTGAAACGCGACGCCGGCATCCGCATGGAGCATGTGCCGTTCCGCGGCGCCGCGCCCCTGATGCAGGAGATGATCGCCGGCCGCGTGCAATTCGGCGGCGACCAGTTGTCGACCTCGCTCGAATTCATCCGCGCCGGTTCGGTCAAGCCGCTGGCGACGCTCGCGGCCGACCGCATGCAGGTCTTCCCGGATGTGCCGACGGTCAGCGAACTCGGCTTTCCCAATATGGAACTGCGCGGCTGGAACGGCTTCTTCGCCCCGAAGGCGACGCCGGCCGCCGTCATCCAGCGCCTGCAGAGCGTGATCCAGGCCGCCGCCGCGGATGCAGAACTCAAGCGCCGGCTGAGCGAGGTCGGTGCCGAAGCCGTCGGATCGTCCGCCGATGACCTGGACAAGGTCGTCCGCGAGCAGGTCGGCAAGGTCCGTCCCTTGGTCGCGGAGCTGAAGCTGCTGACATAGCCGATGGGGTGATCGGTCGCCCCGGCGGCCGAGGGATGATGGGGCGGGACACCGGCAGCATAAGCCGGACGCAAAAACACATCGATGGAGGAGACAGCGATGACGCAGATCAGAGGTTATGTCGGCCCGACGCGCCGTCCCGGCGAGCTCGGCATCCATTCGCTCGATCACTTCAACCTGGTCGTGCCGGACCTGAAGGTCGCCGAGACGTTCTACACATCCTTCGGCCTCGACATGCGTGCCTTCGGCAACAGCCTCGGTTTTCATACCGACGGCCATGCGCATCGCTGGGGAACGGTGACCGAGGGCGACCGCAAGCAGCTCTCGCACCTGTCCTTTGGCTGTTTCGACGACGACCTGCCGCGCTTCCGCGACCGGCTTCAGGAACTCGGCATTGCTCAGCTCGATCCGCCGCCCGGCTTTGAATCGAACGGCCTGTGGTTCCGCGATCCCGACGGCTCGCTGGTCGAGATCCGGGTCGCCGAAAAGAGCTCTCCGAACGAGAAATCCATCTCGAACAATGCCTCGGGGCCGGCGGGCACCCAGACTTCGCCCAATCGCAGCGCTGCGCCGGCGGTCAGGCCGCGCCGCCTCGCGCATATCCTGATCTTCACCGCCGATGTCGGGCGCGCCATCGCCTTCTATTCGCGCGTCCTCGGCCTCAGGCTGTCCGACCGCTCGGGCGACGGCATCGCCTTCATGCATGGCATCCACGGCAGCGATCACCATTTGATCGCGCTCGCCAAATCCGAAGGACCGGGTCTGCACCACCTGAGCTGGGATGTCGGCTCGATCCACGAGATCGGCCTCGGCGCCATGCAGATGGCCGACAAGGGCTTTTCGGCGGGCTGGGGGCTTGGCCGCCACGTGCTCGGATCGAACTTCTTCCACTATGTGCGCGATCCCTGGGGCAGCTATTCCGAATATTCCTCGGACATCGACTACATACCCTCCAATTTCGACTGGGAGGCCGGCGATCACCCCGGCCACGATGCCTTTTACGTCTGGGGCCCGACGCCACCCGACGATTTCGCCTTCAACTACGAAGCAGCAAAAAGCTGAACCAATAAAAACCGGGAGGACGTGGCATGACGGCTGTCACCAGGAGAACCATAGGCCGGATGGCGGTTGCCGCGACGGCCGCCGCCGCCGGTTTCGCGCCCGGCGCGCGCGGCCAGACGCCGGCGCCTTCGGGCAACCCCATCCGCATCGGCTATTCGATGGCACTGACCGGCGGTCTCGCCGGCAATGGCCGGCCCGCCTTGCTCGCCCATCAGATCTGGGCGCAGAGCGTCAACGAGGCGGGCGGCCTGCTCGGACGACCAGTCCAGCTCGTCTATTACGACGACCAGAGCAGCGCCTCGCAGGTGCCGGCGATCTATACCAAGCTCCTCGAGGTCGACAAGGTCGACCTGGTCGTGTCGAGCTATGCCACGGCCAACATCGCGCCTGCCATGCCGGTCATCATGCAGCGGGAAATGGCTTTCGTGACGCTGCTGGGATCGGCGACCAACGAAGCCTTCCAATATGACCGCTGCGTCAATATCAGCCCGACGGGCGGCGACATGCAGGAGAGCTTCGCCCAGGGTTTCTTCGCGATCGCCGCGAAGGCCGAGCCGAAACCGCAGACCATCGCCATTGCCGGGCTGGATTCCGATTTTCCCCAGCGGGCCATGGAAAGCGCCCGCCGCCAGGCCAAGAAATCAGGCATTCGCATTGTCTATGACCGGGCCTACCCGCCGAGCACGGTGGATTTCTCGCCGATCATCCGGTCGATCCAGTCGGCGCGGGCCGACCTCGTCTTCTTCGCGTCCTATCCGCCCGACTCGTCCGGGCTGTTGCGCGCGGCGACAGAACTGAAGCTGCGCGCCACCTTGCTCGGTGGCGGCATGATCGGACCGCAGGTCACCGGCATCAAGGCGCAGCTCGGCCCGGTGCTGAACAACCTGGTCTGCTGGGATGTCTATGCGCCCGAGCCGACGATGGACTTCCCTGGCGTGAAGGCTTTCCTCAGGCGCTACCGCGAGGTTGCCGAGCGCGAGAAGGTCGATCCGCTCGGGCTCTACGCGCCGCCGCTCGCCTATGCCCAGATGCAGGTGCTGGAACAGGCTGTCCGGCGCGTCGGCAAGCTCGACCAGGCGGCGATCGGCGCGGATTTCCACGCCAACGAGTTCCAGACCATCATCGGCAATACCCGCTTCGACAAGCTCGGTGAATGGACCGAGGAGCGCAATCTCTATGTCCAGTACCAGGGCATCCAGGGCAACGACCTCGAGCAGTTCAAGCGGGCGGGCACCCAGGTCATCCTGCATCCCGAGCGGTACCGGTCGGGCACGCTGAGAACGCCCTATCCGGCGGGCTGACGGCGGTCCGGGGGCCGCGGCGACGATCCCGCGACGCAGGCGCCGGCGCGCCTGCTGGGGCGACGCGATCGCCGCCGCCCCGCCGCAGCTTTGCTGCCGGACGCTTCGAACTCACCTGAACCGCGGCCGGGGCGCTGCGAAGGGAGCATCATGGATTTCGACTTTGCGCTGGTCCTGAACGGGGTCACCTCCGGACTGCTACTCGGCTGCCTCTATGCGATCGCCGCGGTCGGCGTGGCGATTTCGTTCGGCATGCTGGATGTGGTCAATATCGCCCAGCCGGCGATCATGGTGCTCGGCGCCTTCGCGGTGGTGGTGCTCACCGGCTTGACCGGGCTCGACCCGCTGCTCCTCTCGCTGCTGATGGCGCCGCTGTTCTGGGCCGGCGGCGCATTGCTCTATGCGGGTTACCACCGCTTCTTCGAGAGCCGTGGCGACGAGGCGATCCAGGGCCTCGCCTTCTTCTTCGGCATCATGTTCATCATCGAAGTCGGGCTGGTCATGACCTTCGGGCCCGACCAGCACTGGGTCGAGGTGCCCTATGCCGCCGAGACGCTGCGGCTCGGCATCATCGACCTGCCGCTGCGCATGCTGGTACCGGCGCTCGTATCGCTGGCCGCGATCGGCGTGCTGCTCATCTTCCTGAAGCGGACTTTCACCGGCCATGCCATTGCCGCGGTCGCGCAGGACAAGGAAGCCCTGCGGTTCCTGGCGATCGACCCGGTCAGGATCAAGCGGATCGCCTTCGGGCTCTCGACCGTTTTCGCCGGCGTCGCCGGCGGCGCGCTGGTCGTCGTCCAGCCGGTCGATGCCATATCCGGCCACCTGTTCATCGGGCGCGTCTTTGCCATCGTGATCATGGGCGGCATGGGCAGCCTTTCGGGCTGCGTCATCGCGGCCCTGCTGTTCGGCGTCATCGAGAATGTCACCGCGACGCTCTACGGCCCGTCCTGGTCGCCGGCAGTGGCCTTCGGTCTGCTGCTGCTGGTTCTGGCTTTCCGGCCCCAGGGCCTGTTCGGGAGCGCATCATGACGATCCTCGCTCTCGACACCCCGGCGCCGCGCGACCTCGTCCGCTTCGCGCTCGCGACCTGCACGACGCTGCTGGTGATCATGGTCGCGCTCAGGCTGGTCGGCAATGACTACGCCTATTTCGCAGGCTATGTCGTGCTGCAATACGTGGTTCTCGCCATCGGCTGGAATGTCCTTGGCGGTTATGCCGGCTACGTCAATTTTGGCGCGGCCGCCTTTTTTGCGGCCGGTGCCTATACCACCGTCGCGCTGCGCAAGGCGCTGGGCCTCGATCTGATCTCGTGCATCATTGCCGGCGGCTTCGTCAGCGGTCTCCTCGGCCTCGCCACCGGCTATCTGACCTTGCGGCTGCGCGGCGTCTATTTCTCGATCGCGACGCTCAGCCTCGCCGTCGTGCTGCAGACGCTGATCGTCAACTGGCCCTATGTCGGCGGCTCGCGTGGCGCCTATATGGTCAAGCCGCGAACCATCGCGCCGTTCGCCAGCTATGGCGAATATCTCTTCCTGCTCATGCTGCTGATCGCGGTCTTCGCGATCGTCGTCGCCCGCTCGATCGAAAGATCGCGGCTCGGCCTCGGCCTGGCGGCGATCCGCGACGACGAGCGGGCGGCGGAGGCGGCCGGCGTCCCGACCCTCAGGCTGAAGCTGGTGGCGACCACGATCAGCGGCGCGCTGATGGGCATGGCCGGGGCGCCGCTGCCCTATTACACCTCCTATCTCAATCCGGAATCGGCCTTCGCGCTCGGCTATACGGTCAACGCCATGGCCATGCCGCTGATCGGCGGTACCCAGAGCTGGATCGGTCCGGTCATCGGCGCGGTGCTGCTCGGGACGCTGCAGCAGGCGGTCACGGTGACGATCTCGTCCTCGATCAACCTCTTGATCGTCGGTTTCGTGCTGGTCGGCTTCGTCACCATGGCGCCCAACGGCATTCTCGGCCTCTTGAAGACGGCCAAGCGCAGGGGCGGGGCATGACCGCGTCGCATCAGCCGCTTCTCACCGTCAGGGGGCTCGGCAAGCGTTTCGGCGGCTTCACCGCGCTGGACGGTATCGATATCGACCTCCGCGCCGGCGAGCGGCTCGGCCTGATCGGCCCGAACGGTTCGGGCAAGAGCACCTTCGTCAATTGCCTTGCTGGCGATATCTCAGGGCATTCCGGCAGCGTCACCTTCGCCGGCGCTTCATTCGCCGGGCTGGCGCCGCATCGGCGGACCTGGAACGGGCTGTCGCGGACCTTCCAGCTGCCGCGGCCCTTCGCCAGCCTCAGTGTGTTCGAAAACGTCACGGTGCCCTTGCGTTTCGCCGGTCAGGGCGGGGCTTATCGTGGCGCGGTCGACGAGCGCGCCAGGGAATGCCTGGAGCTTGTCGGGCTCGCCGGAAAGGCAGCAAAATCGCCACGCGACCTGACCCAGGTCGATCTGCGCAAACTGGAGCTTGCCCGCGCTCTGGCGCCGCGGCCGCGGCTACTGGTCGCCGACGAAGCCATGGCCGGCCTGTCGAATTCCGAGGTCGATCAGATCCTCGCGCTGCTGTTGCAGGTCAATGCGACGGGCACCGCGATCATCATGATCGAGCACATCATGCGCGCCGTCACGGCATTTTCCGAGCGGCTGGTCGTCTTCGTGGCGGGGCGCAAGATCGCCGACGGCGAGCCGCGGGCAGTCCTCGCGACCCCCGAAGTGGAGGCGGCCTACCTTGGCAACTAGCTCACTTCTGATCGCGGACCTGCAGGCCGGCTATGGCGCGGTGCGCGTGCTGGAGCATGTCTCGCTCGAGGTCCGCGCGGGCGAGATCGCCGCGCTGCTCGGCACCAACGGCAATGGCAAGACCACGCTGATGCGCTGCATCCTCGGGCTCTTGAAACCGTCCGAGGGGACTGTGGTCGCCGAGATCGACGGCCAGCGTTTCGATCTGGTCGGCCGCTCGCCGGAAGAGATCGTCGATCTCGGCATTGTGCTGGTTCCGGAGGGCCGGCGGTTGTTTCCGCAGCTCTCGGTCGAGGACAATCTCGTGCTCGGCGCCTATCGGCCGAAGGCGCGCGTCGCGCTCAAGGCGAACCTCGCCTTCTGCTATGAAAGCTTTCCGCGCCTGATGGAACGTCGCCATCAACGCGTCGGCAGCATGAGCGGCGGCGAGCAGCAGATGGTGGCGATCGCCCGCGCCATCATGTCCGCCCCGCGCATCCTGCTGGTCGACGAACCCTCGGTCGGGCTGGCACCGATCATGGTCAAGCAGACCATCGACCAGATCGGTGCGTTGAAGACGCGTCTCGGCCTGACGGTGCTGATGGCGGAGCAGAACTTCACCCAGGCGATCCGCATCGCCGACCGGGGCTATGTCATGGTTCACGGCGAGATCGCCTTCCAGGGCAATTCGCCAGCCGAACTCAATGACAATCACCTGATCCGCCAGTTCTATCTCGGCCTTTGAGGCTTTATCGGAGATCTCTCCATGCACTTCATGCTTCACGGCCTCGACAAGCCGGATGCGCTGCCGCGCCGGCTCGCCCACTACGATGCCCATCGCGCCTATCTCGCGGCCGCGCCGATCACGATCATCGTCTCCGGGCCGCTCGTCTCCGATGACGGGAGCCGCATGATCGGCAGTTTCATGCTGATGGAAGCCGGGAGCCGGGACGAGGTGGTCGCCTTCAACCGCGCGGACCCGTTCTACCAGGCCGATGTCTGGGAACGGGTCGATATCCATCGCTGCGAGAAGCGCGTCGACAACCGCGCCTGAGCCATAGGAGGGTAAGCCATGGCGGAGCTTCCGCGGATCGGCTGGATCGGGCTTGGCAATATGGGTAGCCGGATGGCGCCCAATCTGGTCAGGACCGGCTATGACGTGACGGTCTTCGACGTCGATCTCGCCAGGATGGCCGAACTGGCGGCGGTTGGTGCCCGGACATCCCGCGCTCCAAGTGAATTCGCCGGGGCTTGCGACGTCGTCTTTTCGATGATCCCGAACGACAAGGTCCTGTTCGATATCGTCGCGGGCGCCGAGGGATTGCAGGACCGGCTCCGGCCGGGCGCCTGTTTCATCGACATGAGCACCGTCTCACCCGACATGTCCAAGCGGGTCGCCGACATTCTCGCCGCGCGCGACGTGGGTTATTTGCGCGCGCCGGTGTCCGGTTCAACCGCGCTTGCCGCGGCCGGGACATTGACGATCTTCGCGTCCGGCGACCGCGAGGCATTCGATCGGCACCGGCCGATCCTCGATACGCTCGGCCGCAAGGTCACCTATCTCGGCGCAGGCGAAGAGGCGCGGGTGACCAAGCTGATGATCAATCTGATCGTCGGTTCGATCAACGGCGCGCTGGCGGAAGCGCTGAACTTCGGCCAGCGCAATGGCCTCGACTGGGTGACCATGATCGACACGATTGCCGACAGCGTGGTGGCTTCGCCCTATATCGCCTCGAAAGTCGACAAGCTGAAACAGCGGGACTGGACCGCCGCGGCGCCGATCAGCCTGATCGCCAAGGACGCCGACCTGGCGCTGGATCTCGGCCGGGTCTCAGGCGCCTTCATGCCAATGACGGCGATCGTCCGGCAGACGCTGTCGGCCATGGAGGGCAGGGGCGACGGCCATCTCGACATGGCGGCGGTCGTCGATCTCTTCGACGCCCGATGAGGCGGCGTGGCGGACTGCCGGCGTAGCCGTCGGCCCGCGCAGCCTTGGCTTCTCAGCCATGCCCCTGGTGGAAGCGCTCCAGAAAGCTCGCGAGCCGCGGATTTTGCGGCTTGCGAATGACCTGGTCGGGTGAACCGATTTCGGCCATCACGCCCTCGTTCATGAAGCCGACGCGGTTGGAGACATCGGCGGCAAAGGCCATTTCGTGGGTGACCAGGATCATGGTCATGCCCTCGGCGGCGAGGTTGCGAACCACCGCCAGAACCTCGGCCACCAGTTCCGGGTCGAGCGCCGAGGTGACCTCGTCGAACAGCATGACGTCGGGCTTCATGGCCAGCGCCCGGGCAATGGCGACACGCTGCTTCTGGCCGCCGGAGAGCCGGCTCGGGAAGGCATCGGCCTTGTCGGCGAGCCCGACCTTGGCCAGGAGGTCGCGACCGAGTTCCGCGGCTTCCGCCTTGGCCATGCCCTTCACCTGCACCGGTCCCTCGGTGACATTGGCCAGCACGCTCATATGCGGGAACAGGTTGAAGTGCTGGAACACCATGCCGACGTCGCGGCGGAGCAGCGCCAGTTGCGCGTCGTCGGGTGTCTTGCGCCCTTTGCCGAATTCGAACCGGTGGTCACCGGCGGCAAGCGTGCCGGCCTGCGGCAGCTCCAGGAGGTTGAGGCAGCGCAGGAAGGTCGATTTGCCGGAGCCGCTGGCGCCGATCAGGGTGACGACCTCGCCACGGGCGACGTCGAGCGACACGCCCTTCAGCACCTGATGGGTGCCGAAGGCCTTGTGGATGCCTTGGGCGGAAAGAGTGGGGCTGGCCTCGATCACCGGTGGGCTCCCAAGCGTTGTTCGACCCGGTCGGCGACGAGGGTGAGCGGAAACAGCACGACGAAATAGAGCAACGCGATCAGCGAATAGACCTCCAGCGGGCGGTAGCTCGCCGCGGTGATGACCGAGCCTTGATAGAGCAGGTCAGCCACCGCCACCGTCGAGACCAGCGAGGTGTTCTTCAGCTGCAGGATGGTCTGGTTGATGAAGGAGGGGATCATCACCTGGATCGCCTGCGGCAGGATGATGCGCCGGAAGATCCGGCCCCGGCGCATGCCGATGGCGCGGCCGGCTTCCCACTGGCCGCGATCGATCGCCTCGATGCCGCCCCGGAAGATCTCCGCGTAGAACGAGCCGGCATAGAGCGACAGGGTCAGGAAACAGGCCATGGCCGCCGACATGTCGACGCCGATCAGCACGGGCAGGGCGTAATAGACCCAGACCAGTTGCACCAGCAGCGGCGTGCAGCGGAACACCTCGATATAGCCCCGCAAGGGAATCGATAGCCATCGCGGGGCATTGGTGCGCAGGATGCCGGTGACGAGGCCGATGACGACACCGGCCGCGACCGTCGTCACGGTATAGAGGATGGTGACGAGGAGGCCTTGGCCGATCAGGCCCCAATAGGGCCTGAGCGCCCCGAAATCCCACGCATATTGCATCGCGCCGGCTCCGTCAGAACTGCACTTCGGAGGGGATGTCGTCGATGGTCAATCCAACCGCGCCGAAGCCCTTGATCATCCAGTCGCGGGTCTGGCCCATCGAGCGGTTGTAGTCGGCCCAGGCCGACAGGAAGTCCTTGTAGCGCCGGTCGGTCTCGGCGCGGATGCCCATATTGGTCGGCAGGCTCAGGAGCGGGCGGGGGATGACGAACTCGCCGAGATTGGGGTTCTTCTTGAGCGTCGAGATCGCCAGAACCGCCAGCACGCAGGTGCAATCGGCGCGCCCGGTGGCGACGGCCAGCACCGCCTCGTCGCGGTTCTTGAAGCCGAGAATGGTCGCCTTCGGGCAATAACGCCGGGCGATCATCTCGTGGGTGGAACCGATATCGACGGCGATCTTGATCTCCGGCTTGTTGATCTCTTCCCAAGCCTGCGGCTTGGCCATGCCCTTCTTGGTGATGATCGAGAAGGCGTGGACCAGGATCGGCGTGGAGAAGTCGATCACCAGCGCGCGCTCCGGCGTCGGATTGACGGCGAAGGCGAGGTCGACCTTGTCGCCCTGCAGGTCGAGGATCTGGTTGCCCCAGGTCGACTCGACCGTCTGCACCTTGGCGCTCAGCTTGGATGCGATGTCATTGGCCATGTCGATGCAGGCGCCCGACCACTCGCCGGTCGGCAGATCCTTGTGGAAATAGGGTTCCTGGCCGACGATGACCGCGACCCTGAGGATGCCCGTGCGCTTGATCCGGTCGAGCGTGGAGGTGGCGTTCTGGGCCGCGGCCGGTTCCGGTGCGGCAGTGGCGGCGATGGCAGCGCCGGCAAGCGCGACCGCGGTGAAAGCGTCCCTGCGATTCATCTCGAAACCCTCTTTGCTGATCCCCGCCTCAGGGGCGCCCGGCTCCTTGAGGCTTGCGGCACTGTTTCTGTATTCAGATCGAAATGCAATATGGTATTTTACAAGAATGGCTGATTGAGCATCATTTGTTCCGCTTGCCTTATTCCTGGGCAGGTGTTGGACGGCCCAGGCGGCGGGCCGGTGGAGACACCCGAAACAAGGGGTTGCCAACAGAATTCAAATCTGAATACAACTCTGGGCGCAGTTTTTGGGCGGGTCAAGAGCCGCAAGCCTCGGCCGTCAGGCCGAGGTCGCTCCAGGCCGGCGCGCTCGCGAGTTCATAGGTGAGGAGACTTCAGGTGCGTGCTGTTTTCGTCGACGCGAATGACACCCTGGCGGCCGTGACCGAGAGGCTGGTCCGGCCCGCCGACCTCGATGTCGCGATCAACCGCAATCCTCAGGTGAAATCGGAGGAACTGCCCGTTGTGCTCGGCGGCGCCGAGATCGCCATCGTCGACCATACGCACCTGCCGACCGCGCTCGCCCGGCAATGCCAGGGCCTGAAGCACGTGGTGTTCCTCGGCACCGGCGCGCGCAGCTACATGAACCCGGAAGAGCTCGCCGAGAGCGGCATTTCCGTGCACATCATCAAGGGCTACGGCGATACCGCGGTGGCCGAATGCGCGGTGGCCCTGATGTGGGCTTCCGCCAAGGGCTTTGCCCGCATGGATGGCGCGATGCGCGCCGGCAACTGGCTGCGTACCGACGGCGTGCAGCTCACCGGCAAGACCCTTGGCCTGATCGGTTTCGGCGGCATCGCGGCCGAAGTCGCAAGGCTTGCCTCCGGCGCCGGCATGAAGGTCATCGCCTGGAACCGTTCGCCGAAGGCGCATCCGGGCGTCGAATTCGTCTCGCTCGAGCGGGTGCTGGCCGAAAGCCACGTCGTGTCGCTGCACCTCCTGCTCAATGACGACACCAAGAATTTCCTGTCGCGCGAGCGCATCGCTCAGCTTCGCCCGGGCGTCATCCTGATCAACACCGCGCGTGGCGCCGTCGTTGACGAGGACGCCATGGTCGAGGCGCTGCGTTCCGGCCATATCGGCCATGCCGGCCTCGACGTCTTCACCGTCGAGCCGCTGCCGGCCGGCCATGTGCTGACCACGCTGCCCAATGTCACGCTCTCGGCCCACTCGGCGTTCCGCACGCCCGAGGCGAGCGACAATCTGATCGGCGCGGCGCTCGACCATTGCCGACGCATCGTCGCCACCGGCCACTGACACGCATCATCGTTTCAAGAGGAAATTCTCATGTCCGCGATTATCCGCATCGACCAGAATGCCCGGCGCAGCCGCGCTTCCGTGTTCGGCGACCTGGTCTTCCTTGCTGGCCAGGTGGCCGATGACAAGTCGGGCGATATCGCCAGCCAGACCCGCCAGGCTCTCGCCAAGGTCGACGACATGCTGTCGCGCGCCGGCACCGACAAGTCACGCCTGCTCAGCGTGCAGATCTGGCTGAAGACCATGGCGGATTTCGACGGCATGAACGCCGTCTATGATGCCTGGGTCGTGCCCGGCAATGCGCCGACGCGCGCCTGCGGCCGGGTCGAGCTCGCCGATCCCGGCTATCTCGTCGAAATCATCGCGATCGCGGCCCGCTGAGCGGATCGCGCAAAACCCCTTTGGTGCTGAAGAGGACATGATGACGTCAATGGCTTTGCCGGAGACCGGCTTTCGTTCCGCCAGGCGCATCAGCGCCATCGGCGTCTCGGAGATCCTGAAGATCGGCGCGGTCGCCGCTCGCCTGAAGCGCGAGGGCCGTCCGGTCATCGTGCTGGGCGCCGGCGAACCCGATTTCGACACGCCCGACCACGTCAAGGCGGCGGCGGAAAAGGCCATCCGCGCCGGCCAGACCAAATACACCACGCTCGACGGCACCGCCGAACTGAAGGCAGCCATCGCGGGCAAGTTCCGCCGCGAGAACGGCCTCGACTATGCGGCGGATGAGATCACCGTAGGCGCCGGCGCCAAGCAGGTGATCCACAATGCCTTCATGGCGACGCTGAACCCCGGGGACGAGGTCATCCTCGCCGCGCCCTATTGGACCAGCTATGCCGATATGGTGCAGATCGCCGAGGGCCAGCCGATCAATGTGGTCTGCCGCGAGGACAACGGTTTCCGGCTCGACGCGGCCGATCTCGAGCGGGCGATTACCCCGCGCACCCGCTGGCTGCTGTTGAACTCGCCGTCCAATCCGACCGGCTCGGCCTATTCGGAAGCCCAGCTCCGGCCGATCCTCGAGGTGCTGAAGCGGCACCCCCATGTCTGGCTGATCGCGGACGATATTTACGAGCACCTGATTTATGACGGGCTGCCCTTCGTGACGGCGGCCCAGATCGAGCCTGGCCTGAAGGGCCGCACGCTCACCGTCAACGGCGTCTCCAAGGCTTATGCCATGACCGGCTGGCGCATCGGTTATGCCGGCGGGCCGAAGGAACTGATCGCCGCCATGGCGGTGGTGCAGAGCCAGAGCACGACCAACCCGTCATCGGTCAGCCAGGCCGCCGCCGTCGAAGCCCTGACCGGGCCGCAGGATCTGCTGGCTGAACGCTGCGCTGCCTTCCAGCGCCGCCGCGACCTGGTGGTCGACGCGCTCAATGCCATTGACGGCGTCACCTGCCGCCGGCCGGAAGGCGCCTTTTATACCTTTGCGAGCTGCGCCGGTTTGATCGGCAGGCACACGCCGCAGGGCACCTTGATCGACAGCGACAGCGCCTTCTGCCGCTATCTCCTGGAACAGCACGACGTCGCCGTGGTGCCGGGCAGCTGCTTCGGTCTCGCGCCCTATTTCCGCATTTCCTACGCGGCTTCCGAGACGAGCCTCCAGGAAGCCACCGGCCGCATCGCGCGCGCCTGCCGAGAATTGGCCTGAAAGGTGTTGTCATGACCAAGCCCCAGACCAACGCCCGAACCGGCGGCCAGATCCTCGTCGACCAGCTCGTCGCCCAAGGCATCGAGCGGGTCACCTGCGTGCCGGGTGAAAGCTATCTCGCCGCCCTCGACGCGCTGCATGACAGCGCCATCGACGTGGTGGTCTGTCGTGCCGAAGGCGGCGCCGCCATGATGGCGGAAGCCTATGGCAAGCTGACCGGCCGGCCGGGCATCTGCTTCGTCACCCGCGGCCCTGGCGCCACCAATGCCAGCCACGGCGTGCACATCGCCATGCAGGACTCGACACCGATGATCCTGTTCATCGGCCAGGTCGACACCGGCATGCGCGAGCGCGAGGCCTTCCAGGAGGTCGACTACAAGGCGGTGTTCGGCACCATGGCCAAATGGGTGGTCGAGATCGATCGGCCCGAGCGGGTACCCGAACTGGTGGCGCGCGCCTTCCGCGTCGCCATGCAGGGCCGTCCGGGCCCCGTGGTGATCTCCCTGCCCGAGGACATGCTGGTCGAGGTCGCGGCGGTCGCCGACGCACCGCGTGTCGAGCCGGCCCGGAGCTGGCCGGCGCCGGCCGATATCGCCCGCCTCGGCGCCATGCTGGCCGAAGCCAAGCGCCCGATCGTCATTCTCGGCGGCTCGGCCTGGGATGCGGAAGCCTGCGGTCAGATCGCGCGCTTTGCCGAGCGGTACGACCTGCCGGTCGCGACCTCGTTCCGCCGCGCGGCACTGTTTCCGGCCGATCATCCGAACTATGCCGGCGATCTCGGCATCGGTCCGGATGCCCGTCTGAAGGCGCGCGTCACCGGTGCCGACCTGATCCTGCTGATCGGCGGCCGCATGTCGGAAATGCCGTCTTCCTCCTACACCCTTCTCGACGTGCCGGTGCCGCAGCAAAGGCTCGTCCATGTCCATCCGGGCGCCGAAGAGCTCGGCCGCGTCTATCAGCCGGAACTGGCCATCCAGACCTCGCCAGCAAGCTTCGCGGCGGCGCTCGAAGAGTTGAAACCCTTGGTCACACCGGCCTGGGCGGGCGAGGCGGCCAGGGCTCATGCCGACTATCTCGCCTGGACCGAAACCCCGCGCGAACTGCCCGGTGCGTTCCAATATGGCCAGGTGATCGCCTGGCTGCGTGATCGGCTGCCCAAGGATGCGATCGTCTGCAACGGTGCCGGCAATTATGCCGGCTGGCTGCATCGCCATCACCGCTTCCATGCCTTCTCGACCCAGCTCGCGCCGACCTCCGGCTCGATGGGTTATGGCGTGCCGGCGGCGGTGCTGGCCAAGCGCCAGCATCCCGAGCGCACGGTCGTCGCCTTCGCCGGCGACGGCTGCTTCCTGATGAACGGCCAGGAGTTCGCCACCGCCGTGCAATATGGCGCCGCGATCGTCGCTATCGTCATCGACAATGGTCAGTACGGCACCATCCGCATGCACCAGGAGCGGGATTATCCTGGCCGTGTCGTGGCGACCCAGTTGCAGAACCCGGACTTCGCGCTCTATGCCAGAGCCTTCGGCGGCCATGGCGAAAGGGTCGAGCGGACGGAGGATTTCGCGCCGGCCTTCGAGCGGGCGCTCGCCTCCGGCAAGCCGGCCATCCTGCATTGCCTGCTCGATCCGCGCGCACAGTCGCACGGCAAGGATTTCGTCCCGAGCGAGAAGGCCTCCCCATGAGCGAACAGCCCAGCCGTCACGTTGCCATCATCGGAGCCGGTGCCATCGGCGTCATCAGCGCCATCGAGGCGTTGCGCGACGGCCATCGGGTCACGATCATCGAACCGGCGACCCCGGGCGATGTCCAGGCGGCGAGCTATGGCAATGCCGGCTGGCTGTCGTCCCATTCGGTGATCCCGCCGGCCGAGCCGGGCGTCTGGAAAAAAGTGCCGAAATTCCTGATGGATCCGCTGGGGCCGCTGGCGATCCGCTGGAGCTATCTGCCCAGAGCCTTGCCCTGGCTGGTCAAATATCTCTGGTCGGGCTGGACCCCGGCCAAGGTGGAGGAGACCGCCATAGCCTTGCGCGCGCTCCTCAAGGACGCGCCGGTCCTGCACAAAAAGCTCGCCGACGAGGCCGGTCTCGGTCATCTGATCGAGCGCCAGGGCGTCATGCATGTCTATCCCTCGCGCGCGCCTTTCGACGCCGACAAGCTCGCCTGGACCATCCGCAAGCGCGTCGGCATCGAATGGCTGGAGCTCTCCGCCGACGAGATGCGCCAGCGCGAGCCCGACCTGCATCCGCGCTATCAGTTCGGCGTGCTGGTCGAAGAGGCCGGGCGTTGCCGCGATCCCGGCGCCTATGTCGCGGGTCTTGCCGAGCACGCCCGGACGCTTGGCGCGGAATTCGTCCAGGCCAAGGCCAAAGGCCTCAAGCTCGCCGGCGGCAAGCTGGTCGCCGTCGTCACCGATAGCGGCGAGATCGCCTGCGATGCCGCGGTGGTTGCGGCCGGCGCCCGTTCCAAGCCGCTCGCCGCTTCGATCGGCGACAGCCTGCCGCTCGAAACCGAGCGCGGCTATCATGTCATGATCGAGAACCCCGAGGCCGGTCCGCGCTCGTCCTTCATGGCCTCCGACGCCAAGATGGTGGTCAACTGGACCGACAAGGGCCTGCGCGCGGCCGGGCAGGTGGAGATCGCCGGGCTCGATGCCGCACCCAACTGGCGGCGCGCCGAAATCCTGCGCGATCATCTGATCAGCATGTTCCCGAAACTGCCGAGGGAACTCGCCACCAGCGTGGCCGGCGCGCGGGTCCATGCCTGGCTCGGCCACCGCCCGAGCATGCCCGATGGGCGCCCCTGCATCGGCTATTCGCGCGCCAGCCGCGATGTCGTCTACGCCTTCGGCCACGGCCATGTCGGCCTGGTCGGATCGGCGCGGACCGGCCGGGTGGTCGCCCAGCTCATCGGCGGCCGCGAACCGGAGATTCCGGTCGGCCCGTTCGACCCCGCCCGCTACCTCTGATCGGCTTTTTCAGGATCTGCTTTTTCAGGATCTCCTGCCGCCTTCGAAAGGACCAGGCCCATGACCGCACATTCCGCGACCACTCCCGCTCCCCGCATCGCCCGCGGCGGCAAGGCGCTTTATGGCGCGCCGCTCGGCATCCTGATGCTCGAGGCACGGTTTCCGCGCATTCCCGGCGACATGGGCAATGGCACGACCTGGCCCTTCCCGGTGTTGTACCGGGTGGTCTCCGGCGCCAGCCCGGAAAAGGTCGTGCTGAAGGGCGCCGCCGGCCTGCTGCCCGATTTCGTCGAGGCGGCCAGGGACCTGGTGCGGCTCGGCGCCGAGGCGATCACCACCAATTGCGGCTTCCTTGCCTTGTTCCAAAAGGAATTGGCGGCAGCGGTCGGCGTGCCGGTCGCCACCTCCTCGCTGATGCAGGTGCCGTGGGTGCAGGCGACGCTGCCGCCCGGCAAGCGCGTCGGCCTGGTCACGGTGTCGGGCTCGACCTTGACCCCGGCCCACCTGGAGGGCGCCGGCGTACCGCTCGACACGCCGATGGTCGGCACCGAGAACGGCAAGGAATTCTTCCGCGTGCTGATCAAGGCCGAGAAGGACGACATGGATGTCGCGCTGGCCGAACAGGATGTGGTCGAGGCCGGCAAGGCCCTGGTCGCCGGCAATCCCGACATCGGCGCCATCGTGCTGGAATGCACCAACATGCCGCCTTATGCCGCCGCGCTTCAGGCAGCTGTTGGCATTCCCGTCTATGACATCTATTCGATGATCACCTGGTTCCACGCGGGTCTGCGCCCTCGCGTGTTCGCCTGATCTTCTCATTCGGCCGCAACGGGACCGTGGGACCTTCTCCCATGGTGACGACGTGACTGACGACAGCCTGACCCAAGAAGCCCTCATCAACGATCTTCGCTCGCTGGTCGGCGAGCGCGGCATCCTCACCGCCCAGTCGGACATCGAGCCCTATCTCTCCGACTGGCGCGGTCTCTATCACGGTCGTTCGCCATGCGTGCTGCGGCCGGCCGATACGCAACAGCTCGCCGAAGCGATGAAGCTGTTGTCGTCCAGGCGGGTTCAGGTCGTGCCGCAGGGCGGCAATACCTCGATGGTCGGCGGCGCCATGCCCGACGAGAGCGGCCGCCAGGTCGTGCTGTCGCTCGCCCGGATGAACCGCATTCGCGATATCGACCCGGTCGACATGACCATGGTCGCCGAGGCCGGCGTCATCCTGAAGACCGCGCAGGATGCGGCGGCCGAGGCCGGTTGCCTGTTCCCGTTATCGCTCGGCGCCGAGGGCTCGGCCACCATTGGCGGCGTGCTCTCCACCAATGCCGGCGGCAACAATACGGTGCGTTACGGCAATGCCCGCGAGCTGATGCTGGGCCTGGAAGTGGTGCTGCCGGACGGGCAGGTCTGGAACGGCCTGCGAAGGCTGCGCAAGGACAATACCGGTTACGCGCTGCGCCAGCTGTTCGTCGGCGCCGAGGGCACGCTCGGCATCGTCACCGCGGCCGTGCTGCGCCTGTTCGCCCGGCCGAAGGCGCAAGAGGTGGCTTTTTGCGCGGTGCCCGACCTCGCTTCGGCGCTGGCCTTGTTCCGTCGCTTCCGTGACCGCGACGAGGCAAGCCTGCAAGCCTTCGAATATATGTCGGGCACCGGCGTCAGCCTCGTGCTGAAGCACATTTCGGGGGCGACCTTACCGCTGGCCGAAGCTGCCGATCATTATGTGCTGGTCGAACTCGCCTCGCCGCGCCCGGACGCTGGGCTGCGCTCGCTTGTCGAGGCCGTGCTCGGCGAAGCCTTCGAGGCCGGCGAGGTCGTCGATGCGGCGATCGCCGAAAGCCAGGCCCAGGCCCAGGCGCTTTGGCGGATACGCGAGGAGCATTCCGAATCCCAAAGGCTCGCCGGCGCCAGCGTCAAGAACGACGTCTCCGTGCCGGTCTCGCGCGTGCCCGACCTGATCCGGCTTGCCACCGAAGCCGGCGAGCGGCTGATCCCCGGCATTCGCGCCGTGCCCTTCGGTCACATGGGGGATGGCAATATCCACATGAACTTCGTCCAGCCCGAGGCGATGGCGGCCGCCGCGTTCCTCGAGCGCAGCCACGACCTGATGGACGCCGTCAACGCTGTGGTGCGTTCGCTCGACGGCAGTTTCTCGGCCGAGCACGGCATCGGCCGGTTGAAACCCGACATGCTGGCCGATTGGCGGGCGGGTGCTGAATTCGAGTTGATGCAGCGGATCAAGGCGGCGATCGATCCGGCCGGCCTGATGAATCCCGGCAAGGTTTTCGAAACGCCGCGATCATGACCGATTGACGGCCGCGGCCACGTCAATCGGCCGGAAATGCCCCGGTTTCGCGATTGCCAGCACTCGCTTCGCGCCCGTATATTGAAGTGTGTTCGGCAATGCATTCAGCCAAGGGAAGCCACGTGGAGATCATCTCCGACAGCGTTGTCGATCGGGTTTATGAACAGCTCAAGGCCATGGCCGTGAGCTACGAGTTCAAGCCCGGCGAACGGCTCAACGAAGGCGATATCGCCAAGCGTCTCGGGGTCAGCCGGACGCCGCTGCGCGAGGCATTGAACCGGCTGAACACCGAAGGCTTCCTGCGGTTCACCCCGGGCAAGGGCTTCTTCTGCCGCGAACTGGACGCCCACGAGATCTTCGATCTCTATGAATTGCGCAAGTCGATCGAACTCGCGTCCGCGCGGCTGGCGATCCGGCGCGCCAAGGACAGCGATATCGACGCGCTGCTGGCCTTTCTCGACGCGACCGGTCCGGATCCGGGCGAGCGAACCGCGATCGAACTCGTTGAACTGGACGAGGCCTTTCACGAGCGGCTGATGGCCATGTCGAACAATGCCGAGATGTTGCGGGTGCTGCGCAACGTCAATGCCCGGATCCGCTTCGTCCGCTGGATCGACATGGACCGGCTCAACCGCTCCAATACCCAGGCGGAGCACCGCGCCGCGCTCATGGCGGTCAAGGCGCGCGACGAGGCGGCCTGCGTCTCGGTCCTGGAGAAGCATATCGACCGCCGGCTCGACCAGATCACCTCGGCGATCAAGGAAGGTTATGCCCAGATCTACATGGCCACGGCACGCGCGGTGACCGGCTGAGCGCCGGGTTTTCCGGCGAACTAGGTCCGCCTGGAACTGCCCCCGACCCAAACGGGCATGTCGCTTTTCAGCGCCCGTTCGTAGGCCTCATCCCAGACCGGCAGCGGATAGACCACGCGGAAGCAGTCGAAGCCGCGCAGCATGATTTTCGCGCTTTCCGGCTGGCGTGTCGCCATATCGAGGATCAATTGCTTGATGTGGCCGACGCGGGACGTGTTGGCCGCCGCCCGCATGACCGCGAGGCGCATGCCGTCATGTTGGATATCGCGTTCCTCGCTCATCGGCAGGGCCGCCTGGGCGATGAGAGCGGTCAGTTGCTCGAACAGGTAGTCTGCGCCGATGAGGCCGAGGCCGTTATCCGTCTCGGCGAGCCGGCCACGTACGGCGGCGACCGCGAAACAGGCTGGCGTCAGGGGAGCGTAATTGCCTTCGGCATCGGGCAGATGATCCGCGCCACCCTCCCAGAGCGATCTGACGAGTTCCGCCTCGGCGGCGGGCAGGCGGCTCGCGAGCCTCAGGCCGGTCTCGACCCGGTGAGCCTGATACCATTCGATCGCGCGCATGATCTCACGCGCAAGGGCCAGGCTCTGTGGCTTCGGCGCGCGCCGGTTGGAGATGAATTTCCAGCCGCGCCACCCATGGATATCGGCAAAGATATCGACCACCCGGCTGTCGAGTTCGTCGAAAACGGCGAGGGCCGCCGCGGAATGGCGGCATTCCGGCGGGGCGAGCGTAAGGGTCATGATGCTCCCCGCAACGCCCGGAGCCACCGGCCGGAACCCGGCTTGGATGGCTGGCCATTCTGAAAGGCGGTTGGCTCGGTCTGGCGCAATGAGAGGCTCCGGCGATTCCCTGGTCAGAGATTGTTCGAAGCCTTCCATGGCCGGGATGGCTCTGCCTCCCCCGAACGGGGGAAGCGCCGTGCCGTGACGATATCAACTGCCCGTGTGCCGCCAGGCCTCGGGTGCATCGCCGCAACGCATGCCGGATCGGGCAGGGCATATCAGGTGGAGGAGCCGAAGCCGGGTCAGGCCGGCTGCGGCGCGTATCGCTCGCCGGCGAGCCAGTCGCTGACTGTTCGCGCATCGTCATCGGTCAATTCGTGGCCGGCGGCGAGTTGGCGTTGTGACAGCCGCGCGCCGGCGTTGCGCAGCAGGTCGTCCAGGCCGGCGGCATCGGCTGCGAACGGATCGGAGGTGCCGCTGACCGTCACCACCGGCGTTCCCGCAAGGTCCACCGCGGGAACCCTTTCCAGCACGCGGACCGGCCGCAGCAGGGCGGCGGCGGGGATGACGCCCGGGTGCAGCAACATGACGGCGGCTGCGAAATTGGCGCCGTTGGAATAACCCAGCACGGTCGTCCGGTCGGGGTCGAGCCCGTGGGCAACGAGGGCTTCGGGCAAGGTCGAGGCGAAGGCCGCGGCCTCGGTGATGATGTCGGCCTGGTCGAAGGCGGTCGGGCCGAACCGCCGGAACCATCGGAGCACGCCTTCCTCGGTGCTGCGGCCGCGAAAACCGAGAAGTGTGGCCCGCGGCGCGATCCGCCGGGCCAGCGGCATCAGGTCGGTTTCATTGCCGCCGGTGCCGTGCAGCACGACGATGGCGCTACCGTCCGGGTCGGCCGGCCGCTTCAGCCGATGCACGAAGGGCAGTTCGACCCGCCGCTCGCGTGGCTCGCCGGGCAGGGCGATATCGGGCAGTTGCAGCTTGACCTCTTCGGCCGTTTCCGGCGGCACGAATAGCATCTCGCCGAGATGGCCGGGGCGCTCGTCGAAGGCCATGCCCGGCCCGTCGGTCGCCCGCTCGCACAAGGCGCCGGCCGGTTCGCGCCAGTAGATCGAGGTGAAATAGCGCCGGTCCTTGATCGGGCTCGTCTCGCGCCCCTGATCCTGCAACAGCCGCAGCGCCCGGCGCAGCCCATCCAGATCCGCCGTGCGGAAGGCCAGGTGGTCGATCGTGCCCGGGCCGCCGACGCCGGGCCAGAAGCCGGTCGCATCGCGCAGGTCGATGGTGTCGCCGGCCGGCGAGGTCAGGCGGGTCAGGCCATCCTGGCGCGCGGTCTCGACATAACCCAGGTGTTCGGCGAGGGCGGCCTGGGTCTCGCGTGCCTGATCCGACAGCACGGTGGCGCCGCGCAGGCGGCGGATCGCATGTTCGGCCGGGACCGGTCCGTCCGCCAGTGGCGCCGCCGCGGCAAGCGTATCGACCCCGGCAAGCTTGATCGTGGCGCCGTCCGGATCGGTCAGGCGCAGAACCGGTTCGCCAAATTCGCGCACGGGGCCGGCAACCTTGATGCCCTGGCTCATCGCCCGTGTCAGCCAGAAGCCGATGCTGGCTGTGGGAATGGCCAGGGCGAGTTCGGTGAACTGGCCGAGACCGACGCGGCCGGGTTGGCCGTCCTCCCAGACCAGGAAGGTGACGAGCGAGCCGGGCGAACCGGCCTCGTCGCCATAGAACAGATGCAGTTGCGTCGCGTCTTCGAAGCCGCCGGTGCGCTTGACCAGCTTGAGGCCCAGGAAGCCGGCATAAAAGTCGACATTGGCCTGGGCTCGCCCGGTGACCAGCGTGACGTGATGCAGACCATTCGACATGAGGCGTCCTGGGGCGGGGCGACGCGGCGTCCGGTCAGCGCAGCAAGGCAGCGGTGCGGTCGAGCGCCGAGGCTAATCCCTTCAGCGAGATCGACAGGACGGTTTCGCGGCCGTCATCGGTGGTGACCTTCGCCTTGACGGCGGTACCGCGGCGCAGCGTCGCCAGCATCCGCGCGTCGAAGGACAGCGGCACCAGGCAGCCGGCCGGAAGGCAGGTGCGGAACCTGAGCGGCTGGCCGACCGGGCCGTCATCGATCTGCAGCGTCACGCCCTTGTCGAGTGCCAGGCCGAACGGCAGCACGAGCACGCCTTCCGCCTTGTCGCCGACCGTCGTCAACTCGATCGCCATCACGCGCTGCCGGCTTTGCGGGTCGGCCTGTTGCTGGGTCAGCGCGCAACGTTTGCCGGCGCCCTGCTGCAGGCAGGCGACCTGCCAGTCCTGATAGGTCTCCTGCAGCGACGAAGCGCCGCCCGGCAGGGTGGAAGCGGGCTGGGCGGGCGCCGCCGCCGGCGCGGGCGGCGCCGCCTGCGCGAGAACGGGGAGGGGATTGAGTGTGGCGGCGCCGAGAACCGTCGCAAGGGTCAGGGCGAGGGCGGCAAAGGACTTGGTCATACCGGCACATCCAGGGGTTGCTGGAGGAGCGTTGTGGCCCAAACGGCACCCGGCGACAAGGGCCGGCGCGGTGGAAAACCCCACCGCGCCCGGAGCGTCCGGGCTTGCCAGGTCGCCTCGCGGTTCAATCGGCATGGCCGGTTTCGTCCTCGATCTGGATCGTCGAGAGATGCAGGTCGTAACGCTGTTCGAGCAGCGCCTCGATCCGCTTGCGCAAGGCCACCATTCCGTCCGCCGTCGTCTGCGTGACGATATGGGCGGTGACGACGTTGCGGTCGCTGGTCAGCGACCAGACATGCAGGTCATGGACGCTGGCGACGCCGTCGATCGCCAGGAGGTCCTGCTCGACCGCCGCCACGTCGATGCCGGCCGGCGCTGCCTGCAGCAGCACGTCGATGCTTTCGCGCAGCAGGATCCAGGTGCGCGGCAGCACCCACAGGCCGATCAGGACCGCGACGGCGGTATCGACCCAGGTCCAGTTGGTCAGCCAGATGATCAGGCCGCCCAGGATGACGCCGACCGAGCCGAGAAAGTCGCTCCAGACTTCGAGATAGGCGCCCTTGATATTGAGGCTGGCGTCCTTGCCCCCGGCGAGCAGGCGCATGCTGATGATGTTGACGATCAGGCCGAGCACCGCGATGACCAGCATGGGCATGGACTGGACGTCCGGCGGGGTGGCGAAGCGCTTCCAGGCCTCATAGAGAATGTAGAGCGCGACCAGGAACAGCAGCATGGCGTTGAACGCCGCCGCCAGGATCTCGAACCGGTAATAGCCGTAGGTCCGCTGCCGGTCCGGCGGGCGGCGGGCGATATGTACCGCCACCAATGCGATGCTGAGGCCGACCGCATCGGTGAACATGTGCGCGGCATCCGACAGCAGCGCGAGGCTGTTTGTCAGGAGGCCGCCAACCACCTCGGCGACGAGAAAGGTCGAAGTGAGGGCCAGTGCTGCCGTCAATCGCGTCTGGTTCTGCGTGCGGGCGCCATGGTCGTGGCCGGTCCCCATGGAATGTCTCCTCGAGTCTTGAACGATCGGGAATGACCGAAACGCGGCGGCACCGACGTGACATTGCCGCGTGCTGTGAATTGTCGCCAGGGGGCCTTCAGGCAGCGGCTCCGCAATTCGGGCAGAATTTCGCGGAAACCGGCCGTTCGGCCGAGCAGGAGGCGCAGGTGCGTGCGCCAAGACCGGTGCCGCATTGCCCGCAGAAGCGGCTGCCGGCAAGGTTGGCGGCGGCGCAGGCCGGGCAGGACAGGGATGGCGCCGCCGGTTGAAATTGGTCGCCGTAGGGGGCGCCACCGCCATGATGACGGCCTTGGCCAGGACCTCGTCTGCCCTGATGGCCGTTGCGCAGCAGATCCTTGAAGAAGCTCATCGGTCGTCTCCGTTGTCGATCCCTTCGGGTGGGCCGGATCGATCGTCGGAGCGCGGCAGGCCGAGGCGAAGCGCCCGGCGGTCGTCGCGCGCCATGGAAAGGCGGCCCGACATCCTCTATGCAAGCTCTAGCGACTAGAGCTTCAAGCGGTTTTTTGGTCATGATCGAGAAAAAGCGAAAGGCGGGGCTTACGATCGGCAATCTGGCCCGTCGCGCTGCGACGAAGGTCCCGACGATCCGCTATTACGAGACGATCGGTCTGATGCCGGCGCCGTTTCGCTCGGAAGGCAATCAGCGGCTCTACGATCCCGGCCAGGCGAACCGGCTGATGTTCATTCGCCATGCGCGCGAGCTCGGCTTCTCAGTCGATGCCATCAGGTCGTTGCTGGCCTTGTCGGACCAGCCCGGCCGCTCCTGCGAGGAAGCCGACCGCTTGGCCAGCGAGCAGCTTGCCGGCGTGCGCAGCAGGATCGATCGGCTCCGCGCGCTGGAGGCGGAACTCGCGCGAATGGTTCAAAGCTGCCGCCACGGCAATGTCGCCGAATGCCAGGTCATCGAGATCTTGGGCAATCACGCGCTCTGTGCCGACGATCATCGCGACGACTTGGACGGCCCTCTCGCGCGATAGCGTGCGCACGCGAATCCAAGATCTTCTCAAAGCGCCGCCCGACGACGGTGCGGTTGTCGGCAAGGTCGCGCCGGCCAAGGCCTGACGGTTTCACGGCATGTGGTCGGTGGGGCTTGCGGGCTGGGCAGGGCATCCCGACGTCGTCCTGCGGGGGATTGCCCGTCGTCTTGGATATTTGCGCCTATGCATTTACGATGGCTCTGAAATGTTTTGTAGCATGCATTTTCTCAATTTCGTGATTGGCAAGTGATCGGGTGGGCGCCTATCTCAGCACTGTCGGCGGCGGAC
>BFBZ01000011.1_pt40 | contig 31796 bp, 37 predicted proteins | sample 1888401 | NCBI WGS metagenome assembly BFBZ01 (sample SAMD00112614, study PRJDB3348) | symbiont metagenome | host: Chara braunii
CGGTGATCTCGTTCCTGGTGCTCCTGCCCGTGGGGTTGGTCTACACCAGTGGCGGCGCGATCTTCATGGCGGGCGGCCCGCTGTGGTGGTGGCTGTGGCTCGCGGGCGCCGTGGTCTACGGCGTCGCGGCGCTGATCCGCATGGGATCGGATTGAGGCGAGAGGAGGAGAGGTGGCGCTCACGAGGCTTCAGGAGGCGTGGAACGGGCAGAGCGGCGAGTCCGTCGCTCAGGCGTTCGCCCCGGACGGCGTGCGCATTGAGTACGCGCTGCCCGGGGCGCGACTCGAGGGACGCCAGGCGATCGTGCAGTACCTCCAGAACGGTTCGATCAGCGCGGTCCCCGATTGCTCGCTCGAAGTCCGGAACGAGGTGCGGGCCGATGACGGGACGGTCATCGTTGAGTGGACGTGGCGCGGCACTCACACCGGCGAGATGCCCGGCTGGCCCGCCCGCGGCGAGGCGGTCGAGCTCCACGGCGTGAGCGTGTGCCAGATGGACGGCGATCTGATCCGTGAGGAGCGCGTCTACTGGGACACTGCGACGCTGCTGGCCGGCGCCGGCCTGCTCGGCTGAGCTGGGGGAACCCCAGATGTGGAACCTCTCCCGGGCGTGAGGGACTAGACCGCGATCCCCCTGCATACAGCCACTTCCCGATGGGAAGTGGCCATGCAGAACGCTTCAAGGGACGTCAATCCGTCCCACGATCGTCCTTGCGGTCAGGCGAGCCTAGGGATCGGGGAACACTCCGGGACCGACGAGGTCGTCGAGGGTCACCTCGAGGGCCCGGGCCAGCTTGAACGCGTTCTCCAGACCAGGAGTGTTCTCGCCCTTCAGGTAGCGCCGCAACAGCGACTCACCGATTCGGGTGTCGAACGAGAGGCCGCAACGGTCAGACCCCGGGCCTCGCGGATCGCCTCAAGCTGTGGTCCGAACGCGTCGGGCTGGCTGGCTGTGTCCAGTCCCATGGCCGGGAACGTACCGCACGTCCGTGCAGGCTTAGTGGATGCGGGCGCGGTCCGGAGGGGGTCCAGTGGCCGGCACCCGCATCCCCAGGTGGATGACCACCATCCGCCTGGGCTCCACCCCGAAGCACGCTCACCGTATGCGCCCCGGTGCTCCCCCGTCACGAGGGCCGGGAGAGTTGCTTCAACGCGGATAACGAGGACGCTGGCCTAGGCGAGCGGGTCCTTTCGCAGGAGCGCCTCAGCCTCTTCGCGGGGCAGCGCGGAGCGGGCGATGACCTCGTCGCGGTCAACCCCCTGTTTGACCGCCCGCCGCATCAGCCGTCCCAGGTGTTCGCGGTAGAGCTTGCCCTGGTCGACGGCGGCGACCCCCGCGGCGCGGGTGATCTTCTCGAGCGTGTCGGCCTGGCGCTTCTTCTGCTTCTTCTTCGACGGCATGCTCCACCTGGGGTTCGACCCAGGATGCGGCACCCCTCGCTGCCACCTCCATACCGCAGCCGAGGTATCACGCGGCGGCCGGCATGGGAACGATGAGGCGGGACGGCTCACGCGGTCGGGGCAGGAGGGGTCGGCAGTATCCAGCGTCCACGACCTTGCGGCGCATCGGGCGGGCCACGGAGACTGCTTGCCGGCGGTCCCGGAACGCACAGCACGCGAGAGGAGCCTGAGATGGCCACACACTCCGATGCCGGCAAGCCGACGATCGTCCTCGTGCACGGCGCCTGGGCCGATGCGACGGGCTACGACCCCGAGATCCGGGCGCTGCAGCGCGAGGGATTCCGGGCCATCGGGTTCGGCAATCCGCTGCGCGATCTCGCCGGGGACGCCGCCTACCTGGCCGTGTTGCTGCAGACGCTCACCGGTCCGATCGTGCTGGTCGGCCACTCATACGGCGGCAACGTCATCTCCACCGCCGCCATCGGCAACGATCAGGTCCGGGCGCTCGTCTACTTCAACGGCTGGATGTGCGACGTGGGCGAGAGCCAGCAGCAGCTCCTCGAGCGGTTCGAGGGCAGCCTGGTGGGCCCGTCGATCAGGCCGGTCGCCTTCACCAACCCGGACGGGAGCGAGGGCACCGACCTCTACCTCGCCCAGGAGGCGTTCCACGAGGCGTTCGCCGCCGATGTCGATCCTGAGACGGCCGCGGTGATGGCCGCGGGGCAGCGGCCGTACGCCGCCGCGGCGTTCGCGGCGACGCCGGCGGACCCGCCGGCGTGGAACACGCTGCCGTGCTGGTACCTGCTCGGCACCGAGGACAAGGCGATCCCGCCGGCGCTCCAGCGGTTCATGGCCGAGCGTGCCGGCGCCACGATCGTGGAGGTCCCGGCCTCGCACGTCTCGTTCGTGTCGCAGCCCGAGGCCGCGACCCGGCTCATCCTCCAGGCCGTCGAGGCGACCACGTGAAGCCAAGAACACAGGGGGTGGTGGTGAGGGCGCCTCCCTCGATAGGAGGCGCCCTCAGCAGCGGGCACGGCGATGGTGTGCCCGGTCGCGGCGAAACAGTCGTAGGCCGCCGGTCCTCGACACCCCGGTTGATCAGCCGGGCGGAGAACGCCGCGACATAGCCCGCTGGGTCACACCCGCGCGACCCACAGCCGCCAGGACTTACCGGACGGTGTTCTTGGGCTCCGGGGCTCGGACGCCGCCGCGGCTGGGCGGGCCGGGGGGTATCGTCACCCTCGAGCGGCCGCCACCCACACTCCGGGCATTCCCACCACCGAGCTTGCCCACCGGCCCGCGGGGTGCCGTACCGAGCGACCGTCGAATGACCGCAGCCCTCGCATTCAGGTCCCCTCATCCGGGGAGCATCGCCGATCTTGTTACAGAGGGCTACACCTGTCTCTTATACACATCTAGATGTGTATAAGAGACAGGGCGACGACTGCGCGGCCACAGGGTGGACGTCGCCATGGCCCGCGCGGGCCAGCAGGTCCGCGATCCAGGCGCCGCCCACCCCGTGCATCGCCGTCGTCGCGATCCGGATCGGCGCCGCTGGCGGCGGCACCCGGGCCAGGGTCGCCCGCCGGTACCCCTCCAGCACCGCGTCGGGGATGGTCTCGCCGGATGCGCCAATTGGCGCATCGGGTCGACGCCAATCGACGCCCCCCTCCACGGCGACCCGGGCGATCTCGGCCGCGACCAGGCCGTCGACCGGGGGGATGATCTGGGCGGCGTCGCCCATGTAGAGCTTCATCCCGTTGTCGCGGGGCGGGTTGTGGCTGGCGGTCACCACGATCCCGGCGGCGGCGCCGACGGCGCGGATCGCGTGGACGGCGACCGGCGTCGGCAGGGGCCCGACCGAGCCGATCGTGCGGAGGCCGTGCTGCCCCAGCACCTCAGCGACATCGGCGGCGAACGTGGCGGACCGGTGGCGGGCGTCGTGCGCCACGACCACCCCCGCCTCGGGCGCGCCGGGGACGTGGGCGAGCAGGTAGCGGGCGATGCCGGCCGTCGATTGGCGGACGACCACCCGGTTCATGCGGTTCGGCCCGGCCGCCATCGTGCCGCGGAGCCCCGCCGTGCCGAAGGCGACGCGGCCGTCGAAGCGGTCGGCCAGGCCCTCCCAGTCGCCGGCGGCGATCATCCCCCGGACCTCGTCGCGCGTCTCCGGGTCGGGGTCGGCGGCGACCCAGGCCTCGGCCCGGTCGCGCAGGCCCGCGTCGGGCGTCACCGGACGGCGGCGACCACCGCGCGCAGCAGCTTCGCCAGCGTCGGCACCGACGCCCGGCCGCGCGCGAGGACGTCCTCGTGGTCGAGCGCGTCGCCGGACAGGCCCGCCGCCATGTTCGTGACCAGGGAGACGCCGAACACCTCGGCGCCCAGGTGGCGCGCCGCGATCGCCTCGAGGACGGTCGACATGCCCACCAGGTCCGCCCCGAGCGTCCTCAGCATCGCGATCTCCGCGGGGGTCTCGTAGCTGCCGCCCAGCAGGCCGGCGTACACGCCCTCCGCGATCCCCGGGCGGGCCGCCGCGGCCGCCGCCCGCAGGCGCGGGCTGTACAGGTCGGTCAGGTCCGCGAAGCGGGCGGGGAACCCGGCGGGCGGGTCGGCGCCGGCCATCGGGTTCACGCCCATCAGGTTCAGCTGGTCCCGGAGCACCACCGGCGTGCCGGGCCCGTTGGCGGGGACCAGTGAGCCGGCGGCGTTGGTGAGGAGCACCGCCCGGCAGCCGGCGAGGACCGCGGAGCGGACGCCGTGGACGACGGTCGGCACCGGGTGCCCCTCGTAGAGATGCGAGCGGCCGGCCATGACCAGGACGGGGACCCCGCCGACGTCGAGGGAGTGCGCCATGCCCGTGTGCCCCTCCACGGCGGGTGCCGGGAACCCGGGCAGGTCCGGCATCGGCACCGACCCGCGCTCCTCCCCGAGGAGCGGGACCACGCCCGCCCAGCCGGAGCCCAGGACGACGGCCGCCTCGTGGTCCCCCAGCCGTTCCCGGATCGCCTCGGCGCCGGACCGGGCAACGGAGTAGGGGTCGCCGGTCACGGGCGGATCATGGCAGGCCCGCAATCGTCTGGTGGCGTCACACCCGGGTGACGCACCGTCGGCGCGGATGGTATGAACCTGCCTCGCCCAACCGAACCGGAGTGCCCGTGCCCGACCTCCGCCGCCCCGCCCGCCTGTCGATATTGGCGCTCCTGGTCGCCCTTCTGGGGGTCCTGTGGGTGGTGTCGACGGCCTCGGCGGCCGAGCCCCCGAACCAGAACGACCCGTGCTCGTCCGGGGGCCGTGACACGTGTGGCACGACCGGCGTCGGCTCGTACCAGCGCTACCGGTACGGGATCCGCTGGTTCGGCGACTACCGCGGCGCCGTCCCCGGGGCCGGCCCCACGTTCTGCCTCGACCCTGTCTCTTATACACATCTAGATGTGTATAAGAGACAGTCCGGGGGCCGTGACACGTGTGGCACGACCGGCGTCGGCTCGTACCAGCGCTACCGGTACGGGATCCGCTGGTTCGGCGACTACCGCGGCGCCGTCCCCGGGGCCGGCCCCACGTTCTGCCTCGACCTCCGCTTCTGGTACCCGGACCGCGATTACAAGTTCGAGCAGATCGCCAACGAGGGCCTCCGCAACAAGGAGGGCGCGGGCGTCTCGATCGAGAAGCAGCGGCGCATGGCGTACGCCCTCTGGGAGTACGGCCGCTCCGACACCCCGAGCCGCCAGGCCGCCGTGATGCTGTACGTCCACGGCCTGATGGGCGACGGGGCGCCCGGCGAGGCCGACCCCGGCGCGATCGGCCCGTCGGTGGAGGCCCTCGTGGCCCGCATCAGCCGCGACGCCGCCCGCTTCCACGGGCCGTACCGGCTGGACCTCGCGGTCCCCGGCGGCCTCAAGGCCGGCAACTCGGCGTCCGGCACCGCCCGGATCATCTCGGCGGAGGGCAACGCCGTCCCCGGCGTCGTGGTCGAGCTCGACGGGTCGGGCACGGCCGGCCTGCCGGCGAAGGTCCGCACCGACGCCAACGGCGTCGCGAAGTTCACGTTCAAGCCCACGACGGGCGACGGCGTCTCGATCGACGCGCGCAGCGAGTCGATCGCCTCCACCCTCCCCCGCATCTACCGGCCCACCGCCGGGGCCTCGGCCCGCAACGGGCAGCGGCTGGCGGCCTCGGCGAGCCAGCGGGTGTCCGCCACGGCGACCCAGGTGTCGACGCGGGCGACGATCTCCATCTCCACCACCGCGTTCCCCTCGGCCGTGCTGGCGGGCCGCGCGGTCCGCGACCGCGTCCGCATCAGCGGCCTCCCCGAGGGCCGCACGACGACGATCACGGCGAACGTCCACGGGCCGTTCCGCACACGCGCCGACATCCGCTGCGACGCGGCGCCCGCGGCGACGGGCACCTTCACGGCCACGAAGTCCGGGACCATCGGGTCGCCGGTCGTGCGCCCCACCCGACCCGGCTACTACACGTACCAGCTGGTCGTGGCGGGCGACGCCGGCCTGGCGCCGGTCACGACCCCCTGCGGGGTGCCGGCGGAGACGTTCGTGGTCCAACGCCAGCCCACCGTGACCACGAAGGTCAGCCAGCAGCAGGTGCGCCCCGGGGCGAGCATCACCGACACGGTCATCGTGAGCGGGCTGGTCGATGAGCGGGCGACGGTCAACGCCGCCCTCTTCGGCCCGTTCCCGAGCCGCGAGGCCGTCCGGTGCGACACCGCGCCGGTGTGGACGGGCACGGTCGACGCGACCGGCGACGGCGAGTACACGACCGCCCCGGTCACGCTCACCACCCCCGGCTACTACACGTACCGGGAGAACATCGCCGCCACGGACTTCGTGCGCGCCACCGAGACGGCGTGCAACGACGTGGCCGAGACGACGGTCGTGATGGGCACGCCGTCGGTGCGGACGCAGGTGAGCGCCCAGCAGACGGCGCCCGGGCAGTCGATCACCGACGCGGTCTCCGTCACCGGGCTCGGCGCGCTGTCGGCGACGGTCAACGTGGAGCTGTGGGGCCCGTTCCCCACCCGCGAGGCCATCACCTGCACCGGCACCCCGGCCGCCACCCAGACGCTCCCGGTGAACGGCGACGGCAACTACACGACGCCGGCGGTCAAGCTCGACCGGGCCGGCTTCTACACATACCGGGAGTCGATCGCGGCGACCGAGGCGTACGACGCCATCACCACCCCGTGCGGCGAGGCGTCCGAGACGACGGTCGCGATCGGCACCCCGCAGGTGACCACGGTCGTCTCCGACGACGTGGTGCGGCCGGGGTCCGCCATCTCCGACACCATCCGCGTGACCGGCCTCGGGAAGACACCGGTGAAGATCCAGGTGGAGCTGTTCGGCCCGTTCGCCTCGCGCGCGGCGATGCGCTGCGACGTGCGGCCGTTCTGGACCGGTGAGGTGACCGCCCAGGGCGACGGGACCATCCGCTCGGCGCCCGTCCGGATCGACGACGTCGGCTTCTACACCTACCGCGAGAAGATCGCCGGCACGACCGTGGTGCAGGCGGCCACGACGAAGTGCGGCGAGGTGGCCGAGACGTCCCTCGCGGCGCCGGCCGTGAACACCGGGCGCGGCGACTTCGTGGAGGCCGCCCGCGAGACCCAGGCCGCGTCGCGGCCGACGCGCCTGCGCGTGGCCGGCCTGGGCGTGGACGCGCCCGTGGCCGCCGTCGGGATCAACCTCCGCAAGGGCGAGCTGGCCGTTCCGGCCGACATCAGCCGCACCGGCTGGTGGCGCGACGGCGCGACGCCGGGCGACACGGCCGGGAGCATCCTGATCGGCGGCCACGTCGACAGCGCCCGCTCAGGCCCTGGGGCGTTCTTCCGCCTCGACGAGGCCCGCGCCGGGATGCGCGCGCAGGTGGTCACGGCCGACGGGCGCACCCGGACGTACCGGATCGTCTCGGTGCGCCAGATGCCGAAGGACAAGCTCCCCACGGACATCTGGTCGTTGAAGGGGCGCAACCGGCTGAGCCTGGTGACGTGCGGCGGCCGGTTCGACCAGGCCACCGGCCACTACCTGGACAACATCGTGGTGGTCGCGGTGCCGGTCGCCGCGACCGGGACGTCGCGGAGGGCGCGCGCGACCTGACCGCCGGCCCGCGGGTGCGTCCGCCTAGTGGCGGCCGTACCCGTTCGGGACGTCCATCTCGAACCAGACCTTCGCCCACGGCACCACGCTGTGACCGCAGCGGTCGGCGATCATCCGCACCAGGGCCAGCCCGCGCCCGCCGCCGCCGGTGCCGTTCGGGAGCGTCCACTCCCGGTCCGCGGGGATCCCCGGCCCGTGGTCGTGGACCTCCACGCGCAGGCGGTGCGCGTCGAGCCACCCCCACACCGTGATCGATCCGGGCCCCGCGTGGAGCAGGCTGTTCGTGACCAGCTCCGTCACGGCCAGCAGGGCGTCGGAGCGCCGCTGCGGCGTCATGTCGATGCCCACCAGGTCGCGCACGAGCCGCCGGACCTCGGCGATGCCGCCGGGGTCGTGGATCGTGACCCGCAGCCGTGGCGCCCCGAGCCGCCGGCGCTCCGCCGGCGTGATGGTGTGCGGGCTCAGCGTGACTCCGGGATGCGCGATTCCGCCCGTCGCCCCTCCCTCGACACGTCCACCATGCGCCTGATGCGGTTGAGCTCGTCGAACCGCAGGCTGAGGCGGCGCATGCGCCGTTGGTGTTCACGCAGTGGCCGGCGTTCGGCGTGCGCGCTCCGGTGCGCGCCCGCTCGCGCCGATTCGATCCCCATGCCGGTCCCTCCGGGGTCGTCCCGAACCGATGACCCATGTACCCCGACCCCCGTCACGGGAAAACCCCTGCACGGTTCGGTCGGTTCCGTGCACGCTCACGACGGGTCGCCGTGCACGTGCACGGCGGACCGGGGCCGACTCGGGTTTTCGCACACCCGTCATGTCACCCCGCGTCTCGGATCGCGCCGGTGGCCTGGTCGGGTCCTTGACCGGGCGCGCCGGCCTGCCGAATCCTCCGGCACATGAACCCCGTCGTGATCGGCGTCGTGCTGGTCGTCCTCCTCCTGGCGCTGAACGTCGCCGCAACCGGCGAGGAGGAGGAGCGCGCCGGAGCGCCCGAGACGGAGCGCCATTCGATGCGGCCGAGGTGGCGCGAGCTCGTCGCGGTGATCTCGTTCCTGGTGCTCCTGCCCGTGGGGTTGGTCTACACCAGTGGCGGCGCGATCTTCATGGCGGGCGGCCCGCTGTGGTGGTGGCTGTGGCTCGCGGGCGCCGTGGTCTACGGCGTCGCGGCGCTGATCCGCATGGGATCGGATTGAGGCGAGAGGAGGAGAGGTGGCGCTCACGAGGCTTCAGGAGGCGTGGAACGGGCAGAGCGGCGAGTCCGTCGCTCAGGCGTTCGCCCCGGACGGCGTGCGCATTGAGTACGCGCTGCCCGGGGCGCGACTCGAGGGACGCCAGGCGATCGTGCAGTACCTCCAGAACGGTTCGATCAGCGCGGTCCCCGATTGCTCGCTCGAAGTCCGGAACGAGGTGCGGGCCGATGACGGGACGGTCATCGTTGAGTGGACGTGGCGCGGCACTCACACCGGCGAGATGCCCGGCTGGCCCGCCCGCGGCGAGGCGGTCGAGCTCCACGGCGTGAGCGTGTGCCAGATGGACGGCGATCTGATCCGTGAGGAGCGCGTCTACTGGGACACTGCGACGCTGCTGGCCGGCGCCGGCCTGCTCGGCTGAGCTGGGGGAACCCCAGATGTGGAACCTCTCCCGGGCGTGAGGGACTAGACCGCGATCCCCCTGCATACAGCCACTTCCCGATGGGAAGTGGCCATGCAGAACGCTTCAAGGGACGTCAATCCGTCCCACGATCGTCCTTGCGGTCAGGCGAGCCTAGGGATCGGGGAACACTCCGGGACCGACGAGGTCGTCGAGGGTCACCTCGAGGGCCCGGGCCAGCTTGAACGCGTTCTCCAGACCAGGAGTGTTCTCGCCCTTCAGGTAGCGCCGCAACAGCGACTCACCGATTCGGGTGTCGAACGAGAGGCCGCAACGGTCAGACCCCGGGCCTCGCGGATCGCCTCAAGCTGTGGTCCGAACGCGTCGGGCTGGCTGGCTGTGTCCAGTCCCATGGCCGGGAACGTACCGCACGTCCGTGCAGGCTTAGTGGATGCGGGCGCGGTCCGGAGGGGGTCCAGTGGCCGGCACCCGCATCCCCAGGTGGATGACCACCATCCGCCTGGGCTCCACCCCGAAGCACGCTCACCGTATGCGCCCCGGTGCTCCCCCGTCACGAGGGCCGGGAGAGTTGCTTCAACGCGGATAACGAGGACGCTGGCCTAGGCGAGCGGGTCCTTTCGCAGGAGCGCCTCAGCCTCTTCGCGGGGCAGCGCGGAGCGGGCGATGACCTCGTCGCGGTCAACCCCCTGTTTGACCGCCCGCCGCATCAGCCGTCCCAGGTGTTCGCGGTAGAGCTTGCCCTGGTCGACGGCGGCGACCCCCGCGGCGCGGGTGATCTTCTCGAGCGTGTCGGCCTGGCGCTTCTTCTGCTTCTTCTTCGACGGCATGCTCCACCTGGGGTTCGACCCAGGATGCGGCACCCCTCGCTGCCACCTCCATACCGCAGCCGAGGTATCACGCGGCGGCCGGCATGGGAACGATGAGGCGGGACGGCTCACGCGGTCGGGGCAGGAGGGGTCGGCAGTATCCAGCGTCCACGACCTTGCGGCGCATCGGGCGGGCCACGGAGACTGCTTGCCGGCGGTCCCGGAACGCACAGCACGCGAGAGGAGCCTGAGATGGCCACACACTCCGATGCCGGCAAGCCGACGATCGTCCTCGTGCACGGCGCCTGGGCCGATGCGACGGGCTACGACCCCGAGATCCGGGCGCTGCAGCGCGAGGGATTCCGGGCCATCGGGTTCGGCAATCCGCTGCGCGATCTCGCCGGGGACGCCGCCTACCTGGCCGTGTTGCTGCAGACGCTCACCGGTCCGATCGTGCTGGTCGGCCACTCATACGGCGGCAACGTCATCTCCACCGCCGCCATCGGCAACGATCAGGTCCGGGCGCTCGTCTACTTCAACGGCTGGATGTGCGACGTGGGCGAGAGCCAGCAGCAGCTCCTCGAGCGGTTCGAGGGCAGCCTGGTGGGCCCGTCGATCAGGCCGGTCGCCTTCACCAACCCGGACGGGAGCGAGGGCACCGACCTCTACCTCGCCCAGGAGGCGTTCCACGAGGCGTTCGCCGCCGATGTCGATCCTGAGACGGCCGCGGTGATGGCCGCGGGGCAGCGGCCGTACGCCGCCGCGGCGTTCGCGGCGACGCCGGCGGACCCGCCGGCGTGGAACACGCTGCCGTGCTGGTACCTGCTCGGCACCGAGGACAAGGCGATCCCGCCGGCGCTCCAGCGGTTCATGGCCGAGCGTGCCGGCGCCACGATCGTGGAGGTCCCGGCCTCGCACGTCTCGTTCGTGTCGCAGCCCGAGGCCGCGACCCGGCTCATCCTCCAGGCCGTCGAGGCGACCACGTGAAGCCAAGAACACAGGGGGTGGTGGTGAGGGCGCCTCCCTCGATAGGAGGCGCCCTCAGCAGCGGGCACGGCGATGGTGTGCCCGGTCGCGGCGAAACAGTCGTAGGCCGCCGGTCCTCGACACCCCGGTTGATCAGCCGGGCGGAGAACGCCGCGACATAGCCCGCTGGGTCACACCCGCGCGACCCACAGCCGCCAGGACTTACCGGACGGTGTTCTTGGGCTCCGGGGCTCGGACGCCGCCGCGGCTGGGCGGGCCGGGGGGTATCGTCACCCTCGAGCGGCCGCCACCCACACTCCGGGCATTCCCACCACCGAGCTTGCCCACCGGCCCGCGGGGTGCCGTACCGAGCGACCGTCGAATGACCGCAGCCCTCGCATTCAGGTCCCCTCATCCGGGGAGCATCGCCGATCTTGTTACAGAGGGCTACACAGGCCCACGCCCGCCGGAGCACCACCAGGCGCTGGCCTAGCGCCCGCTCCAGTAGTCGAGCCGGCGCTGCCGGTGTGGGATCGACCCGGGGATCGCCCCCGGGTGCAGGCCCACCCGCGGGGTAGCGCGGCGGCATCCCGTTCACGTCGGTGTCCACCTGAACGCGCTTCGGGCCCGGCTCCGACTGGCCCAACGCCTCGGCGACGAGGCGGTCCACCTCCTCCTGGATGTGCGGCGGGGGCTTCACCAGTCCCGGCTCCACCTTGACCGGCACACCTCGCATCGCTCCCGCTCGGCCGCGAGCGGGCCGTCGCAGGTGCACCCGACCGAGGGGCGTCTCAACGTCGGCGAAATCTCCGGAACTGCGGCCGATTTTCCGGCGGGGAGGGAGATGCCGCCACTGGGAGCGTCGGGGCCGCGACTCGTGTCCCTGAGGCCCCCCTGACCAGGAGGGTGCCCTTCCGCCGGTTGCAGGTGCGGCAGGCGGCGACGCAGTTCTCCATGGTGTCGGGACCACCCAGGGCGCGGGGGATCTTGTGGTCCACCTCTCCGGCCGGCCGACCGCAGTAGTGGCAGGCCCAGCCGTCGCGTTCGAGGACCCGGAGCGGAACTTCCGCCACGCATACGTGGACCCGTTGCGCTTTCGCCGCTGGTTCACAGCTAGGGGGATCACGGATGCCGCGCCGCATGCGCCGATGCGACGATCGCGCCACGATGCTCCGCGACCGGACGGAGCGCACGCAGAAGGGCGAGGACATGTCGTTCATGGGCAAGACCCACATCATCATCATGTGGACCGTGGAGGCTGGCGACGTGCCGGAGTGGGACCGCATCTTCGCGAGCCACGGCGAGTGGATGAAGGGCCACCCGCGCGAGGGGGATGCCGCCCTGCTCTCCTACACGATCTCGAAGGGGCCGGAGCTGTCGAACCCGCTCGACCCGAACTCGGACCCGACCGGGAAGACGGTCTACGTCCTCGACGAGTACTACGAGACGCCGGCCGGGGTCCCCCGGCACTGGCAGGACGCGATCGACAACTGGGCGGACCTCAACGCCATCGTCGAGGCCAGCTCCCGGGCGACCGTCGCGACCCTCCACAGCGGGACGGTGGTGCAGGCGCTCTGGTAACGCCATCGCGGTAGGGCGTGGCGTCGCGCGGGAGGACGGTGCCCTCACCGGGCCACGGCAGATCCGCCGTTGGCTCGGCTACCGGGCTGCTTGGCCCGCTGGCGGGCCAGACCCAGGAAGTGGAGGACCCGGCGCCCCCCGCACCTCCGGCTCGTAGTGCCCTTCGAGGACGGAGACGGCAGCCGCAGTGGGGCTGAACTACACCACGTACTGGTTGACCGACGAGGGCTTCGACGAGGTCCCCACCTACCGCTCGAGCAGGTCCGCCTAGGACCCGACTGGTCCAAGACTGGTCCAAGCGCCCGGGGAAGTTCCCCATATGCAGGGGGAACCCTAGATGTGGAACAAGTACCGGGCGTGAGGGACGAGACCGCGATCCCCCTGCATACAGCCACTTCCCGATGGGAAGCGGCCATGCAGAACGCTGCAAGGGACTGCAATCCGTCCCACGATTGTCCCAGGCGTCAGTTCTCGATGATGTCCTTGAGACGGTCACGCTCGACCTCGTAGCGACGGATGAGGTCATCGCGCTCTCGGCTGGCGGCGCGGGCCGCGTCCTCCTGCGCCTTCTTGAAGAAGCTCGAGGAGAGCATCCCCCGCGAGGTGTGTTCGTCGCGGATCGTCTCCTGCTCCTTCTTGGCCGCCTCGTCGTGCGCGGCCAACTCGTCCTTGTGGCGGGCCTCCAGGGCGGTCAGCTCGCGGGCAGCCTGCCTCTTCGTCAGCCGTCCGTCGCGTCGCCGACGCTTCTCGGTCAACCCGAAGCTGATGGCACCAAGTGCGCCCCCGATGACACCCACCCACTCACCGACCGTCACGCGCGGCACCCTACGCCCCGGGCACTGCCTTCAGGAGGACCGCTTCGGCTTCCAGAAGTCGAGGCGGCGCAGCCGATGCGGCGACTCGGAGGCGGGCCGGGCGATTGCCGCGAGCGTCTCGACGCTGGCGAACGCCTCCTCGCGGCGTCGGCGGAGCGAGTCGAGGAACTGGCTGTACGTGCCGGCGTCGTCAGACCAGGGGTCGAGAACGGCTGCGCCGCTGAGGGCGTTGAAGAACACGCCGATGGCGTTCTGTGTCTCGGCGGCTTGTGCCCGCACCGCGGGTTTGGGGTCCATGAGCATGACCTGCTGCATGGCCCTGCCTGCTTCGCCGAGATCCTTCTTGACCTCCGCCAGCTCGAGCATGGCGCTGTCCCGGTGACCGTTGTTGGAGAGGGCGAGGATCCGATCCGGGTCGGCGCGGAAGATCGTGTCCCTCGTCATCGCCAGGGACGGGCCGAGCCGCGCAGCGTCCTCCCGGGCCTCCCGCGCCCGTCGCTCGCCGCGCTGGAAGAACTGGGCTAGGAAGACGCCGCCGAGGCTGGAGGCGGCGACGATTCCCGCGACGATGATCGTCGTCCAATCCATGCCCGGGACGGTAACGGCGCCCCCGGCCGTACCACGACGGACCCGCAGCCACCTGCTGGGTCTTGGTGAGGTGTGCGGCACCACCCCCGTGAGTTGCCGCACACCTCCCAACCCCACCGGGGCGACCACCGACCCGGTGAAGGTCGCCGGCACCGAGACCTTCTCCCGGTACAGCGCCGACCGCGTCCGTGGCAGGGGCGCCGCCACGAGCGCAGCCACCGTAGGCCGTCACCCCAGCCTTACGCCATCAGGGGGACTGTCACGGATGCCGACCGTCGGGTCGACGTAGTCGCTCGACCGGTGAGAAGGTCACCCGATGCGGCCCGCGCCCGGCCGCCCACTGGGCGATGGGCCGCCACCTGGCGGGGGGCCGCACACTCCGCCAGGTCGACCTACCGTCCCGCCCACCGTTCGGGCCCGGCTAGGAGGCGGTGAACACTCCGGGACCGGCAAGCTCGTCGAGGGTGACCTCGAGGGCCAGGGCCAGCTTGAACGCGTTCTCCAGCCCGGGAGTGGTCTCCCCCTTCAGGTACCGGCGGAGGAGCGACTCCCCGATGTGGGTCTCGAACGTCAGCTGGGCGACGCTGAGGTGGCGGGCTTTGCGGATCGCGTCGAGCCGCGGCCCGAACGCGTCCGGCAAGCTGGCTGTGTCCATTCCCATGCCGGGAACGTATAGGACGTCCTACTCCACCCGGCGCTTCGGCTTCCAGTAGTCCAAGCGCCTGAGGCGGTGCGGCGACGTCCCGTCGATCGCCCCCGGATGCAAACCCACCGCCGGCAGGCGGGGCGGCGCCCCGTGGACGTCGCAGTCCACCTGGACGCGCTTCCGGCCGGGCTCCGACTGGCCCAGCGCCTCCGCGACGATCCGGTCGACCTCCTCGCGGACGTGCGGCGGGAGCTTCAGAGCCTCATCCTTCGGGCGGATGCGTCGAGGCGCCGCTGGAGCTCCCGGGTGAGGTCCCTCTCCAGGCGGCGCGTGAACTCCGGGAGGGCACGGTCGACGGCCTTCTCCATGAAGTGCTGCCCCTTGTAGTGGCGGGGGGTGTCGATGCGGCTCGCGAAGATGTAGCGGGAGCCGACGGGGAACCTGACCGCCATCCTCTTCTTCGGGATGATCGGGGTGCGGACCGTGCCACCCCAGTTGAGGAGTCCGACGATCGCCCGCTTCTGGCCGCGGGCGGTCGTCCCGAGCCAGGCGCCGCGCATGGTGGCGCCGGTGGCGAGTGACGCCCGCACCACCGAGGGGGCGATCGTCTTCGCGTGGGGGAGGACGACGTGGCGGGCGACGTCCGCCTCGATGTCACGAACGAGCCGGCGGACATCCTTGTTGAAGGACCGCAGCGCCGGGGTCGCGGAGTCCTTGAAGGTGGCGTTCATGTGAAGCGAACCCACCGTCCGGCGCGACACGCTCGGGGCGCTGGTGGCGGCGCTCAGGAATCCGGAGAAGAGGTTCGTTGCGAAGCCGAGGGGCGTCAACGAGAACGCGAAGTCGAGTTGCGGCTTCGCAACGCCGGCCCAGTCCACGATTCGGATGGCGGTGAGGGCACCACCGCCGAGGTTGGTGCTCATCAGCCCTCCCCGGCGAGGTGGTCGGCGAAGCGCAGCAGCCCGGGGTCGACGAGCCCCTCCGCGACCATCGCCCTGACCCTGTTCGCATACTCGCCGCGGGTCTCATCCATGTAGCGGCCGCGCGGCGACCGCTCCCGCCAGTCGTCCGGGAGCGCGGCCCAGTCGACGTCGACGTCCGGGGGCTCCGCCTCGTCGACGGGGAACGCAGGGCGTGGGGTGCTCACGCAGACCTCCGTGGAAGGCGGGTGACGGTCGCGGCCCGATCCGGGGCGTGAGGCACGCCGAACCGGTTGCCGGACGTGTTCCCCCGCGGCTGCGAGCGGGGGCGCAGGGCGGCGTCCGCCGCCGCGAGGTGACGCTCCGCCGCCTCGATCGCAGCGATCAGGGGATGCGGCACGGGCTGCCCCTTGCTCCCGTTCGCGAGCGCCGGCTGCCCGAGCCGCTCCCAGGCGTCCCGGAGGAGGTAGGCCCGCTCGAGGGCGAGCGCGTAGGTCTGGATCGCCTCGCCGGCGAGGTCCGGGTCGATGCCCGCTGCCTCCACCTTCGCCCGGGCCAGCCGCACACCCCGGTCGAGGTCAGGTCGCTTGCGACGGGCCACGGGTCACCTCCCCGGGAAAATCGGGGGTCCGCTCATCCATCCGCAACCAGGGGCGGGGTCTTGAAATCGGAGGCGTTCGTCTTCGAGTGTCCCCCTCCCCACCCCCCGGAGGGGGTGAGCGCCGCCGCATCCCGCACGGTGGACACGGCGGCGCTCAGGTCGGCGGAGCGCGACGTCCGCCGACACCTGTTGGTCACGATGGGCGGCCCGGCCAGGGACCGAAGCAGTCCGGGTGGGCCAGCACTTCGCGATGGCCGGCGACGATGTAGCCGCCCTCGAGCCACCGCCGGCCATCGAGGCCGACGTGCTCCTTGATGCAGGTCATCGCGGTGCGCAGGCGGTCGGCGTGCGGGCGAGGGGCCTCGCCCGATCGCACCGGGTGTCGCGGCGGCGGCGACGCCAGGCGGAGAACGCCCGCTACCTCGTCGCCGTCCAGCGTCCTGCGATGGTGGAGTAGGTCGGCGAGGGCTTCGACGTCATCCCATCGCCGGCGGAGGATGTAGTAGGCGCGGTCCATCGCCTCCCCGCGGCGCTCGCGGGCGTCGTCGTCGTCGCCGGGGATCTCGCGGCGCATCCGCTCGAGGTCAGAGCCGGCACCGCGGAGCTCCTCGACGTAGCCGCGGTCGCCGCTGGACTGTTGGAGGCGGATGCGTGCAGCCTCGTACCCGGCGGCGGCGATGGTGGCGGCGTCGTCCGGTGTCGGGTTGGTGCCGTTGGCGAGTTTGGTGATGCCGCCGCCCGCGTCGTGCATCTGGAGCGTGCGAACCCCGTATCCGAGGTCGGCTGCGACGACGGCGTGGGCTGCTTCGTGCTGGGCGGTGTCGAGGCTCACCGGCCGGCCCTCCGGGTCCGTGCCTCCAGCTTGGCGATCTCGCGGTCGCGTGCGGCGAGCTCAGCGTCCCGCTTCCGCTGCTCTGCGAGGGCGTCGGCTTCGGAGCGGGCATCCTCGGCCCGCCGCTGGACCCCTTCCTGGGAGCGGCGTCGGGCGCGGGCGAGGAAGCCGTCGCGCTCCTTCTTCAGTTCCTTCAGGCGCTTCGCGTCCCGCTCCGCCTGGGCGCGGGCGCGGTCCTCGGCGTTCGCCTGGCCCTCGGCGAGCGCTGTGGCGCGGGCGGCGGCGACCTCGGCGTCGGTGGCGTCGAGGCGGACGAAGCGGCCGGGCTGCGCCTGCACGGCCGGGTGGCTGCCCGAGACGACGTTCCGGGGCGAGAAGACCCACTGCCGGCCTCCGGTGGCGATGGCGAAGCCCTCCCAGGGGCGATACGACGCATCGGGGTCGGGCTTCACGACTGCGGGCACGGGCTCACTCCTCCTCGGTGGGAGCTGAAAACAGGAACTCCTCGAGCGCCGGCCGCGGCACGAGCATCGCGGCGTTCGGGCCGCCGCGGCGGACGGCTGGCAACGCACCGTCGTGGATGAGCTTGCGGGTCACCTGGGGTGTCACGCGGAGGTGGTAGCTCACCTCGGCGACGGTCATGAGCTGGGGGAACTCGGGCATACACCCAGACTAGCAGATACTGTAGCGACCTAAAGTATCTAGCCGAGCGAGGCGGTACGGTTGGGGTGGCGGGTGGTGCCGCTGAACGACGGGTCGAGCACCGCGGTGGGGTTCAGTCGGTCCCACCGCGGTGATCCCCGAGCGGAGTCGACCGCGACCCCCGTTATCCTCGCTGTATCGAACGTGGGTTCGATCCGACCTCACCAAGGTCGGCCACCGACTGAGGAGGTGTGGGCGATGCCCACTATGCGATGCATCCGGACCTTTCAGGCGCCGTGGCGCTCAGGGCTGGGGACGACGCGGATTGAGGCTGGCGAGTTCGTCGCCGCCGATGCCGAGTACGTCGAGGACTACCCCGCGAACTTCGTCGATGGCACGAAGGAGCGGGCAGCCTTCAGGAACGCCTGCCGGATGGCGCGGCTGCGCTACGTGAAGCGCAGGGGGGCCGTGATACGCGTGCCTCGCGCGGCACGCGCCGTCCGTCCCCGTTCGCGTTCGGTTCGTACGTCGCCACGAGCGGCGAACGCGCCACCCGACGCCGATGACCCCTCAGACCCACCCGGTGATGCTCCCCACGCGGTAGAGCCCCGGGGCCGGAGCGGCGACCTGCTGCCGGCGCGGCGCTACCTGATCCCCGTCCTGGACCGGCTCGCCAGGGTGGCCCGGGAGACGATGGGGCGTGCCGCGTGACGCGGCGCGAGATGGACATCAGGGACGCCCTGTCGTTCGGCATGGACGCCGGCGCGGCCGAGGCATATGCGGACCGCTGCGCGGCGTTCGACGTCAACTCGCTCAGGTTGACGGCGGTCGCCTCCGGGGTGCCGCTCTACCAGTTGGTTACCGAGCTCCAGGAGCGCGTCGCGCACCTTGAGGCGGTGCTCGACCAGCCCGGCGTCTGCGACTACCTGGACGCCATCGCCCGCGGCGACGAGGGGGTGGTCCGGTGACGCTGATCTTCCGCAAGCTGGACCTGGCCACGTTCCTCGCGGAGCCGCCGCCCGAACCGGACTGGCTACTCGACGACCTCCTCGAGCGGGGCGAGCTGTGCTGGCTCGCCGGCCGCGGGAAGGTCGGGAAGTCGATGCTCGCCTTCTTCCTCGCCGACGTGTGCCTCAGCGGCGGCGGCACGTTCCTGGGGCGCGACGTCGGCGCCGTGGACTGGGTCGTCTACATCGACGCCGAGAACCGGGAGAAGACCGTCCGGCGCCGCGTCCACCTCGCCGGCATGAAGCCCGAGGTGGCCGAGAAGATCGACTACAGGAGCGTCCGGGGCATCGACCTGGGGTCGCCAGAAGCCCTCCAGGAACTCCAGCACCTTGTGAGCCGTCCGGGCCGCGGTCTGGTGATCCTGGACAGCCTCGTCGCGCTCCACCGCGCCGACGAGGACAAGGCCGGGGAGGTCCGCCGGTTCGCCGACAAGCTGAAGGCGGTGTTCGAGCCGGTGGGCGTCACCGCCATCGGCCTCGCCCACGAGAACCGGGCGGGCAACCTCCGCGGCAGCCTCGACTGGCGCAACTCCGCCGACCGGGTCCTCGAGTTGACGAAGAGGGACGACGGTGGGCGCGAGCTCCGCAACGGTGACGTCCGCGACGGCGCCGACGACGGCGCCACGGTGGCGTTCCGCTTCGTCGTCGAGGACGACCAGCTCGGCCGCCGGCGACTCCTCCTGGGGTCGACGACGGTGGAGACGACGGTGCGTGCGCGGACGAAGGCGGACCAGGTCGCGGACAACATCGTGCTGCTCCTCCGGGGCGACTCGACGCTGACCAAGGCCAAGGTGGCCCGGAAACTCGAATACGCACCCGACCACGGGACCTTCAAAAGGGCTTGGGACTCGGCTTCCCGGGTCCTCGCCGAGGATGGGGGCCAAAGTGGCCCGGCGTAGTGGCCCGGCTGCCGGGCAGGCAGGGCCACACCCCTATAGGGGTGGCCTGGCCTGGCCCCATGACCCGGCCGGTGCGTCGTGACCGGGCACGCGAACGCCACGGGGATGGCCGGCGGTGCCCGACGCGTCCACCAGCCACGCGTCATCGACATGTCCACCATGGCGGACAACGCCGAGGAGCGCGGCGCCACGCCTTCGCGGCCGGTGGAGCCGTTCCGGACGATCGCCGACCATCACCAGGCCGGCGTTGTGCTGCGGTTGATGCGGGACGCGCTCGAGGCGGGGGGACGGCGATGAACGTCGACTACGTCGCCCTCGACGCATACGCCCCGGTCCGCGCCATGGTCGAGGAGGGGGCTGCCGGTGCCCCGGCTGCGGCCGGCTCATCGATCCCGGCGCCCGCTGGGTGCTCGCGGGCGCCCTCCTCCCCGCCCCATGGCACCCGGCGTGCTGGGGGCGGCGATGACCGACCTCCTCCGAGTTTTTTCTCGCGGCGAGGTGCGGGGTCTTGTCCCCCGCCTCGCCGTCCTCGAGGCGGGGTCGCCCCCCCGGGGGGCGGGGCAGTGTCGAGGCCGCCGAAGCCACTCACACGACCCCGCACCTATCTCGCAGGATGTACGGGTTCGGAGCCACGGCCGATGAGCGACCTCCTGACCATCCGGGAGGCCGGCGCGATCCTTCGGTGCCGCGACCCCCGCACCGCGAAGTCGCGGCTCGCGAAGCTGGGTGTGCCGGTCCTGAACCTCGACGGCTACCTCCTCGTCGACGCGTCCGCCCTGGACCGAGCGATCCGCGTCCACGCCCGACCGCTCCGCGAAGCCACGGACGGCTATGTCCGGACGGGCGTGGAGTTGTCCCGAGACGACGAGGTGTGGGACAGTCCCCACGAAGTGGCCCCGCGACGTGTGAGCGCCCGGGGCCGTGGCAGCCGGACGCGTCAACGTCAGGCCGCACGAGGAGCCTACCCGGCTCCCTCCGCGACCTCCTCGTCGACGAACCGGCCGACTGAGGAGGACCCAGCATGACCACCAACCCCGGCATCACGCTGACCGGCGACGACCTCGAGGCGGCCCAGGAACTCGTCGTCGAGGACACCGTCACCGAACTCACCTGCCTCGAGGACGACGGGTTCTACTTCGACGACATCGCCCGCGTCGGCAAGCTCGCCCGCCTCCTCAAGGCGACGGGCGTCGGGTACTACGACGAGGAGTTCGTCGCCTGCCTCGACGACGACCTGGTCGCCACCCTCCGGTCCGTGTGCGAGTGGAACATCAGGCGGGTGAGCCGCGACGACGACGACACCCCGCCCCGGCTCTTCGAGCTGGCGGAGCAGTCCCGGCGGGTCCTCGCGGTCCTGGAGGCCGCCTCGTGACGGTCGAGGCCCGCGGCGGTGGGTGGCGGGCACGGGTCCGCCGCCGCGGGCACGACCTCCAGGCGACGTTCGACACCAAGGAGGATGCCGTCGCGTGGGAGGCGGGAACCGTCGCGGCGATCGTCGCGGGCCGACCGCTCGGAACCTCCTCGCCCGCGGGCGAGGAGGTTCCCCCCGCCCCCCTTGCCCTCCGGGAGGCGTGCCGTGAGTGGGGGCGGTTGGCGGAGGCCGGCGTGGTCCGCAGCCGGTCCGGGAAGCGGTACCGGGAGGGCACGCTCCACACGACCCGCTACCGGCTCCGACTCCACGTCCTCCCCTACCTCGGCCGCCTCCCCGTCGCGTCGATCACACCCGGGGTCATCCGCGGGTGGCTCGAAGACCTGGAGTCGGACACGACGGCGTCGACGGCGCGAATGGGACTGGATTCCCTCCGCCCCATCATGCGGCGCCTCGCCGAGCTGGAGGTGATCCCCACGAACCCGTGCAACGGGATCCGGCCGCCGGTGGTCGAGGACGAAGACCTGCGCCCCGTCCGGTTCCTCGAGCCCGAGGAGGGCGCTCGCCTCCGGGCAGCCGCGTACGCCGACAAGCACGACCGGATCGGCGCGTTCGTCGACCTTGGGTTGGCGACCGGCGCCCGGCGGGGTGAGCTGCTCGCGCTCACGTGGGGCCCCGGGGGCCTCGACCTCACCGCCGGGACGGTGACGATCACGGGCAGCTTCTCTCTCCGGACCGGGAAGGTCGGCCCCACGAAGAGCGGGAAGCCCAGGACGGTTCCCCTCGGCCCGGAGGTCATCGCACGGATGCGGGAGTACCGGATGTCGATCGGCCGCCCGGAGGACGGCGAGCGCGTCTTCCCCTTCGACCCGCGAGCCATGTTCCGCCGGGTGGCGACGGCGGCGAAGCTCAACGACCCCCAGCCGACGATCCACTCGATGAGGCACACCGCCGCCACCTGGTGGCTCAGCGCCGGCCTCACCGTCCATGCGGTCGCCGACCTCCTCGGCCACCGCGACCCCACGCTCGTGATCAAGCTGTACGGCCACGTCCTCAAGCGGGAGCAGGACACCGCCGGGGAGCAGTTGGAGAGGTTCCTCCGGGAGGCCGGAACCGCGTCCTGATTGTCCCAACGGGCCGGATAGTTGTCCCAGCGCCCGGGAACGTCCTGCTAGCGGGGCACTTCCGCTAGATGTGGAACATGGGCGCGCTGCGGAGGCGCGCCTCGCGCTCCTGGACGTCAGCGATGGTGACGCCGCCGAGCAGGCCGGCCAGGACCGCACGGGCCTCGGCCCAGACGCCGTCGAGGGCGTCATGCGGCTCGTCGTTGCCGCCGGCCGGTGGGGTGATGCGGCCGTCGACCGTCTCCACCACCTCGAGGATCGTGACCTCGGCGGGGGCGCGGCGGAACGAGTAGCCGCCCTTCACACCGCGCTGGCTCTGCAGGATCCCGGCCCGGCGCAGGCCGGCGAACAGCTGCTCGAGGAAGTGCAGCGGGATCCCCCGGGCCTCCGCGACCTCCAGGATCGGGACCGGCCCGTTCGCCCCGCGCTGGGCGAGCTCGGAGAGCGCCAGGACCGCAGAGCGGCTCTTCTCCGTGATGGTGATCAGCGGGAACTCCGTAAATCAGGTGGGCTTAGGGGAGTTTATCCGATCCCCCGGCCCGAGCCGTCCCCGGAGTGGTCCTCAGTCCTCCATCAGGAGGTTCACGTACCCCTCACGGGTGATGCGCGGCATGTAGTCGTCGCCCGTCTCGCGGGCGCGGCGCTGGTACACGCGCTCCAGGGCGTCGATCCACGCGTCCAGGTCGCCGACCATGAACTCGTACACGCAGGCGTCGGTGTGGATGAGCATCCGGGGGCGCCTCCCCCCGTGCGGCATGTCGGCCGGCGACAGCGGGAACCGCTCGATCTCCGTGACGTCGCCGAGCGGCATCTCGCGCCGCTTCGCGAGCAGGGCGTGGTCGAGCACGGTGGGGACGAACACCAGCCGGTCGTCGGTCACGAAGAGGGTGCCGTGACGGGCGAGCCAGCCGTTCTGGAGGTCCGCGCCGGACTGCTTCAGCACCACCTCGTCCGGGCGGGGCCGGTCGGCGTGCTTCACGCGCGGGAGCTTGCGGTTGGAGGCCATGGCCGCAACGTATCAGTGGCGCCGGACCGATCCGTCCGAGCCCCCGTTTAGGCTCCGGAGGCGATCAGGTGATTTCCGCAACCTTCGTTGACGCGAGGCTGCACTGGACGCATACGACGCCTGGCTCGCCGACTTCCTCCGCCGTCTCGCTCAGCACGACGCCGGGGTCGCCCTTCTGGCCCGTGATCTCGCGTCCCGCACCGACTGGACGGTCCGGGCGAAGGGGACCGACGAGTTCGGCCCCCCGCCGCCGACCGCCGGCGAGCCCGCCGACGTGCACTGCGAGCGCGGCGCCGTGCGCCCCCTCTGCTTCGAGGTGGAACTGCCGGAGACGCTCGTCCGCCGCGCCACCGTGCAGCGGCTGCGCCACCTGGAGGCCACCGGGATCGAGCCGCGCGTGTGCCTCGTGGGCGAGTCGTCGCACCACGAGCGCCAGATCGCCGAGGCCCGGCGGATGCTCCGCCGGGCCGGGCTGTCCCTGTCCGTCGCCGCGATCGCCCCTGGCGAGGAGACGATCACGGGAGCCGACTGGTAGGGGTCCGACCGGGAGATGGCCGCGCCCGTACTCTTCCCCCTCGGCGCGCGGCCCCCGCCCTGACAACAGCGAGGGCGCCGGTCGGACGGCGCCCTCGCAGACCTTCGTATCGCGGCGCGGGCCGCTTGCGGGTCAGTCCAGGAACGGGATGATCAGGAGCGCCACGATGTTGGCGACCTTGATCATCGGGTTGATGGCCGGGCCGGCGGTGTCCTTGTAGGGGTCGCCGACGGTGTCGCCGGTGACCGCCGCCTTGTGGGCGATGGAGCCCTTCCCGCCGTGGTGCCCGTCCTCGATCATCTTCTTGGCGTTGTCCCACGCGCCTCCGCCGGAGGTCATGGAGATGGCCACGAAGATGCCGGTGACGATCACGCCGAGCAGCAGCCCGCCGAGCATCTCGCGGCCGTTGTTGATGCCGAAGATGAACGCGGTGACGATCGGGAACAGGATCGGGATGGCGGCCGGGATGAGCATCTCCCGCTGCGCCGACGCCGTCACGATGCGGACGCACCGCGCGTAGTCGGGCCGCTCGGTGCCCTCCATGATCCCGGGCTTCTCCCGGAACTGGCGGCGCACCTCCTCGACCACCTGGCCGCCCGCCTTGCCGACCGCCTCCATCGAGAACGCGGCGAAGAGGAACGGCATCATGCCGCCGATGAACAGCCCGATCACCACGAACGGGTTGACGAGGCTGAAGTTCACCGTATCGAGCGCCGACGCTCCGATCGTGTGGGCCAGCTCTTCCACGTACGACACGAACAGCACCACGGCGGCGAGACCGGCGGAGCCGATCGCGTAGCCCTTGGTGACGGCCTTCGTGGTGTTGCCGACCGCGTCGAGCGGGTCGGTGATGTTCCGGACGCTCTCGTCGAGGTCCGCCATCTCCGCGATGCCGCCCGCGTTGTCGGTGATCGGGCCGAACGCGTCCAGGGCGACGACGACGCCCGCCATGGAGAGCATCGCCATGACGGCCACGCCGATGCCGTAGAACGAGCCGAGCTCGTACGTGGCGGCGATGGCCGCGACGATCACCACGATCGGGGCCGCGGTCGCCTTCAGGCCGACCGCGAGGCCGGCGATGATGTTGGTCGCATCGCCCGTCTCCGAGGCCTTCGCGATCTTCTTCACCGGCGGCCAGGCCGTCCCGGTGAAGTACTCGGTGATGGCCACCAGCGCCAGCGTCACGCCGATGCCGATCACGGCGCACCAGAAGTAGTCGAGCCACGAGCCGGCGCCGGGGACGACGTCGTCGACGCCGTCGAGGAGCCAGTAGGTCACCGGCAGGAACCCGGCGATCGCGAGCAGCGCCGCGACGCCCAGGCCGGTGTAGAGCGCGGCCGTCACGGAACCGTTCGGGCCGACGCGGACGAACCAGGTGCCGATGATCGACGCGATGATCGACACGCCCCCGAGGGCGAGCGGGTAGACCAGCGCGTTGCCGAAGTCGGTGAGGAACAGGGAGCCGAGGAACATCACGGCCACCGTCGTCACCGCGTAGGTCTCGAACAGGTCGGCGGCCATGCCGGCGCAGTCGCCGACGTTGTCGCCCACGTTGTCCGCGATGACGGCCGGGTTGCGCGGGTCGTCCTCCGGGATCCCGGCCTCGACCTTGCCGACCAGATCGGCGCCGACGTCGGCGCCCTTGGTGAAGATGCCGCCGCCCAGACGGGCGAACACGCTGATGAGGCTCGAGCCGAACGCGAGGCCGACCAGCGGCGGGACGTCCTCGGCGCCCTCGCCCAGGATGAGGAAGTAGGCCGAGACGGCCAGCAGGCCGAGCCCGACGACGAGCAGGCCGGTGACGGCGCCGCCCCGGAACGCGACGCTCAGGGCCTGCGGGAGGCCCTTCTTCGCGGCCTCCGCGGTCCGCACGTTGGTGCGTACGGAGACGTTCATGCCGATGAAGCCGGCTGCGGCGGATGCCACGGCGCCGATGAGGAAGCCGAACGCGGCCTTCCAGCCGAGGAGCGACGAGTCGACGGCGCCGCCGAGGAGTCCGATGACGACGAAGAGGACGGCGGCGACGCCCGCGATGATCGTGTACTGGCGCTTCAGGTACGCCTGTGCACCCTCCTGCACCGCCGTCGCGATGGCGCGCATCCGCTCGTCGCCCGCGGGGAGCTTGAGCAGGTAGAAGGTGAGCCCGATGCCGTAGGCGACGGCGACCAGGCCGAGCACCAACGCGAGCCATGTTGTGTTGTCCGACAGAAAGTCGGCCAAATTCTTCCCTCCGAGATCGGGTTCAGACGAGCGCGCCTTCTTCAAACCCGATCCGAAGGGCCGTGCGCTCCGCGTCCTGACCGGCCCATGCGGCATCGAAAGCCGCGTCGGCCGACGCGGCTTTCTACCACACGGGGGCGGACGTCGGCGCCCCGCGGGACCGCCGTCGTGGAGCGGCTAGCGGGGCGGGCGGGGGGTGCCGGGCGGCACCCACAGGCGCGAGGCCGGGTCCTGCCCGGCCGGTCCGGTGCCCCCGGTGGGCGGCGGCCCCTCCCCCGCGCCCCCGGCCGGAGGCGCGCCGCCCTCGCCGGGCTCGGCCTCCTCCGGCGCCTCCGCGGCGCGGGCGTAGGCCATCTGGAGCACTGCCAGCGGCTCCTTGAACGGGTGCACCTGCGCGGCGCCGAGCTCGCGCTCCGCCACCCCGAGCAGCGCGCGCAGCGCCTCGATCGCCTGGCGGGCCTGCACAAGGTCGCGCGCCTCGTCGCCCGCGGGGCCCATGCCCAGCCGGATCCCGGCCATGTCGATGAACGTGGCCATCGACTGGAGCAGCACGTCCCGCACCGGGGTGCGCGCCAGGCGGTCCGCGAACGCGGCGGCCAGCTCCTCCGGCGTCGGGGGCGCCTGCCCCTGGTCCTCGCCGCCCGCCGTCACGCCGCCGCCGCCCAGATCTCGAGCGCCTCCTCGGCGGATCGGCGGGTGCGCTCCACCCCCCCGGCGTGCATCGCCCGGACGTCGCCCAGCGCCGCCAGGCGGGCCACCTGCCGCATCGCCCCGTTGCCCTCCGTGAGCATCCGCGGCACGTGCGCCAGGAACGGCTCCAGCCCCAGGTCGCGGCGCGCCGGCGCCGTCCACTCGAGCAGCTCCTCGATCGCCTGCGCGGTCGGCCGCACGACGCCCGTGTCGAGGTCGATCAGGCCGCCGGTCAGGCCGTGGCGCTCGGCGCGCCACACGTTCTCCTCGATGAGGCCGCGGGCGTGGACCGGCAGGGGCCGGCCGGCGTCGAGGTCGGCCGCGAACGCCGCGATGCACGACATCGCCAGCGCCGCGACGGCCAGCGCCTCGGTCATGTCCGTCTGCCCATCGCAGATCCGCACCTCGACGGTCCCGAAGGTGTGGTGCGGCCGCACGCTCCACCAGATCTGGGTGCTCTCCACGATCGACTCGGTGTCCTCCAGCAGCTGCACGAAGCGCGCGTACTCGTCCCAGTCCAGGTACGCGTCGGGAATCCCGCAGCGCGGGAAGCTCCTGGTGAACACCTGGATCCGGGTGGAGTGCAGCCGCGTGACCCGCTCGGCGAACACCGCCGAGTTGGCCGACAGCGCCAGCAGCTCGGGCAGCACGCTGCGCATCGCCGTGGAGACCGCGACGGCCCGGTCGGCGCCCCGCACGCCCGCGTGGAGGTGCAGCGACCAGGTGTTGTTGGTCCAGGCGATGTAGCCCAGCTCGCCCTCCACCCGGCGGTAGTGCGGGGTGTCGATGATCCGCTGGTCCTGCCACGGGCTGAAGGGGTGGACGCCGGAGATGCCGATCGCGATCCCCAGGCGCTCGGCCAGCGCGATGGTGGCCAGGCGGCCCTCCACCAGCTCGCGGGCGGCCTCGGCGAACGTGGCGTGCTTGCCGGTGCGGAACTCGACCTCGCTGGCGATCAGCTCGCCGGCAAGGCGCTCGCGAAGGGGCTCCGGCGCGGCCTCCATGAGCTCCTCGAAGCGGTTGGTCAGCGCAAGCGTCGCGGGCTCGAGGAGCTGGTACTCCTCCTCGATGCCGACCGTCAGGTCGGTCGACGCCTCGAAGCGCTCGCGTGCGCCGGCCAGGATGCCGGAAGGGGCGTCTCCATGGGCCATCCGGCGGCGAGTGTAGCAACGCCCCCGCCTCCGGCCCCCGCCTACTCGGGCTCCGCCCCCACGTGGACGGCGCCGCGCCCCGAGGCCTTCGCGGCGTACATCGCCTCGTCGGCCCGGGCGAGGGCGGAGGCCGGGTCGTCGTCGGCCTCGATCCGCGCCAGGCCCACGCTCGCGGAGACCGGCGCGGCGCCGCCGACCACCTCGTGGACCGCGCCCACGAGCATGTGGGCGATCGCGGCGCCGGCCTCCTCGTCGGCGCCCACCAGGATGGCCGCGAACTCGTCGCCGCCGAGGCGTCCGAGCGTGTCGCTGCGGCGAAGGCGGCCCTCCAGCGCCTGGCCCACCGCCCGCAGCAGCTCGTCGCCGGCGACGTGGCCGTCACGGTCGTTCACGTCCTTGAAGCGGTCCAGGTCGATCATCGCGAGCATCGCCGCCTCGCCGGTGCGGGCGACGCGCCCGATCTGCCGGCGGAGCTCCTCGTGGAAGCGGCGGCGGTTGTACAGGCCGGTCAGGTGGTCGTGCTCGGCCTCCTCGCGCAGCCGCTCCTCCAGCTCGCGCTGCTCGGAGATGTCCTGGATCTGGGAGATGAAGTGCAGCGGCACGCCGTCCGCGTCGGTCACCAGGGAGACCGCGAGCAGCGCCCAGATCACCCGGCCGTCGGCGCGGAGGTAGCGCTTCTCCATCGTGTAGTCCGCCCGCGCCCCGCGGAGGACCTCCTCGATGAGCGCGAGGTCGGCGTCGAGGTCCTCGGCGTGGGTGATGTCCTGGAACGACCGGGCCAGCAGGTCGTCCTCCCCGTATCCGACCAGGTCGCACAGCGCCCGGTTGACGCGCAGGAAGCGCCCGTCGACGCCGACGATGGCCATCCCGATCGGCGCGTGCGCGAACGCGCTGGTGAACTGCTCCGTGGCGCGGCGCAGCGCCTCGTCCGCCGCCCGGCGGCGGCGCATGTCGCGGGTGGTGCTGAGCAGGGCCTCGGGGGCCCCGTCGCTGGCGCGCAGGAGCGCGATGGTGCCGCGCACCGGCACCCACCCGCCGTCCGGCGCGAGCATCCGGAACTCGCTGGTGGCCGCGTCGCGGCCGTCGAGCAGCTCCAGCCGCAGGCGCTGGCGGCCGGCCACGTCGTCCGGGTGGATGAAGTCGAACGCGGAGCGGCCGAGCATCTCCTGGGGCGTCCAGCCGTACACGCGCTCGCAGGCCGGGGAGACGTACGTGTAGCGGTTCTCCATGTCCATCCGGGCCACGACGTCGCCGGACTGCTCGGCGAGCAGGCGGAAGGCGTCCTGGCTGCGGCGCAGCTCGGCGGCTGCCTCGTGCTCGGCGGTCACGTCGGACAGGGCGGTCACCACGCCGCGCACCGCGCCGTCCGGGTCGCGCAGCGGGACGGCGTCGGCCGCCACCCACACCAGGGCGCCGTCGCGGTGGCGCACGCCCATCATCACGTCCCGCTGGGCCTCGCCGGTCCGCAGGGCGCGGGCCGCGGGCTGGTCGCCGGGGGCCAGGACGGAGCCGTCCGGGGCGATGGCGCGCCACCCCGGGTCGTGGGCCGTGGCCTCGGCGATCCGTGCCGGGTCGAGGCCGAGGAGCACCGCGCTGCGGCGGTTCGCGGACACCAGGCGGCCGTCCCCGTCGTGCACGAGGACCGCCTCCTGGAGCCGGTCGCCCGCGTCGCGCCGGCGGGCGTCGGAGCGGCCCCAGACCTCGGCGAGCACGGCCCGCGCGAACGGGTCGGCGCCGTTCTCGACGACCCTCGCCAGGCCCCAGTCGGCGACGCCCGCGCGCGGCGCGGGTCCGTCGCCCCCGGCGGGGCCCATCAGCTCAGGTAGAAGTAGAGGGCGTACAGCAGCTCGACCGCCGGGCTCGAGGTGTGCACGGTCACGTCGGAGGGGACCGTCAACAGCGCATCGGAGTAGTTGAAGATGATCTTGACCCCGGCGGCCACCAAATCGTCGGCCACCTCCTGGGCCGCCCCGGCGGGGACGGCGAGCACGCCGACCATCACGCCGTCGCCCGCGACGGCGTCCTGCAGCTCCCGGTAGTGGCGGACGGTGGTGTCCCCCACCTGGGTCCCGACCCGGTTGGGGTCGACGTCGAAGATCGCGGAGATACGGAAACCGTGATCCGCGAAGACGCCGGAGCTGGCGATCGCCTGCCCCAGGTTCCCGGCCCCGAACAGCGCGATGTTGTGCTGTCCGGAGGTCCGCAGGATCTTGCGGATCTGCTCGATCAGGGAGTCGATGTCGTAACCGACGCCCCGCTTCCCGAACTTCCCGAACCCGGACAGATCCCGGCGGATCTGGGTCGGGTTCACGTTCGTGTACTCGGAGATGGCCTGCGAGGAGATGCTGTTCTTGCCCATCTTCTTCGCCTGGGTGAGCACCTGCAGATAGCGCGACAGGCGCGCTGCGACCCCGAGGGTCAGTCGATCAGTGGCCATCGGTCCGGGACCCTCTCACGAAGTTTGTGACACGTTGAACAAGTATCCGTCGCCGGCAACGCGTCCGCAAGTGCTGTCTGCCACGAAATCCGCGGCGCGCGGGCGCGGAATTCGCCAGCCTCTGAGGGTGCTCAGCCCCGGATGGTGAGCGGCGCGCTGCTGCGCACCGTCAGGCGGCGCCCGTCCGGCCCGGTCGCCTCGGCGCGCACCCGGTAGCGGCCGGCGGGCACGTCCAGCCCGTCGGCGAGCCGCGGGGAGATCAGGAAGCGGTACGTCCCGGCGGGCAGCGCGGCCCGCGCCTTCGCCCCCGTGACGGGCAGCGGCGCGCCGCCGTCCTCGGGGAGCAGGCTCAGGCGGAGGGCGTGCAGCCGCACGCTCCGCAGCCGCCCGTCCGCGCGGCGCAGCAGCCCCACCCGGACGCGGACCTCGGCGACGCCGCCCTCCGTCCCCACCTGCAGGTCGCCGAGCGCGTCGTCCGGCGTGCGCGCCGGCCGGCTCGGCAGCACCGGGGCTCCCGCCCGCTCCTGGCCGGCCCGGTCGCGGACCACCAGGCGGCCGGCATCGGCGGGGAGGTCCAGGCGCACGCGGGCGCGTCCGGACGCCGGGACCGTCGCGGCACCCACCCGGCGCTCCCCGGCGGCGGTCCGCAGCCACAGCGTGTACGTCCCCGGAGCGCCTTCGAGGTCGGTCAACGTCACCGACGCCCGGCCCGCGCCGCCCGCGGTGGGCGTGGCGGCGACGATCGCCGGCTCGATCCGGAGCGCCTGCGGCGCCGGCGCCGCCAGCAGCCCCGCCCCCTGGCGCGTGGCGGCCACCCCGGCCAGCGGGCGTGCGGACTGGATCAGCAGGGAGCGGACCGCCGCCGGCCCGAGCTCCGGCCGGTCGACCCGCAGGCGCAGCGCCGCGGCGGCGACCGCGGCGGCCGCGGCGCTGGTGCCGGTGAGCGGAGCCGCCTGCGGGCTCCCGTCCACGGCCCGGCCGGGCCACGCCGCCTCGCGGTCGACCGACGGCGCCACGAGGTCGGGCTTCTGGCGCCCGTCGGCGGTGGGACCCCACGACGAGAACGACGCGACGCCCACCGGCGCGGCCGCCAGCGGGTCGGCGGTGACGCTCACGCGCAGCTCCGGCCGCGTGTCGGCCAGCCGGAGCAGGGCGCCGCCCTGGCGGGCGCCGAGGCCCACGACCGGGATCGGCAGGCCCATGTCGCCCGGCACGGCCGGGAACGCCGCGTCGCCGTCCTCGTCCCACACCAGCAGGGCGCGGGCGCCCGCGGCGGCGGCGCGGCGGGCGGTCTCGGCCAGCGGCGCCTCGCCGCGCGCCACCAGGACCAGCGCGCCGAGCGCGCGGCTGGTGCCGGCGGACGTGCGGAAGTCCTCGTCGCGGGCGCCCTCGGCCAGGCCGGCGTCGTCGCGCAGGGCCACCAGCGGGTACTCGCCGGCCGGCGGGGCGGCGCCCATCAACGGCAGGTTCCCGAGGCGCGCGGACGCGGGCCCCAGCCGGGCGTCCAGATGGGCCGTGCGCGGCCCGGTGCCCGCGGACGCCCCGCCCACCGCCAGCACCGTCCTGCCCGCGGCCGGGCCGCCGACGGCCCCCGGCCGCGAGAACGTGGGCCCGTCGTTTCCCGCGGGGGCGACGACGGTCGATCCCACCCGGTCGGCGGAGGCGAGCGCCTGGGCGACGGGGTCGACGCCGCCGCCGTCGAACGCGCCCGCCACGCCGAGCAGGATCACGTCGGCGCGGTCGCGGGGGTCGCCGTTGCCGTCCGGGTCGACGGCACGCTCCAGGGCGGCCAGGACGCGGTCGGTCCGCGCCAGCGCCTGCACACGGCCGCCGGCCGGCTCCCCCG
>BFBZ01000605.1_pt1 | contig 31794 bp, 34 predicted proteins | sample 1888401 | NCBI WGS metagenome assembly BFBZ01 (sample SAMD00112614, study PRJDB3348) | symbiont metagenome | host: Chara braunii
CCCCGCCATGCTCCAGCAGGTGCGCGAGGGCGATCGCGTCCGTTTCGATGCCGACCGCGTCAATGGCGCGATTACGATCACGCGCATTCAACGCGCCCGGTAAATGTGACTGTTCACCGCTCTCGCGGTAAAAACCTGATGGCGGCCCCGGTTCCCGGTTTGGAGTTGCGGGTCGCCAACTTGCATTGGAGGTTCCCGACATGGCGGCGCGCAGTGGAGATGGCCCGCTGGCAATCGATCGTCGATCTTTTCTTATCGGATCTTCGCTGGTCGTCGGCGCCGGCTTTCGGCCAGCCTTGGCGGCCGGGAAACCTGTCGTCGTCATGCACAAGGATCCGTCCTGCGGTTGCTGCGGTGCCTGGGCCGACCACGTCGCGGCGGCAGGCTATCCGACCAGAATTGTCGAAGAAATCAGGATCAACGCCGTGAAGGCCCGACTTGGCATCCCGGCCGAGCTGTGGTCCTGCCACACGGCCGAAGTGGACGGCTACATCCTCGAAGGCCATGTCCCCGTGGCCTCGCTCGCCCGGCTACTCGCCGAACGGCCCGCCATTCGCGGCCTCGCGGTTCCAGGCATGCCGGTGGGATCGCCGGGCATGGAAGTGCCGGGCATGGAAGCGGAGACCTACAGCGTCATGGCTTTCGGCGCCGACAAGCCGTCGGTCTTCATGCGCTTTCACGGATCGGCTCCGATCAGCGGCTAAATGATTGCGCCGGACAAGAACCCGCGCTGGACGCGGGATCGCCCAGGTGTGAATCGCACGGCTCGTGGGTGCCGCGGTGCTCCGACGCCAGCTATCCCGGCCCCCGAAATAATTTGTAATGAGGCAGCAACGCCGCTGAGATCTAGGCTGCCTATGAATCTTGCGATGAAACCTCGAATGACCGAGTTCATCGCTCATGATCTCCTCGCCATTGAATAACGGCGTTGCTGCCGGCGCCACTCTGGAGCCCGGCAGCGGTGCTCACATCCTGCTTGTCGACGACGACGGCCAGATCCGCCAATTGGTCGCGAAATTTCTGCGCGCAAACGGCTTCAAGGTCAGCGCGGCGCGCGACGGTTATGAGATGCGGGAAGTCGTCGCGCACACCACCGTCGACCTCGTCATCCTGGATGTCATGCTGCCCGGCATCAGCGGGTTTGATCTGTGCCGCGAAATCCGGGCCCAGTCGCGAACCCCGATCGTCATGCTGACCGCCAAGGGCGATGAAACCGACCGTATCGTCGGATTGGAGATCGGTGCGGACGACTACCTGGCCAAACCCTTCAATCCGCGCGAATTGCTGGCCCGCATCAATGCGGTTCTACGCCGGAGTTTCGGTCCACGCGAAAGCGAACCGGGCGCCAGGGCGCGAAAATATGCCTTCGAAGGCTGGACGCTGGACACGCTTCGACGCGATCTCATCAATCCGGAAGGCGTCATCATCGAGCTCACCAGTGGCGACTATGATCTCCTGCTGACGCTGCTCGAGGCACCGCAGCGGGTGCTGACGCGCGAACATCTGCTGGACGCGGCGAGAAACAGAACGACAACCGGGTTTGACCGCAGCATCGACGTCCAGATCAGTCGCCTGCGGAAGAAGATCGACGAAGCGGGCGGCGCCCATTCGATCATCAAGACGGTTCGCGGCGTCGGCTACATGTTCAGCCGCACGGTGAGACGCGAGTGAAACAGCTGCTCAATTCGATCCCTGGACGAACGATCATCGTCTTGCTGATCGCCATCGGGGCTCTTCACGTCGCGAGCCTTTGGACCTATCAGGCGGCGCTTCAGGCGGAACTGACGTCCAACAACGACGCGCGCCTGGCGGAACGCCTGGTATCGATCATGCGCACGGTCGTGCAGGCGCGCCCCGCCGAACGCGAACAGACCGCGCATGCGCTGGCCGGCGGCCCCTTCGATGTGCATTGGAGCCTTGCCGAGCATGCCGTTCCCGGCGGCAACGAAGTCAACCGCCTTGCGGGATTGCGCGAGCGGCTGATGACGATCGCGCCCGAGCTGAATGGCGGCAATCTGGTGATCGGGAACAGCGCCAAGTTGCGCGACGACGAGCACATCGCGATGATCTCGATGCAGTTGCCGGATCAGAGCTGGGTCAATGTCAGTGTCGTCTCAGTCCGCGCATTGCCGATATCGAGCCATGGCACTGTTTATTCGACGTCGCTCATGGCCGGCGGCCTCGTGCTGGTCGCCATCCTGCTCCTGGGTTGGCTGACCCGGCCCCTGAAACTGTTCGCCGATGCCGCGCTGCAGTTTTCGACCGGCGCCGAAGTGGTCAAGGTTGCCGAAACAGGCCCGACCGAAGTCAGGCAATTGGCGGCGGCGTTCAATGTCATGCAGATCCGCATCAAGAAGCTCATCGACGACCGCAGCCAGACATTGGCGGCGATCTCGCATGATCTGAAATCGCCCCTGACCCGGCTGCGCTTCCGCGCCGAAGATGTGCCGAGCGAAGAAACCCGATCCGACATCGCAGCCGATATCAGCGAGATGGAGGCCATGATCGAGGGCGCGCTGGCCTTCCTCAGGGGCGACCGCTCGGATGAACCGATGCGGCCCGTCGACCTCGTCTCGCTCGTCGAGGCCATCGCGACCGATTTCGACGAGATGGGCAAGCCGACCGGCTTCTCGGCGCCGCGCAGCGTGGTCATCCAGGGGCGAAAACTCGCCCTCAAGCGCGCTCTGACCAATGTCATCGAGAATGCCATCAAATATGGCGAGCGGGCGGATATCGAACTGTCGATCGACGGGGCGATCGCCAGGGTCGTGGTGACTGATCTGGGACCGGGCATCGACGACCAGGACAAGGAGATCGTTTTCGCGCCGTTCCATCGCCTCGAGCGTTCGCGCAACAAGGAGACCGGTGGGGTTGGTCTCGGCCTGACGGTCGCCCGATCGATCGTTCGTGCCCATGGCGGTGATGTCCTGTTGTCGGACCGGCCCACGGGGGGACTATCGGTGACGGTGATGTTGCCGGGCATCGCCGCCACTCCGACGAATTCCCAATGAGGAGGCTTGGCCGGCGCGCGGCCGCTCCCCGTCGCGCCATGGGCACCAAGACATCGCGCGATTGCCAGAGAACGCCTAGCAGATCCGTCGCCACCTTGTCGCGTGCTCGATATGCTCGATCTGCCAACCCCTATTGCCGAAGTTCTCGCGCCTTGCCCCAGGGCCGCCATCCGTCCCGGCTCGTTCAGTCAGGCACGTTTAGGGACAGGAGCCCGTGTCTCGTCTGGCGCCGGGTCGGGCTGAAACGCGCATGTCCGGCCCCTGCCCAGGAAAGCGGAGCCCACTCCGGACCGTCGCATTCGCAGCCGTCACCGGTTGATCCGCGCCGCCAGCCCGTAACCGACCCAGGCAGCGGCAAGCGACAGGCCGACGACCGTCACGAGGTAGATGGCGGCGAGCGTCAGGTCGCCTTCGAGCAGCAGGATGAAGGCGTCGAGGCTCATCGCCGAGAAGGTGGTGAAACCGCCACAGATGCCGGCCATGACGAACTGGCGCCCCGCGGGGCGGACCAGCAACCGGCCGTCCGGACCGGTCAGGGTGGCGAAGAACATGATCACGAAGGAGCCGACGACATTGACGAAAGCCGTCGTCAGCACCGCGCTGAAGCCCAGTGTCGAGACGATCAGCACGCCCGACAGGAATCGCAGAAGCGAACCGATTGCCGCGCCGCAGCCAACCGCCCAATAGATCGTCACGACTTGCCGCCTCGCCTTGCGCGCATCAGATTCAGACGAGCCATTGCTTCACCGTCCAGAACCCCAGTGCGACTGCCGCGACGCAGAGCCCGGCCGACAGGATGATGTTGAGGATCGCGGGCCGACGCTCGCCGGCAAGGGCCAGATTGAGCGTCTGCAGGCAAAAGGACGAGACGGTGGTGTAGCCGCCGAGGATCCCGACGACGACGAAATCACGGAACAGATCGCCGGCGAAGATGCCGCCGGACCATCGGGCAAGCCCAGCGGCCACGCCGATCAGGAGCGCACCGGAGACATTGACGGCGAGCGTGCCCCAGGGAAAGGTCTCGCCGATGCTGCGCCCGACAATGCCCGACAACGCGAAGCGCGAGACGCCGCCGAGGAACCCTCCGACCAGGACCAGGAAGCAGGCAGCGGCGGTCATGGGGGGCGGAGATCCTGAGAAGAGAAAGGACGGGCCGTCAGCGCCCCGCCTCGCCCTCGTCGGGCGGGACGCGGGAGAGGCCTGAATCATCTTCGCCATAGCGGATAACGGTGACCTTTTCGAGCGTGATCAGGCAGCTCTGCGTGAGCCTTCGCAAGATCGGCAGGAAGGCTTGGAGCTTCTCCTCGGTGTCGACGATCTCGATCACCATGGGCAGGTCCTGCGACAGACGCAGGATCTTTGCGGTGTGGAGCACGCTGGAGCGGCCGAAACCAAGCGGGCCGCGCAACACGGTGGCGCCAGCCAGATGCGCCTCGCGCGCTCGCAGCACGATCGATTCATAGAGCGGCCGGCCGTCGTCCCTGTCGTCTTCGCCGATGAAAATTCGCAGCAGTGCGGCCTTTTCCGGGATCTGCATGGCGGCCTCCACGCCCCAACACGAAGCCGAAGCGCAGGTCGGCGGCACGGCGGCCGGCCAGCCGATCCACGCTTCTGGAAATACGACTTTGCCCGGTTCGCGCAAGTCCGCAAGGGCGCAGGCGAAACAGGCGCGTCTTGGCTCAACGGTCGCGCCCGCCCCGGCCGAAGGGCCGTGCGGCCTGGTTCGTCAACGTTTCCAACTGGTCTTGAGGACGCTCGAAACCAGTACCGCTATCAAGCCGAGCAGCAGGACACTGCCGACCATGAGAGGGGGCGCCGCCAGCCAGAAGGCGAGCGCGGCGGCGACGCCGACCACCATCAAGACGGCGATGGCCAGGAATTCATCGTCGATGAACATGCCGACGAACTCGCGCAGTACAAGGGACAGTAGGTTCATCGGGCGAACTCCGGAGCAGGACGTCGCGCGAACCTCGCAGTGCCGAGGCCGACAGCAAGAAACAGCACGGCGAAGCCGAGAATGGCGAGGTCGTGCCCGGGCCACGCGACGCCAAGCCCCTCACCGGTCCAGTAGGCGCCGAAGGCTGCCAGCATGACGCCGACGCCGAACTTGAGGGTGTTCTCCGGCACGCGGGCAAGCGGCTTGTGCACGACGGCGCCGATCAGCAAGACCAGAATGCAGGCGGCGAGCGCGCCCAGGCTCGCCGGCCAGAGCAGGCCGCGGCCTGCGCCGACCGCGATGACGATGAACACCACCTCGATGCCTTCGAGCACCACTGCCTTGAAGGCGGCGATGCCGGCGATCCAGTCGAGGTGCTCGCGCCCGTTTCCGGCAGAGCGCTGGAGCGCGGCCGTCTCCTTGGCGAAGGCCGCGGTTTCGTCATGCAGCGCGATGATCCCAGCCGAACGCAGGATGGCCTTGCGCAGCCAGCGCAAGCCGAACAGCAGAAGCAGGATACCGATGACCAGTTGCAATGCGTGCAAGGGAACCTGGTCGAAGAGCGGGCCGAGCACGAGCACCAGGACGGCCAGGAGGGCGAGCCCCGCGCCGGCGCCGATCAGCGCCGGGCGCCAGCCGCTGACCGTGCCGACGGCGAGCACAATGGTGAAGGCCTCGACGACTTCGACCAGGGAACCGAGAAAGGCCGCTGAAACCGCGGGCGCGGCGGTCGCCCAGGCAATCATGAGATATCTCCGCTGATGCGATGTTCCCGATCATGAAGCATGCCGCTTCGGCGTCGACATGCTGGCAATCCGCGGCAAGAACTGTCACGCTGGCCGCAGCCTGGATGCGACGATCCGAGCATCCTATATGTAACGACTGTAACTGTCGAGATGTACGATGATCTGCCGGGAATGGCTCCTGCTGACCTATAAGATCCCGCCCGAACCGGCGCGCAAACGCGTGTCGGTGTGGCGCAAGCTGAAAGGCATGGGGGCGGTCTACCTGCAGGGGGGCGTTTGCCTGTTGCCCAAGACCGACGACCATTTGCGCCGCCTGAAGGTGCTGGAGAACGAGATCGCCGAAGCCGATGGCGAAGCCCTGCTGCTCACCACGGTGGGCCTCGATCGGAAGCAGGAGGCCAAGATCATCGCGCGCTTCAATGCCGACAGGGACGACGAATACAAGGAGTTCATCGAGAAGTGCGTCGCCTTCGAGGACGAGGTGACGGAGGAGACCCGCGTCTCGCATTTCACCTATGCCGAACTCGAAGAGAACGAACAGGAATACAAGAAGTTCAAAAGCTGGATCGAGAAGATCCAGAAACTCGACTTCTACAAGGCGCCGCGGGCCGAGGAGGCCATTGAACGCCTGACGCGTTCGGAGGCGGTGCTGGACGCCTATGCGCACAACGTGTTCGCGGCGCAGGAAGAGAACCGGCCGTCGGATACGCCCAAGAACCGCGCCACGCGATGACTGGACAGGCGGCGTTCAGCCTGCCTCGACCCAGTTCCGCGGATCCTGGACGAGACGATGATCGCTGACCCGGATTTCACCGTCGACCAGCACGTCGCGGACGCTGCGCGGCGAGGCTGAATAGACGACGTTCGAGATCGCATCGTGAAGCGGGGTCATCTCGGGCGCGTCGCGGTCGAGAACCACGAGATCGGCGCGCTTGCCGGTTTCGATGCTGCCGACGAGGTGGTCGATGCCGAGCACTCTCGCCCCGTCGATGGTCGCCAGCCGCAACATCTGCCTGGTGTCGAAGACCTCGGGATCGTCGGCCTTCATCTTGCCGACGAGGGCGGCCAGCCGCATTTCCCAGAACATGTCCATGCTGTTGTTGGAGGCGGTCCAGTCGGTGCCGAGGCCGATCGGGGTGCGGCCGAAATAGCGGGCGAGCGGCAGGGTGCGCGCCTCGATCTTGAGATTGCTCGCCGGACAATGGCAGATCGCCGTGCCATCGGCGCAAAAACCGTCGATCTCGGTGTCGTCCAGATAGATGCAATGGGCGGCGACCACGTCCGGCCCGGTGAGGCCCGCGCAGCGCAGGCAGGCGAGCGCGCCCGAATGGCCGCGCCGGCGAATGCTCGCGACCTCGGCCTCGCTCTGCGCGACATGCAGGAACACCTTGGCGCCGAGCCGGGCCGCGCGGCGGGCGCTTTCGGCGAGCAGCCCATCCGAACAGGTGTCGAGCGCATGCGGCGCGATGCCGGCAAAGACCCGGGACGTGGCGGGATCGACGCCGTAGCGTTCGATGATCCGCTCCGTCGAGCCCCAGTCGGCCGGTCCCGCACTGTCGGCAATGGTGCTGCCGACCACCGCGCGCATGCCGCTCGCGGCGATGACCGGCGCCAGCAGGTCCATCTTGGCGACACGATCGGCAATGGTGGTGACGCCATTGCCGAGGAACTCGGCACAGGCAGCCGCCAGCGAGCCGCGATAGTCGGCCATGGTGAAACGGTCCTGGCCCGGCACGCTGTAGCCGCCTTCCGGCCAGAACTCGCGTGGCTTGTCGTCGGCCAGCCCCCGAAACAGGGCGGTCGCGGCATGGGTATGAGTGTTGACGAAGCCGGGCATGACGACGCCGCGCGCGCAGTCGAGCCTGGTGTCGCCGGGCCCGGCCAGCGTGCCGCCCGGCCCGATCGCCGCGATCGTCTGCCCTTCGATCCGGATGTCGCGATCATCAAGGACGCGGTCGGCGGGATCGACGGTCAGAACGGTCGCGTGGGTCAGGACCAGGGCCATGGCGATCTCCTCCGGGGGCGAGGCAAGCACCGGCCGAACCAAGGGTCAATCGGTCTCCGGGCGTCCTAATTTTTAGGACGGAAGTGCCGAATAATTGATCTTCTGAGAACGCTATTGTTGTGTTCTCATGACACTCCATCAACAGCCGGAACCGGCGGAAATCCAGCGCAACCAGGGGAGCGCGAGAGATGATGGATCGCAGGAACTTTTTGAAGGCCACGGCCGCGGCCGGGGCCCTCGTCAGCGTCGATGCAGGCTGGGATGCGCGGGCGCAAGCCCACCCGGTGATCAATTTCCAGCTCGGCTGGCTTCTGTCGGGCAACCAGATCGGCGAGGTCTGCGCCAAGCAGCTCGGCTATTACGCCCAGGAGGGTGTCGAGCTGCGCTTCCAGGCCGGCGGTCCCAATGTCGACGGCGTCGCGGTCGTCGCGTCCGGCCGGCACGAAGTCGGCCAGGTTTCGTCGAGCCCGTCCTTGATGCTGGCGGCCTCCCAGGACCTGCCGATCCGCTGCTTCGCCACCGGAGCGCAGGTTCATCCCTACACCTATTTCTCGCTGAAGAAGAACCCGGTGCGCGAGGCCAAGGACATGATCGGCAAGAAGGTCGGCGTCCAGGCGACCGGTGTTATCCTGCTGCGTGCCCTGCTGGCCAAGAACAAGATCGCCGAGCGTGACGTGCAGATCGTCACCATCGGCTCGGACATGGTGCCTCTGCTGACCGGCCAGGTCGATGTCGTCACGGGATGGCTGACCAACACCACGGCGCTCAAGGTTCTCGGCCCCGAGCGCGTCGATCTCAGGCTGTGGGATGCCGGCGTCAGGCTCTATGCCCTGCCCTATTACGCCACTGTCGACACCATCCAGAAAAAGGGCGACGTGCTGGCGAAATTCCTGCGCGCCAGCGCCAAGGGCTGGGCCTATGCCCATGCCAACCGGGATGCGGCAACCGATCTGCTGGTCAAGGAATTCCCCAATCTCAACCGCGCCGACGAGCGGATCGCGCTCGACGTCATGCTCGAATATGCCTTCTCGTCGCGCACCGCGACCGAGGGCTGGGGTACCATGGATCCGGCGGTCTGGCAGGAGCAGATCGATCTCTATGCCCAGCTCGGTCAGTTCAGCCGCAGGACGCCCAAGCTCGAGGAGGTCATGACCCTCGACATCCTCAAGGCTACAGCCGAGACGCGGGCCAGGATCGGCTGACCGCCGCAGCACCCGAACGACACGCCTCCGGCGATGCGCGGCATCGAACCGGAGGCGGTCTCCCTATTCGAACGAGCCGGGACGAGCCTACCATGCGCGCGCCTTCGAATGCCGTCGATTGCAGGAACATCTCGGTCCGTTTCGTCACGGACCGGCGCACCGTCACCGCGCTGCACGACGTCTCCTTTTCGCTGAACCCGGGCGGCTTCCTCAGCCTGCTCGGACCGTCGGGTTGCGGCAAGTCGACGCTTCTCAGGGTGGTGGCCGACCTGGTCTCGCCGTCGTCGGGCGACGTGTCGGTCTTCGGCATGTCGCCAGAGGAGGCGCGCCAGGCACGCTCCTTCGGTTTCGTGTTCCAGGACGCCGCCCTGCTGCCCTGGCGCACTGCCCTGCAGAATGTCGAGCTGCCGCTGGAAGTCGGCGGCCGGCGACCGCTGCCGGCCAATGCACCGACCCCACGCGAACTCCTGAAGCTGGTCGGGCTCGAAGGCTGGGAAGGCAGCTTCCCCCACGAACTCTCCGGCGGCATGCGCCAGCGGGTGTCGATCGCCCGGGCCCTGCTCGGCGGCCCGCGCCTGCTCCTGATGGACGAGCCCTTCGGCGCGCTCGACGAGATCACCCGCGACCGGCTCAACGAGGAACTCCGGCGCATCTGGCAGGAAACCAAGACGACCATCCTGTTCGTCACCCACTCGGTCTACGAGGCGATGTTCCTCGGCGAGCAAGTGCTGGTTCTGGCGGCCAATCCCGGTCGGGTCGCCGCCACCGTGCCGGTCGACCTGCCCATCGGCCGCGATCTCAGCATTCGCGAGACGCAGGCTTTCGTGACCATGGCCGGCACGCTCCGGGACGCATTGGGGAGGGGCATATGACCTCAGTCGATCTCGCCGTCGATCCGGGCCTCGCCGCGGCCGAAGAAGCGCACCGCATCGCCCGCCGCCGGCTGCAATGGCGCCGCCGGCTGCTGCCGACGGCCGGCATTCTCTCGGCTCTGGCGCTCTGGGCCGGCATCGTCTGGCTGTTCAACGTACCGGTGTTCGTCGCGCCCTCGCCGCAGCTCGTCGCCTATACGCTATGGACCAAGATCGACGTGTTGCTGGCGAACCTGCTGCCGACCGCGATCGAGGCGCTGGCCGGCTTCACGCTCGGCAATCTGGCGGCGATCCTGATCGCCACGGTCTTCGTGCACAAGAAGGCGCTGGAAGAGGCCTTCTTCCCGGTCGTCGTGGTGGTCAACACCATTCCGGTCGTCGCCAAGGCGCCGATCCTGGTGCTGCTGCTCGGCAATGGCATGGAGCCGAAAATCGCCATTGCCGCGCTGATCTGCTTCTTCCCGACACTGGTCAACATGGTGCGCGGACTTGAATCGGTGAACCCGCAGGCGATGGAGCTGATGCGCGTGCTGTCGGCCTCCAACCGCGAGGTCTTCTTCAAGCTGCGCCTGCGCAACTCCCTGCCCTTCCTGTTCTCGGCCCTGAAGATCGCCGCCTCCACCTCGGTGATCGGCGCCATCGTCGGCGAGTGGATCGGGTCGACCACCGGCATCGGCGCCCTGATCATCCAGTCCACCTACAATTTCGACTCGGCGATGCTCTACGCAACCGTCCTCGTCGGCTCCGCTTTCTCCGTGCTGTTCTTCGTCACCATCGTCGCCGTCGAGCAACTGGTGGTGCGCTGGCAGCCGGCAAACTCTCACTGAACCATCGGGAGGTCGTCGTGACCAAAAAGCATTCGGGCCAGGATCACGATCCCCGCGATCGTATTGTCGAACAGCCGGGTGAGGCGACCGTCGTCGCGCGCTCCGACGTGGTGGTGGTCGGCGGTGGGCCGGCCGGCTTTTCGGCGGCGGTCGCCGCCAGGCGCGAAGGCGCCTCGGTGACCATGATCGAGCGCTATCCCTATCTCGGCGGGCTTGCGGCCGGCGGCATGGTGCTGGTGCTCGACGACATGCACAATGGCGACGAGGTGACCACGACCGGCATCTGCACCGAGATGATCGACCGGATGGCCAAGGTCGGCGCCTGTGTGTTTCCGCCGCCCGAAGAGCGCGGCCAGAGCCATGAGCTCTACCGTAAATGGGCACGCTGGGGCGCCTTCGACTTCCGCGCCCAGACCAAGCCCGCGCCGATTGTCATGGCGGCATCGTTCGATCCGGACGGCTGGAAACGCATCGCCAACGAGATGATCGCCGAGGCGAAGGTCGACGTCCGGCTGCATTCCTGGTTCTCGCGCGCCGTCATGGATGGCAACCGGATCAAGGGTGTGATCTGCGAGACCAAGGCCGGCCGCCAGGCGATCATGGGCGACGTGGTGATCGACGCGACCGGCGATCTCGACGTGGCGGCCGCCGCCGGCGCGAATTTCGTCCACGGCTCCTACATCCTCACCACGGTGTTCCGTCTTGGCGGCGTCGACACCGAAGCAGCCGAGCGCTTTCGTTTCGAGGAACCGGAAAAATATGCCCTGGTCGACCGCCAGGCCAAACGCACCATGGGCGGCTCCTGGGACCTCTGGTGGCTGAAGACGCCGCTGCCGGGTGTGGTCTGGTGCAATTGCCCGCACATGACCGGCCTCGACGGGCTGACGGTCGAGGACATCACCAAGGCCGATTTCGAGGGCCGCAAGCGGATCTATGCGCTGGTCGATTTCGTCCGCGCCAATATGCCGGGCTTTGAAAACTGCTTCGTCGTCGACGTCGCGCCGCAGCTCGGCGTGCGCCAGACCCGCCTGCTCGAAGGCGACTATGTCGTCACCAAGGAGGACGTGATGGATCGCGTCCACTTCCCCGACACGGTGGCGCGCGGCCGCGACTACTACACGCCCTACAGCGCCATGCTGCCTAGAGGTGTCGACGGCATGATCGTCGCCGGCCGGCATTATTCGGCGACGGAATCGGCCCAGAAAATGTCGCGCGAAATCCCGCCCTGCATGTCCATGGGCCAGTCCGCCGGTGTTGCGGCCGCCCTTGCCATCGCCGGCGGCATCCTGCCGCGGGCGGTGACGCCGCAAGCCATCTGCGCCCGTGTGCGCGCCCAGGGCGGCGATCCCGGCGATCGCCCCTCCGCCAACGCAAAACTCCTGGAGAAGGCCGCGTGACCGCTCTCAGCACCCAGCCGCAAGCTATTCCGCAGGACCTGCCTTTGTCCGGCGTCAAGGTGATCGACTTCACCCAGGTGATGATGGGTCCCGTCGCCACCCAGATGCTCGCCGATTATGGCGCCGACGTCATCAAGATCGAGAAGCCGGGCACCGGCGACCTGTCGCGCACCGCCTTCCCGAACGACCCGGCCGGCCTCACCGGCCCGGTGTTCTGCTCGCTCAACCGCAACAAGCGCTCCGTCGTGCTCGATCTGCGCAAGCAGGAGGACCGCGATTTCGTCATCGCGCTCGCCCGCACCGCGGACGTGGTGGTCAACAATTTCCGCGCCGGCGTGATGGAGCGCCTGGGTTTCGGCTACGAGGACCTGGCCAAGGTCAATCCGCGCCTGATCTATGCGGTCGGCACCGGCTTCGGCCTCGAAGGTCCCTATGCCCACAAAGGCGGCCAGGATGTGCTGGCCCAGGCGCTGAGCGGCGTCATGTATCGCCGTTCCAACGAGGACCAGCCCCTGGCCGTGCATGCCACCACCTTCGCCGATTACTCGGCCGGCATGCACATGGTCCAGGGCGTGCTGCTGGCCTTGCTGCAGCGCCAGAAGACCGGGCGCGGCCAGCGCATCGCCGTGTCGCTCTACAATTCCATGCTGGCCGCTCAGACCCAGGAGGCCGCGGCCCAGCTGATGCGCGGGCGCGAAGTGAACTGGGGTGCCATGCCGCTCTCCGGCGTGTTCGAAACCGCCGACGGCGCGCTCGTCATGGTCGGGGCATTCAAGGCCGATCCGCTCGGCGATATCTCCACCGCGCTCGGCATCGATCATCTCGGCAAGGACGTCCGCTTCGCCACCTTCGCAGACCAGGTCGCCAACAAGAGTGCCCTGCAGGCGATCTTCCGTGATCACTTCAGGTCCGGCAGCACCGCCCATTGGCTGGCGCGCCTGGAGGCTCAGGACCTGCTCTGCGCACCGGTCAAGTCGCTCGCCGAAGCGCTCGCCGACGAGCAGACGCTGGTCAATGCCATGATCATCGAGGCCGATGGCGAGGTCGAGCGCATCAGGGTGGTCGGGTCGCCGATATCAATGACCGATGCGCCGGTCACCATCCGCAGCGCGCCGCCTTCGCTCGGCCGCGATACCGAGCAGGTGCGGGCCGAACTGGCCGGCCCGACCATCCAGGCGGCCGAGTGATGGCTGTCCGTTTCACCATTGCCGATCACGTCGCCCGCGTCACCATCGACCGCCCGGAGGTGATGAACGCCGTCGACCAGGCGACCGAGCAGGAATTGCAGGCGATCTGGACGCGCATCGAGGCGGATCGCTCGGTGCGCGTGGTGGTGCTGACCGGTGCCGGCGAGCGGGCCTTTTCGACAGGCGCCGACATGAAGGGCAGCAGCGGCGGCTCCGGGCTCGACTATTGGGCCATGCCGCGGCCGGGCGGTTTCGGCGGCATCGCGCTGCGCCAGACGCTCGACGTGCCGGTCATCGCCCGGGTCAACGGCCACGCGGTGGGCGGCGGCTTCGAGATGATGCTCGGCTGCGACCTGGTGGTGGCGGCCGATCACGCGACCTTCGGACTGCCCGAGGCACGCGTCGGCCGCATACCGCTCGACGGCGGCATGACCTTGCTGCAACGCCAGATCCCGCACCGCGCCGCCATGGGCATGCTGCTCACCGGGCGGCGGATCAAGGCGGCCGAGGCACTCGGCTTCGGACTGGTCAACGAGGTGGTGCCGCTGGCCGAACTGGACCAGGCGGTCGACCGCTGGGTGGCTGAGGTGCTGGCCTGCGCGCCACTGTCGATCCGCGCGACCAAGCAGGTGGTGCGCCGCACCGCGCATCTCACCGCGATCGAGGCCCAGGCCCTGCGCCTGCCGGCCTTGGTCGAGGCGCTCAATTCGGAGGACTCGAACGAGGGCGTGCGCGCCTTCGTCGAGAAGCGCAAGCCGGTCTGGCAAGGACGGTAGGCACCCCATGCCCTATGTCATCACCGACGCCTGTATCGACGTGAAGGACCGGGACTGTCTCGACGCCTGCCCGGTCGATTGCATCTATGAAGGCGGCCGAACCCTCTATATCCATCCGGATGAGTGTATCGATTGCGGCCTGTGCGAGACCATCTGCCCGGTCGCCGCGATCTTCGCCGACGACCGTTTGCCGGAGGACATGATGAGCTGGGTGGCGGTGAACCGGGACTATTTCGGACCCGCCGTGAGCGGGCTCGGCTCCCCCGGCGGCGCCGATGCCAAGACCACCACGGCCAAGGATCACCCGACCGTCGCCGCCTGGACGCCACGGGAGCACTGATCGCCATGCATGCCGCCGCGCTCGCCTATTTCCGCGAGACCGCCCGGCTCGGCTCGATCCGCAAGGCGGCCCAGAGGCTGAATGTCGCGGCAAGCGCGATCAACCGGCATATCCTGAAGCTCGAGGACGAATTCGGCACGCCGCTGTTCGACCGGCTGTCGAACGGCGTGCGGCTGACCGCCGCCGGCGACCTGCTGCTCGCCCATATCACCACGACGCTGCACGACTACGATCGGCTGCGCGCCGAGATCGACGACCTCAGGGCGGCGCGCTCCGGCCATGTCTCGCTGGTCGCGGTGGATTCCCTGCTGGTCGATTTCCTGCCGCGCTCGCTGGAACGCTTCCGCGCCAGCTTTCCTGCCGTGACTTTTTCGGTGATGGCGGTGGCGCCCGCGCATGTCCAGCAACTGGTTGCCGACGGCGATGCCGATATCGGGTTCACCTTCGTCAGCCAGATGCCGAAGACCGTGAGTTTCCTGGCCGAGATTTCCGCGCCGATCGGCGTGGTCATGCCGGCCGATCATCCGCTCGCCCATCGCCGCGCCGTGACCTTCGACGAGGTCGCCGCCTATCCCTTTCTCGCCCAGGCCGGCCCCTTGCCGCGCTCGGCCGATATCGATCCGGATTTCGCGCGGTTCCGCGAAGCGCTGAAGCCCCGGCTGGTGTCCAACTCGATCCAGATGGTCAAGCGCGCCATCCGCCTCGGCATGGGCCTCGCCTATTTCACCAAGCTCGGCTTTCTCGAAGAGATCGAGCAGGGCGAACTCGTCTGGCGGCCATTCGCCTCGGCGCCGATCAATACGCTGCGCATCGGGCTTCTGGCCGCCACCGGCCGCTCGGTCAGCCCGCCCGGCAGGCAGTTGATGCGCTGGCTGGCCGAAGACCTCGAACGGCGGTGGATGGCCTGACGTCGCGGCCCTTCGACAGATCCAGCGCGTCGCGACATTCGTAAGCAGGTGATCTGGACATCCACTGCCGTGGATTCCCGTGACCTCAACTGGCCCGCTTCGGCAACGGAGCGGGCCGCTGTTTGTCCGGCGCAGCGAGGAACAATATTCTCCTCTGGCCGTTATCGGAGATAACCCCGAGGCGAAGCTCGGGATTACCCCGAGGAGATACGGCATGAAAAAAATCATTCTCGCGACGCTTGCCGCCGCAGCCCTTTGCGGCGCAACGGTTGCCGCCTCCGCCCAGGATATGCGCATCCGCGCCGGCGAAGGCGGCATCACCGTGCGTACGGACCGCGACCATCGTCACGGCAACTGGGATCGCCGCGACGGCCGCCGCCATGTCGAAGAGCGCGTGATCAGGCGTGACCGGCGTGTCACCGTCATGCAGGGCGAGCGCTGCCGTGTCGTTTCCGTGCGCAGCGTGCGCCCCAATGGCGACGTCGTCATCCGCCGTTCGCGTCAGTGCCGCTGAGCCCGACGCGCCGGTCGCCGGTCCATTGATCGGCGCCGGAACTATCGAACGGCCCCAATCGCCCCCCTGCCCGCCTTGGTCGCCAAGGCGGGCATTGCTTTGCGCCGCGAACGCTAGCCGCGTGTCACATGGGCCGAGACGGCCAGCCACTGCCGTCCGTGCTGCCGGGCCCAGACATCGGTATATCGGCCACGGGCCTGGCGCCCATCGGGCGCCGTGTAGCGCGTCTCGGCATGGATGATGGCGACATCGCCGATGATCCGGATCATGACGTCCCGGACGGCAAGACCTGCTATGGTCACCGGCTGGGCGGTCTGCCTGAGGAATTGCGCCCGGTCGATCAGCGTACCATCGGGATTGCTGCAGAAGAACTCGTCGGCGAGGATCTCGTCGAAGCGGGCGACATCGCCGTTCTGAACCGAATTGATATAATCGAGATTGAGCTGGGTCAGAGCCTCCAGGTCCGAGATCGGACGGGTGTCGCTTTTCGTCGCCACGGCCTCCATCGCATCGCCCCCTGTCGTTTCATCCTGCGCTTTCGTGCAGGTTTGCGTTGAGGCGAACCGATGCGGTCATGAACAGCGTCCGGCGTCGCCCAAGGCGAATGCTAGTTGAGCAACCGGCCGAAAGCCACGACCGGTCCTGGCTTGCGCGAAAGACCACTTTCTCGAAAGGAGGCTATTTCTCCCCGCGGGCTACTCCGCCGCTTCCGGCAGGTCGCGGATCTCGATGCGGGCAGCAAGGGCATCACCAAGTCCGGTCGTCGGCTTCGCCGCCGGGCGGCGGAAGGTGCCAACCGTCGCCTTGCGCGGATTGAGCGTCACCAGGGCCTCGGCCTGCTTGAGCGCGGCGGCGATCGGGTCGACCAGCGGCACGGGAACACGATCGCGCACCTTCGCCGCCAGGCCGGCCAGCGGCGCGCCGGCCAGGATGACGACGTCGGCGTCGTCCTCCTTCACGGCGCGGTTGGCGAGCGCCACCAGCATTTCTTCCTTCTCGACCTGGACATCCGAGACCGAAGCGAAGCTCTCGTCGAGCGAACGGATGCCGGCGCAGCGCCCCCACAGCCCGTGCATGTCGACGCAGTCGCGATACCAGCTGCCGAGAGCGGGCGCGAAGGTGACGATGGCGAAACGCTGGCCGAGCATGCAGGCGGTCAGCATGGCGGCCTCCGACATGCCGATGACCGGGATGTCGAACAGTTCGCGGGCAGCGAACAGGCCGGGGTCGCCGAAAGCGGCGATGATCGCGGCGTCGAGCTCGGAATGCCGCTCGGCCAGCGTCTCCAGTGCGATACTCCCGCCGATCAGGGCTTCGCCACGGGTCGAGATATAGGGCACGCCGCGCGGCGCCGTGCTCGCGACGATCCGGGTCTGGGGGCCGGCCACCGGCCGGGCCGCGGCGACCAGGAGGTCGGTGACGTCGGACGTGGTATTGGGATTGAGGATCAGAATGCGCAAGATTGCCTCCAGGTCAGGCGGCGACGCCGGCAAACGTCGGATGATTGGCCAGGATCTGCACGACCTCCCGACCGGTATGCTGGACATGTTCGGCGAGCAGCCGGCCTGCGGTTTCGGCCTGCCGGCCCTCGAGCGCGGCCAGAATGGCGCGATGCTCGCCAATCGACTCTTCCCAGCGCCGCAATGAACTCAATGCGAAGAAGCGGGCACGCTCGGCGCGCGCCAGCAACCATTCATGGGTCTCGCGCAGCGTGACATTGCCGGCACCGGCAACGATGGCCGAATGGATCTGCTGGTTGATGGTGAAATAGCCGTCCATGTCGCCAGCCGCCTCGTGGCGCTCCATCTCGTCCTGCAGGCGGCGCAGTTCAGCGAGATCGGCTTCCGTCATGCGCTTGGCGGCGAGCTCCGCGGTCAACCGCTCGAGCCCGCTCATGGCCTCGAACAGGTCGTGAATGGTGTCGATGCGCATCGGCGCAATGCGCGCGCTGCGGTTCTGGCGCAGTTCCACCAGCCCCTGCGCGGCCAAAAGCTTCAAGGCTTCGCGCAGCGGTGTGCGCGAGACGCCGAGCATCTCGCAGAGGTCGGTCTCGACCAGCGGCGTTTCGGGAGCCAGCTTGCCGCGCACGATCATGGTGCGCAGACGATCGAAGGCGCGCTCATGCAGACCCGCCCGGCTCAGCTTGAACTGGCCGGCTGCCTTGGCCGAGGCCTCCTTGCGCGGTCGCCCGCGTTTGCGCGGCACGGGTTCAATGGTCATGCCCAGTCCTCGATCGGCCAATGGCCCGCCGGATCGACCCGGCAATACATATTGTATGCAAAATTCCAGAAATTTCCCGCCAGGCTTGCGCAGCATCTTGCCGCATCGCGTTGCGGACGTCGAAGGCGCTTCGCCATCTCGCTCAAACCCTTGAATTCATCCGATAGAACGGTTCGTGCCCGGATGGCTCGATATAGTCTGCATAGAAGGCGCGAATGAACGGCAGGATCGCCTTGGACAGGCCGCGTCGCTCCAGCTCGGCCTCGGTAAACGGCTTCTGCAATCCATCGTGCAGGCGCTTCAATGTGTCCTTCCGGTCGACACGGGTGAATTCACCGTCGCGATAGAGCACCTCGCCGTCGCACATGGTCAGCCTGACGCCTTCGGTCTTGGCGCGCTGGATCACCGCATCGATCAGCGGCGTGTCCTCGTCGAGATAGGGAAAGGCGATCTGGTTCCAGTCGATCAGCACGAGATCGGCGGCCTTGCCGACCTCCAATGTCCCGATGGTGTCGCCGAAGGGCGTCGTCCGGGCGCCGCCCGCCGTCGCCATGCGCAGGACCTGCGCCATGGTCGGCACGTCGGCCTCGGCCATCCCCGGCACGCGATGAGCCCGTAGCACCAGTCGCATTTCCTGCAGCATGTCGCGATCGTCGTTGATGCCGGCCTCGTCCATGCCGATGGCGGTGTTGATGCCCTTGGCCTCGAAGCGGTTGAGCGGCGCGATGCCGGAGCGCAGCCGGAAGTTCGACGAACAATTATGGCAGATGCAGACGCCGGTCTCGGCGACCTTGTCGATATCTCCCTCGGACAGCCAGACGCCGTGGCCGAGCGTCAGGCGCGCGTTCAGGAGATCGAAGCGGTCGAGATAGTCCAGCGCCGTGCCCCCGCCGCGCTTGACGGCATAAGCCTTCTGATAAGCCGTCTCGACCAGGTGCATGTGGATCGGCGCGTCATATTTCCGGGACAGGTCGGAAAAGGCGGTGAGCGCCGCGTCCGAGCACCAGTGCAGATTGGCCGGTGCCAATTGGACCTTCACCCGCCGCTTGGCGTTGTGGTCTTGGTGGAGCCTGACGAACAGGTCCATGCTCTCGTCGAGACCGATCTTGAAGCGGCCGAACCAGTTGCGCATGCGGCCTTGCAACTCGCCCGGAAGGCTGGCGATCAGCTCGTCGTCGGTCTGGTACATCAGCCGGTTCTGGTCGCGCACGGCGTAACAATAGGAGGCCCGCATGCCGACATCCTGGTAAGCGCGGATCACCTGGTTCGATTTCGCCTCGACCTCCTCCAGCGTCCCCGGCACCCAGCCGTGCAGGTGCTGCACCGTGGTGACGCCCGAGGCGATCATCTCGAAGGCCGAATAAAGCGTGTCGAGATAGAGATCGAGGTCGCGGATCACCATGCGGGTGATCCACCAGAGCTCCAGCGGCATGTCGGGCGAGCCGAGCTGAACCGGGGTCAGGCCGACATGATGGTGGGCATTGACGAAGCCCGGCAGCATGATTTCGTTGCCGCTGCCGATGACCGGCACGTCCGGATGCCGCTGCTTCAACGCATCGAAGCCGCCGATGGCGGTGATCACGCCGTCTTCCTGCAGCAGCGCGCCGTCGGCGATCTCCTCGACCGAATGGCGGTCGAGCGCGCGTGTGATCATGGAGCGGCTGCGAATGATCGATCTGGCCAAGACTGTCCCCTGAAACGTTGATCCGACCTTTTGTCGCGCGAGCTTAGCCGGTGACGCGCGCCGGCGGCTCCACCCAGTGTTTCCAGCCGCGCCTGACCGCCTCGCATTCGGCGACACGCACCCCGTCGACGACCTCGAGCGCGCTGCAGGTCATGTCGATCAGCTTCTCGACCGAATAATTGCCGTAGTCGATGCGCCGCATGCCGGCATGGCGGGCGCCGAGCACGATGCGGCCGATCTTCGCCTCCTTGATCGCCCAGCAGCACATCGGACAGGGCTCCATGGCGGAATAGAGCGTGGCGCCGGAGAGATCGCCGTTGCCCAGATTGCACGCGGCGTCGCGGATCGCCTCGACCTCGGCATGGGCTGTCGGGTCGCCGCCGGTCGCCACCCGGTTCGATCCCCTGCCGATCACTTGGCCGTCGCGAACGATGATCGAGGCGACCGGGCAGTCGCCACGGGCATCAGCCTCGCCACAGAGTTCGAGCACCTGCCCCATGAACAGGTCGCGTTCGGCACTATGGATATCGCTCATGTCGGTTCATTCCTGGCAATGGTCGAAAGAGAGATCCCGGGCCGCAAGGGTCCGGGATCCTGCTTGCATCCAGCATCGGCTCACGCAGCGTCGGCCTTCGGCTGGCGCATGGTGACGATGGCGCCGACGATCAGCAGCGCCGCGACCAGCCAGAGCGCGATCGTCACTTGCCCGGTGGCGTCCTTGACCACGCCCATCAGGAAGGGCGCCCCGAAGCCGCCGAGATTGCCGATCGAATTGATCAGCGCGATGCCGGCTGCCGCCGCCGTGCCGACCAGGATCTTGTTGGGCAACTGCCAGAACACCGGGATCGAGCAGAGGATGCCCGGAAGAGCGATCCACAGCGCCAGGATCGCCCATTGCGAGCCCTGCAGCACAAAGAAGCCGAGCAACGCACAACCAATGCCGCCGGTGAGGATGCCCAGGCCGCAGTGAAAGCGCACTTCCTTCATCCGGTCTGAATGGATGCCGTTGAGCACGGTGGCGACGACCCCGATGAAGAAGGCGACCGAAACGATGGCGCCGATGGTCGAGGTGTTGGTGAAGCCGAGATCCTTGACGATGGTCGGGGCCCAGAAGATCAGCGCCGACTGGCCCATGATGATGCAGAAATAGATGAAGATGAAGGTCCAGACGCGGCTGTCCTTCAAGGCGCGGCCGAGCGAGTGCTCGCGCGCGCCGATCATGGCGCGATCACGCGCGAGATCCTCGGTCAGCAGGCGGCGTTCTTCCTCGGTCAGCCAGCGCGCCTCATTCGGCTTGTCGCTCAGGACCCAGAAGGCGGCGATGCCGAGCAGCACCGACGGAATGCCCTCGACCAGGAACACCCATTGCCAGCCGGCCCAGGCATTCAGGCCGTGCATATTCTCCATGATGAAGCCGGCGATCGGGCCGCTGACCACGCCCGAAGTCGAGGTCGCGCAGCCGAGCAGCGCGAAGACCTTCGAGCAGCGGGTCGTCGGGAACCAATAGGTCAGATAGAGGATGACGCCCGGCCAGAAGCCGGCCTCGCAGGCGCCCAGCACGAAGCGGATGATGTAGAAGCCCGCGGGCGTCGTGACGAACATCATGGCGATGCAGGCGAGCCCCCAGCCGATCGCGATGCGCGAAATGGTCTTGCGCGCGCCGTAGCGCTGCAAAGCCAGATTGCTCGGCACCTCGAAGAAGAAATAGCCGATGAAGAACAGACCGGCGCCAAGGCCATAGACCGTCTCGCTGAAGCCCAGATGGGCATTCATCTGCAGCTTGGTGAAGCCGACATTGACCCGGTCGAGCCAGGCCATCAGCCAGACGATGAAAAGGAAGGGGATGAGCCTGAGCGTAACCTTCCTGTAGATGGCGTCGAGTTTCGCGCTGTCGTTCGCCGCGGATAGGGCGCCGGCGCGCGCTGCCGTGTCGATGGTGTCTACCGAACTCATCCGGTCCTCCCCGTATCGTTTCCGTCTGTGCGTTTCGTCCTGGCCGGCGGTGGCGCGTCTGGCGCGTGCTCCGGCATGCTTTGCTGCGAATTATTTTTTCGCATGTTGCATACAATCTAATATTAATTCCGATCTGTCCAGATGCGAACGAAGCCTGTGGATGGCGGGATCACCGGGCGTTTGGGCAAGACGCGGCGGCGGGACCCTCGCCAGGCTCCGGTGGCGGCGCCCTCACGGCGAACCAGACAGCCGGCCACGCAAGCCCGGGCCTCTCGTCCGCATCCAAAGGCCAAAGCCAGGTGTAGTCCGTCTGGTCAGCACCAGCGGAAAACCCAAGATGCAGCAGCAGAAACAACGCCGGGCCTGGGTGACCGGCGCGGGCAAGGGCATAGGACGCGCGGTGGCGCTCAGGCTGGCCGGCCAGGGCTGGATCGTCGCGGCCAGCGCAAGGACCGAGGCCGACCTCATGACGCTCGCCGCCGCGGTCCCGGCCAATGCCGGCCACGTCGTCGCCTATCAGCTCGACATGACCGACGCGACGGCGGTCGCCGAGGCGGTCGCCAGGATCGAGGCCGAACTCGGTCCGCTCGATCTCGTCTTGCTCAATGCCGGAACCCACCGGCCGATCAGCGCCGGCGATTTCGATCTCGCGGCGCTACGCCAGCTGGTCGATGTCAATCTGATGGGGACCGCGTACGGCCTTGCCGCCGTGATGCCGCGCTTCATGGCGCGCCGAGCCGGCCAGATCGCGGTGGTCGCCTCGGTTGCCGGCTATCGCGGCCTGCCGACCGCTGCCGGCTATGGCGCGACCAAGGCGGCGTTGATCAACATGTGCGAGGCGCTGAAACCCGAGTTGGATACGGCCGGCGTCGATCTGAAGCTCGTCTGCCCTGGTTTTGTCGCAACGCCGCTGACTGCCCGCAACCGCTTTCCCATGCCGTTTCTGATCACCGCCGAACAGGCCGCCGGCCATATTCTCGCCGGCCTCGGGACGGGCCGCTTCGAGATCGCCTTTCCCTGGCGGATGAAGCTCTCGATGGGACTGCTGCGCCTGTTGCCGGACCGCCTGTTCTTCGCGATCAGCCGGCATATGGTCTCGCCCGCCCGCCCCGCTCAACCCGAAGGTTGAACCATCCGGCGAGCGAGCCGCCGCCGGATGGCTTCGTGCCTGCGCGCCGTGATCGGAAAACGCCAGAGCAGCGCCACCGCGACAAGTTTCAAGCCAACCGGCAGAACCGCGTAGAAGATCGTCAGCGCCAGCACGCCGTCTGGCGTCGGCTGGGCTGGATCAAAACCTGCAAGGCTCGCTCCGATCAGGCCGAGCCCCGCCGAAAGCGCCATGGCAAGCTTGGTCGCGGCATGCCACAGGGCGAAATAGAGCCCCGTGCGCTCCTCGCCGTGGCGGAGCCGGTCGAAATCGACGACATCGGCCTGCAAGGCCGGCGGCAGCACGAGATCTGCGCCGAGCGCCAGACCGGTCACGATGCAGACGGCGAAAAACCAGGCGAACTGGCCGGGCGCAAGAAAGGGCACGAGAGCGAAGGCCAGGCAGGCCGCGATCATGGCGCAGCACCAGGCGCGGTGCTTGCCGAGCTTGAGGCTGAGACGATACCAGAGCGGCAAGCCGGTTATCGCGCTCATGAAATAGGCCAGGATGAACAGCGGCTGCCGATCGGGCGCGGCACCAAGGCCATGATTGAGGTAGAGCAGGAACAGCGCCGCCGGCAGGCCATTGGCAAGCCCATTGACGAACCAGGCCACGATCAACCGGACGAATGGTCCGTTGCCGGCAACGGCGGAGAGAGCCGGGCCGAGACCGCCAGAAACCGGTCTCTGGCGCGAGAGGTTCGTATCGGTCGATTGATCCGGTACGAGAAATCCCAAACCCACCAGACCGACGGCGCCAAGTCCGATCGCGGTGAGCGCCAGCATGCCCAATTGCGCGATGGCTCCGCCTCCGGCCAAGGCCGCCATCAAGCCAGCGAAGACGATGCCGGCGAGGCCGGCGCCCTCGCGCGCGGTGGTCACCTTGATACGTTCGTCATGGCCGGACGTCAGTTCGGCGCCCCAGGCCATGTAGGGCACCACGACAGCGGTCCAGCCGAGATAGAGCACGACCAGCCAGACGGTGAGATAGCCGGCATCGACGCCCTGCGGCGGGAAGGCGATGCGTGCGAAGCCGAGGGCTGAGACCAGCGCTCCGGCAAGGATCCAGGGCTTTCGCCGGCCGAACCGCGATCGCGTCCGGTCGCTGAGCAGGCCGATGAGCGGATCGCTCAGCGTATCCAGACCGCGGCTGATGAGAAGCGCCGTGCCCGTGGCGGCAAGCCCGAGGCCCAGCGCATCCGCATAGGCCGAAGGCAGCAGCACATAGACCGGGATGGTCGGGATGGCGAAGGCGAAGGCCGGCGCCGCATAGGCTGCGAGCCTGGCGCCCGACAGCCGCGGCCCCTCGTTCGACCCGGTCGCCACGATCAGACCTCCGAGCGTCGCCCGGGGCGGACGATCGTCTCGCCCACCGGCTTCGCAGCCTTGGCATGGGCGATGAGCGGCACGCCCTTCCACCAGAGCTTCAACGCCTCCAGATGGATGCCGGCGACCACTTTCAGGGTCATCAGCGGATAGGCGAGGAACAGGCGCGCCAGCGTGCCGTCGGTCAGCTCGCGTCGCCGGCCGGCAAAGACGGCCGTCAGCAGCGGCCCTTCGGCGTCGTCCTCGACGATCGAAATCACCGCCCGCTCGTCCGGGACGGCAGTGCGGAAATGGTAACGGCAGTCCATGGCGACGAAGGGTGAGACAAAGAACGCCTTGTCGCAGTGCTGACGCACCAGATCATCATTGCCTGGCGCGGCCGGGATCACATAGGTGTGCCGCTCGCCGAAGGTGTTGTGCACCTCGTAGAGAACCATGCGGAGCGAACCGTCCTTGCCGTGGCAATAGTAGACGGTGAGCGGATTGAAGACGTGGCCGAGAATGCGCGGATAGCACAGCACGAGCACCCGGCCGCCGTCCGGCGCCAGGCCGGCCCGCCACAGACGCTGGTCGATCCAGGCGCGCAGGCCGCCGGGCTCGCCACCGCCGTGGTCGCGATCCTGGAAGCTGAACAGGGCCGGACGATTATGCCCGAACAGCCGCAGGCGCCGGTCAAGCACCGGCAATTCGTCGAGATCGATCAACAAGGAGAAGACGCGATAGCGCAGACGATGCCGGCGCGGCCTGAACCGCTCGTGGATCACCTCGCCGGCATAGAGGCCCGATGTCGTGCTCATTCCGCCGCCACCAGGTTCGCCGGGACAGGGCCCTCCGGCATCGACAGCACCCGGCCGGATTCGGCCGCGACCCGCCACGGCCGGCGGACCTTGCCAAGCGCCTCGGCCACGGCAAGGCCTGCCTGAAGCGCGTCCTCGTGAAAGCCGTAGCCGAAATAGCTGCCGCAAAACCATGTATTGCGCCGCCCCTGCAGCGACCAGAGATCGCGCTGGGCCTGCAGGGCCGCCTGATCGAACAGCGGATGGCTGTAGTTGAACACCCGCAGGGTCGCTCCTGCCCTCGGCTCGCGGATCGGGTTGAGCGTGACGAAGAGCTGCTGCTCGGTCGAAAGCCCTTGCAGCCGGTTCATCCAGTAGCTGACGCAGAGCGGCCGGTCTTCGGCCTGCGGCTCGCCGCCAATATAGTTCCAGCTGGCCCAGACGCGCCGGCGCTTGGGCATGAGGCCCGGGTCGTCATGCAGCACCGCCAGATTGTCGGTGTAGCGGAAGGCGCCCAGCAGACGCCGCTCCTCGGCATCCGGGTCGGCCAGAAGCGCCAGGGCCTCGTCGGCATGCGCGCCGATCACCACATCGTCGAAGCTCGCGCGCCGGCCGGCATCGTCCTCGACCGTGACCTGCCCATCGCCACGGACAATTCGCCTGACCCCGGTGGCAAGACGGACCGAGCCATCGAACGAAGCCCGGAGCCGACGGACATATTCGCGGCTGCCGCCCGCGACCGTTCGCCAGTCCGGAGCCTGGGCGAGGTCCAGCAGGCCGTGGCTCGAAAAGAACCGGAGGAACGAGCGCAGGGGATAGTCGCGGATGCGGGTTGCCGTGGTCGACCAGATGGCCGCGCACATCGGCAGGACATGATCTTCGACCAGGCCCTGGGAATAGCCTTCACGCGCCAGGAATTCGCCGAGGCTGACGCCCTCGGCCGAGGGGCAATCGACCAGCGTCCTGGCCTTGGCGTAGAAGCGCACGATGTCGCGCAGCATGAACCAGAAGCGCGGCCGGATGATATTGCCGCGCTGGCCGAGAAGGCTGTTGAGATCGGCGGAGGAATATTCGAACCGGCCGCGACCGGCGGAGGCCGCAAACGACATGACGGTCGGCTTGTGAGCGACGCCGAGATGATCGAGCAGGGCGACCAGGTTCGGGTAATTGCGCGGGTTGTAGCAGATGAAGCCGGTATCGACCGCGACCGGGCCCGTCGGGCCCTCGACATCGACCGTATTGGCATGACCGCCGAGCCAATCGGCTTTCTCGTAGAGCGTCACCTGATGGGCCCGGCTCAACAGCCAGGCCGCCGACAAACCGGCAATGCCGCTGCCGACGACAGCGATCCGCCGCGCGGGTGCCGTCGGGCCACCGGAGCGGGCATCAAACGCATTTCTGTTCATGAACAAACCGTGCCCTGGTTTTCGCATTACCAGCGGCAACACCCGAGCCCCCTGCTTTGGATGAGGCGCGAGGGCGATTCTTTTTCGATCGTCGAGCACGGATGCGTGATCGCGGCCGACGACCGGCGCAGCCTCGGTCGATGCCACGTTGCATCCATCGGCACGGCCACGGTGTATCGAGCCTGCTCCGGACTCGGAAACAGGGGGATGACATGCAGCGTTTTGCGATCGCCTATGCAGCCTCGACCGTGACGCTGCTGGCGCTCGATGCCGTCTGGCTCCGTTTCGCGACCCGCCTTCTCTATCGGCCGCAGCTTGGAGCCTTGCTTTCGGACAATCCCAACCTGACGATCGCCGCGCTCTTCTACCTCGTCTATGTCGTCGGCATCGTGGTCTTCGCCGTATTGCCGGGCGCCGAGGCGCGTTCGCTGCCTCTGGCTTTGGGGCTCGGCGCCCTGCTCGGACTGGTCGCCTATGGCACCTATGACATCACCAATCTCGCCACCCTCAAGGGCTGGACCACCATGGTCGCGGTCATCGACATAGCCTGGGGCGTCGTCGTCTCGGCTCTGTCGGCGGCGGCAGGATGCCTGATGCTGCGGCTGTTTGCTCCCACGTGAGTCGATGGCGACCCATTTCACGCTTTCGTGAGCGTGCAACCGCCACCGCGCGCCGTGGGTAGACGCTGCAACCGAAGAGGAGCAGCCGGATGCCAGAACTCCGCATGGTCGCCGCATGGATCGTCCTGTCGGTATCGGGCGCGGCGTCGTCGGCGCATGCCGACCCGATGACCTCGGAAGAGATCCGCCAGGACATTATCGGTCGCAACATCTTCCTGGCGGCGCCGCTTGGCGGGGAGTTTCCGTTGAATTATCGCCGAAGCGGGCGGGTCGACGGCGATGGCCAGGCCCTGGGGCTCGGGCGTGTCATCCAGCCGCGCGACAGCGGCCGCTGGTGGATCGCCAACAACCGGCTCTGCCAGCAATTCCACACCTGGTATAATGGCGCTCCCATGTGCTTCGCGCTGACCCGCACCGGCGGCAGCACGCTGAAATGGCTCCGCGACAATGGCGAAGCCGGTACGGCCCGCATCGGTGCGCCGATCGGGGATTAGTCCTGCGACGGTCAACCGAAGCGCCTGAGAAAGCCCGTGACGTCGTCGAGCACCGGGGCCCGCCCGCGAAATGGCAGCGCCAGCGCCACCACGGTGCCGGCATGATCGACGCCCGGATAGATCTTGACCGAGACCACGGCTCCCGCCCGCCTGAGCCGCCCGGCAAGGGCTTCGGTATTGCGCGGAAAAACGGTGGTATCCGCCGCCCCGGTGATGAGCAGCATGGGTGGAGCGCCGCGCCGGGCGAAGCTGACCGGCTGGGTGGCTGCCAGATCGCGCGCCATGCCAAATGCCGCCACCGATGCCGGTTGGTCGAGCGGCAGGAAATCATAAGGCCCGGACAGGCCGGCAACCGCCTTGATCGTGCCGGATCCAAGCCCGGCACGTGCCAGGAAACGCGGATCGAGCGCCAGCATGGCGGCGTTATAGGCACCGGCCGAATGACCGACCAGATGGATGCGGTTGCGGTCGCCACCATAATCGCCGATCCGATCGCGGACCAAAGCCAGGGCCGTCGCGCCGTCATCGACGAAATCGGGAAAGCGCACCTCCGGCACCAGCCGGTAGTCGGCAATGACAGTGACGAAGCCACGAGCGGCAAAGGCCTGGCCGACAAAGGCGTAGTCGGCCTTGCCGCCGCTGTTCCAGGCACCGCCATAGATGAACAGGATGACCGGCCGCCCCGTGCCTGGCGATGCCGGGGCGTAGATGTCCAGGCGTTGGCGCGGATGCGGGCCGAAGGCAAGGTCGCGTGCCACCTGGCGTGCACCAGGTTCGGCCGGCGACACGGCGTTGAGCAGTCCGGCACCGGAACAGCCGGCAAGTCCGGCCGAGGATCCGACAAGCGACAGAACGGCGCGACGGGTGGGTTGCGGGGTCATGGCGGCCGCGTCCTGTTTACCGATCGGGCCTGGAACGCCAAACCCCGCCGCGGATAACCGCGACGGGGTGCTTTGGTTGCGGGACTTGAAGAAATAATAGCCGGCTGCCGCCGGCCAACCCTGCCGGTCTCAGAGCTTCAGCGCCTGGACCCGCCGATTGGCCGCGCGGCCGGCTTCTGTCGCGTTGTCGGCGATCGGCTCGGCGCGGCCGCGACCGTCGACGCTCAACCGGCTGGCGGCGATGCCCTGCTGGACCAGCCAGCGTCCGACGGCCTCGGCACGGCGGTAGGACAGGGAGCGATTGTAATCGGCGGTACCGACCGAATCCGTATGGCCGATCAGCCCGAGCCTGATGTTCGCATCCTCCGCCAGGACATTGCGCAGCTCGCGCAGCGTGTCGACCGCCGAAAGGTCCAGTTCGGCCGAATTGAAGCGGAACTGGACATAGAGGTCGACCTGGCCGCGCTCACGCAGGCTCTGCGTGATGTTCTGCTGGACCGGCGCGGCGGCCAGTTTGGCCGGTGTCGTCGCCGCCGCGCCCTGGCGCGGCGGAAACCGGAAGCTGCCGTCGTAGGGCCCGTAATTGGAGGACGTGATGCCGTTGCGGGTGAGGCCTGGATAGGCGTTGCGGCCAGGCTCGGGAATGACGCTCACCAGGCCGCCTTGGCGCGGCAGCGCACCGGCATGGACCGCCGCCTTGCAGACGGAAGAATCCGCCGTGTAGACGTCCATGCCCCAGACCGAGCCGCGAGCGGTAGCAGCCCCGTCGCAGGTGCAGGCGAGCGGTTCAGTGATCTCCTGGAACGCCACGAAATTGTCGGGGCAGACCGTCGGGCCCGCAGGCGCCGGGCCGAAGCGGAAGCTTGCGGCATAGGCCCCGTAGTTGGATGACGAGATGCCGTTGCGGGTGACGCCGGCATAGGTGGCTTGGCCGGCTTCCGGGGTCACCGTCACCTGGCCGCCGCGCCGGGAGATCGCCCCCGCATGGACGGCTGCCTTACAGACCGAGCTGTCGCTGGTATAGACGTCCATGCCCCAGACCGAACCACGATCGGCGGCCTGTGCGCTGCAGGTGCAGATCAGCGGGTCGGAGGTGTCGGCCAGGGCCGAAAAGTCATTTGGGCATTCCGAGACCAGGATCTGCGTGGTCTGGCCTGTCGGTGCAGCGGCCGGACGTCCCGGCCCGGCGACACGGAAGCTCGACGCATAGGCACCGTAATTGGACGAACTGACGCCATTGCGCGTCAGGCCCGGATAGGCCGACCGGCCGGCCTCGGGCGTCACCGTCACCTGGCCGCCGCGCCGGGTGATGGCGCCGGCATGAACGGCTGCCTTGCAGACCGAGCTGTCGCCCGTATAGACGTCCATGCCCCAGACCGAACCACGATCGGCGGCCTGCGCGCTGCAGCTGCAGGTCAATGCGTCAGACGAGCCCGCGAAAGCGGAAAAATCGTCAGGGCATTCCGAGACGGCGGCAGCGGTCTCGGGCGTTGCGCCACCCTGGCCGGACTTGCCGTCGGTCGACTTGCTGTCGCCGCTGGCAGTCGCGCCGCCAACCGAACCGGCGAAGCGGAAGCTGGAGGCATAGGCGCCGTAATTGGACGAGCTGACACCGTTGCGGGTCAGGCCGGGATAGGCCGGACGTCCGGCTTCCGGTGTGACCGTCACCTGGCCGCCGCGCCGGGAGATCGCGCCGGCATGGACGGCCGCCTTGCAGATCGAGCTGTCGCCCGTATAGACGTCCATGCCCCAGACCGAACCGCGCTCGGCGGCCGGCGCGTTGCAACTGCAAACGAGCGGTTCGGTCGACCCGGCAAAGGCCGAGAAATCGTCAGGGCAATCGGAGACGGCCTGGGCATGGGCCGGCGCGCCCGCAAGCGGCGCCAAAGCCAGCGTCAGTAAGATGATCCATTTCATGTGAGGCATTCCGTCCTGGGGTGACAGTTTCGACGCCGGGCCCCCAAAAGGGGCCGCCATCGACGCGGCTCAACACGACGCTCGGATCGATGCGGACCAGACAACCCCATTCGCCCCCGCGAATGTCCCGCAAGATCGACAGCGCAATGACCCCCGCCGGCCGGTCGAGAACAACAGGAGCCACGTCAGGCGGACCGAGACGAAGGTCGATACCAGCCTCCGGAACGGTCCGGAAACAGAGTGGCTGAAATGTTCGAGACCGTGCCGACATCGACACGATGGTCATCGGCGCGTGTCGTCCGATTATCGCCAAAACCTATAGTCGAGACCGCCGATGGCTGTCCAGCCGAGGCCTCGCGCCGGTTTTTCAGGCACTGACGGTGCCGGCCGGCGATCCGGCGGCGCGGAAATCCGGCTCGCTCGGTTCGGTCCAGCGCAGGTATTCGCGCGGTGAGATGCCCATGATGCGCCGAAACATGGCGCTGAAGGCGCTCGGGCTGTCATAGCCGAGGTCGAGCGCCACATTGGTCACCGGCTCACCCGAGGTCAGCCGGGTCAGGGCCTCCATCAGCCGCACCTGCTGACGCCATTCGGCGAAGCTCATCTCGGTCTCCTGCCGGAACAGCCGGGTCAGGGTGCGCCGGCCGAGGCCGCCGACGCGCGCCCAATGTTCCAGGTCCTGGTCGTTGCTTGGGTCGCGCAGGATCGCCTCGCAAATACGCGCCAGCCGACGGTCGCGCGGCATCGGCGCGCTCAGCGGCAGGGCCGGCATGCGGCCGATCTCGGCCAGCATCAGCGCCACCACCTGGCCGTCGCGGCCGTCGAGGTCATATTCGACCGGCAAGGTCACGGCTTCATTGATCAGCGCGCGCAGCAGCGGCGAGACTTCCAGCAACCGGCAGGTCTGGGGCAGGTTTGCAGCGGCCTCCGGCTCGACATAGAGCGTGCGCAGTTGCACATGCCCCCAGCAACGGCTCTGGTGGACCACGCCCGGCGGGATCCACAGCGCATGCTGCGGCGGCACGGCCCAGCTGCCGGCCTCGGTGATGACGGTCATGACCCCGGAGAGCCCGTGCAGGAACTGCGCCCGCCGATGGCTGTGGCGCGTGCCGACAGTGCCTGACACATATTCGGCCGCCATCGCCGCAACCGGGCGTCCGGCGCTCTGCAGCGCGTCGGCGCGCCGACCGCTCGCCTCAAAACCGGCAAAGCTGGTGACGGTTTGCGCGCCCGCTTCCCGACGAGTGCGGCCCGGCGACAGGGGAAGCATATGGCCCATCCGCGACAATTCCTGACCCTGAACAGACAGCGTTGGCCCGCTGACCTCGTACCCTCGCTTCCGAGGGCCTTGGCGCCATCATCGACCAATCGTCGACGAAATTCAAAGCACTCTCCGTGCCAAGACGCGATCCAGCCCAGGCCAGCGCATGACCAGCATCACCTTGATGAGCGAACACGGGGTTCTGTCCTTTCTCTCGGCGCAGCTCGAAAGCGCCCTGCCCGGCGCAACCTTCAGGAACTGGCCGGAGCCCGGCGCGGCCGATGCGGAGATCGCCATTTGCTGGGCGCCGCCCAAGGGGGCGCTCGCCAGCATGCCGAATCTCCGACTGATCCATTCGATCGGCGCCGGCGTCGACAATATCCTGTCGG
>BFBZ01000606.1_pt1 | contig 31794 bp, 33 predicted proteins | sample 1888401 | NCBI WGS metagenome assembly BFBZ01 (sample SAMD00112614, study PRJDB3348) | symbiont metagenome | host: Chara braunii
GCCGAGCATGAGGACAAGATCGCGGCTATCGGCGTCAGACTGAAACGCTGGGTCACGCTGCACGGCATTTCCATCAACGTCGAACCGGACCTGACGCACTTCTCGGGGATCGTTCCATGCGGCGTCGAAGACAAACGCTTCGGCGTGACAAGCCTTGTCGATCTCGGATTGCCGGTGACGATGCACGATGTCGATCTCGCGCTGAAGACATCGTTCGCCGATATTTTCGGCTAGGCAAATTCGAGGATCAACGCATCGACGGCCAGCGTAGCGCCCGGTGTCGCGTGAATTTTCTTCACCGTCCCATCCCGCTCGGCCCGCAGCACGTTCTGCATTTTCATCGCTTCGACAACTGCCAGCGTTTCACCGGCCTTGATGTCCTGGCCTTCTTTGACTGCGATCGACACGATGAGACCGGGCATCGGGCACAGCACCTTCTTGCCGGTGTCGGCCTTCGATCCGACCGGCATTAGCCGCGCGGATGCAGCTTCGGCTTCGGTGAAGACCTGCGTGTCGATTTCATAGCCCTGATAGGCGAGCCTGAACCCGTTTGGAATTCGCCGAACCTGTACCGCGAGCGTATGTCCGTCGAGCGTGCCGTGCCAGACGCCCTCGCCGGGCTTCCAGCCCGAGCGGAGAGAATGCGGATGGCCTGGCGCACCCTTCGCATCGACGAAGCGGACGAGGACGTCGCCATTGTCACGCCCGACTTCCAGAAGCAATTCTTCGCGATCAAGCCAGACCGAACGCCGCCGTTCGCGCGAGACAGCACGGCCATTCATCTGCCCTGAGATTTGCCGCTTCCTCTCGCCGAGAACGTGATCGATGGCGGAGGCGACCGCAGCGATTCGCCGCGCGACTTCTCCGTCCGGTGCACGCGGCCCAAAACCTTTCGGAAATTCCTCCGCGATGAACCCGGTCGAAAGATTGCCGCTGCGCCAACGCGGATGATTCATCAGCGCCGAAAGAAACGGAATGTTGTGCCGGATACCGTCGACGTAAAATGCGTCGAGCGCATTCGACTGCGCTTCGATCGCTGCCGCGCGCGACGGCGCGTGCGTGACCAGCTTGGCGATCATCGGGTCGTAGTAGATCGAAATCTCGCCGCCTTCGTACACCCCGGTATCGTTACGGACCGTGACGCCGTCATGCTTTGACTCTTCCGGCGGGCGATATTTCACGAGCCGGCCGATGGACGGCAGGAAATTGCGGAAAGGATCCTCAGCATAAACGCGCGACTCGACCGCCCATCCCGTCAGCGCAACATCCTTTTGCGCAATCGACAGCTTCTCGCCTGCGGCGACGCGGATCATCTGTTCGACGAGATCGACGCCCGTTATCAGCTCCGTCACCGGATGCTCGACCTGCAAACGCGTGTTCATTTCAAGAAAGTAGAAACTCTTGTCCTGCCCCGCGACGAATTCGACAGTGCCCGCCGAGTCGTAGTTCACGGCCTTCGCCAGCGCGACGGCCTGCTCGCCCATCTTCTTGCGCGTGGTTTCGTCGAGCAGCGGTGAAGGCGCTTCCTCGATGACTTTCTGATTGCGGCGCTGGATCGAGCACTCGCGCTCGCCGAGATAGATGACGTTGCCGTGCTTGTCCCCCAGAACCTGAATTTCGATGTGCCGCGGATCGACGATGAATTTTTCGATAAACACTCGATCGTCGCCGAATGAGGATTTCGCCTCCGCCTTCGCGAGATTGAAACCTTCCGCGACTTCATCGCGCGCGTGCGCGATGCGCATGCCCTTGCCACCACCGCCGGCCGACGCCTTTATCATCACCGGATAGCCGATCTCGTCGGCGATTTTCACCGCATGCTTGTCGTCTTCGATCACGCCGAGATGACCGGGCACGGTCGAAACTTTCGCCTTCGCGGCCGCTTTCTTCGACTCGATCTTGTCGCCCATCGCGGCGATCGCACCCGGATTGGGTCCAATGAATACGATGCCGGCGGCTTCCAGCGCGCGCGGAAAGGCTTCGCGTTCAGACAGAAATCCGTAGCCCGGATGCACGGCCTCGGCGCCTGTCTTCTTGCAGGCGTCGACGATTTTCTCGATGACCAGATAGCTTTCGGCCGCCTGCGGCGGCCCGATGAACACCGCCTCGTCTGCCATCTCGACATGCAGCGCGTCCCGATCCGCCTCCGAATAGACGGCGACCGTCTTGATGCCCATCCGCCGCGCGGTCTTCATAACCCGGCAGGCAATCTCGCCTCGATTTGCGATCAGAATCTTTTTGAACATCGGTTTTTTGCTTGATTTGCTTGTGTCTTGAGGGCGGGATCGGGTCTTCTAAGCCTTCGGATGCCGCAATCTGGCATAGGCCGCAACTTGTAACAATTCCGTCGTAACCAAAACCTACAAGGTCCACGGGCCGGCATGGCTGGTCCGATGGACCGTTCCGGGAGAACCTCATGCACCGCATCACCGCTCTTGTTTCAGCCTGCCTGCTCACCGCGTCGGCTTCTTCCGCTCTCGCCCAAAACAGCCAGCCCCGAAACCTGATCCTTTTCATTCCAGATGGCCTGCGCGCGATGGTTGTCACGCCGGAGACCGCGCCAGCGATGGCCGAGGTTCGAGACAAGGGAATCAATTTCAAGAACTCGCATTCGCTGTTCCCCACTTTCACGATGGCGAACGGCTCAGCGATGGCAACCGGCCACTACCTCGGCGACACCGGCACGTTCAGCAATACGATCTATACGGCGTATCCGGTCGCCACCGCCGGCGGCACAGTGACACCGTTCATTGAGAACGACGCCGTGCTCGGCGATGTCGATGAGCACTTCAAAGGCAACTACATCAACGAGGAAACGATCCTCAAGCTGGCGCGCGACAAAGGCTACAGCACCGCCGCCATCGGCAAGGTCGGACCGACGCTTGTTTTCGATCATACCGACCGGGCCGACAAACCCGGTCTGCATTCAGTTGTGATCGACGATTCCACGGGCGGCAAAAACGGCGTGCCGCTGTCGCAGGAAATGCAGGAGGCTTTGACCAAAGCGAACTTGCCGCTCATCGCGCCATCACGTGGCGACAACGGCAAGGCCGGCGATTCCAAAACGCCTGGCACGACGGCCGCTAACGTGGCGCAGCAGGCCTATTTCACAGACGTCGCCACCAAAGTCGTGCTGCCGATGTTCAAGGCGCGCAACAAGCCATTCGTGCTTGTCGTATGGTCACGCGATCCGGACGGTTCGCAGCACAATAACGGCGACAGCCTGAATACGATCACTCCCGGTATCAACGGCCCGACATCGATGGCCGGCATCAAGAATGCCGACAGCAATCTCGCGCAGTTGCGCAAAGCATTGGACGATCTCGGGCTCGCCGCCTCAACCAACATCGTCGTTTCGGCCGACCACGGCTTTTCGACGATCTCAAAGGAAAGCAAGACCAGTTCAACCGTGAAGGTGAACTATCCGGACACGCCGGAAGGCTTTCTGCCAATGGGCTTTGTCGCGATCGACCTTGCGAAGGCGCTTAACCTTCAGTTGTTCGATCCGAACGACAAGAATGCGAAAGTCGCCGACGGCGCTTACCCGAAGGCCGGTAACGGTCTCATCGGCAAGGACCCTGCAAAGCCCGATGTGGTCGTCGCAACCAACGGCGGATCGGACCTGATTTACCTGCCGAACAAGGACCGCAAGCTGGCTGTCAATGTCGTCAAGGCACTCCTTGAGCAGGACTACACCAGCGGTCTTTTCGTGGACGACGATCTCGGACGCATTCCAGGAACGCTTCCACTTTCCGCGCTGGGCCTGAAAGGCGCGGCGGTCACGCCGCATCCGTCAATCGTGCTGAATTTCCGTTCTTACGCAAAGGGTTGCGACGAGCCGACGGTCTGTTCGGTTGAAGTCGCCGATACGGTTCTGCGGCAAGGCCAGGGCATGCATGGCAGTTTCGGGCGCGGCGACACGCGGAATTTCGTGGCCGCGATCGGGCCCGATTTCAAAGCCGGCTACATCAACGAACTGCCGGTGAGCAACGCCGATGTCGGCGTGACTGCCGCCAAACTGATGGGCCTGTCTCCGACCGCCAAAGGCAACCTGCTCGGCCGCGTGATGACCGAAACGATGCCGAACGGCGTAACACCGCAGGCTTTCAAGGGAACAATCGCGTCACAACCGTCCGCCAACGGATTGCGGACCGTGCTGAATTTCCAGCGCGTCGGCGCGCAACGCTATTTCGATGCAGCGGGCTTCCCCGGCCGCACGGTTGGGCTTGATGCGGAGCCTGCAAAACTGAAAACGGCGGGGCAATAGCCCCGCCGCTAGAAACCTAATTTGCAAGCCCGAACTACATTCCAAGATCAAGAATATTCGGAATGGTCTGAGCCAGCGGCAATGTCGCTGCACCGATCAGGGTGGCGACCAGCGTCATCAATGTGCGGTTGCTGCGGCGCTTGCCGCGCATCTGGCTTGCGATCCATTCGAGAACTTCGACATCGACATTGACCGAGCGGGTCGGCGCCCAGCTTTCAATTGATGTCTCCGGCGACAGCGCCACCGAACGCGGCGGCACCGGCAAGCCGGACGCGGATGCCGCGTGATGCACGACGGCCTTTGCAAAAAGGTCATCGAAACGTCCCTCGTCGCTGCGCTCGGCAGCGGCATCGTTGATCTCGAACAATGTCTCGGCTTCCTCGCGGCTCACTGGCTGGTTGGCAACGGCTGTGGCGGTGAGAATACGCGCGCACCAGGCGACGTCATGGGCGTCGAGCGCGCGCGAGAAGTGGACGCGACCCTTGGTGGTTGGCCCCTCGCCCGTGATGACGCCGTCGCGCACGAATGCGAGCGCATGCGCGGCAACGGAACGATCTGCGATTTGCGAGGTTTCGATGGTACGGATCAGGTCGGTCAGGGCCCCGTTCGGGGTCGTATTGGTGGCGGACATTTCAGGTCTTCACTTTTCTGATTTGCAGTTTCCCGCAGCATTTTCATGCGGGTGTTAATGATGCGTTAACGAAGCGGATACGCGCTGTTTTCCTCTTCCGATGGTTGCCGATTGGTCTCAGGCGGCAGTCCGCCGGTTCACGTCAAGTGCCTGCGTGACCGGGCTTCGGTGGGGCCCATCAATGGCGGATTCGGGGCATCTTCGTTAAAGCCGATAAAAATAGGCAGGCGCGCCTTTCCGGCAACGCGATCGGATGCAGCAGAATTTTCCAGACCGCGGCCTTCGTGGAAAATGATATTGTCCTTTTCGGCAGCCCATTCCGCTCTGCTTGAAAGATCGCTATATCATTTTTGCATCGAGAATTTCCCTTTAACTCCAAAGACATGAGGCCGGACATGACCCTTCAGATTGGTGCAGAAGCGCCGAACTTCGAGGCCGAGACAACGGAAGGCAAAATCAAATTCCACGACTGGATCGGAGACAAATGGGCGCTCTTGTTTTCGCATCCGAAAGATTTCACGCCGGTGTGCACGACCGAGCTTGGTGCGTTGGCGAAGTTGAAGCCTGAGTTCGATAAGCGTGGCGTGAAGCTGCTCGGACTGAGCGTCGATCCGGTGGACCGGCATTCCAAATGGGCGGACGACATCAAGGAAACGCAGGGCGCCGCGCCGAACTTCCCGATGATCGGCGACACCGATCTCAAAGTGTCGAAGCTCTACAACATGCTCCCCGCTGCAACGTCAGGCGGCGCGGATGGACGCACGGCGGCGGACAACGCGACGGTGCGCACGGTCTACATCATCGGCCCGGACAAGAAGATCAAGCTGATGCTGATCTATCCGATGACCACCGGCCGCAACTTCCAGGAAATCCTGCGCGTGATCGATTCGCTGCAACTCACCGCGAAGCACAAGGTCGCAACACCCGCCGACTGGAAACAGGGCGAGGACGTCATCATCGCCGGCTCCGTCAGCGACGACGACGCAAAAAAGACCTATCCCGGCGGCTGGAAATCGCCGAAGCCATATATTCGCATCGTGCCGCAGCCCAAATAAATCGGGGCTTTCTCAAATCGGACACAACAAAAGGGACGCATCACGCGTCCCTTTTTATTTCGAGGATTTGCGCAATGCCTTGCGCCTCACATGCGCGGCGCGAGCCAGTTGGCGATCAGAAGTCCGAGCGTCGATGAGATCGCGGTGACGAACGAACCCCATGTCACGTCAACAATCACCACCGGCCATGTCCAGTGCTTGAGCAGCGAGATGCTGGTGAGATCGAACGTCATGTAGCAGAAAAATCCGAACAGCGCGCCGTAGAGCAATGCCGATTGCCATGTCGCGCCCGCCGAACCGCTGACGAAAATCAGAACGCCAACGACGTAAAGCACATAAAACAAAATCGCCGGCGCGAGTTTGATCGTGCCGAGCATGTCGCCGACCTGCGAGGTGAAAAATCCCTTCGCGACGAGACCGAGGAACAGAAAATCGATCGGAACGATCAAAAACAGCGTCGCGAGATAAAGAATGAGGTTACGCTTCATGCGCCGCTCCAAATGCCTGTAAACAATAGCCATTATACGCCGGTCGGCCGAAAAAGTTTCAAAAACCGCGCGCAATGGCGAAACGGTGACGAACCTGGAATCGAATGGCGAAATTGTGTCTGTGCGAAACGCGCAGCCGCCGCCTGACACACACGCGCAAATCGGCTGAAATCAGCCGATGCCCGCCGCGAAGTCCGCCCCCGTCATCGTCTGGTTTCGCACCGACCTGCGCCTCTCCGATCATGCCGCGCTTCACGCCGCGTCGGATTCCGGCGCGCCGCTGATTTGCGTCTTTATTCTCGATGAAGAAAGTGCGGCGCTGAAGCCGCCGCGCTCGCGGCCGCTCGGCGGCGCGTCGAAATGGTGGCTCGCGCAATCGCTGCGCGCGCTCGATGTGAGTTTGAAAAAACTCGGACAGACTCTCGTGCTGCGTGGTGGTGCATCCGCCGATATTCTGGCGAAGCTCGCGAAGGAAACGGATGCGTCGTCGGTCTTTTGTATCGGCATCGACATCGCGCCGGAAAAGAAACTCGAAGCCGATGTCGAATCCGCGCTCGAAAAAATCGGCGTCGAACTGAAAACATTTCCGAGCGACCTTCTCGTTGTGCCGTCGCGCATCCGCAATGCCGAAGGCCGAGGCATGCGCGTGTTCACCCCGTTCTGGAAACGCGTGCTCTCGATGGGCGATCCACCGAAGCCGCTGCCCGCGCCGAAAAAACTCGCGCCCGGCCCAAACATCAAAAGCGACGATCTGAAATCGTGGAAGCTCGAACCGGCGAACCCCGACTGGGCCGGCGGATTGCGCGAGACATGGACGCCGGGCGAAACGGCGGCACAGGAACGGCTGACGGATTTTCTCGAACACGACATCAAAGACTACGCGCAGTTACGCGATAGGCCGGATCGCGACGGCACCTCGCGCCTCTCGCCGCATCTGCGCTTCGGTGAAATTTCGCCGCGCCAGATCTGGTTCGCCGCGAACTTCGCCGCCGCCCGCAAACCGGCAATCCAAAGCGGTGTCGCAAAATTCCTGAGCGAAGTCGGCTGGCGCGAATTCTCGCGCCATCTGCTTCACGATCACCCGAATCTCGCGGAGAAGAATCTTCAAGAGTCGTTCGACGAATTTCCGTGGAAGCGCGATGCCAAGGCATTGCGCGCCTGGCAATGCGGCCTCACCGGCTATCCCATTGTGGACGCCGGCATGCGCGAACTCTGGCACACCGGCATCATGCACAATCGCGTGCGCATGGTGGTCGCGTCGTTTCTGGTGAAGCACCTTCTCGTTGATTGGCGCGACGGCGAGAAATGGTTCTGGGACACGCTGGTCGATGCCGATCCCGGCAGCAATCCGGCCAGCTGGCAGTGGGTCGCGGGCTCCGGCGCGGACGCCGCGCCCTATTTCCGCGTGTTCAATCCGATTTTACAGGGCGAGAAATTCGACCCCGACGGCGCGTATGTTGCGAAATGGATTCCGGAATTGGCGAAACTCTCGCCGAAATATATTCACCAGCCGTGGGAGGCGACGCCGATGGAACTGTCGGCGGCGGGCATCACGCTCGGCAAGACCTATCCCGAGCCGATTGTCGATCACAAGGCGGCACGTGAACGCGCGCTGGCGGCGTATAAGAAGACGCGAAGCTAATTCGCGCGAGCAACTTCAATCGCCGCCGCCTCGCCCTTCAAGCCTTTGCGCAATACGTCATGCCCGCGATACGCGCAGGCATGACGAAGAGCAAATCACCGATTGTCAGAAATGATAGTTGACGCCACCACGCACGATATTGTCTCGCACCGCGACGACGCCTGTCTGCGTTCCGAATGGAGCGCCGTTCACGATTGGAATTGAGCCGCTGACTTTGCCGAGGCTGGTGTAGAGATATTCAGCCTTCACAGTCCAGCTTCCCCAGAGCGGAGTTTCAAATCCGCCGCCCGCAGTCCAGCCCGTTTTGACTTGTGAAAAAGATGCGGCGTTGACCGTGACGCCGCCCGAATAGTTGGACAGGTTGTGAGCGATACTCATCTTTACGTCGCCATAGGCCAATCCGCCGGTTGCGTACAATAACGTCGATCCCGGTGTGATGTAGCCAAGGCGTCCGCGAACAGTGCCGAAATAGTCGGGCTTCACGATAACAGACTGAAAATCGCCGTTCGCTTGCGTGATCAGCGAAGTCACCTTTTGCGACGACCCTTGGAAATCCGCCTCAAGACCCGCCAGCCAATTCGGCGACAACCGGAAATTGTAGCCGACCTGCCCGCCGCCAATTACGCCCGCCGCTGCGATGTTCGCCGTGCTAAACGCAATCGGACCTGCACCCGGCGTCGCATCGAACGTATTGTTCGTCACTGGTCCACTGGTTGATCCATAGCCAAGATTTACGCCGGCATAGAAGCCGTTCCAGGGATCGGCCACGACTCCACGCAACGGAGCCTTGGTATAAGGCGCGGACATATCGGCGGCGAGCGCGCAGATTGGGGTGACGGCAACGATGGCCGTGGCGATAAGAAACGATTTCATGGCTTGTCCATTCGTGAAAGACGATGGCCAGCCATGCCATAGGAGGCGCGATCGATATCGCGCAAAAACGTACCTTAATCATTCACCAGCCTCAAAGCACTGGAAATCCGCACTGGCTGTGACATAAGCAGCACACAATATCGAACCCGATCTCGAACACGCCTTTGAGGCGCACGAATTGCCGGCAGATCATGAGTCCGGATCAGGACACGCAAGACGTTCTTGCCGCGACGGCGGATGGAATTCTTCGTCACAATAATTTTCCCGAAGCACTCCGCCATTATGCAACCTCGCTGCTCGGCTGGCGCGAAGGTCCTCGCCTCGTCAACAAAATATCGAGCACGCATACACGCAGTCAGATCGTCGGCTATCTGATGTTTCTCCACTACGAGACGCCGCGCAACGACAGGCTGACCGGACCGACCTACATGCGCCTGCTCGCACTATGCGAGCGCCGCAGGGATTGCAGTCCGCGCGTCCTTAAGACGGTTCTTGCGATGCTGAGGCTGGCCGGACTGGTATCGGTCTCGCGAAGCACCGCTGACCGGCGGGTCAAGTTCTATCGGCCGACCGCCAAATTGATCGACATGATGCATCAATGGTATTCGCAAACGTTCGGCTGCTTCGACATTCTGACGGCTAACGGAATGAACTACGCGCAGCGCGCGGGCTCAGAACCGCAATTTCTGCAACAGGTGATCCTCGACATCGGGCGCCCCTATATCGAAGACGGAATCCTGCTGATCCGGAAATTTCCGCTGATCTATGACCTGTTCAGCATGGATAACGGCTTCATCGTATGCGCTTCGATGGTTCGGGCGCATCTCGATGGCGCTCCCGCGCCTTCTCCCGCAGCGATCGCGAAAGCATTCGGCTCGTCTGCGTCACAGATGAGAAACGTTCTGCGCCATTTGAACGAACTTCATCTCGTGGAGCTTTCGGAAAACGGAAAGGTGAGAGATTGCAGCGCGCTGGTAAATCTGTTCAGCCAGTCGGTCGCTCGCGAATTGTCGCTTTATGCGAAATTTGCGCTCGGTCTTGAAGAGTTTTTCGTTATGAGCCCGAACGCCGCGCCGATGTCATTTGCTGCCGTGTCGTTTGACGAAATATCTCGGCGAACCCGGATTAACGAAGCCGGATAGGCTCCGGCCTGTTACCGCTGGATTTCCACGAGCACGCGCTCGAGCGGCTTGGCCGAAACATGGATTGGCCCGCTAAACGGCACGTCCATGTCGACGATAAGATAGATCGCGCCCGCGATCAGCGCCGCCGATCCGACGAAACTCGCAATCGTCACCGCATTGCGCGGCGCGCGGTAGCCGAAGCTCGCGAAGATCAGCATCAGCCACAGCACCAGCATGACGATCATCGGCGCAGGGATCGTGCCTTCGGATTGCTCGACCAGCGTCCAGCGCCGCTCGACAATTTTGTGATATTGCATCAGCGCGTCCTGCCAGCGCGCGACCTGTTCGGGATTCGCCGGATGAATGGCGCGCAGGCTGCGGCCGATGGCGTTGAGATTTTCTTCCGCAATCCGGTCGCCGGAGTCCGGGTTGCTGACGCGTCCGTCATTCGCCGCGCGCTTGACGTAAGCAAGCAGGCTTTGCCGCGTATCGTTTGCGTCGGGTCCGTAAAGCTGCAAGGTGCGCTCGAACAGGATCAGATCGGTCGCAAACTGGTGCATGTTGCGATCGACCTGCTCGAATGTCGATTTCGCCGAGTTGAGCATCAGGCCGAGCACGAGCGAGGCCATCACCACGAACAGTCCCGCGAGCGAACGCACGACCTGATGCGTGTCTTCCTCGCGCTGGGATTCCGGCAGCCAGCCGTAAAGCCGCTGGCTCAGAACGTAAGCCACGATCAGCGCGGCGAAGATGGCAACGGCAACGAGAATTTCATGCATGAAATGACCTCGCCGCCAGTCTCGCATCAGGCCGAAGCCGCTGCAACTAGCTGCCCGGCGAGACTTCGGTCTTCACGGGCCTGTTCACGAGCAATACGGCGGCGGCGCAGATCGCCATGCCGGCGATGGAGACGATGTCCAGCTTCTCGCCGAACAGCAAATACGCCATGAACGCGGTCGTTGCCGGGACGAGATAAAAGAGACTGGCTACGCTCGTCGCCGCCGAATGCCGGATCAGCCAGTACAACAATCCGATCGAGCCGATCGACAGCACGACGACGAGCCAGATCAGAGCCAGGATGAATTCGTTCGTCCAGCGCACCTCGCGCGTCTCGAAAACCAGCGCACCCGCGAAACACAAGACGCCCGCCGCGATGAACTGGATGAGGTTGCCGCTGCGCCAGTCGATCTTCGAGCAATAGCGTTTCTGATAGAGCGTGCCGAGCGTGATGCTGACGAGCGCGACACCAGTGCCGAGCCAGCCCCATCCCGCCTCGCCCGTTATCTGACGGCCGTGAAGCACGAGAACGGTGCCGCTCAATCCCAGCAGCAGGCCGGTCCATTGCAGCGGCGTGACGCGTTCGCCGAGCCAGCGATTGGCCAGCGTCGAGGTGAGGATCGGCTGCAATCCGGGAATGAGCGCGGACAGTCCCGCCGGTACGGAATGGGAGATCGCGACCGACGTGCCGCCGAGATAGATCGCATGCACGAGCCAGCCTGCGATGATGCTGTGAAACATCCCGCCGCGATCCGGCCATTTCGGACGCCAGATCACGACGATGATCGCCATCAGCACCGCGACGAACGCCATCCGGATCGCAAGATAGGTCAGCGGCTCCGCACCGCTCAAAACATATTTGGTGCCGATGAAGCCGGTGCTCCATAGCAGCACGAACAGCGCGGGCGCCGCGCGCGCCGCGAATTGCTCGAAACTGGATTCGTGTGAGGTACCGGCCATTTGCGCGCCTGATTGCCTCAACGTATGCTTCCCCGCAATCGCCAAATGCGCCGGGCACCCATGCCCTCAGACGCAGAAAATTCGAGGAAACATCATGGACGTCCGCGCCGCTGTCGCCACCGCCGCAGGAAAGCCGCTGGAAATTACCACTGTTCAGCTCGAAGGCCCGCGCGAGGGCGAAGTGATGGTCGAGGTGAAGGCGACCGGAGTGTGTCACACCGATGAATTCACGCTGTCTGGCGCCGATCCTGAAGGATTGTTTCCCGCGATCCTCGGCCATGAAGGCGCGGGCGTCGTCGTGGACATCGGCAAGGGTGTGACGAGCGTCAAGAAAGGCGATCACGTCATTCCGCTCTACACGCCGGAATGCCGCCAGTGTCCGTCGTGCCTGTCGCGCAAGACCAATCTCTGCACAGCCATCCGCGCAACGCAGGGTCAGGGCCTGATGCCGGACGGCACGTCGCGATTTTCGATGGGCGGCAAGCCGATCCATCACTACATGGGTACATCGACATTTGCGAACTACACGGTGCTGCCGGAAATCGCGGTGGCGAAAATCCGGCAGGACGCGCCGTTCGATAAAGTTTGCTACATCGGCTGCGGTGTCACCACCGGCATCGGCGCCGTTATCAACACGGCGAAAGTCGAGATTGGCGCCAAGGCCATCGTGTTCGGTCTCGGCGGCATCGGGCTGAACGTGATTCAGGGGCTGCGTCTCGCAGGTGCCGACATGATTATCGGCGTCGACATCAATCCCGAGCGCAAGGCATGGGGCGAACGCTTCGGCATGACGCACTTCGTCAATCCCACCGACGTCGGCAAGGATCTGGTCTCTCACCTCGTCAACATGACAAAGCATGGGGCCGATCAGATCGGCGGCGCGGACTACACCTTCGATTGCACCGGCAATGTCACGGTGATGCGTCAGGCGCTGGAGGCGTGTCATCGCGGCTGGGGACAATCCATCGTGATCGGCGTGGCACCCTCAGGCGCGGAGATTTCAACGCGGCCATTTCAACTCGTCACCGGCCGCGTGTGGAAAGGCACCGCGTTCGGCGGCGCGCGCGGCCGCACCGACGTGCCGAAAATCGTCGACTGGTACATGCAGGGCAAAATCCAGATCGATCCGATGATTACCCACGTCATGCCGCTCAATGACATCAACAAGGCGTTCGATCTGATGAAGGCCGGAAAATCCATTCGCGGCGTGGTGACTTTCTGACACAACACAACGGAGACCTATCATGGAGCGGTATTATCCCGTCGCACTCGTCACGCTTGCGTGCAGCTTGATGCTGTTCGGCATGGCCACCGTCGTCGCGCGCACGCACGGCAAGGTCGGCATTTTCCCGCCGGCGATGACCGGCCATCCCGATCTCGAAAACGCGGTTCGCGGGCACATGAACACGATCGAGTGGCTTCCGATCTTTCTGCCCTCGATGTGGCTGTTCGCCATCTACTGGAACGCCAACTGGGCGGCGGCGCTGGGCGCAATCTGGATCGTGGGGCGGATTCTTTATTTCATCGGCTACACCAGAGCGCCGGATAAGCGATTTCCCGGCTTCGGCATTCAGGGTGCGGCAGCGATTGCGCTGTTGCTCGGCGCGCTTGGGCGGATCGTCTATCTGATGATGTGATACGAGCCGCCGGCTCAATTCCGACATGACGAGCGGCGGCGCAGGTCAAGAACGCAATCGCCTGAACGGCGGCGTTCTCGCGCTCGCAGTCGCGATCTGGACGCTGGCGATGCTTTGGCTCGCCGTCGCAAGCGGGCCGCAGCACGACTATTACAGCTACCTCGAGCAATGGAAGCTCGTGCTGTCCGGCGCGAACCCGTGGGCGGCGGACAACGCCTACGGCCCGCTGCACAACGCGCTTGCACCATTGACCGCGTTCGGTCCGCTCGGCCCGAAGCTGGTCATCGCCGCCGCGTTCCTGATCGCCAACATCTGTCTGGTGCGCGAACTGTATAAAAGCGGCGGCCTCCGCGCCGTCTGCGGAATTTATCTCCTGGCGATTCCGGCGAATGTCCTCATCGTCAGCGTCGCAATCATTTACGGCATCAACGACGCGCTGGTCGCGGCATTTGTCATCTTCGCCGTTCTCGCGCGGCACAGCGAGCGTCTTGTTATGTCCGGCGCTATGCTCGGTCTCGCGGTGCTGCTGAAATATTATCCGGCCGTGCTGGTGCCGGCCTTTGCGTTCGGGCTCGGGCGCAACGGCTGGCGGCTGATCGCGTCGGCCGCGATCGTCACGCTGATCGGATGCGCTGTCGGCTTCACGATCTGGGGCGCTGACGTCTTCACCGCCCTCGCCTACGGATCGTCGCGCGAACCCAAACTGATGTCGCTGCTGGCGGCGTTGAGCGCATATCCAAATCTGATCGGCGGACCTGACATAGTCGCCGCGCTGATAAAAACAAATTCGCTGTTCGTCATTGCGGCGACGGCGCTCGCCGTGTTCGCAACCTGGAAATTGAAAATCTCGTGGCTGGAATCATCCGTGATCTGCGTTCTGGTCATGTTCGCGGCCTACAAGGTCGGCCATCAGCAGTTCTTCGTGACATGGCTTGCGCTTGTCGCAGCACTGCCCTTGCTCAACACGGAATCATCAAAGCGGCTGGCATGGATATGTCTGCCGTTCGTGCTGTTCCTGTCGGCGTATCAATGGGGCTACGCCTACGGCTCGGACAATTACCGCGAAACGCTCGGCAACGTCCGCAGCGCCGGCGGTTTTGTCGCGTTCGGGCTGGCCGCAATGACGATTGCCGCGTCGTTCGCCATCTATCGGCCGGGCGCGCAAAATCGAATGGGGCAAAAATCGAAAGCTAGAAAAATTCCTCGGGACACGGATCGACGATCTTCCAGAGGTCGCGTCCGTTCCTGATCTTCTTCATTTCGCTGGTGAGGCCGCCATTGCGCCCGATCCAGGATTTCAGCGTGGCGGGATAATACGACATCAGATCGGAGGTGCCCTCCGTGCTCGTCACCTTGATGCCGAACGTAAACGATTTGTCGTAATAGGCCTGATGCAGCCCGACGCTGGCGCGCGGCGTGACGCAAATTTTATTCATCGGCACGATGCCGAACACCAGCGTGCAGGCCGAATTGCAGATGCCATCGATGATGACGCGCTCGCCGCTTTTGGCGATGCGCTCATACTTCGCCTTGTATTCCTCGACATAGCCGCCGTGATCGCGCGTGATACGTAAGTCCGCCTGCGCGGGCGCGCAGATCGCAAGCGACATCAGCGGAATCGATAAAAGTGCAAGGCGCATCGGATTATTCGTTCGGGACCGCAGTTGAGAAACACCACAACTCTGGCGGGACTGTGTTGGAAATCCGTTAAATGGCGCAGCGGAACCGGCAAGACCGTGTAGCCCTAGACCCTTGAAAAACAGCGGGAAAAATCGGTTTTCTTGGCGGCGGCGGGGCTGGCATCGCGCGCAGCCTCCGCTATGGTGTGGCCGACGCGCTCCTAGCTCAGCTGGATAGAGCATCGGATTTCGATTCCGAGGGTCGGGAGTTCGAATCTCTCGGAGCGCGCCATATACCTGCGACATTCGCGTCAAGTCTGCTTGAGTGTAGACTAAAGACATCCCTGCGGCGAATTGCTGTGTCTGCTTTGTGCCACAATAGGACATGGCAAATCCGAACTTACCACTTGTAATTCAGAGTTCCGGTGCCGGCATAACTCTGCGATGTGTTGGCGAATTGCCCGTCGAACCGCCCCACCACTGACCATCCATTCGTAAGTGGAATCTTTGCTTCAAACGCAGCGAGCGCTGAATCTTGTGGTCGCACTCCGCTGGCAATCGTAAAGCCCGCGCCGGGTAGTGTTTGGAATACGCCGGACACGGTTGAATCGCTGTACCAGTCGTGCGCCCAAGCTGCGCTTGCAGTTAAAGTAAGAGTTCTATTCTCTACAAAGGCGACAATATCAAAACGCATTCCGAGTTCGCTTCGCGTGTCCGTCGCGTTCTTAGCTACGTAGCTAACGCCTTGACCGCCTCCGTTTAGATCATTTTCTCCGTAACCGGGTGTGTGAAGATATTGTAATTGTAAAGATGCATAGGGCGTTATACCCAGCATCGCGGCGACATATCGATAGCCACCCTCGATTCTTCCGCCGTAGCTCTGCGTGGTGAAGTTTGAAGTAACTGCATCACCATTCGCGGCGAACCGATTGGAATTGAACCAACTGTTGGTGACATCAAGCCAACCGGCAAAATAGGCGGGTCCATAAAACTTCTTCCCATAGACGGCGAATTGAAACGTTTCGCCTCTGCCGCTGCCGCCGCTTTGTCCCCAATTGCTGCCCACGCCGCCCATGGCTAACCCGAACTGCAAATCTTTGGCGTATTGATATTCCGCACCAACCATCCCAACGTAGGCGCGTAAAGTTGACGCGGGAGTGTTATTGGCTGCGTTTGCGCTCGTTGCATTGTATCCGCCTGTGAAAGATTCCCACGTGGTCCACCGTTGAACAAACGGCGGCAATCGCGCCGTTGCGGGCGACCGATCTTTGACCAACTGCGCATAAGCCAGCGCAACGTCTTCAGGAAGGATGCTCGTATTCCGTTCCGGTGCGAACGGGAGGCTGCCGAGTGGCGGGAACGAGCCGTCTCGGCGTTTGCGATAGGCCTCCGAATTGATAATTGATTCTACCTGCCTGGAGGATGACTCATCCTCCTTGTATAACTCATCGACAGAATATCCGAACAGGATGCTAAATGCCGCTTGCAAGTCACCGATTATGACTGCGCCGATCTTATCGAAGTCGTAGCCAGCTCGGGATGTAAAGACCGTAGAGTTTCCATATCCGCCCGGCCCATTGTCATCTGGGGGGATTATTCCTCGCTGCCATAGTGTGTACGCCGCAATGAGATGTCTAACATACCTAGATTGTGCTGCGACGCGACCTCCACAATTTTCGCAAATCAAATTGATCGAGTCTTGATAGGTCTCCCGCCCGAATACCTGCTCAAGATCAAGAGTTTTTCCGGGGCCAATGAGGATCGCGCTTATGGCACTGTTGCCAAAATTTAAAAGATTATTGATTTGCGGAGCGGGTGGCGTGGGTGAAGAAGGCTGAGGAGCACCACCGCCACCGCCGCCACCGCCGCCGAGCGAACTAGCATCGTGAGAAAAACCGATGCTCAGGGCACTTGCGAGCAACAAGCTTCGCATGATTTTTTTCGCAGCTTCAAAATGGCCCACTTTGAAGAATCCTTTACCCCAACTCCAACTAAATCCTACAGAACCAATTACGGTCAACTGGCGCGAATATGAAATTTCGGGGAGAATTGTCGTTGTTCGCTTGGCCAAGTCACGACCGCCCTGCCCCAAGTTTTGTCGACTCGGGTCTCGAAAATCTTCTGGCTGGAATGGAAGTTACAGCCGACTTCGCGAAATCCCAGAAAAAGTCCCAGAGCGAAGTTGAAAAGCCTAGGAAAAAGCTGGAACACAAGCGAAAGTAAGCCCGCGGCTCATATCTTTCGATTCCGAGGGTCGGGAGTTCGAATCTCTCGGAGCGCGCCAACAGACGAGCGGGAATTCAAATGCAGATTTCAGCTACGCCGCTGCTGGCGGCCTTTGCGGTCGTGCTTTCGCTCTACGCCGCCCCCGTCTCCGCCGCGTCCGGAAACTATCCCTACTGCATGAGCCGCGTTGCCGGACGCATCGGCGCGGTCGAGGAATGCAATTACGTCTCGATGGAGCAATGCTGGGCCAACGCGGTTGGGCTCGCGGGTTCGTGCGCGCCGAACTGGCGGCTGCAATATTACCGGCAGCAGGGCGATATTGACGCGCCTGTGATCCGAAGGCGTCACAAAAGACAAATACAATAGGCGCATAACGCATCGAAAATGCGAACATATGGGAAGCTGTATTGCATGCTGAAGCGACTGACGCGCGCATTGAAGATCGCTGCTTTTCTCGGCGCATGCTTCGCGGCTGCGCCAGCCGCCGCCGACGGCTCGGTGTCGTCGCTGCGGATGGGCATGGGCGCGCCGGACGCGGCGGCGTTCAATAAATTCCTGTTCGTGATTCAAGAATATAGCGCGTCAGGCGAACGCTTCCGCATCGACAGCCACTGCCAGTCGGCCTGCACGATGTTTCTGTCGATCAAGAATGTCTGCGTGACTCCCGGCGCGACGCTGTTGTTTCATGCCGGCGGCACAAGGGGAACGGGAATTAGCCTCGCCACCACGGACGTGATGCGCAACACCTACAATGCGGCGCTACGCCAATACGTCACCGACAACCATTTCATGGATACGTTTGAATTCCATTCGATATCCGGAAGCGTCATCGTCAAACGCTTCGGCTATCCGGCGTGCAAATAGCCGCGGATTTTTCGAGCAGCGACCCGATCAGGCTTTGATGTCGACGAGATTTGCGCTCTGCGTCTGCTGGGCCTGTTGCGCCTGTTCGGCGTCATCGACGGCCTTCTGGTCGGCCTTGATGACGTCGGCTGCGGCCTTGGCGGCCTGATCGGCGGCCAGCTGGGCCTGCGCCTGGGCCAGCGCGAGTTGCTGCGAGGTCTGCGACGACGCGGATGTCGAACTGCCGATTGCGCTCATTGGCAAAGTGTACCGGCGCGATGTTGACGAGCGGTTAACCGCGATTCACAGCTGCGTGAACGGGCGCTCGCTACACCTGAATATCGAACAACTCGCCGTCGTAGCCGGCGTCCTTGGGAATTCTCAAACGGCTGCCGCCGTTCTCGTTGCGCGTCAGTTCAGGCATCACCGTGACGACGGGCGTCTTTTGTGCGTGATCCATCGCGGCCTTCGCGGTCTTGAGTTTGTCGAGCTTGATGAGATTGCGGACGGTCGGGAATTGCAGCATGAAGCGGCCCGTCTGCGCGCCCTCAAGCGCCGTGCGCGGCGTCAGCCAGATCGAATCCACAGACTCGTGGCCGTCGTGTTTGCCGACGTGATCCTTCGGCGCGAGCGCCAGCAGAAAATGCGTGTCGAAGCGTTTCGGCAGATCGACCGGCGTGATCCAGTGCGCGAACGGCACAAGGAGATCGACGGCGGGGACGAGATCGTGCTCGTTCAGGATTTCGGAGAATTTGACGTCGCCCTTGTCGACGGCGGCGCGCAGCGGCGCAACCTTCTCGGCCATATTAGCCGAGACCAGCGCATCCGACCCCCTCGCCCGCGCCAACAGAATGCCGCTCTCCTCGAAGGTCTCGCGCACGCCGGCGACGCGGATCGCGGCGACCTCATTGGGCAGGCCGGTCGCGAGCGTCTCGGCGATCTCGTAGTCGTTAGGATCGATGCTGCCGCCGGGGAAAACAAGAGCGCCGGAGGCGAATTCGATGGCGCGGTTTCGCTGCACCATGAAAATTTCCATGCCGTCACCGCCGTCGCGCAGCAGCAGCACGGTCGATGCGATGCGCAGCGCCTTGCTCTTGTCCGGCTCAGTCATTTCAGCGACGCGCGCTTATCCACGCGAGCAACGCGCGACAGCAGATAATCGACTTCGGCGCGCGCAGTTGCCGTCATCGACGCACCCGGCTTGCGCTGCGCGTCGGACGACAGAAGGCCACGCTTCTTCAAGACGTATTTACGCACGCTCAAGCCCACGCCCGGCTGCTGCTCGTAGCGGATCAGCGGCAGATGCGCGTCGAAAATATCGTGCGCGCCGTCGCGGTCGCCTTTCTTCGTTTTCGTCACGACGTCGATCAGCAATTCCGGAAACGCGTAGCCGGTCATCGCACCGTCCGCGCCGCGCTCCATCTCGAAATCGAGAAACATCGCGCCGTTGCCGGTGAGGATCGACATCGGCCGCAGCGAGCCGTCCTTCTGCCAGCCCCGCAGCGTGGAAATCTTCTCAAGTCCCGGCCAGTCCTCATGCTTGAGCATGACGCAGGATTTCGAGTCCATCACGATCTTGCGGATCACCGCCGGAGTCATAATGACGGTCAGCGTCAGCGGATAATCCTGAAGCACCCACGGAATGTCCTCGCCGATGGCCTCCGCCGCCTGCTTGAAGTATGTCACGATCTGGTCATCGGTGCGAAGATGCGGCGGCGGCGCGATCATCACCGCAGCTGCGCCCGCGTCCATCGAGGCCTTTGCGAGCGAGCGCATCGTGGCGAAACCCGGCGCGGACACGCCGACGATGATCTGCAATTTCGGATTGCGCCTGATGAAACGGGTCGCGACCTGAACCGACTCCTCGCTCTCCATTTTCGGCGCTTCGCCGAGGATGCCGAGCACGGTGACGCCGTCGCAGCCGACCTCGCCGTAGAAATCCGTCAGGCGATCGATCGATTCATAGTCGATGCGGCCGTCGTCGAAGAATGGCGTCGGGGCGATGGCAAATGTGCCGCTGGCCTCTGGGGTGAGATGCATCGAAGTCCGTCTTTCCTTTTGTCGTCATTGCGAGGAGCGGCAGCGACGAAGCAATCCATAGACTAAACCGGATTGCTTCGCTCCGCTCGCAATGACGTTTAACCCAACACCGTCTTGCCGTTGCGGATCACAGTGACGTTGCGCGACTTCACGCGGCCCTCCAGCGAAATCACGCTGCCGTCACGCCACAGATCGAACGACACGGTCTCGCCCGGAAACACCGGCGACGAAAAGCGCGTGACGTGCTGCCTGAACGCGTGCGGATCGTAATCGGCGTAGGTTTGTAGCACCGCCCTACAACTCAAACCATAGGTGCACATACCATGTAAAATGGGCCGGTCGAAACCCGCGCGCCTGGCGAATTCCGGATCGCTGTGAAGCGGATTGCGATCGCCGCACAAGCGGTAAATCAGCGCCTGATCGGGCCGCGTGGAAATATCGACCGTCATGTCCGGCGTGCGTTTGGGGATCGCGTGCGGCTCGGGCTGGCCGTCGCTCGGCCCGCCGAAGCCGCCGTCGCCGCGCGCGAAGGTCGATGCAACAATGGTCGCGAGCTTCTCGCCCTTCTCGTCCCTGAGCACGTTCTGGCGCAGGATCACCGCGCCCTTGTCCTTGCCCTTGTCGAAAATGCCGAGGATCGAGGAATCGACCGTGATGTTGGCCTTCACCGGCAACGGCTTGTGAAAGGTGATGTCGCGCTCGCCATCCACCACCATCAGCCGGTTGATGTCGAGCACGCCGGCCTGCGCGCCCCATGCCGCGACCGATGCGTAGGTCGGCACGACTTTCAGTTCGCGCGGCGTGAAATAGCCTTCGTTGACGAACGACAATTCCTTCTCGTCCATCGGGTCGGCACCCATGCCGATGCCGACCGCGTAGAGCATCACCTCGCGGTCGGTCCATGCATGCTTCTGGCCGAGGTTTTTCAGCGCCATCGCCTCATCGTATTTGATCGGCATGCGCGCTCCTTAACTCGGCGTGAAGAACGGCAGCGGCGCGCCGTCGGTCGGCTTCCACACGAGCTTGACGCGCTGGCCGATCTTCAAAGCCGTCAATTCCGTATCGACGAAATTGGTCAGCAGTGACGGGCCTTCGTCGAGCGTGACATAACCGATGGCATAAGGCCCGGCCGGTGATTTCCGCATCAGGCTATAGGAGTAGATCGTGCCCTCGCCCTTGCTTTCTTCCCACACGGTTTCGCCGCTGTCGCAAAATGGACAGATCGAGCGCGGGAAATAATGCGGCTCCTTGCATTTGGTGCAACGCCTGAACAGCAGCTTGCCCTCGCGCGCGGCTTGCCAGAAATACGCGGTCTCCGGATTTTCGACGGGTGCTGGATATTTTTTCGCCTCGCTCATGACACGCGCTCCAGGATCGCAGTGGATGCCGCATGACGCACGCCGAGCAATCCGCCGGTGCCGTGCGCAATGGCGAGATCGCAATTCGGCACCTGCACCTTCGGATGCGCTTCGCCGCGCAACTGCCGCACCGCCTCGATGATCTTGGTGATGCCGCCGCGATTGATCGGATGATTGTTGCACAGCCCGCCGCCGTCCGTGTTCCACGGCAATTTGCCGACGCCCGAGATCAGATTGCCGTCGGCAACGAATTTTCCGCCCTCGCCTTTTTTACAGAAACCAAGGTCTTCGAGCTGAAACACAACGGTGATGGTGAAGCTGTCGTAGATCGACGCATATTTGATGTCTTTCGGCGTGATGCCAGCCTCCGCAAACGCCGCCGGTCCCGTCCGCACGCCGGCCGAATAAGTGAGATCGAGATCGCGGCCTCCGTTCGGTCCCTTGGCGGATTCGCCGTGACCGATCAGGCGCACCTGCGGCTTTTTCAATTTCTTCGCAATCTCCGGCGTCGTCACGATCAGCGCGCCGCCGCCATCCGACACCACGCAGCAATCCAGACGATGCAACGGGTCGGAAATCAGCGGCGAGTTGAGAACGTCCTCGACGGTGACGACATCGCGCAGCATCGCATGCGGATTATATTGCGCGTGATGCGAGGCTGCGACCTTCACCCACGCGAGTTGCTCGCTGGTGGTGCCGAAATCGTGCATGTGACGCATCGCGCACATGCCGTAGGCGTTATGAGTCGTTTGCGCATAGGCAATCTCGAAATCGAGTTCGGGGCCGTAGACGCGCGGCGGCATCGGCGCGGTGCGCGGCTTGCCAGCCAGCGTAATCAGCGCGACCGAGCACTTCCCCGCAGCAATGGCCTGCGCGGCGTGGCCGAGCGCGATAATGTAGGAGCAGCCGCCGGTTTCGGTCGAGTCGAGATGGCGCAGTTTCGGCAGGCCGAGATAATCCGCCATCGTGAGAATGCCGCCCGGCGCATCGCCCGCGCAGAAATAGCCGTCGACGTCGTGCTTCGACAGGCCTGCGTCCTCAAGCGCGCCCCTGGCGCATTCGGCGTGCAGTTGCGCTGTGGATTTATCCGGCGCGTGGCGCGTGGGATGTTCGTAAATCCCCGCGATGTAGGCTTTTCCCTTGATGCTCAATCGTCTTCTCCGCTGGCGACATGCAGCGGATTATCAAGCGCGTTAGGCGCAACTTAGCAAGCGGCTTCCGTTTCGCAGCGCGAACGCATGGGCGTATGCGAAATCCGAACGGCTACTCCGCCGCGATCTGCGGGGCCACCATCGGCGGCGGGTTGACGAGGTCCTTGGCGAGCTGTTCGTAGCGCGCCTTGACCTTGGCGACCGACGCCTCCTTCACCGGGCCGTAACCGCGGATCTGATCGGGCAGCGACAGGATTTCGACCGCGATGTCCACGGTCTTGGGCGACAGAAGTTTCACCGCCGTCACCACGTCCTGTTCGTAGCCTTTAATCAGATTGCGTTCGAGCTTGCGGTCTTCCGAATAGCTGAACGGATCGAAGATCGTGCCGCGCAGGAAACGGAATTTCGCCATCACGCCGAACAGCGATTTCACCCACGGCCCGAATTCGCGTTTCTTCGGACGGCCCGAGACGTCCTTGCCCGGCAGCATCGGCGGCGCGAGATTGTAGGTGAGTTTGAAGTCGCCCTCGAAATGCTTGGCCACTTCATGCGCGAAATCGCCGTCGGTGAACAGCCGCGCGACTTCGTACTCGTCTTTATACGCAAGCAGCTTGGCGTAGTTGATCGCGACCGCGCGCGTCAGTGCCTCATCGTAGCCGCCGTTCTCGGCGACCTTTCGCACCTGATCGACGAGATTGCGGTAACGCGCAGCGTAATCCTTGTTCTGATATTGCGTGAGGAAGTTTTCGCGATGCGCGATAACTTCATCCAGCGTCATCTCGGCAAGCGTCTTCGGCGCCTCGTATCCGTCCGCATCCTTCATCATCAATGCGACGCGTGCAGGGTCTGTGACAAAGAGACGGCCGAGACGGAACGCCTCGGTGTTCATCTTGATGCCGACACCGTTGAGTTCGATGGCCTGCTCGATGGCTTTCGCGCCGACCGGCAGCAAGCCCGCCTGATAGGCGTAGCCCATCATCATCATGTTGGTGGCGATGGTGTCGCCGAGCAGGTTTTCGGCGGCTTTGGTAAAATCGACGAAGGCGGAACCTTTCTTCAAAGCGTTTTCGAGAACGAGGTTCACCTTGCCGCGCTGGAAATTGAAGTCGCGGTTATGGATGAAATCCGCAATCGGAATGAGATGCGTGTTGACGATGCCATAGGTACGCGCGGAGTCGCACAGCGAGATCGTTTCTTTCGCGATGGCGACAACTTCATCCGCCGCCATCAGCAAATCCGCCGTGCCGGTGACGATGCGCGAGCATGTGACTTCTTCGGTATTCTGCGACAGCCGCACATGGCTGAGTACCGCGCCGCCCTTCTGCGCCAGACCCGACATGTCGAGGATCATGCTGGCCTTGCCTTCGATATGTGCGGCCATGCCGAGCAGCGCGCCTATCGTCAGGACGCCCGTGCCGCCGACGCCGCCGACCGCAATATTGTAAGGCTTGTCGAGCGGCGGCTTCGATGCGGGCTCCGGGAATTCGCCGAGATTGCCAAGATCGACCGGCGCACGTTTTCTTAGAGCGCCGCCTTCGATGGTGACGAAGGACGGGCAAAAACCCTTCACGCAAGAATAGTCCTTGTTGCAGCTCGACTGATTGATCTCGCGCTTGCGGCCGAATTCGGTTTCCAAGGGCTCGACCGAAATACAGTTCGACTGCACCGAGCAATCGCCGCAGCCTTCGCACACGGCGGCGTTTATCATCACGCGCTTGCTCGGGTCTTCAAGCGTTCCCCGTTTGCGGCGGCGGCGCTTTTCGGCCGCGCAAGTCTGCACGAACACGATGGCCGACGCGCCCGGCACCTCGCGCACGGTTTTCATCACATCCTGCAATTCGTCGCGATGCGCCAGCTTCGTACCCGGCGCAATCGTGTCGGCGGGATAGGCGTCGGGATTTTCCGATACCAGCCAGATTTCGCGGATGCCTTCGGAGTGCAACTGGAACGTGATCTGCTGCGGCGAGAGATCGCCGTCATGGCGCTGGCCGCCGGTCATCGCGACCGCGTCGTTATAGAGAATCTTGTAGGTGATGTTGGCCTTCGAGGCGATGGCCTGACGGATCGCCAGCGAACCGGAATGGAAGTAAGTACCGTCACCGAGATTGGCGAAGATGTGCTTCTCGTTGGTGAACGGCGCAATGCCGACCCACGGCACACCCTCGCCGCCCATATGCGTAAATGTCTCGGTGTTGCGGTCCATCCACAGCGCCATGAAGTGACAGCCGATGCCGGCCATCGCGCGGCTGCCTTCGGGCACTTTGGTCGATGTGTTGTGCGGGCAGCCCGAGCAGAAGTACGGCGTGCGGACCACCGGCGTCGTCACCTGCATCTGCGTCGCTTCGCGGCCGTTGAACCAGTCGGCCTTGGCGCGCAGCATCTGCGCGATTTCCGGATTGAGGTCGAGTTGCAGCAGGCGCTCGGTCAGCGAGCTCGCCAGCGACGAAACGGACAGTTCGGCAGCGAACGGCAGGAAGCGTTTGTCGTGGTTGTCCATCTTTCCGACGATGCGCGGACGCACATCGTCGCGCCAGTTGAACAGTTCCTGCTTGACCTGGTTCTCGACGATCTCGCGGCGCTCTTCGATGATGAAGATTTCCTCAAGGCCCACCGCGAACTGCCGCACGCCTTCCGGCTCCAGCGGCCACGGCATGCCGATCTTATAGAGCCGCAATCCGATTTTCGCAGCGACCTCCGGCGTGATGCCGAGTTCGCGCAGCGCCTGACGGATGTCCTCGTAGGATTTGCCCGACGCCATGATGCCGTAGCGGGCGTTCGGCGAATCCATCGTGACGCGGTTGATCTTGTTGGCGCGCGCGAATGCGATAGCCGCGAAGCCCTTGTAGTCCTGCAACCGCTTGTCCTGCGCGAAGCGATCGTCCGGCCAGCGCAGATTCAAACCACCCGGCGGCATTTCGAAATCGGTCGGGATGACGAAGGGCGTCATCTCGTCGTTGAGATTGATTTCAGCCGTGGTCTCCACAGTCTCGGTGATGACCTTCATGCCGACCCAGCATCCGGTGTAACGCGACATCGCGATGCCGAGCAGACCCATCGCGATCATCTCGTGAATGGACGACGGATAGAGATACGGCATCAGCGCCGACATGAAGGCGTGGTCGGACTGATGCGGAACGGTCGAGGATTTCGCGCCGTGGTCGTCGCCGGCCAGACACAGCACGCCGCCGTTCTTCGCCGAACCCGCCGCATTGCCGTGACGGAAAACGTCGCCGCAGCGATCCACACCCGGGCCCTTGCCGTACCAGATGCCGGTGATGCCATCGAACTTCGCGCCGGGCGAAAGGTTGAGCTGCTGCGAACCCCAGATCGCGGTCGCCGCCAGATCCTCGTTCACGCCGGGCTGGAACTTGACGTTGTATTGTTCGAGATGTTTGCGCGCGGCGAACAATTGCTGGTCGTAGCCGCCCAACGGAGAGCCGCGATAGCCCGTCACGAACGCCGCCGTGTTCAGCCCCATCGCGCGGTCGCGGCGCACCTGCGCCATCGGCAGGCGCACCAGCGCCTGAATTCCGGTGAGAAAGACGTGCCCAGAGGCCTGCGTGTATTTCTGGTCGAGACTGATCGGCCCTTGGTTGATTCCCATAATTCGCCTCGGTTTGCCCCGCAGCGCGGGGTCTGTTCTTCCCTGTTGAGAACCAGTCTAAGCGGCTTTCCGTTTCAAGCGCAGCACAATTCGCGCAGGGCAGACCATTGTTTTACATGAGGTTTTGAGACGCAATTTTAGGCCAAACGCGGCGCCTGGCCTCGCAAATTATGTCGCGGCAATGCTGCGCGCCGAAACGAGATTACGCACAGCGTTTCTTTTTGCAGCGCGACAAAAATCCGTTCCGGCGCGCGGCGAAAATATTCATCGGTTTTGCCGATTCGCGCATCGCTGCATCCCGCCGCACGCAGGAACGCGCGCCCTCCCTGAACGGTTGTCCTTCACATGCCGCAAGCCGTGCGGCCGCGATTGTGACGCGACTTCAATCTGCATGGAGGACACGACATGAGCTTTTCGAACAGCGGCTGGGGATCGGACTATGACCGCGATCTCGCCAACCGGCAGACGACCGACGAGTTCGAGTTCAATCAGTCGGGCAAGCCGGCCAAGGCCGTCATCGGCATCGGCCTGCTCGTCGCCTTCGCTGTCGCGCTGGCATACTTCCATCCGGCCGATCGTCGCGTCTCGACCGATCCCTCGCCGATGGCGAGCGATACTGCGCGCGCCGGCGACAGCCTGAACAGTGCGCCGGGCCAGACCACGGGTTCGGCGCCGTCAGTGCCGTCCAGCTCGGCCAAATAGCGACATTTCAAGCGCCACGGAACCAGACCGTTCCGTGGCGCTTGTCTTATCAGGACAATCGATTGGAGGACTTGCCATGGCAGTCAATCAGAACGATCCGTATGAATCCGATGCCGAAATCCGCCGCCGCGGGCAGCGGCGTTTCGACGAAGACATGCAGGCCGACCCTGAACTGGCCGAAGGCGCAGCGAGTGCGGGGCGCATGGGACTGTTCGCAATTGCGATTCTCGTCATTCTCGGCGCTGTGTTCTACGGGCTGAACAACCCGTCGATTGCGCCGACATCGACCGCGCAGACGACGGGTTCGGCGACATCGACGCAGACTTCGCCGCCGCCGGCCTCGTCGCCCCCGGCAACCGGCCAGTCAGGCAATAACGGAAGCGCATCGCCGTCGATGACCCCTGCGCCGTCGCCATCGAATGGCGGCACCACGCAGCCGGGTGCGCCCGCGAACAACTAAGAGCTTGGAGCGCGCGAGGTAAGCGTGAAAGCGCGTGACGAAGGCGGCGGGCATCGCGAGATGTCCGCCGCATTTTTATTGGAATTTGGCGTTGATCTCCGGATGAGGAACGGCGTTCGCGAATTCCGTGAACGTCCCCTTCTCGGCAATCTCGCGCGCCGCACGGAAAAATCCGCCCCATGCCGACCGGGCCAATGCACCGCCGACGCTGATGCGGCGCACGCCCAAATCCGCGATTTCAGGGACGCTCATGCCCCCCGGCATGCCGACCAGCAGGTTGACCGGCTTCGGCGCGACGGCTTTGACCACAGCGATAATGTCATTCTTCGATTTGATGGCTGGCGCGTAGAGGCAATCCGCGCCGGCTTCCGAATAGGCGAGCAGCCGCTCGATGGTCGCCTTCAGATCGGGCTGGCCGACGAGAAAACTTTCGCAGCGTCCGACCAGCATGACGTTCTGCTTCGTCGCGTCGATGGCCTTGCGCGCCGCGCGCATGCGCTCGACGGCGAGCTTGAATTCGTAGAGCGGCTGCTGTTTGTCGCCGGTCGAATCCTCGATGGAAATTCCGGCCACACCCGTCGCCACGCCGCGCGTCACATTCGCGGCCACGCCTTCAGGCTCCTTGGCGAAGCCCGCCTCGAAATCCGCATTCACCGGCAGATCGGTCGCTTCGCTGAGCGCCTTTAGATGCGCCAGAACGTCATCCACGGAAACATGGTTGTCTGACTTCCCGATGGTCCACGCAAAACCGGAACTCGTCGAGGCCAGCGCCTTGAAGCCCATCCCGGCGAGAAGTTTTGCGCTGCCGGCATCCCAGGGATTCGGAATGACGAAACAGCCGCTCTCATGCAGCTTGCGGAAATTCGCGCGTTTCTGTTCGATGGACAGCGGCATTGAAAAATCTCCTCGGCGCAGTGAAATCGCGCCGCCTTATAGCCGATTTGCGGGCGCGATGCCTGTTGACAGTGCGGTTCAAAAATTGGCGTAATCCGGCGGCTTTTGCTTTGCATTTCTTGCTGTTTTGCAAGTCCCGCTCTTATCAATAGGTGATTCATGATCCGCAGCGCGTTGATCGCAGCTCTCGCTCTCCTGCCGGTTGCAGCGTCCGCCTATGAGATCAAGCCGAAGACCCCCGACGCCGGATTCAGCGGCAAGCTGCAACCCGACATTGTCGGCCTCTCCAGCAATATCGAAGGCAGCAAGGCGGCTGCGATCTTCGAGACCTATCTGAAAGATTTGCCCGGCGTGAAGCCGGAAGCGACGCAGGCGAAATTCGGCGGCACCAACGTCACCTATGTCACGACGATGAAGTTCGTGTCGCCCGCAGCGGGCAATCATCCCGGCGAATCCATGTCGGCGATGTTCTCCTCGCCCGCCAGCGCCAATCGTGCCTACTACGTTTCGCGCAGTCTTGGATTCGCCAACGACAAGCAGCCGTCCAAGTCCGAGATGATCGACCGCGTCACCACGAAATACGGCACGCCGACCGCTATCGGCGACGGCAAGGTCTATTATTTCTATAAAGCGGGTAAAACGATGTCGGTGAAGGAGAAGTATGCGACGCCGCAGGCGGCGGTCGATGCGTTGAACGCGCCGCTCAATCCGAAGGCCGCCGTGGCACTGAACGACGCGAATGGGCGCGGAAGCTGTGTCGCCATGCTTAAGCGCGCCGAAGCCACGGACAAGACGCTTTCAAAATTGGCCGACGACGCCAAGGCCGCAAACTGCGACGGCCTCGTTGCGGTCGAACTGACCAACGGCATCACGCCGGATCGCGTCGGCAAGGCGGACTTCACGCTGATCGACTTCAAGCAGATCGCCAGCGCCGCCAAGATCGACGCCGACGCCTTCGCCGCCGAGAAGAACGAAACGCTCAACAAGACGCCGATGGGTAATTCACCGAAGCTGTGATCGCTTATTTTCGGCGCGTTTTCTAAACGCCCCTGAACAGCACGCCGATGACCAGCACGACGTAGGCAATCGCCAGCACGTCGAACACGCGCGCGGCGTTGATTATCGGTACCCGCACGCCGGCGTAATGCATGAAGAACGCGACCAGCGCGAGCACGACCGAAATCAGAAAGAATGCGATGGACGGCGGCGTCAGCACGAACCAGCTGGCGCGGCGGCGATAGGCGTAAGCCATGACGGCCTCCCTGAGCGTTTGATTCAAATGACGCTCGACAACGCCGGGAAGTCAGAAAAGTTCGAGGGCGACGCTGTCGCGCCGCCCTTTTTCAATCACCAGTAACGGCGGCGATAGAAGCGGCGGCGGCAATATCTGCGGCGAACGCCCCAATATCTGCGGCGGCGATAACCCCAGAAGCGGCGGCGGCGCCAGCCCCGGCGATAGCCCCAGCGGCGGCGGCCCCATCGGACCTGCTCGACTTGCGCGTCATCGAGATCGTGCTGATCGGCAAGCGCGGGCTGCGCGCCCTCTTTCGCGTGCGTGGTATCGTCGATCAGATTCTGCGGTGCCAAAGGCGCGGCTTTCGCGGCGGCAGCGAATGCGGCGGTGCCGATCGCGACACCGGCCGCAACTTTCAGGAATTCCCGACGCTCCATGCTCTCCTCCGTTCTGGCTGGCGATTGATACGACGCGCCAGCCTGTCGCAGGTTGCATGAACGCAAACTGAATTTGCCGTTCAGGAAAGTGGTTGCAGATTCACTGCTGCTTCTTCTGCATCTCCTTGAGCATCTCGATCGACTGCTGCTGCAATTTTTTAATCAGCGCGTCGGAATCCTCGTCGTCGGCCTTTTCCTGTGCCTTCTGCTCCTCCGGCGAGACCGGCGTGCCTTCCGGATCGCGGCAATTCACTTCCTGTCCCTGGATGCGTGTATAGGGCGGGCCATCGCCCCGCTCCGTGCAAAGCACGAGATCCTTGGCGCCGGGTGGCACGAGCTTCACGCAGACCACGGTGCCGATGCCGCCCTGCATCGCCATGTTGCAATTCACTTCGCAATTCATTGGCTTCGGCCCGGCGTTGGAGAAGGCGACCGTGACGGTGCCTTTATCCAGCTTGCAGGTGGCCGTCGCATCCGCGTGCGCCGCTGTGGCCGCGTAAGTAGCGGCCAGCACAAAAATCAAATGCTTCATGAAAATTCTCGTTTAAAAATTCAGCGAAACGACGATGCCAGCCCCACCACCTGCGCGTCGAGCCCGGCGAAGCCATGATGACCCGACGCCTGGCATGGATCGCCGACTTCGGGGCCGCCGGAGAGCCACGACACCCGCGCGCGGCCGCCGGCCCATTTGATGAACGGATCGACGCCGGCGGGCTGGGTGAATTTGCAGCCGTCCTCGCGGTGATGGATGACAAGCGTGCGCGGCAATTTTTCGGGCGAGCCGAGGATCGACATCACGCTCGCCTGCCCGCCGGATTCCGGCGACAGAAATCCCGATGTCAGCACCAGCGCATCGGGCTTTGCGCCGGCTGCGATCTCCCCCGCCGCGCGCTGGGTGCCGCGGCTGGTGCCGATCACGACCACGGGCCGCTTGATCGCCGCCATGTAATCGACGGCGGCTGAGAGATTGACGCCCGCATCGACGACCAGCACCGCAAGCCCTGCGGACGCATAGCGCCCGCGGGTGCGGATCAGCTGATTGCCCATCAATGAGAGAATTTCGCCGTCGGAGGAAACATTGATGCGCCCGTCGCCGCCCGCCATCAGGATAACGCTCCAGCGCGGCGATGCGGGTTTGATGAGCGCCGCGCGCGAGCCGCCGACATCCACCGCCTCGCCTGCGGCGGCGAAATGGCTTGCAAGCAAAGCGGCAGCGCCGCAGATCGCAGCGAAATATCGGACGGTCATGACATCCTCCCGGCTGCGGACGGGTTCGGACGCCCGGCCTGTTCAGGATTTGTCGCGGGAGAATGCGCCGCGTTCAATTCACTTTTTTCGGAAACCGAAGTGCCAGAAGCCGAAGGCGAGCAGCGCGTGGATCACAACCGTGCCCCATGCGGTAGCGTTCGCGAGGCCGGAGGTGATGCCGAGAATGATCGGCACGGCGGACACGACGTAATAGATGAACGCCGCGCGCAGCACCGCTGTTTTCGCCTCGCTGGAAGGCACGCTGCGTATCCAGAAAAATATCAGCGCCATGAAGATGAGCGCCGCGCCGAGAATGCGCGCGAGCATCGTGCCCGCCGGATTGAGCACAACGCCCATCGGCGCAACTGTCATATCGGGGACGAGCAGAAAGCCGACGCCGAAGATGGCTTCGTTCAGCGCGGCAAGAAGAAGGAATAACGGAAGGGGCATGGGTGGCTCCGTATGGCTTTAAAGAATGGTGCCAGCATATACGACGGCGGGCGGAGTGGCGTTTCAATGAAGGG
>BFBZ01000110.1_pt1 | contig 31733 bp, 39 predicted proteins | sample 1888401 | NCBI WGS metagenome assembly BFBZ01 (sample SAMD00112614, study PRJDB3348) | symbiont metagenome | host: Chara braunii
GGTAAACGTTACAGGAGACAGGATGCTATTGGTACGCCTTTCTGCGTAACCATCGATCATCAAACTAAGGAAGACAGCACGGTAACCATTCGCCACCGCGATTCTATGTTGCAGGAGCGAATACCCATTTCGAAGGTTAAAGAAATCGTGCAAGCCGCTTTATAAACATAACGTCATCCCGAGCGAGCGAAGCGAGTCGAGGGATCTGCCCGAATGTGAAGCAGGTCCTTCGACTCGCTTCGCTCGCTCAGGATGACGGAGCTATTTATCCATACAGCTCTTGGTGGATGTCTTTCTTCTCATACCCCATTGCCACGATCCGTTGCTTGGCTTCGTCGATCATGTTCTTCCAGCCGCATAAGTAGAAATTGGCGGGGCGTTTGTTTTGTTGTAGGATGGATTCGTACACGGCGTGCACATAKCCTTTATAAGCGCCATCACCCACATTTTCTTCGCGGGAGAAAACRGGRTGATAATAAAAATGACGCTCGTCTTTTTGTAATTGTTCCAGCTCCTCGCGATACAGGCAGTCGCTGAATTTRCGGCAGCCGAAAATGAGGTGGATTTCGCCGTGTGTTATTTTATGCTTGTGCAGGTAATGCGCCATGGAACGGAAGGGGGCCACACCGGTGCCGGTACAGATCAGGAACAGGTCTTTCTCCAGCGGATCGGGCAGGGTAAAAACACCCTGAGGTCCGCGCAGCACCAGCTCACTGCCTTCATGTATTTCGTTGAAAAGATAATTGGTGCCCAGGCCGCCTTCGAGCAAAACGATCACCAGTTCAATAATATTGGTGCCGTCCGGTGCAGAAGCGATGGAGTAGCTGCGCCATCTTTTGTTTTTCTTTTCGTGTATGGGCAGGTCGAGCGTAACGAACTGGCCCGGTTTGAAATCGAAAGAAGCGGCATCGGGAATYTCAATCCAGAAGCGGCGGGTAGAAGAATTGGCATTTTCAATTTTAATCACCTTGCCGGTGCGCCATGGTTCAAGCATCGGTTATATTTTACACAATATAAAGAAATGTCCGGGATGACGTTCTGATCAGATATTTATTGCTTGGGATCCAATGCATGTTTGATCCTTTCAGACACATCCTGCAAATGATACTTGCTCATACGATCTCCGGTGCCGGGAATAGCAGCGTTGATCTCGGCTTGTAAAGCCTTGAGCTGTCCTCTCGCAACAGATGTTACATCGGTATTCTTGGTTTCTGTTGTGGTTATCTGAACGCCGGATGAAGTGAGGCCGGTTATTGCAGTGATAACATTCGGATTCAGCAGGCTGATCAGTTTATCGGCATAMGCTTTCTGCAAATTGCGGCGATAAGCGTCGATGGGTTTGTGMGAGCTCAATTCACTCCACACACCTTTTTTAACATCGTCGATCATTTCATCGATGCCGTAGGTGTTGGCCACTCCGTAACGGTTGCCTGCGATCACCATGCGGTACAGCCGGGCGCCATCGAGCAAACCGTTGAGGGCATTCACCTGGATGGTCTGCACCCTTTCATTGGCAACAGGTGAAGCGATCTTATTGAGGATATTTTTATCGAACAGCCAGTTGGGTGTTTCAAACACTTCTTTGTTCAGGTAAGCCACCGCAGTTTTCTGGATGGCTTTGGGTGTGGCTTCGTACACATCGCCGGGTTGTTCTATGCTTTTGAAAGTCTCGTACACACCTCCCACGTTTTTGAGCACGTGGCCGGTATAGCGACTGAACTGGCCTACTACCTGCATGTACATGTCTGACAAGTTCTCGTATCGATCGGCTTCTTCTTTGGTCCATTCGGGCAGTCCTGCTATTACACGCTTGAGGTTCTTAATACCATATTCGCTGGCTTTAACGCTGTTATCACCCAGGTCTTCCATTTGCGCACGCGGGTCTGTATTGTACGATTCACCGCCAAACCACAGGCGGGGATTGGCGCCCAGGCGATTAACGATCCACTTGTTGTTGATGCGCTTATCTTTCTCCACATCGCCTTCGCCGGTATAGCGGTACCCCCATTCAATGGCCCATTTGTCGTAATCGCCAATGCGTGGGAAGAGACCCGCTTCAGAGATATTGTCTTCAGGCTGCGCTACGTAGTTGAATCGGGCATAGTCCATGATAGAAGCGGTATGTCCGTTGGCTTCCASCCATGCTTTGTTGCGCAGGTTCTCCACAGGGGTTTTGCTGCTGCTGCCCATATTGTGACGCAGCCCCAGGGTATGTCCCACTTCGTGGCTCGATACAAAGCGGATGAGTTGACCCATCAGTTCATCATCGAATTTCATTTTACGGGCTTTGGGATCTACGGCAGCGGCTTGTACCATGTACCAGTCGTGCACCAGCTTCATCACATTGTGGTACCAGCCGATATGGCTCTCGAGGATCTCACCACTGCGGGGGTCGTGCACTTGCGGACCATAAGCGTTCTCTATATCGGAAGCGAAATAACGGATTACAGAATAGCGCGCATCTTCCAGGCTCATGGTGGTATCGTTCTCGGGCCATTCTTTACCAACGATGGCATTTTTAAAACCGGCTTTTTCAAAAGCTTTCTGCCAGTCGTTGATACCGGCAATCAGGTATGGCCTCCATTGTTTGGGTGTGGCAGGATCGATATAGTACACGATCTGTTTGGCAGGTTCTACGAGCTCTCCGCGCTTGTATTTCTCCATGTCTTCGGGCTTGGGCTCCAGGCGCCAGCGAACGGCGAAAGTCTGGTTGTCTACTTTCTGCTGGTCRTCGCTGTACACGGTGAAATCATCGGCAAAGAAACCCACGCGCGAATCGAAGAGGCGGCGGTGCATAGGCACTTTGGGCAGCAATATCATAGAAGTATTCAGTTCTATGGTAATAACGCCCGCGTTGCGTGCGGCCGGTAATGAAGGCGTAGGGAAAGGGGATGGCATACCCGTGGGCGAAGGAGCCATCGCGCCGAAAGTCTTCACCGTACGGATCTCTGTATTGATGGGGTAGGTGTTGATGCTTTGTATGTACGACCTGTCGGGCATGAGACCGGTGAGACCGAACTGCCTTTTATCGTTGGGGTCGAGGCCCACGATCTGGTTATCGCCTTTGAAAAAATCTGTCACGTCGATCACATAACCGGAAGAATCTTTTCCCAGCGATTTGATATCGAATGCAGCGGCGATGGGATCGAGGTAAGAATTTTTAACAGCTTTGGAAATCACATTGGTTGAATCGGCCGAGCTGATCAGGGTTACCACCCTGATGAAGATATTGTTATTAGGACCTTTCTCGAATGTGAGCGATTGCTGGTTGATCTCTTCCCCGCCATATTTACGGGCGCCGCCGGGAACTTTCACCAGGCGAGTAACGGCCAGGATCTCGCTGCCCAGCAGGTTTTCGGGGATCTCGAAATAAAATTTATCGTCTACTTTATGAACAGTGAACAGCCCTTTTTGGGTGATGGCYTTGTCGGTAATGATGTCCTTATAAGGCTTTGGACCGGGTTTGGGGATGACCGGCGCTAYTGCGGGCGGACCAGCTTTGGYACGGGTTGTGTCTGGATGTTGYTGTGCCAAAGCCGCTACAGCAAATAACAGCGCAGAAACGGTGGTAAAATGTTTTCTCATAATAGTATGTCTATAAATGTTTTAGAATGACCGCTAAATATAGCCGAGTATTCCATATAATGGAATTTTAAGGTGAAGAAATGGATGAGTGGTTGAATAACGGGATAATGCCCCCGGAAGATCAAATTTGTGGTTTTCGGGAAAACCGCTAATTTGGAGGCCCCTTAGGAAACTTTTGAACGAATGTTTTGTCATTTCAAAACTTTTTTCATTAGAATTGCGAGGACATTTTTTTTTAAATCAACTGTAATTTCTAAAAAACAAAAACAATCGAATCATGGCTGAGACAAAACCAATCGCAACAGCTGTTGTAAAAAGCTCATCTTCCGCTCAACCGAAGAAAGGCTCCAACACAATTTCATGGCTTGCGCCAATTTTATGTATTGCTCTGGGATATACCATCTGGCGTTTTGTGTTGGGTGCTCCGAGTAACTTTACACAACCCGATCTTTCTGGTGGTTTCTGGCCACAGCACAAAGGACCTAAAGCCTCTGCTACATTTGCCAAAATGTATGAAGGTGGTATCATCGTTCCTATCCTGATCGGTTGTTTCTTCATTGTACTGACTTTCGCTATCGAAAGGCTCACTACCATCACCAAAGCTGCCGGTTCCGGTAATATTGCCGAGTTCGTTCGCAAAGTGCAGTTCCATCTTGCTAATAAAGATGTGGACAAAGCCATTGCTGAGTGCGACAAGCAAAAAGGTTCTGTAGGTAATGTAATGAAGGCTGGTCTGAAAAAATACAAAGAGATGATCAGCAATGCAGAACTGAGCACCGACCAGAAAGTACTGAACATCCAGAAAGAAGTAGAAGAAGCTACTGCGCTGGAACTGCCTATGCTGGAAAAGAACCTGGTGTTCCTGTCAACCCTGGCGTCTGTATCAACCCTGCTGGGTCTGCTCGGTACCGTATTGGGTATGATCAAATCGTTCTCTGCACTGGGTGATGAAGGTGGTGGAGACGCTGCCCGCGAACTGTCGAAAGGTATCTCAGAAGCGTTGTTCAACACCGCCCTGGGTATCGGTACTTCAGCTGTAGCGATCATCATGTACAACGTATTCACTACCCGTATCGATGCCATCACTTATGGTATTGACGAATCTGGTTTCACACTGACTCAAAGTTTCGCTGCCAACTACAAATAATCTTCAGGAATAATTTCCTCAGGAATTTGTATGGAAAACGGAGCATTTTGAATCTTAATTAGTGATAATCAATATAAATAATTAACAATGGGTAGAGCCAAATTACCACGGAAGAGTACCATCATCGACATGACGGCGATGTGTGACGTGGCTTTCCTGCTGTTGTCGTTCTTCATCTTAACAACAAAGTTCAAGCCGGCTGAAGCCATTACGGTAACCACCCCTAACTCGGTGGCTGCCAAGGTTGCCCCCGATAAGAATTTTGTGCTGATAACGATCGACAAGGACGGGAAGGTATTTCTTTCGATGGATGATAAACAAAAGAAAGAAACCATAGCGAATACCTTGAATACCACCAAGAACCTGGGCCTGGACGTGAAGGCTTTTGCCGCCGCTGATTTCATCGGAGCGCCGCTTGCGGGCCTGAAATCATTCCTGGCAATACCGAGCGACCAGCGTAAAGGTGCGGCGTTACCGGGTATTCCTGCGAAGGATTCCACCAATAATGAAATGACCACCTGGATGCGCCTGGTAAGTGATGCTTATATGGGGCAAACCGCRCCGGCTTACCTGGTGAAGGGYGATAATGCAGCCAAATACCCCGCTTTTAAAGGGGTGGTGGATGCATTCAAGAAAAACGACATCCTGAAGTTCCAAATGGTAACCAACCCGCAGAATGTACCCCAGGGGTCTGAATTGTATAAGAGTGTTATGAAAGGAGAGAAGCGTTCAGACTAAGKGTCTGCCGCGAACTATTATTAACTAAAAAAATCTACCGCAATGGCAGAAATGGATACCTCGAGTGGCGGTGGCCATAAAAAAGGCCCCGGGGTCAAGAAAGGGAAGAAGCTGTCTACCAGGGTTGACCTTACACCCATGGTGGATCTGGGCTTCCTGCTCATTACTTTCTTCATCTTCACCACTACGATGAGTCAGCCTACGGCCATGAGGCTCTTTTTACCGAAAGATGCCGATAAGCCGGAAGACCAAAATAAGGCGAAGCAGTCCGGTGTTATCACCCTTCTCCTGGGAAAAGACAACAACGTCTTTTACTATGAGGGCGAGCTGACCAACAACGGTTCAAACTTCAAGTCATCTAATTTCAAAGAGATCCGTAACGTGTTGCTCGACAAAAAATCGCGCACGCCTGAGAAGGACCTGGTGATCATCCTGAAGCCATCTTCAGAATGTACCTACCGGAACGTGGTGGATATCCTGGATGAGATGACCATYGACGTGCTGAAGCGTTATGCGTTGGTGGATATCACCGACGTGGAAGAGAAGCTGGTGGTAGCATCGGAGAAAGCCGGCGCTGCAACAGCATCAAACTAAACATTACTTTAAAAAATCCATAATAATGGACGTAAACAAAATTTTATCCGCGGATATACTCGATATTATATTCGATGGCAGGAACAAAGATTACGGGGCTTACGAGCTGCGCAGGACCTACAATAAAAGGATGGTGACTGCACTCGTGGCTACTGTAGCTGTTTGTTTGCTGTTTCTCGCGGGTTCCATTATTGCCAACTCTACCAAGAAGAAGACCACTTCATTGGTAGTGCAGGCGGATGTGCAGCTGGAGAAGGTGCAGGAAGAGAAAAAGCCTGAGCCGCCACCACCGCCACCACCGCCCAAGCAGGAGCCCCCGAAAGTGGAGATCACCAAGTTCACTCCTCCCAAAATTGTGAAGGATGAAGAGGTGAAACCCGAAGAAGAGATCAAAGAAGTAGAAAAACTGCAAGACACCAAGATTGGTACCATCAACCAGGAAGGTACCAAGGATGAGGGAATTGTAGCGCCGCCCGTTGAAGCCAAGGGTACCGGTGTGGTAGCGGCTCCCAAGCAGGAAGAAGACTACGATAAAGTATTTACCGTAGTACAGATACCCGCTGAATTCCCCGGTGGTATTGCCGGCTGGACCAAATACCTGGAGCGTAACCTGAACAGGGATCTGCCTGTTGAGCAGGGTGCGCCTCCCGGCAAGTACACAGTGTACGTTTCCTTTACCGTAGACAAAGCGGGTAATATCAGCGATGTAAAAGCTGAGAACGACCCCGGCTATGGTACCAAAGACGAAGCGGTACGTGTAATTAAGAAAGGCCCCAGCTGGAAGCCTGCCGTGCAAAACGGACGTAATGTGATCTACCGCCACAAGCAGGGTATCACATTCGTGGTAGCAGAAGAGTAATCTTTTTTTACGAACGAGTATATGAATCTCCCGTAGCAATACGGGAGATTTTTTTATGATTTTTTGCGAAATGTTTATGGAATTTTTCGGGTGTGGAATTTTTTTGAGGCGGCGTCCCATTTAAAAACCTACACATATGGAAAAGAAAGACATTCTTGCTGCCGATTTTCTCGACCTGTTGTTCGAGGGACGGAACAAAGCCTATGGCGCTTATGACCTGCGCAAAACTTACAACAAACGGATTGGGTATGCATTGGGTGGCACCACGCTCGTGTGCATGCTTTTTATTGCCGGCTCTATTTGGGCGCATGCAAAAAAGAAAAGCGATGCGGTGCTGCTCGTTGGCCCCACAGTGGTGTTGGAGAACATCAAACAAGATGAACCCAAGCCGGAAGAAATCAAGCCGCTGAAGCCCGAGCAGCAGAAAGTGGCTACCACGCAGTATGTGGTGCCCAAGATTGTACAGGATGACCAGGTGAAGCCTGAAGATGAGATGAAAGATATGGCGGTGCTGGAAGACACCAAGATTGGAACGATGAATGTGGAAGGAACGAAGGATGATAATGTTGTAGCGCCGCCAGTGGAAGCAAAAGGTACCGGTGTGGTAGTTGCACCAAAGGGTAAGGACGAAGATTTGGACAAGATATTCTATTCGGTACAAATACCGGCTTCATTCAACGGGGGCGAACAAGCCTGGCGCAAATACCTCGAGCGCAACCTCAACAGCGATATACCTGCTTCCAATGGCGCTCCTCCTGCAAAGTATATCGTGATTATTTCTTTTGTGGTAGACAGGTTCGGTAAGATCAGCGATGTAAAAGCCGAGAACGATCCGGGCTATGGTACAAAAGAAGAAGCGTTGCGGGTAATACTGAAAGGGCCTGATTGGGTACCGGCAGAGCAGAATGGAAGGAAAGTGGCATACCGCCACCGCCAGTCGATTGGATTCGATCTACGTGAAACCAATTAATTAGAGAGGTTCTTTGTTGGCTTGCTTGCCCACCGTAGCTTTAGCGTAGGTGGGCCCACCCAATTTTGTGTTATTTTTGGCGAAACGAACAAGTGCATGAGCCAACAACTGATGGGCTGGGACGATACGATCGTGGCGCTGGCTACCCCTCCGGGTATCGGCGCTATTGGCGTGATAAGGGTTAGTGGTAAGAAAGCCATTGAAGTGGTGAATGTATTGTTCCCTTCCAAAGACCTGCAGCAGCAGCCTTCGCATACGCTGCATGTAGGGTTGCTTAAAACCGGCGTTACAGTGTTGGATGAAGTGGTGATCTCTCTTTTTAAAAACCCGCGTTCTTATACAGGCGAAGATGTGATAGAGATCAGTAGTCATGGTTCACCCTTTGTGCAGGAAAAGATCATTCAGGCCATTGTTTCGCATGGTGTGCGCCTGGCCAAGCCGGGTGAATTCACGCAGCGTGCTTTCTTAAACGGCAAGCTCGATCTTGCCCAGGCCGAAGCAGTAGCCGATCTCATTGCCAGCAATACCGAAGCTAGCCGCAAAGCGGCTTTGCACAATATGCGTGGCGGTTTTTCTTCAGACCTTTCTGAGCTGCGGGAACAACTCATTCGTTTTTCTGCAATGATAGAATTGGAACTCGATTTTTCGCAGGAAGACGTGGAGTTCGCCGATCGTTCGCAGCTCAATGATCTCATCGGAACATTGACCATTGCCGTGCAGAAGTTGTTGCATTCTTTCCAATTGGGCAATGTAATCCGCAACGGCGTGCAGGTGGCCATCATTGGCAAGCCCAATGCGGGCAAGTCTACTTTATTGAATACTTTACTGAACGAGAACCGCGCCATTGTAAGCGATATCGCAGGCACTACGCGCGATACGGTAGAAGAAGTGCTAAACATCGATGGGATATTGTTCCGGTTGATTGATACTGCCGGCATTCGCGAGCATACGCATGATGTAATTGAAAGTATTGGTGTAGAGAAAAGCCTGGAGAAAATGCGAGCGGCTGATATTGTGTTGTATCTTTTTGATGTGAATGATACTACTGCTGCTGAGCTGGAAGCCATTGTGCAGCAATTCAAGCAGGAAGCTATACCTTATTTATTGGTGGGCAACAAAGCAGATGTAAACGTTCAAGCTGCTTCCTCATTTACTACTTTCCCCGATGCCATTTATATTTCAGCGAAAGCGAACAATGGAGTAGATGCGCTCAAAAAATCCCTGGTAGCCCGCACCATCAGCGGTGATATTCATACCGAAGCCACCATTGTAACCAATGCCCGCCATTATGAGGCATTACAAAAGCTAGCTTCTGCTCTCAACGACGTACAGCACGGCCTCGATGCCCATGTACCCGGCGACTTGCTAGCGCTGGATATAAGGCAATCTCTTCACTACCTCGGTACTATTACGGGGCAAATTACTAATGAAGATCAGTTAGATTTTATCTTTTCCAAGTTTTGCATCGGAAAGTAACCAACAAAAACACCAAACTAAAAAACATCTAATACACTATCATAAATTGATATAAATCAGTGTATTATGTTGATTTTATGATACTTGTTGGTAATAGTTGTTACTCGGTTATTTTGCGAATATTTGTACCTTATTTGTACCTTTAAGTCATAATTAATCGTGAATGCCCCTTTTTGTACCTCGAAAGATGAATTATGGCACACAAAGGCACACAGGGGCACATAGAGGCACGCATAGACACATTATGAGTACAAACATCCAGGTGCAAAGGATTTGCCAGCATTGCGGTAAAGAGTTTACGGCCCGAACCACTGTTACCCGTTTCTGTTCCAATGCTTGCAGTTCCAAAGCATACAAGGCGAATGTTAAGACTTTAAAGATTAGGTTAAGTAACCGGGAAACTCAACAAATAGCATCCAGGCCTTTTGGGGAACTGATGGCAAAACCTTTTTTAAGCATTTTGGAGGCCAGTAGACTTTTAGGGGTAAGCAGACGAACAATTTACCGGATGCTGGGCAGGGGAGATATTAATTCAGGCAAAGCGGGAACGCGGACGATAATTAAGCGATCAGATATTGATAGTATTTTTCAAAAGCAGAAAGACAATGGCAACTAAAGTTAAACTTAGAACAAAGGCAATTTCAGGAAACCGGCAAAGCCTATACCTTGACTTTTACCCGGCTATACCCCATCCTGAAACGGGCGCACCCACCCGAAGGGAATTTTTAGGACTATACCTATTTGATAAAGCAAAGGGGCCTGTTGATAAACAGCATAATAAAGACACTTTACAGGTCGCCGAACAGATAAGGCAGAAACGGGAAAACCATTTGAATAAGCCCGAAGTTTATACTGGATATGAACTGGAAAAGCTAAAAATTAAGGAGAAGGCTGAAAAGAACTTTGTCGAGTATTTCAAAAAGCTTGCCGATAAACGTAAAGCCAGTAACCATGACAACTGGATTTCAGCCTATAATTACCTTGAAACGTTTACCAGGGGGATCTTGAAATTCGCGGACCTTGACGAAAAATTTTGTAATGCGTTTAAAGACTATTTACTCACTACCAAAAGCAATAAGAGCAGCAAAACAACTCTTTCCCAAAATTCAGCGTTTTCCTATTTTAATAAGCTAAAAGCAACACTGAAACAGGCCTATAAAGACGGGTATTTGCAAGCCGACTTAAATGCGAAAGTAGAACCTATAAAACAGGCTGAAACAAGAAGGAATTTCTTAACCATAGAGGAATTGAACAAACTTGTAAAAACAGAATGCAACAACCCTTTACTGAAACGGGCGGCCTTATTTTCAGCTCTCACCGGGTTAAGGTTTTCAGATATTCAAAAACTGGTTTGGGGCGAAATATACCATAGCGTTGAAAATGGTTATTCAATACAGTTTACCCAGCAAAAGACAAAAGGTGTTGAGGTGCTACCCATTTCACAGCAAGCATATCAGTTGCTGGGAGAACCCAAACGATCCACTGATAAAGTATTTGAAGGGCTTACCTACTCGGCATACGAAAACAAGCATCTTTACCAATGGATAGGGGCAGCAGGGATAACTAAGGATATTACGTTTCATTGTTTCAGACATACGTTCGCTACCCTACAGCTATCAAAAGGAACAGATATTTACACCGTTTCAAAAATGCTGGGCCACCGCGAACTGAAAACCACACAGATTTATGCAAAGGTCATAGATCAAACCAAACGTGAAGCAGCCGATAAAATAAAACTTGAATTATAATCATACACTTTTAAAACAAAAATTATGCTTACAAACACTATTACAAATGAGATCGAAAAAAGAATCTTAAGTGATGTTTCCCTTTTTGAGGATGACATACGTTCATCAATTGAAGATGTAAATGGTCTAAAAGCATGGTATAAGGCATTTGTTTGCAGTGAAGCGTTCACAAAGCTTTCAGAAGAAAAAAAGTCTGAAACTTTTGATTTGTTCAATAACCTGAAAGACTTTTTGAGACTCACAGGCGAGAATTTAAGCAGGTTAAGCGATTAAAATTGATTTCTTGAGTTAAATGGGGCTATTCCCGAAAAGGAGTTAGCCCTATTGTTTTAAACATGTCGGAATGCTGGTAAATTCAAAATTACTTATCCAATAAAATAAACACATGGAAAACATTCTTTCTCTCATTCGTTTCGATGTCGGTTTTTGGTTAGGTAAATTCCAAGAACAAATTAAGAATAAACAAATAAATCATTGGTTTGTAAAAAGCAACAGGGACTTATTAGATGTTGATGCTTTGGAGGAGTACCTTTCAAGAGAAGGATCAAAGAATACTTTTTCGTTACAAGAAACTTTGAATAGATCAATTCAAATAATAGAGCTTAATAATAAAGAAATATACGATTTGATACAGGGTGGAGGAAAAACTGGAATTAGATATCTTAAATTTTCTGACGAAAGAATAACAGCGGAAATCACAGATAAGGATGGCATTAATCTATTTTCAGAAGAAGGGAATTATGAAACATATCTTAATCAGGATATTGCTAAGAAATGTGCAAGAATTGTAAATGTTATAACCGCTGCATGTCCTGAACTGACTTCCTCAATTCAAAATGATGAAATAAAAGCAGAGAACAAAATAGAATCGAAACCCGCATTAAAACCTGAAGCCGTGCAAATTGTATTTGATATTCTCAAAGATTTTTTCAGCCCGGAACAGCAAATTGAATTGAAACGAGTTATTGAATGGGGTGACAACGCCAATGGAAAACTATTATTCAAAGGGAATGGAAACAGGCTTACCGATACATTTAAGAAATTAATTGAACATGATTTTATTGCAGGTTGCCAAAAGCAGGATTTAATTAAGTGGGTTATTTCAAATTTTACTTATGCTAATAGAAATACGATGAAAGAGTTTGTTTACGATACTGTTGAAAAAACGATTTCACGAAATTATTACCCTTGTAAAAGCCCTTTGATTGAAGTAAAGAAAGGACAAATACAAAGGGTCGAGCAGCCCCGAACTAAAAAGTACAGATAAGCATTAAAAAATCTTTGTGCTGTTACAATACCTGGATTATAACAGCATTGTAACCGACCTAAACATCCCAATAATATTGTAGCATTATTCATTAAATAATGCCGCAATGGAACATTTCACAGAGGGTTTAACCCTTGAAACATTACCGAAAGCTTTTACACACCTTACCAATGAAGTAAGAGAAATAAAAAGGCTGTTACTTGAAAAGAGTAACGAACAACCAACCGAAACCGACCGTTGGTTTGACCTCAACGAACTTTGCCAATACCACCCGGACAAACCCACAAAGCCGACCGTTTACGGCTGGGTGTTCGCTGGTAGAATTCCTGTACATAAAAGCGGCAAGAAATTGAGGTTTCTGAAATCGGAAATTGATACCTGGCTGAAGCAAGGTAGAAAGAAGACATTGGCAGAAACAGCCATCGAAGCCGAACGGTATTTGACCAAAAAGAAAGGAGGGCGTCATGAATAGCATGAACACCCCCCAGCAGAAAAGACAAAGTGAAGGTAATACACCCTTAACCCAGCTGCAAACCATATTTCAGTATTTACAGGAACATATTGCCACTGCTTCAATGATTTCAGAGGCAACAGGCGTTCCGCAAAAGTGTATCTGCCGCTACAAACGGGATCTTGAAAAGTCCGGCCAATTGTGGGAACTGTTCAAAAAGACATGCAAAAGGACGGGCTTTAAAGCATGGTATTTAACGACTGATCTTACTAAAGCCCCCAAACGCCGACAATTAGGCCTATTTGACAAAGGAGGGCAGGATTATGCGTAGCATAGCATTACAGAGGCTTATAGACCTATCAATGGCTAATAAGCGGGAACGTTACCCCAACGTTCCGGTAGAATGGCTGCCACGCCCAAATTACAAGCCCAATACTGCTAACGGTTTGACTAAGTGCATCATTGACTTTCTGCGGTTTAACGGCTGGCAGGCGGAACGGATCAATAATACGGGTCGTATGTATCAGGGTAAATGGATCCCAGGGACGGGAACAAACGGAACAGCAGACATTTCAGCAACAGTTAAAGGGCGATCTGTGAAAATTGAAGTTAAGATAGGAAGGGACAGACAAAGCTTGGAACAATTGAAATACCAATCAAATATTGAACGCGCAGGAGGATTGTATGTTATTGCAAAAGAATTTGACGGGTTTTATTCATGGTATGTTAAAACATTTGAACCATGAAGTATTTGACCTTTCCGATCATAATATTAAATCCAGGCCCAGCACATATTAAAGATGTTTTGAGTAATGCAATGGATTACTGTTTGTATTGTGAATATCTAAAACAAGAAGGTTCACATCTTGAACGGTCAAAACTTGCCGCAAAAGAATTAGGTTTAAGATTCTCGGGATTAGAAAGTGCAGTAAAGAATGGTAGATGTTTATTTGATAGCATACCGGAAGGAAGCCCCAAAACCTCAATTGATAAGGATCGGATATTTGATTTTTACAAGCAGGGCCGGGATGAGTTTGAAATCGTTTGCTTTCTGGCTTATGCTGCTTTGCGGTCAATAATTCAGAAACAGAGTTGTAAAAAGGTTACGAATGATTACTTGTTAAGCCGAATGGCAGGAAACAGTAAAAAGGATGAAGCCCTTCCTGAATGGTTGAAGAAATACCAAAAAGAATATTGGCTAAATAAAATAAAAGATGAACTGCAAATAAGCCATTGGGGACTAAAATACTACAGTCATTATACACGCGGTTTTTGGGTTTCGTTCAGTATGGATCTTGAAAAATTGACTTTTTATGCAGAAAAACAGCGGAAAGAATATAAAATTAGGCAGTTAAAAAAACTCAAAACAGAGGCCAGAAAAGCAGCCCTGAATGCTTTACAATGAACACGACCTATAAAAAGGAAAATAACAGCTATGACATCGACAGCACTTTTAAAATCGTATGAAATAGACACTTACCACCACACGAAATTTACACAAAAAATACACGACCTATAAAAAGTAACTATAGTAAGTAACTGTAGAAAGAATTTATAAAAAGAAACTGTAAAAGCATTATTCTTTAAAAAAAATGAATTTATGGCAAATCAGTCAAAAAATCCCGGCCGCCCGGCCATCTTCACTCAAGAGCTTGCAGATAGTTTCTGCGAACAAATTGCCACCACATCCAAGAGCCTTCGGACTATCTGCGCAATGGATGGCATGCCTTCTGTTAGTACTGTTTTGAAGTGGATAAGGGAAAATACCAACGGGTTTTCGGCACAATACGCGCGCGCGAAGGAAGAACAGGCCGACATGCTCATTGAGGACATGCTCGAAATCGCCGATGATGGGACCAACGACCTTATGACGATAACCAAAGGCGGTATTTCTTATCAAGTAGAAAACAAGGAAGTTACAAACCGGTCCCGGTTGCGCGTTGAAACCCGCAAATGGATCGCCAGCAAGCTGAAACCTAAGAAATACGGGGATAAGCTCGATGTAACAAGTGATGGTGATAAAGTCAAGGCTAACCCGACCATTATCAAATGGGGTGATAAAGAAATCTCCATATGATCATCTTTACGGACAGGCAGTATGGGGCCATGAATGCCATTGCTTAATTCTTCAAGCTATCAATCTCAATGCCGCCGGCTCTGTATTTCCCTGGAGAACATACGGTGGTGTAAAAGGTGGAAGTCATTACCAGGCCGCCCGTGAAGTAATGCAGCCGGAATGTGTCGGCCGGGCTTATCCTTCCGGGCATCACCACGCCCAGGGTATCGGAAAGCATTCTGAAGGCGATTGTATCGTATTGGTTTTGGAATAGGGTATAAATCTTGCCATCGTTGCCAAAGAGGATATAATCGCCGGCGTTAGCTCGGTAATAAGAATTTGACCTGGTACGCGGTGTTCCGTTGCAGGTGGTGAGCGTGTCGATCTCTGAACTACTTGTGTAAGCCCATTTTTGGTACAGCCGATTTTGCGGGGTGTTCGAACCGCTTTTGGAGCAGGAGAGGATCGCGCCAAAGGAAAAGAATGTAACAGATAGTAGTACTAAACTGAAAGGTTTCATTAGTGTCATTTTTTTAGTTCATTATAGAAAAGTTGAGATAATTTTTGGAACTCTTTTGACCGTTTTTCTTTTATATCCACATCATGATACTTTGAGTCATAATAAAACCTAATTGACGTAATAGGTTGAGAAGAAAGCTTTTGCAAGCTATTTTGGGATATTGAATATTGATGGTGATAGCGATATACAGATGAACTCCCAACTATCTCATAGCTCTGCAGCCCTGTTGAAGTGATGTAAACAGTTGACTTGTCTGCAAGCAAGAATATTACTTGGTCATGTTCCCCAATCACACCTGCTGCTGTATTTAATCCGTCAAAAATTATGAATGCTGATGTGTCGACTGAACGGTAATAGCATTTGATTACATTAGGATATAGTGCCATTGCGGAACCATAGATCGTCACATTATCAGTTAAAATCTTTTTTTCATTAGTGAATTTATCAACCTCGATTTTTTCAATTTTTTGCCCTGACGAGTAGTTTGAAATAAGTATCAAAAAAAAGGTAATAGAAAAAAAGGCTTTGCTGATTCTCATATTAAATTAATTTTTATGATTAAAAGTAATAAATATGGGACATATCTGACCTAAAGATTTTTCTTGATAAGAGTCAGCTTCGTTGAGTGAACGTTAATCGCCACGATACATATTTAAAAGAGTTTGGTCGAAACCTTAGGCGTATTCGTAAAGCAAAGGGATTTACAATGGAAACTCTTGCGTATGAAGCTGACATTGAATACAGGCAACTGGGCCGGATCGAACGTGGCGAAATCAATACGTCAATTCTATCGCTGCTTAAAATTTCAGAAGCTCTCGGTATAGAAGTTTATACACTTTTCCAATTTGCAGCAAACGTGGGTAAATGATTTGATTTGTACCCTATTTGTACCTTATTCCTGTAACTTATTGACAACCAATTCGAGTCATTTTCTGCATCGGCAAATAAAAGCCCCGTCATCCCGAGCGTAGCCGAGGGACCTCACTAATCCTCAACAGGTTACATTGATTATCAGCGGATTTCATTTGCCTTTCGTTGCCCTTTCTCGCCTTTAGTAGCCAGATTCTAGGTACTATTCCGTTACTACTCTTGATTTGTAACAGAATTGGGAAATAGCGGACAAATTATAGGCAACAATGATACAGTATGATACACAAAGAGGTACTGGTGATACGGTATGATGCAGTAATTGGCAATTGTTTATAACACTATATTTGTTTGAACAATTGGTATATTTATACAAATAAAATAGAATATGCTATACTTAAAGATTTACAAAGATTTTGAAACTTCAGACCGCGCCGGAGCTGGCGAAATGTTTCAGATTAGCCGCATAGAAGACGGCGATGAAAATGATTTATCTGACAAAGTGGATTTAGGCATTCATTTCCATGATGATGATAAACTGAAAAATTATCTCTCTGAGGTGTTTAATGTTTCGATTGATGAAATCGATTTAGATTTTGAATAGCCATATAATACTATTTGTACGTTAAATTATTTGGTTTACAAATAATCAGTTGTTTGTAATCCGGGGATGAGCCCGACACGACCCCACCAAATTTGAAAGATTCTTTGCCTTTTACAATCACTTTCCAAAATACAGGGGAGCCTGAATAGCCACCATAACCACGTATTGAAGACCTATAATTTATTGAATCTATTTCTTTTGAATCATTAAAGCTCCATTTCTGCCAAATCTGTCCTATTATTTCTCCGTTTATACCTATTGGGTCGATCTTAAATAGATCGCTTTCATTCTTTATATTTAATCTTTCGTTTGGGAATCCAAAAGCAATAATTTTTGAAGGGTTGAGTTTTTTATAATTAGTGATTGTAGGATCATAGTTTATTATATTCATTTCAAACTTGCTAAACTGGTACAAGTTTTTTAGTTCGAACATATAAAAATCGCCTTTTTCATAATAGGGTCGATATTTGCTACTTTTTTCAATTTTTGCTATATCAAATAAAATAAATTCATTTTTGCCTGTTGCTTTATTTTTAAATCGTATCTCCAACGTATCGCATATCGGGTAAATTCGCTGATTTGTATATGCATCCCAACTTGAAAAAGTATGGTATGAACTAACTAAAAATAGTTTGCTCTTCACCTTTAAAAGAAATCCCGTCTGAATCTTTGCTGGCTTTTTGTTTTTGATACTAATAACTAGGTAACTATATTGGCTCAACGAGTCAGCCTTTTGCGAGAATGCGAATGAAGGCAAAATAAGAAGTAGCGAAAGAATTAAACACTTCATAGCCTGTCTCTTATACACATCTAGATGTGTATAAGAGACAGGATCATGGCAGCAATGATACAGTATGATACGCAAACAGATACTGGTGATACGCAAAGTGATGAGTTGGATCGGGTGTGGAGTTGCTATCTTGCGATAGATTATTAGGATTTTATATATTTTAGAGTCACAAAAAATGCAAAACACCATGATACCAACTAATATAATTTTTAGAACCATACACATTCGAAGAAACGGAGCTACAGGCACATCGTTTGTTTTGGATGTTGATAATAAACAGTACTATATAACAGCAAGACACGTAGTTGAAGGTATGATGACAGGAGACACGATAGAAATTAACTACAAGAAGAATTGGAATCAGCATAGTGTTGTAATTGTTGGACATTCTCCTTATTCGGATATTTCTGTTCTTTCTATTCCAACAGGAAAAGTTTTAGGAGAAAGTATGCTGGCCAGCTCTGATCAAATATATTATGGTCAAGATATTTTTTTTCTCGGATTTCCTTTTGGATTGCAATCTGATATAACTACGCTAAACTCAGAATTCCCTATACCGCTCGTTAAAAAGGGAATACTTTCTAATTTTTTGTTGGAGAAGCCAAGAAAAATCTTGCTACTTGATGGGTGGAATAACCCTGGCTTTTCAGGAGGACCTATTGTATACTTTCATCAACAAAGCCAGAAATTTCAATTGGCAGGAATCATATCAGGGTATCGCTATGAAATAACAAATGCAATGCAACAAAACCATGATATAGATATACAGATTAAGACAAATACTGGGATAATTATCTCATATGGAATTGAAGCGGCTCTTGAATTGATTAAACAAAATCCAATAGGAACCCCACTCTGAAATATTATTTTATCACTAGCCATATAATTTGAGAAGTGGAGGATAAATTATGGATGAGAATAATACAGTATGATATAAAATGATGCAGTAGTTAACAGTTGAACGGGTTGCATGGTTACATTTTCGCAGCTATATATTACGGGGAATTTGTATATTGTAGAATTGAATGAACATTTCATAACACTACTAACTTATGTCTAAAAGGGACGATTTTACAAAAGCAACCATTGATATATTGGCAAAACGAGTCGGCTACTTATGCTCCAACCCTGATTGTCGAAAGCATACAGTTGGACCAAATGATAACCCAGAGAAATCTACAACTATTGGTGTAGCCGCTCATATTACTGCTGCAGCCTCGGAAGGACCTAGATATAATCGTTTGCTTTCAACTGAACAAAGAACCCATATTGACAATGGAATTTGGTTATGTAGTAATTGTGCAACCTTTATTGATAAAGATGAGGTAAAATTTACAGTTGAATTATTAAATCAGTGGAAGATGAATGCAGAGAACGAACTTCTTGAACATCTTCAAGGGAAAAGGCAAGAGTCATCTAACAAAAGGCCTCCTTTTTTAGAGGCGGATTTAATATGGAATGGAGCAAGCAGAGTTAATTGCGGATACAGCTCCAAGAATTCGATAATAATCGAAGACGATACGAGAGTCATGGTAATAGATCTTTCTCAAAACAACCCGATCATATTTTGGGAAATTAGATGGAGGCTTCTTTTTTCTATTCATAATAATTCGAGTGTTGCAGCTTATAATATTGCAGTAGAAGAAATCGGAGAAGTTAAATTTGACTCGATTACAAAACTTAATAAAATAAACAACTTACCTCCTTATAGAAATATAGACTTAGAGGCTATAGCTTCGTTTCGAATGGAAAGCAGCTATAAAGAAGCAGATAAAAGAATGGAGGCAGATATTCCTGAACATTTAGAGGGGTTAACCTTAAGAATTAGTTACCGAGATGAAGATAGAAATGATTATGCGACAATAGTTCAGATACAGAATGGACAAATAATGAATACTCGAGAATGATGCTCCGTTATATGGGTAGCGCATTTCATTTTTACCGATGATTCACAAATTTTCATGAATAATATAGAATGTTACAAATATTATGATTACTAATAGCTTTATTCGATATAGCGTTCTGTTTCTTTTATTAGCTTGCTGTTCGACAGTCAAGAGCCAAAACAAAGGGTTGCCATCTGACTCATTAAAAAAGTTCTCCTATACAATATTCGGTACGATGGTTGCCAATGGTAAAGCTGTATTAGATATGGGTACATGTTTTTTTCTAAGGAAAAACGGCAATTTGGTATTAGTAACAGCTAAGCATGTATTATATGATTGCGACAGTTCCACCCAAATAATGACACCAAAGTTTAGAAATGCATCCGTTTTTTTACCTAATGGATTTGAATTTATAAACTTTACTGTTCCCGAAATAAAAGATACATGTGTACTTTACTATAAAGATCCAGATTTAATAGTTTTAAGTATTGATAATAAATGGATGGGAAAGGTTAATACTGTTGATAAATTCATATTACCTCCTTTTCGAAAATTTGGAAGGCTAACACTATTTGGACAAGGAATGAAGGGGGATAATTCGACCTATCTTAGGTTTGATGAACAGCATAATATAGAATTGAAGGAAAAAAAATTCAAATTTTATACTAACACCCCTACACCAGATAGCACCTATCTTGATACGATACATTATTTTGTTGAAACAAGAGAAGTTGTTAGCGGTAGTTGGATGAAAGGTTTTTCAGGTTCTCCGGTCTTTTTACAAGAGGAAAAAACAAAGAAATGGCGTCTGTGTGGTGTATTTGTTCAAAGTTTATACAAAATATCGGATGAGCTTCCTGGAGGATTAATTCTTGTTAACCCTAATTATATGACATCTTTTATCGATGCTACTTTTGAGAAAATAAATAGTACAATATTTAAACATTAACGATCTAACTGGTACGCAGCTTCAACCATCTTCTCCAACTGCCTGCAGAAACAGATCACAGCATCCATCTCCCTTGGATCATCATAGACATTGTTCGGGGTAGCCAAAGCTACTCCAACAGATTGTGCAGGTATTCCCGCACTTCAATTAGCTTGACATCTTCAAAGAACTGCTTAATAACCGCCACTTCTTAGCGCTTTAAACTGCAGGACGGAATAATAAATGGGACGAGTTCCCGATAAAATCTTTAAATTTGGGCTATGACACTTATCATTAATCCACGGAATAAGCAGCAGGAAAAAGTAGTAAAAGCTTTTTTGAGCAGCCTTGATATTGGTTTCTATTCCGAAGCTGAAGAGGATGCTGCTTTGGTTAATGCTATACAGAAGGGAAAGAAAACCCCATTGCTTACTAAAACAGAGAAAGCGGATTTTCTGAAGCGTTTAAAACAGGCTAAGTGAATATAGAGATTCGCAAGTCCTTTGAAAAAGATGCACTTAAACTTCCGGGTGCTGCACAGGCTCAACTTGTCAAGGTGATTGATCATTTGTCACGCATTGAGAAGCTATCAGACCTGATTTCATGTAAAAAACTTTCTGGATTTAAAAATGCGTTCCGTATCAGGATGGGCGAATATCGAATTGGGTTCATTTTTGAAAATGGAACTGTTGAATTGATACGTGTTCTGGGCAGAAAAGAGATTTATAAATATTTCCCCTAAGGTATAGCTGTCCTTCTCAATACATTCAAAACCAGTTACTATTCTGGGACTAATTCCGCTGAAACCTAATAAAACCTGGCCAAGTCATTTTCTGCATCGTCACGAAATGCATTAGCAACATAGCTTATGGAATCTCTAAATATCTGATAATCAATGAAATGAACTTGTTTAAGAAAATAGTAAAAATTAAGAATAAAGGGATTTGCTATTTAAGAAAATTGAATTTTTTTTAAATAAGGAGTACCTTTATTTAAGATTTTTTCAAAATGAAAGATTTCAAATCCGGGAATTATATAAATCAAGGCTATTATAAAAGCTTTCAACCAAACTTCATTGATCGGCAATGGCATGTTAGTAACATGGAGATTATGCAATTGTTAAGTCAGGCAGACAGGGAGTTAGGAAGACTGGATATGTACTCCAACTATATTCTTAATATCGAACTGTTTATAAGCATGCATGTGTTAAAGGAAGCGACACAAAGCAGCAAGATTGAGGGTACGCAAACGGATATCGAAGAGGCGCTATTAGACAAGGAAGATGTTCCGTTAGACAAAAGGGATGATTGGGAAGAGGTACAGAATTATATCAATGCAATGGATGTGGCTGTAAAAGCTTTAGATCAATTGCCATTTTCATCACGTTTGATAAGGGAAACGCATAAGGTATTAATGCAGGGTGTGCGTGGCTCCAAAAAACAACCTGGAGAATTTCGATCAAGCCAGAATTGGATAGGAGGAGCCAGTATCAATGACGCTATTTTCGTTCCACCGATACATACAAGTATTCMGGAGTTGATGGCAGATATAGAAAAGTTTGTTCATGATGACTCCAAATACTTACCAGAATTGCTGAAAATTGGAATTGTTCATTATCAATTTGAAACAATCCACCCTTTYTTAGATGGTAATGGCCGTGTYGGAAGATTAATGATACCATTATATTTAGTGAGCAAAGRAATACTTCGTAARCCAATATTGTACTTGTCAGATTTTTTGGAAAGAAACAGAACACATTATTATGATAATTTAATGAGAGCAAGRGAGCGGAATGATATAGATCAATGGTTGAAGTTCTTTCTGGTAGGAATCATTGAAACAGCKAAAAATGGTATTGCGACATTCGACAACATTTTGGGATTACAAAAACAAGTTGAAGGAAAGGTACAAACCTTAGGTAGYAGRGCCGCRAAWGCCCAGAAAGTAATYAATCAGTTATATCATAAGCCTATRGTTAATGCTGAAAAGGTTGCTGGAATTGCTGAAATATCCCTTCCATCAGCATACTTGCTTATAAAGGAATTGGAGCGACTAGAAATATTAAAAGAAATTACTGGRGGGCAGAGGAAGAAAGTGTATGTTTTTGATGATTACTTAAGGATATTCAAATAGAAATACATCGTTTTAAACACCTACAGAATAATACTGTCTGCTTGATTGAAACCAGTTACTATTCCTGGACTAATTCCCCTGAAACCCACTAGAATCAGCCCAAGTCATTTTTTGCATCGTCACGCAATTTTATAAGCAATACTGTTTATACGAATTGCTAATCAAGGAGAACAATTATGGGATTAATAACTCTTTTCTGAAAAGTGCATAGTTACTTTCGCGGATAGAATGTGACTATACACTTTTGATTGACTACTATGCGACCTGTATCGAAGTAGGTTTTAATTTTTCGACTTTTGTTTTGTTACTTCTTCGATCGGAAGTTTTTTGTGCCGCAAGCTTGCGTTGATATACATCCCACTTATGTTGTTTTTCGAGCAAGTTAGGAATCCGGGCTACCATTGTTATACTGGCGCATTGAAATACTTGATCTTTGTAATGAATAAAGAAATTGGCGATGCAAGGTTTTTTTGTTTTCGACATTACAGCATTTAAACCATAGATAATTGCACGTTGAATTTCTGCGCCATCCTAATAAATGGCGTGAGTTGTAATTTGAGTACAATGGCATCCAATTAGCTCATCAAATTGCCAACCGGGTAGCAGGAAATGATTCTTTAAAATAGCCTCTTCTTGTTTGGTAAGTTTTGGAGGGACATTCGATTGTCTTTTCATAACTGTTTTGTTTGGGTGAATGGTATTAAAGTATGAATCATACAGCATATCCATAAAATATTTATTGATTATCAATTATTTAGGGGGAAAAACGATCATTCGCAATTTGCAATTCGCAATTTGCAAATTGCGTAGTATCTTGGGGGTATGAGAAAGCATAATGGGATGCGCCCCCAGGACATAGTAATCTTATTAAAAATCATTGCTCTCGGCAAAAAGCCATGGCAAAAAAAGGATATTGCCCAATCGCTATATATAAGTCAGTCGGAGGTATCGGAAGCACTTAATAGAAACCATTTGGCTGGATTGATCGATTTTGACCAAAAACGAGTGAATAGGCAAGGACTGGTCGAATTTCTAGAGCATGGGTTGCATTATGTTTTCCCACAGTATCCGGGACCAATGGTAAACGGTATTGCCACTGCTCACGGGCATGTTTTTATGAGGTCTTTTTTTGAATCTGACCTGATTTATGTTTGGCCTGATTTTTCAGGAGAATTTAGGGGCTTGGCAATTGAACCTTTATATCCCAATCAAATTAAAGCTGTGAAAGAAGATGATGAATTATATAAATTATTAGCATTAGTAGATGTCATAAGGGTAGGGAAGATGAGAGAATTGGAGGTTGCTATTGCTGAATTGCGTAAAATCATTTTGAATGAGCCACAAGGCTAACTTAAATAGAATCAGAAATGTATATCATGCTTTAGGCCCATTAAGAAACGATGTCGTTTTTGTTGGTGGAGCAACTACTTCTTTGTATGTAGACCGCCAGGCTGAAGAGGTGAGAGCAACGAATGATGTGGATATTGTAATTGAAATATGGACGCATAAAGAATATGCAGCTATCGAGGAACGTTTGCGATCACTAGGTTTTGAAAATGATATTGAATCCAGTATTGCTTGCAGATACAAGGTTCAGGGAATCATTGTAGATGTAATGCCTATAGGTGAAAATGTTTTGGGGTTTAGCAATATATGGTATCCTGAAGGGTATGAAAAAGCAATCGAATATAATATAGATGATGAATGTCGGGTCAAAATATTTGCTGTGTCGTATTTTATTGCATCAAAACTGGAAGCTTTTCGCGGTCGTGGCAAAAACGATGGTAGAACAAGTACAGACTTTGAAGACATTATTTATGTGTTTGAAAATAGGAGAACCGTATGGGACGATATGGAAGAGGCTCCATCCAATATTAGAAGATATCTGAAGCAACAGTTTACTAATCTTATTGCCAATCCTTTTCTTGAAGAATGGGTAGATGCACATGCCGGCTTTGGTTCTCCTCCGGCGACGTATTTCATTCTCGAACAAATAAGGAACTTCGTAGCTGACAACGAGGCTGATTGAAAATAGCATTTCAAAACTAGTTACTATTCTGTGACTAATTCTTCTGAAACCCACTGAAATCAGCTCAAGTCATTTTCTGCATCGGCAAGTAGCCGCCTCATTATCCAGGCACGTTCTCCTGCCCCCTTTTGTCCGAAATCTATAAGTCTTTGTCCGGATTTTGATAAGGTTCTCTCAGGTAAACCCCGAATTTAACAGGCAAAGTAGAAACAATAACATTAAGTAAATATGAAATGCATTTTCCGCTTCATATTTCTATTGCTGGGGTTTATGACCATCGCAGGCATATCCCAAAACAGGAATGTCGATAGCTTAAAAAAAGCTTTATACCTGGCAAAAAATCCTATTGAAAGATTCGATATACTCAACAGGATCGCAGAGGATTATTATAATGTACCCTTAAAAAGGGGGCAGGTAGTAAAAATGTGAATAATGATTAACTTCGTGTATGGCATCTTTTAAATTGGATAGGACATCATTTAAGGCCCAAACAGCTGCCGCAGCAGCGGATCATGCAGCTTATTACAAGAACTTAAGCTGGCAGGAACGATTGAAGGTGTCTTCGTTTCTTAATAGTGTTGCCTACAACTACCCAGAGAATACCCCTCCCAAACTTGATCGAACTAAGTTTGCAGCTAAATCCAGACCCGCTTGAGTAATATATTCAACGAAGATTTTAGAGACTTCCTGTCTGCACTTAATAACAATGAAGTCCGTTATTTACTTGTTGGAGGGTTCTCAGTGATATTGTATGGTTATTCCCGTACAACCGGCGACATGGATATATGGGTTGATCGTACGAGTGAGAATTATCAAAAGCTAAAAAAAGCTTTTTCTGAATTTGGCATGCCGGTTTTCGACATGACGGAAGATAACTTTCTGTTCCATCCGAACTGGGACGTATTCACATTTGGAAATCCACCCGTAGCAATCGATGTTATGATCAGGGTGAAGGGCTTGGATTTTGAAACCTGTTTCAATCAATCGGTATTGTTTGAAGATGATGGACTGAAGATCAGAACCATTCATAAAAATAACCTGATTGAAGCCAAGAAAGTATCAGGTAGGTCAAAAGACCTCAACGATCTTGAAAATCTTCAGTCTGAATGATGAAAAGAACTTCGAATAAATATAGTAGCCGGGTATCTAAGCAAACAGCAAAACGGAAAAGTATCATTCAGCTGATAGAGAAGTTGAAAAACCTGATATTGACTCCAGTGCTGACCTCAAAGACTTTTTCTATCGATGGTAATCTTGCGAAATGGAAAGTGTTTCAATCTATAATTGCAAACACTCGTGAAATTAGCTACAAAAGGCTTAGCCAACGAGCAGCATATACACTGCAAACTTATATATTGCAAAATCCGATTACATTGATCAATTGAATCCGATTTTGGAGTAGCATTTACTTTAAAAAATCATTCAGATAGCCTAATATAGTTTTCGTTTGCATCATCAGGGTAACATGCCCTTGTGAAGGAACAATGGCCAAATGCGATTTTGGCATCGGCGCCAAATCAGCAGCAACACCACCTCCCAATAGTTGATAGGTTTTTGCCAACTCAATTTTATCCAGTCCGTCGTTGTCGCCGGATATGATTAATACAGGTGCAGCAATTTTCGCAACCTTGGAATCACCGACATTGAATGGAACTTGTGCGAAAGCAAACATCTGCGCTAAAAATTTTCTCCATTTTGTTTTATCAGGCGCCACCGCATCGTATGCGGTTTTTATGGGTGTGTTATCGAAAAATTCAGGTTTAAAATTTTTAAACCCRCYRTTTACTATGGGGAGCCAACCATTGCTTTTATACGTAGAAGAAATGATCACTAATTTTCTTAACCGTTTAGGACTTTGTACAGCAAACTGRTAAGCCACAGAGCCGCCCATACTATATCCTGCTACATCGGCRCTGTCTATGTTCAGGTAATCCATCAGTTTTTCCACGTCACTTGCTAAAGTAGTGATTGATAATGCCCTGTCTGAATACGGCGTATGCCCATGCCCCTGCATTTCAATGGCAATTACTTTCCTGGTTTTCGATAACTCAGGAATCAATTGAGCCCAGTTCATTTCAATGGTATAAAAAGCGCCATGCAGCAAAATGATTGGCTTGCCCTCACCATATACTTCGTAATAAACTTTGATGCCATTCACAGGGGCGTAGCCACTAGCGGAAGGTTTGGTTTCTTGTCCGTTCGATTGAAATACAGCAGATATAATGACTGCAATGAGCAATATTGACCTAAGTAAATTGGWGTTGAGTAAATTTTTCATAACACAGTGTAACTTATAGTTTGAATTGTATTTACAGTACAAATATGGAAGATATTTGAGGATTTGAGCTGTRTAAATACGACAAATTTAGGGCTGAATGYGACAACCGCGGCTATTTGGATGTATTTGCAAAAGTGCTTATCTTAAGTTTCGTAAATACAAGAGTTATATGAGAAAGATAATTTCATTCATGCACATATCGCTCGACGGTTTTGTAGCAGGACCGAACGGAGAAATGAACTGGATCAAAGTTGATGAAGAAATCTTTGATTATGTAGGTAAGCGGATAAGCGAAGGCGACACCGCATTATACGGCCGGGTAACTTACCAGATGATGGAAAATTACTGGCCTACCGCAGGAGACAAGCCGGGAGCCTCCAAGCACGATATTGAACATTCAAAGTGGTATAAAAAAGTTCACAAAGTTGTTTTATCAAAAACAATGAAGGCGGATGGTTTAATTAATACAACAATTATAAACGGAAATATTTCTAACAACATAAATGAAATAAAACAACAGCCAGGTAATGACATCTTGCTTTTTGGCAGTCCAGGAGCAACACATTCATTGATTCAACTGGGCTTAATTGATGGCTACTGGCTGTTTGTTAACCCAATTGTTCTTGGAAAAGGYATTCCATTGTTTGTAGACATCAAAGACAAAATAAAACTAAAACTATTGTCTACCCGGCAATTTACTTCCGGGGTAACTGAACTGAATTACAGAGTGGACAGACCATAAAAAACATACGCAATCGTTTGTGCAAAATAGTACAATAGCGATTCCAATACCGTCAGCGAACTTTTTATTATTTAATAGGTACCTGTTTTCGTCTCGTTCGTCTTAGTGTTTTTAACACTCAAAAACACAAAAAGATGAAAACACTTCGATTGTTGAGCCATTGTATGATCCTGGCATCATGGGAACCCCGCAAAGGCAAAAAGGTGGCGTATTTGGTTATGCAATAGACAGGGATCGGCCCTTGCAATTAAATTTAAAGCCTGATCCTTACTCCTCCATTGGCAACAAAACCTTCAACGGGCGCGTAAATATCCCTGAATGATGGGTTGGCAAGTGTGCCTTGGTAAATGGTATCGAACCTGGTCTGCCTGGTATCGGTGATRTTCTCGAGGTTGAGAAAGACAGCAAAACGGCGCCATGACCGTTCTCCCATCAATCCTACTGTCCAGTAAGGTTTGCCAATAGCCMCGTCGTTTAATTTTTGCGGACTGTAATAATAAGCTTCGGCCCCGATCTTGAACCTGCCTTCTTTCTCATACATCAATACATTGTTCAGCCTGTGCCGGGATGTTAAAGGGTACCAGCTCTTTACATGATCGAAATGTGTATTCACATAAGCATAAGTATAACCCAGGAATAACTTGAAATCTCCATAAGTAATGCGCACATTGGTTTCTGTTCCTTTGGTATCTATATGCCCGTTGGCATTGATGAATTGGTAACTGTTAGCGCCCGTTGCGGTTAATACCAATGGCTTGTTGAGCCAGGTATAAAAGAACAATTGATTAAACGAGATACCGGCATYGCCGATCTTTGTACGATAGTTCACATCCAGGCTGCCGCCGGATGAGCRTTCATTGACGGTGGTATTTTCATTCATAGGCAGGATATGCTGAAACTGCATGCGCTCTGCTTCTTCGGTGAACAGCGTAGGATTTTTGTAACCCATGCCGCCTCCCAGTCGCGCTGTGAGTGCAGGAGAAATTTTGAACAGAACAGCGATCCTGGGCAACCATTCAAAACCAAACTGTTTTACATAATCGCCCCGCAACCCTGTTTCAAAGGAAAGCTTTTTGATGGGTGTCCAGGTGTTCTGGATGAATGCACCTAGGGTATGATAGTCATAATTACGCAGGGGATCGTTGCCTTTCTCTTTGAAATCATCGGTGAGGAAATTAGCTCCTGCAATCCACTGAGTTTTTTCGCCTGAACGGTTATAGGTGGCTTCTGAAAAAGAAGACTGCTGTAAGCCGCTGAAAGCATAACCGGGGATTTGAATCAAACGATTGAACCGGGTATAACTGTATTTGATAATCAGTTGTTCTTTGTTGCTGAGTTTATGTGTCAACTCTGCCTGCGTGGAGAACCGGTCGGTATGGTTTTTTTCAAAATAACCTGGCGCTCCTTTTTCAATATAATCCATACTGCCGCCAGTGCGGTTTTCGGTGATATAACCAAAGCCAATATTGGCAGTTGTTCGATCACCATAAAAGAACAGGCGCGGTTGAATAGTATAACGCTCCGATTGAGGAATGGCTGTAAGGCCGATGCCTGCGGGRTCATACGCTTTGCTGGTATTCCCGGAACCGAAAACAGTTATGCCAGTCTTTTTGAAACGCTGGCTGTAAAAACCACTGAGGTCAATACCTCCGGCAGAAGTTGCATTACCCAGAAATGAGAGTTCTCTTTTCGCTGTGGGTGTTTTGGAAACCAGGTTCACCAGGCCTGCGATAGCGCCACCGCCATAAAGTGTAGAAGAGGAGCCTTTGATCACTTCTATTTGTTTGAGGTCAAGCGGCGCTACCTGCATTAAACTCAATCCGCCGGAAAAGCCSGAATAGAGAGGAAACCCATCCCTGAGTATYTGWGTGTACCGTCCGTCCAGCCCCTGTATGCGGATACTGGAATTGTARGAAGTGGCCGATGTTTGCTGSGTTTGGATACCGGTGCTTTCATTCAGGAGCATCCGGATATCGCCGGGTTTCATRTTGCCTTTTTCTTCCAGYTCTTCTCCTGAAATGGTCTCTACCCTTGTGGGAATATCGCTGATGGTTCTGCTGGTCCGGGTAGCAGTTACGATCACTTCCTGTTCGYTGGCTTCTGCTTCTTTCAATAGTATTTCYGTAAGATTTGCAGTCGGTTGCGGAACAACAACGGTGATGGATACCTCTTCCAACCCCACATAGGAGATGGTTAKTTTGTAAGATCCTGCTGTTATATTGGTAAAGACGGCAATACCGGCGCTGTCAGATACAACGGATTTCTTAAGTGAGGGAATAGTTRCTGTTGCTCCGGCAAGCAGTTGTTTTTCTTCGTCTTTCTTTATTTGTAACCTGATCGTATGCTGCGCATAAATGCCTGTACTGGCCATGAGCAGCATACACAATAATAATGTGTGCCTCATATTTGTTGTTAAGGACATGAATGGAATAAGGTGTGCTGCAATGAGATACTATGCCATTCGGGGAGGTTGTAAAAGCGAAGTTGTATAAGTGGAGAGAGCCGGATCAACGATCCTGGTATAATGTACCATTTTTTCTTCTGTGATCCTGGGAACCTCAACAAAAGCGGCGGCTGTCAATGTAAACCCTGCACAAGTGCCACAGGTAACGAAAGGAGAGCAATTGCACGCCGGTTTTTGATTGTTGCGGTTGGTGGGTTTTGCAGATAGTTCATCCCTGCAACAATCTTCCCTGCTGCAAGGATAGAAAGTTGCTGCAACGGTAACCAACAGTAAAAGGAATGCCAGCCACTTTTTCATTTCAGGGCAAAAATAGTTGAAATCGATCTGATTGAAACCCAAAATGGGCGGTAATAGTTATGTAAGCTTCTCCTGAAGGTTTTTTTGGCCAGTTGCAAAGTATTTGCCTGGAAGCAGGTGTTAAAGTGGTTCATACCCCATGCATCAATAAAGCGCCTATCAGCGGTTCCACTCGATGGTTGAACGATACACCATTCATTCAGCTTACAGGTCGCTACAACCGGAATGATAGTTTCTGGTTCACTTTCTTTCACGAAGCTGGTCATATTCTCTTGCATGATAAAAAAGATATTTTCTTGGAGAAAGTAGAATATTCCGATAAAGACCTTATCAAGGAAAAAGAAGCTGATGACTTTGCCTGTAAATGGACATTGACCGATGATGAAGAAGCGGAAATATTAGCTGCTGAACCTTTGGAAGAGGATGATATCAGAAATTTTGCAGAACAGTTCAATACCCATCCTGCGATTATTATAGGAAGGCTTCAACACAAAAAACTCATTCCTTATTCTTTAGGCAGAGAGTATTTTGAACCGGTAATATTTGAATAATCATCTGTGAGACTATTAATCTTTAAAGCATGAAATGTAATATTATTTCCGTCTTATTCACTTCGTTTTTAGTGGTAAGCTGTGCTGTAAGACTGACCGACAATAAGAAAACTGTTCTTAAGAATGAACTTGCAGAAATGGTAAAAATAGACCAGGTAGCAGCAGGTATGCCTCAGGGAGTGTACAAGGAGTATACGAAAGAACAATGGAATAATTTTAAGGACAGCATTTTTGGTTACTGGTTCAACATTGCGACAAATACCCGGAGTTTCAAAAGAAAGTGTTGGCAGCAATGGACAAAGAAGTTAAAAAGATGAACGCCAATTCCAATAACTATGCTTACTTGTATGACAGGGTTAAGGTAAATGCAGGAGAGAAGCAGTTATTTGGTACGCAAGTTACTTATGAGGTGAATACAACAGGACGCGCAATACCAAAAAATGGACTCGTTGATTCAGCAAATGTTGACAAGCTTCGAAAAGAATATAACTTAGGGTCTTTAAGAGATTATTTGAATCTAACGTGTTGTGCTATTGAAAACTCAGGGCATGTTTAATCTGAGCTAGTTTTTTTCCGTTTAAATGATTAATCCAGTGTAAGATTGACATTGAAGACAGTTTCGATGTCAATCTTGCTGCTAATCCGTCATAAGATTTAGCATAGTTTCTTTTCAGATTCAGTTGATCACACATTTGGGAAAAGAATGTTTCTACCATCTGCCTTTTTGATTTGTACTTTTTCGGATGTTTTTTG
>BFBZ01000607.1_pt1 | contig 31653 bp, 23 predicted proteins | sample 1888401 | NCBI WGS metagenome assembly BFBZ01 (sample SAMD00112614, study PRJDB3348) | symbiont metagenome | host: Chara braunii
GACAGGGGATCGAGCCGTTTCACAAGCTCGCGCAGCCGCCGACGGATGCGATTACGCTCCGTGGCGGTGCCATTCTTCTTGGTGACGGTAAAGCCGATCCGGACCGGGCCCCGGTCCGGCCGTTCCCGGCGCTGGACGACGAAGGCAGGGCTGTTCGCCCGCACGCCATCGGCAACGGCGAGGAAGTCCGCCCGCTGCCGTAGCCGATCCATGATGGAAATCTCCGGGACAGACGCCCTGGCTTCAGGCGCTGAGACGCTTGCGGCCCCGGGCGCGACGCGCGGCAAGGACCTTGCGGCCGCCGGTGGTGGCGAGACGGGCGCGGAAGCCGTGACGGCGCTTGCGCACCAGTTTGCTGGGTTGATAAGTCCGCTTCACGGGTCGTTCTCCGCTGACGGGCAATTTGCCAGTTGACAACTTGCCTGCTTGAAATGTCGATTGATGTCCGGTGATGTTTACGGGCCCGAAATGGACCGCTGCCGGCCCTGAAATCGAGCCGCTCCCGGGCGAGCCGGGTCATCGCGGACGGTTGGCGCGGCTTATAAGGGAGCGTCCTGCCTTCGTCAATCGCGGCAAGACGTCATAGGCGGTGCAGGGATCGACGACGCCGAGATCTCGTCAAGACCTTCGTCACCAGCCGTGGGTCAGCGTCGCGAACGACACGAGGCAGGACGAGAACGCAAGACCCTGCGCACAAGACCCTGCGCACACGACGAAGGCAAGAATGGCTTCGGCGCGGCGGGGTTGAAGACGTCAGAGGTCGTGCAGTTTCGGGTTCCATTATGAACGATTTGGAAACCGGAACATGAGCGATCCGTAATTTGACCGGACTCCGGTGCAGTCCCATCTTGCGGTCCCGTAAGGGTGGGGTGTCTCTTACAAGGGCGATACGTGACCGAGAGCGACAACCAGCCAATCCTGGAGCGCCTGCGACCGAAACGGTCGCGGCGGCTCGGCTTGTCTGGAAAGCTGCTGCTGTTGACCATTCCGCTGGTGATGATCGCGGAGGTGCTGATCTACGTGCCGGCGATCGCCAATTTCTGGACCAACCGGCTCAACGACCGCCTGGCGGCCGCAAATACCGCTGCCCTGGTGCTCGACGCCGCGCCGTCCGGCATGGTGCCGGATTCGCTGGCGCGGCAGATCCTCACCTCCATCAACGCGCGCGGCGTCGCCATCAAGATGGGCCAGCAGCGCCGTCTGCTCGCGAGCGCCGACCTGCCCGCCTCGATCGACCACGACTTCGACATGCGCGACATGACGGCGTGGTCGTCGATCGTGAACTCGCTGACGATGATGACGGAGACCGGCGACCACACCATGCGGGTGATCGGACCGGCGCCCGGCCGAGCCCAGTTCATCGAGGTCGTCACCGACGAGAAGCCGCTGCGCAAGGCGATGTACCGGTTCTCGCGCAACCTGCTCGGCGTGTCGCTGCTGCTGGCGGTGCTGACCGCGGCGCTGGTCTATCTTGCCCTGCATTTCCTGTTCGTGCGGCCGATGCGGCGTCTCACCGCGAGCCTCGTCGGCTTCCACGAAAATCCGGAGAGCGTGGCGCGAATCATCGTGCCGAGCCAGCGTTCCGACGAGATCGGCGTCGCCGAGCGCGAGCTCGCCGACATGCAGCGCGACCTCGTCTCGATGCTGCATCAGAAGAGCCGGCTCGCCGCGCTCGGCCTCGCCGTGTCCAAGATCAACCACGATCTGCGCAACCTCTTGGCCTCGTCGCAGCTGCTGTCGGATCAGCTCGCCAGCGTGCCGGATCCGCGGGTGCAGCGCTTCGCGCCGAAGCTGATGCGCTCGCTGGAGCGCGCCATCGCGTTCTGCCAGTCGACGCTGTCCTACGGCAAGGTCCAGGAGCCGGCGCCGGACCGCCGCATGGTGGTGGTCGAGCCCGTCGTCGCCGAGGTGCGAGAGACCGCCGGCCTGTCGCCGGATGCCTCGATCACCTGGATCGCGGCGATCGAGCGCGGGCTGAAGATCGATGCCGATCCCGACCAGCTGTTCCGCGTGCTGCTCAACCTGGTGCGCAATGCCGCCCAGGCCCTGGACAGCCTCGCGGCGGACGCCGGCGTGCGCCAGATCCGCATCACCGGCCGCCGCGAAGGCGGGGTGGCGATCCTGGAGGTCTCGGACACGGGTCCCGGTGTCCCGGCGAAGGTGCGGGAGCACCTGTTCGAGGCCTTCCGCGGTGCCGGTCGTCCGGGCGGCTCGGGGCTGGGCCTTGCGATTGCGGCCGAATTGGTCCGGGCCCATGATGGCGACATCCAACTGGTCGAAGGGACCCTGGGGGCGACCTTCCGAATCACGATCCCCGACCGTCCTGTCGAGTTGCAGACCTTCTGGACCGAGCGCGCCAGCGCCTGAACCCGATCGGCCTCACCTGCCATTCCGGCGGGCGATGCCGCAGGCGTCGAGCGCGGAACTCCTGGCGTGTCGGAACGAAGCCCGTCCGCTCCGGCCATGCCGAACCGCACCGGCGCGTCTGCGGAAAAATGGTCGCAAAATGTCCCGCTCCAGCCTTGCCAAGCGGTCTCCGAGCCGTTAGTCAGGGGCCCTTCGCGAGGCCTGCCGGCGTTTGCCGCTCCGGCCTTCCGGGATCCGGCCCCTGGCCCGGAGCCTGTCAAATGCGAAAAACGCGCCCGTAGCTCAGCTGGATAGAGCATCAGACTACGAATCTGAGGGTCGGACGTTCGAATCGTTCCGGGCGCGCCATTTGCCGATGATCCACACCACGTTCAGTTCGCACGTCCATCGCTTCCGATCGATGCGTCGATCGGCGGATCTCGGGTGCGCAGGAGAACAATCTTGAGTCGCTTCTGGTCCGAGCTCGTTCATCGGCTGTCGCCCTATGTGCCCGGCGAGCAGCCGCAGATCCCGGGCCTGGTCAAGCTCAACACCAATGAGAGTCCGTTCGGGCCCTCGCCGAAGGCGATCGGGGCCATACGGGCCGCCGCGGCCGACACCTTGCGCCTCTATCCCGATCCCCAGGCAACGCGGCTGCGCGAGGCCCTCGCGGTCTATCACAAGGTCTCACCCGAGCAGGTGTTCGTCGGCAACGGTTCGGATGAGGTGCTGGCGCATGCCTTCGCGGCGCTCCTGAAGCAGCCGGCGCCGCTTCTGTTCCCTGACGTGACCTACAGCTTCTATCCGGTCTACTGCCGGCTGCTCGGAATCGACTACGCGACCGTTCCGCTCGATGCCGAGATGCGCGTGCGTATCGACGATTATGTCGGCCGTCCCGGCCCGGTGATCATCGCCAATCCGAACGCACCGACCGGAATTGCGCTGTCGCGTGCCGAGATCGCACGGCTGGTTGCTGCCCGCAGCGACGCGGCCGTCGTCATCGACGAGGCCTATGTCGATTTCGGCGCCGAGACCGCGATCCCCTTGATCTCCGAGCATCCCAACCTGCTGGTGGTGCAGACGATGTCGAAATCGCGCGCGCTCGCAGGACTCCGCGTCGGCTACGCGATCGGCGACGCCGCGCTGATCGAAGGCCTGACGCGGGTCAAGGACAGCTTCAACTCCTACCCGCTCGGCCGCCCCGCCCAGGCCGGCGCGATCGCCTCGATCGAGGACGACGCCCATTTCCAGCAGGCGCGCTCGGTCATCATGAAGAACCGCGCGGACCTCACCGCCGCGCTGGTTCGTTTCGGCTTCGAGGTGCTGCCGTCCAGCGCCAATTTCGTCTTCGCCCGGCATCCGGACCATTCCGGCCAGGCGCTGTCCGCAGCGTTGCGCCAGCGCGCCGTGCTCGTCCGCCATTTCACCGCCCCGCGGATCGCGGACTATCTGCGTATCACCATCGGCTCGGAGACGGAGCTCGCGCGGCTGACGGACGCGCTGCGCGAGGTGTTGGCGCAGAATGGTTGAGGGCCGTGGCTGAGACGACGATCGGTCGGAGCCGATCCGCCACGGCCGGCACACTTTGCGACGTCTGGATGCCATTGCTCCAAGACATCAGGCCCGAGTCGCGCGCGCAATCGCCAGTAGCCGCGGCACCTGCACCTCAATGTCCGCCGTCACCTCGCGGTCGAGCCTGTCGCGCCAGCGCGCAGGAATCGCCGCCAGCCCATGGGTGGCGCCGGCCAGCATGCCCGCGAGCGCACCCGTCGTGTCGGCATCGCCGCCCTGGTTGACGGTCTGCACAAGGCATTCGGTGAACGAGTCGGCGGCAAGATAGTGGTGCAGCACGGTCTGCATGGTGTCGACGACGAAGGCCGAGCTCCGCCCCGGATAGGGGACGAAGCTGAAGGCGCGGTGCTTGCCGATCAGAGCATCGGCTTCGCGGCGGACGGCGTCCTGGCCCTCCCCCAGCAGCAAGGCGTGAGTCATGCGCACCAGCGCGATGCAGGCGTCGTCCGACAGCGGATGATGGTGCGTGGCGCGTGCCTGCGCCAGCGTCCAGGTCTCGGCGTTGTCCGGTGCCTCGAGCGTCGCGAGCGCCACCGGCAGCACGCGCATCGCCGCGCCATTGCCGGCGTCGCCTTCGGCGTAGACGCCTTCGACCGTGCCGTGCATGACGTAGCGGCGGATGCCGCGGCGGCAGGTGTTGCCGACATCGGCCGGCCCGGTCCGGAGCCAGGCGGCAAACTCCTCGCAGACGTCGCGCGCGTCGAAGCCGCGCTTGCGGATCAGCGAGCGTCCCAGCGCCAGCGACATCTCGGTGTCGTCGGTGACCTCCCCCGGCCTGAGCTTGAGCCAGCCGCCGCCGATGATGTCGCGATGCATGGCGTATTGCGCGACGATCTCGCCTCGGGTCATGAACTCGACGGTGGCGCCGAGCGCGTCGCCGATGGCAAAGCCGAGATAGGCCGCGAGCGCGCGTTCCTCGACGTCGGGTGCGGTCATGCTGCGATCCGCTCACACATAGTCGACGCTCACGCGGTAGTCGCCGCCGATCACGAGGTATTCGCCTTCGCCCTTCAGCGCATGTGACGACAGCAGGCCGTTGAAGAACACGATCTTGCTGACGGGAATCCGCGCGGTGAGGATCATGTCGCCGAAGCAGCCCGCAGTGTCGCGGTCGGAGGAGAACGAGACGAGGTTGTTGAGCCGGACCACCGCCTCGCGCCGCGTTGTTCGCGCCACGATCCAATGCTCGTCGAACGAATTGACGCCGCGATGCAGCGTCAGATGCGTCTCGCCTGGAAAGGCGAAGCGGCGGATCGCCCATTGGCAGAATTCGAACAGCAGATCGAGCTGCACCCAGATCGCATTGTTGTGGAAGCGGCTCGACATCTTCTCCTGGACATAGGTCGTCCAGGCCCGGCTTGCCACGCGTTCGATGATCTCCTTGTGGTAGGACGGACCGAGGCCGAACCGGCTCTCGACCCAGCCCTTGAGCACGGCGCCTTCCGGGCCGTTGCTGTCGAAGCCCCAGCCCTGGATCAGCCGCAGGAAGGACGAGCGGAAACGCCGCTGGCCGCCGGACGTCGTGGCGCGTTGCTCGGGATCGAGGCCGAACATCGCCATCATGTAGGCCGAGAAGGCCTGGCCGGCCTCGTTGAGATGCTCCGCCTGCGCGAGCATCGTGAACAGGCTGGGGTTCATCTCGGTGACGCCCCAGATGTGCAGCGGCGCCGCGCTGTCGTTGAAGGCGCAGCTCGCCAGCCATTCCGAGGGACGTCCCACGAGATTGGTCGAATGGCCGATGCCGCGCCGTGCTTCGTCGTTCATGACGCGCATGATGCCGCGTCGGATGCGAACAGGAAAGTCTACGGCGGTGACACCGGCGAAGAGCGATTGATTGTCAGCTGCAGCCGCCGCAGCCGCCTCCACCACCACCTCCGCAACCGCCACCGCCGCAACCACCGCCACTGCTGCTCAGCGCCTTGGATGTTGCCAGCACCGAGGCGTAGGCGGTGCCGGACAGCACCGCCGCGCCGGTCAGTGCGACGGCCAGTAGCAATTCATGCTCGCGCGGGGCGCGGGCTGCGCGCGCATGCGTCGCCTGATAGCTCCGCAGCACCTCGTTGCCGGCGTATGTGCGGGAGGGCGCCTTTGCGATCATCGCCGCGCCCAGCGCCGTAAGACCGAGTAGTAGTATTAGAAAGCCTACGTCGTGTTGCCGCGAAGCGCCGACGAGGACCTTGATCAGTCCGAACAGGATGAGCGCGCCGACGAACGGCAACACGGTCTTGCGGAATGCCACCATCTGGCTGTCGGTCGGTGCATAGCCGAGAGCCTCCAGCCGCGCCTGAATGCGCGCCGTAAGTGGCGCAAGCGCCTGCTGGAATTCCTGCCGTGTCATCTCCGGGCGGAATGCAAGCCGCGGCGGACGGTCCATCAGCGCCGCCAGCGACGTCTGATCAGTCACTGTTATCTTGTGATCGCGGGCGGTGAAGGTTGCTGCGCCGTTCGCAGCGAAGCCGAGCAGCACGGTATCGCCGAAACGTGGCGCGCCGCCGGCGAGATAGGCCAGCTCGAGTTCGTTCAAAGGCGGCTGGGGCTTGGCCGCGGCCGGGCCGATCGTGCCGCGTAGAGCGAAGGCCTTGAGGAAAATGATGGCGCCGAGAACGATGTAGACGAGTAGGAATGGGCCGGCCGTCCAGTCGAACGGATTGAGCGCCATATTCATCTCCTGAACAGCCGCCGCAGCCATGCGCGGGGCCGGGGCAGAATGAGCCAATGGGTGAGGTCGGTGACGTGATAGCGCGGTCCGGCGAAGCGGATGTGTGTCGCAGGCCACAGATCGGGGCTGGGCGGACCGAAGAAGCGTTCATGCAGTGCCAGCGTCTCGGCATATTGCCGGCGGTAGGTCATCTGCGCCTGCGGTCCGCCGGGCGTCGGATCATGATGCAGCGGGGCCTGGAGCCGTTCGCCGCACCAGATCACCCAATAGTCGCGCGAATAGATCAGATGCTGGTGCCAGACCTCGTCAACCACCTCGCTGGGCGTCACCGGCGTCGGCGAAACCATCGCGAGAAAGCAGAAGCGGCGATAGGCCTCGATCGCGGCCCGGGCCTCATCGAGGCTCCAGCCATGGTCGCGCGCCAACCGCTGGGTGAAGTTGAACGGCGTATCCGGTTCGAAATCATGCGCGGCAATGCGCTGCCATAAGTCCTGTCGCGCAGGTGCCCAGTCCGGCTCGTCGGCCTGGACATCGACCTTGACCTGCGCGCGTCGCACCGAAGGCTCCCGGAGATCGTGCACGGCAGCACCTTAGCATAGATGCGCGCCGAGTTCCACGGGGGCAGGCGTCGCCGGCAGGTATGCTGAATATCAGCCTCCAAGACGGACCCTGGTCTGTGCCAATTTGCGCCACTCGGCGTCGAGTTGGGCCGAAAGGTCGCGCGCCGCATCCGGTGAGAGCAGTCGCGCGATGGCCGGGGCCTCGATCGGATCGACTGCGGGGAGCGTGGCACAGCCCAGATTGGCAAGGCTCGCACGGAGCGGCGGGTGGGTCGAGTTCGGGTCCTCCATGGACTCCTCCTCGATCGTCTTGGCCGCCGCAGCGGTGAGCGCATCATGGTCGCGGATGTCGACGAGATGGGTCGACATGCGCTGCAGCGGCGTCGCCGGCAGGCTGATGGCGCCGAGCATGTCGGTCTCCAAGGGAGAGAACACCAGCTCGCGCAGTCGTGCCACGCCACCGGCGATCAGCACGAGCGATCGCGCCATCTCGGATGGTCCCATAAGCGCGGCCGCGCGCCGGTCGGCGGCCAGCTCATTCTGACGTGAGAGTGCGAGATACTCCCTGTTGACCCATCCAAGCACGGCACGCAGCAGCCGTGCTGCAATCCGGCCGGTGATGGTGCGATCGGGGTTCGCATAATGCAGAACGTTCTCGCAGGCGCGCAGAAAGTCGAACAGATTGCCGGCCCCGGTGATGTGACGCAGCTCGGCATGGGCAACCTCGTGGGCGATGGTGGCGCGGATTGCCCGCTCGTCGAGGATCATCAGCAGCGGCAGTCCGACGGTCATCGTGACGTGCTGGCGGAAGATGCCGGCATAGCCGCGCGCTTCGCTGATCGACGCATTGAACTCGGCGTCGAACCGCAGCGTGCGCGTCGGCTTGGCGAAGGCTGGATCGAGCTCCTGCCAGATCCGCCAGAGCGCGGGCGCCATTGCTTCGTCCAGGACGTTGCTCCGCTCGCGCCGGGCCGGCACGAAAAGAATTCCGAGCGCCAGCGCGACGGCGGCCGCGACCACGCAGAACATGATGGGGGCGGTGATGAGCGCAACTCTCGTGTAGTCGTCCAGCGAGATCAGCCAGATGAACAGCAATCCGGCGGCCAGCGCGACGACCGGCAGAACAGCGTAGCGCCCGAGCAGCAGGATGCATGACAGAACGAGACGCTTCATTTACACGCCAGGTACGCCGTCCTCGGGCCGCACCAGCTTGATGTCCTGTGCTGCGGCCCACGACCAGATGTCCTGGCGCTTCAGCGCGGTTGCCATCAACTCCGGAAACTGATGCGGCGTGCAGGCGAACACCGGACAGCCGAGCGCGGCCAGGATCGCGGCGTGCTTGGCGTCGTAGGCCGGGCGGCCGTCGTCGTTGAGCGCGAGCAGCACGATCAGGTTGACGCCCGACGAGACCAGCGCCCTGGCGCGGGCCAGCATCTGCTCGGCGATGCCGCCCTCGATGAGGTCGCTGATCAGCACCATGTGCGTGCGCGCCGGCTCGCGCACCAGGCGCTCGCAATAGGCCAGCGCCTGGTTGATGTCGGTGCCGCCGCCGAGCTGCACCGAGAACAGCACCTCGACCGGATCGGCCAGCTCCTCGGTGAGGTCGATGATGTTGGTGTCGAACACCACGAGCTTCATCGCGATCGCCGGGATCGAGGCCAGCACCGCGGCGAAGATCGAGGAGTAGACGACGGAGGTGCCCATCGAGCCCGACTGGTCGACGCACAGGATCACCTCCTCCAGATTGGTCCGGCGCGCGGCGCGCGCGTGCCCGATCAACGTCTCCGGCACGATAGTGCGATGCTCGGCCTGCCAGTGGCGCAGGTTCTTGCCGATCGTGCGCGGCCAGTCGATGTCGCCGGCGCGCGGTCGGCGGGTGCGGCGGCGGCGGTCGACCGCACCGCGGATCGTCTCGGTGGTGCGGGCATCGAGCTTTTCCATCAGCTCCTTGACGACCTTGGCGACGACTTGGCGCGCCGTCGACTTGGTCTTCTCCGGCATCACCGAGCGCAGCGCCATGAGGTCGGCGACGAGATGCACGTCGGCTTCGAGGGCTGCGAGAAACTCAGGCTGCAGCAGCATCTCCTTCAGGCCGAGCCGCTCGAACGCGTCCTTCTGGATCACCTGCACGACCGGTGCCGGAAAGAACTCCCTGATGTCGCCGAGCCAGCTCGCGACGCGCGGCGCCGAGCCGCGGAGACCGCCGCGTCGGCCGCCGCCGCGCTTGCCGCCGGAGCCGGCGTCATAGAGTCCGGCCAGTGCCGCATCGAGGCGCCGATCGCGATCGGACAGGCCGGCCTGGTCGTCGCCGCCAAGCACGAGGCGCCAGCGGCGGTTGCGCTCGGCATCAGCGTCGTCGCTCATCGATTGGCTTCCTTGATCGGCCGGTCGGCGCCGAGGATGGTCAGCAGCAAGGGCAGGGCCGCGTCGAAGCCGGCGGCGGTGGCCGGCAGCGGCGCGGGCAGCAGCGGGCTGGCGTCGGAGGTGGAGCCGACGGCCAGCGGCCGCTGCCTGGCCAGTTCGTCCAGCAGGCGCCGCCGCTCGTTGCGGTCGAAGCTCGCGAAGGCACGGCGCATCACCGGCAGCAGGTTGTTGAACGCCTCGTCGTCGATCGCAGCCAGCCAGCCGTCGATGATCCGGCGCAGCATCTGGTCGTGCAGCAGCACCTGGCCGCTCTGGCCGAGAAACCCGTCGAGCCAGTCGCCGGCCTCCAGCGTCGGCACGCTGTGGGACAGCGCGCGCGACAGTGCCAGCGCGGTCTGCTCCGGTGACACGATGCCCTGATCGTACAGCACGCGGTTCGCCAGGCCCTTCAACAGCGGATGCGCCGCCGCATCGGCGGCGACGTGCAACAGCGCGCGGCTCCAGCCGTCGCGCAGGCCGCGATCCTCGATCAGTCCGATCGCGACGTCGAGCCGCGCGAGCCTGCCGCGGAGATCGGCGGCGACGTCGGCCTGCAGGCTGCGGCAGGCATAGACGAGGCCGGCACAGATCGCCTCGACGAGGCTGGTCACCAGCAGGCGCAGCGCCTCGGTCGGCAGCGCCCGTGCGGTGCCGTAGCGCAGGATTTCGGCGAGCGGCGGCACGGCCTCGGTGAGATCGGCAACATCGCTTGTCGCGGCCGAGCGCTGCTGCAGCAGCGCGATCGTCGTCTCGGCCGCCTCGCTCAGACCCGCTTCGAGACAGCCGCGCACGATGGCCGCGACGGTGTTCAACGAGGTCGCCGCCTGTGCGTTGGTGACGGCGGCATTGCCCGCAGCCTGCGCGACGGTGGTGCCGTGCACCAGCGCCTCGACGAGACGCACCGAGAATTCCGGCTCCCAGCGCAGGCGCCAGTTCTCGCGAAAGGTGCCGCGGCTCTGTCCCGATCCCTGCAACCGTCCCCACGGCACCTGGATCAGGCCCAGCCGGTGCAGGAGCTGCGACTTGGCAAGCCCGGCCTCGCTGCGCAGGTCGAGCGCGATGTCGGTGTCGAGCGCCTCGGGCTTCAGCTTCAGCTTGCGCTGCCAGCGCGCGAGATCGGCGGCGAGCGGCATCTGCGGCACGCTGTCGTCGATCTCGCCGACACGTTGCCCGATGATGAGCTGCTGCTCGATCAGGCGGAACGGCGCCGTCTCGCCCTCGCAGAGCGTCGCAAGGCTCGCCTCGCGCATCTCGGCCAATCCCGGCAAAGCGACGTCGCGCAACGCGGCCAGCGTGATCGCGAGCCGGGACGCCTCGATGACAGATGCCGTCGATGCCGGCCGCCCGTTCCGCCGCAGCAGCTCCGCGACACGGGCCTGCCAGCGGGTCGTGAAGCCGGTGGCGTCGAGCGCGGCGGCCCCTCCGTGCTGCAGTCCCTGCCACAGATGCGCGTACCAGCCCGGCGAAATTACGCCGGCGCCGTAGCCCGACGCGGCCGCGAGGCGCGTCTCCGTCCACGGCACCCAGGTGGCGGTGACCTTGACCTGCGGCAGCCCCTTCAGCAGCGCGCGATCATCCTTCAGCGCCACTTTCCGCCGCAGTGCCGGCACGTGCCAGGCGCCGCAGATGACGGCGACGGCCCCGTCCTGCTCGCCGAGCGCCGCCGCGATTTCCAAGCGCATATGCGCTTCGCGGCGCAGCTCGCGCCGGGCTTCATCGGCAGGCTGGTAGCGCAGCGGATCGATCTTGTCGCGCAACGCCGCGATCGCGGCTTCCAGCGCGGCAAAAATCTCCGGACCATGCGCCCCCTGTTCGACGATCGCATTCCACCAGGACTCGCTGTCGTCATAGCCGGCAAGGGTGGCGAGATAGGCCAGCGGGTCGCGCCGGATCTGCGCCAGCTCAGGATCGACCGTGTCCGGCTCATCTGGCGCAGGCGCATCGGCGTCCTCCGGCGCGGCCTCGCTTTCATTGCCCTCCGGCTGCTTCGGCTTGGCCCGTTCGGCGAGGCGGTAGGACGCCGGCAGGTCGATGAAGCGGACCGGCCGTCCCCTCGCCAGCGCCCAGCGGATCGCCTGCCATTCGGGCGAGAACAGCGCGAACGGAAAGAAGCTCGCATTGGCGGCATCGTCCTGGGCGTGGACCAGCAGCGCGATCGGCGGCGCCATCGCGGGCGAGGCGGCGAACGCGATCAGCTCATCGGCATCCGGCGGCCCTTCGATCAGCACCACGGCCGGATCGGCCGCGTCGAGCGCTGATAGCACGGCGCGCGCCGATCCCGGCCCGTGATGCCGGATGCCGAGCAGATGCAGGCGATCGGGTTGCGGCGCGGCCATGTCAGATCACGTCGCGGATCGCGCCGTACAGATCGGCCCACGGCTTGCGCTCGCGCACCACCGTTTCGAGATATTCCTGCAGCACGACCTTGTCCTGCACCGGATCCTTGACGATGGCGCCGACGAGGTTCGCCGCCATGCTCTGCGCATCGATCACGCCGGAGCCGAAATGGCCGGCTTCCGCCCAGGCGCCGATGGTCACCGCGATGGCCTCCGCCGTCGACAGCGAGCCCGACGGCGACTTCAGCTTGAGCCGGCCGTCGAGCGTCTGGCCGTCGCGCAGCTCGCGGAACACCGTGACGATGCGCATGATCTCCTGGTCGGCCGGCGCGATCTTCGGCAGCTCGAGGCCGCCGCCGATTTCGCCGACGCGCTTGGTGACGATCCTCACCTCCTCATCGAGGTCGGCCGGCAGCGGCAGCACCACGACGTTGAAGCGCCGCTTCAGCGCCGAGGACAATTCGTTGACGCCCTTGTCGCGCGCATTCGCCGTCGCGATCATGTTGAAGCCGCGCCGGGCATGAACGGCGTCGTTGATCTCCGCGATCGGCATCAGCTTCTCCGACAGCACCGTGATCAGCGTGTCCTGCACGTCCGACGGCATGCGGGTCAGCTCCTCGAAGCGTACGATCCGCCCCGCTTCCATCGCGCGCATCAAGGGCGTCGCCACCATGGCCTCGCGCGAGGGGCCCTTGGCGAGCAGCAGCGCGTAGTTCCAGCCGTAGCGGATCTGGTTCTCGTCGGTGCCGGCCGTGCATTGCACGATCAGCTCGGACGAGCCGGAGATCGCGGCGGCGAGATGTTCGGAGACCCACGACTTCGCCGTGCCGGGCACGCCGAGGATCAACAGCGCGCGGTCGGTCGCGAGCGTCGCCACCGCGGTCTCGATCAGCCGGCGGTTGCCGATATATTTCGGCGTGATCTCGACGCCCGATTTGGTGCGGCCGCCCATCAGATAGGTCACGACCGCCTGTGGCGACAGCCGCCATTGCGCCGGCCGCGCCCGCGTGTCCTCCTGCGCCAACGCCTCGAGCTCGTGGGCATGCAATGCTTCTGCGGAGCGGCGCAGCTGGCCGTCGCTTGGGCTCGCATCAGCGTTTGTCATGGGCGTGCTCCGGACTGTTTGATGGTGCGTTACGTCGGCAACGCGAGAACGAGGTCGGTGAAATCCTTGGCCGCGCGCGCGGTCGCGGGGGACAGCGGGGTGAGCGTGGCGACGAAGGCGGGCATCGTCGCGCGCGGCATCAGCGCAGCCATGAGCACCAGCCGGCCGTCGTCCTTCTGCGCCGCCGGCGTCGTCGCGTCGGCGAGGTCCTGAATCGCCTTCTGCCAGGCCGGCGATGCGAGCACGCGTTCGGCGACCTGCGGCGCGAGCGGCTGGCGGGCCTTCGCCGCCAGGGACATCAGCGCATATCCGTGCAGTGCGTCACCGCCGCAGAGGCGCGCGCCGATGATGCGCAGCACGGTGTCGTCATCGCCCTCGGCCGCGGCGGCATCCATCAGCAGCGTGAGCACGCGGTGCTCGGACGGCGGCAGTGAAGCGATCAGCGCCTCGGGCAGCGCGCCGACCGCCGTGGCGAGCGCGGTGAGCCGCAGCCCGCCGAACAGCCGCTCGCGCAACGCCTCGGCCTCCTGCCATTTCAGGCCGTCGGCCGGCAGCTTGAAGGTCACTGTCGACGCCGCGCCGAGGCCGATCTTGGCCAGCAACGAGCCCGCGCGCTGGAAGCACCGCGCGGCCTCGGTCAGCCGGGCGCCGTGCTCGGTGCGTTCGGCGATCCGGGTCAGGAGCTGTGCGGCGATCTGCTTGACGCTGTCGGCGCGATCGGCGCTCAGGCTCTCCAGAAACGGCTGGTCATCGGAGCCGAGGCCGACCATCAGTGCATCGAGCAGCGCAGCGCGGACCGGCGCGGGCTCGCTCTTCCAGACCGATTCGATCAGCGCGCGGCCGTCGGCGGGATTGTTGCGGCGCTGCTCCGCCACGAAGGCGCGGCGCTGCGTCTTCGGGAAGGTGGTCCAGTTCTCCATGGTGATGCGTTCGAAGAACAGGCCCTTGGTGGCATCGTCATCGGCGTCGGAGGCGATCAGCGCCAGATAAGCGCGCTCGGCGAGGCCCTGGTCCTCGGCATTGGCTTTGATGTGCGGCACGAAATCCGGCAGATCGAACGGATGCAGCCGGCAGCCGGCGGCCTGGATACGGCGCAGCGCGAGCGGCAAGGCGCTCGACGCCAGCGACTTCTCGACGCTGCGCGCCAATGCCTTGAGCGCGCGCCGCGCCGCCTCGGGCAGGATGGGCCGCGCGTCCTGGTGCAGCCGCAGGGCGGCGTCCGGGACGGGATCGGCGACAGGCGCCGCGGCGCCGGCGAAGCGCTGCCATTGCGCGGCCAGCGCAAGGAGTGGCAGCGCAGGCTCGCGTCCGTGTGGCAACAGTTCGGCCAGCGCCGGCGGCGTCGTCAAGGGCTGCCGCGCCAGGCCAAGCAGGAAGGATTGGCGCAGGCGGGCATGGCTCTGGGGATCGATCGCGCTCGCCATCGTCAGCCCTCGTGATGCCAGCGGCCGAGCGCCGTTTCGGCGGCCAGCACCTGCGCAATGCGGCCGTCCCACAGACACAGCAGCGACAGGTCGTCGAGGCCGAGCAGCGGCGTCAGTTGGTCGAACTGGCCGCGCTCCACCGCGATCGCAGCTCCGGCCTCGTCGGCGATGACGAGCGCACCCTTTCCCGCGGTGTGAAGCGTGACGCCCGCGAGCAGCAGCGGCCAGCGATCGAGCCACGGCAGCGCGGCGAGCCGCGCCGTGTAGTCCTGCAGCGCTGGGGCGAGCCCCGGCAATGGCCGCGGCCAGGTCGCGGTCGCCGCCGTCTTGCGGCTCGCCAGCAGCCCGCGCAACGGCGCGGCCGACGGATAGAACACGACCTCGCCGTCGATGATCTCCCCCGGCGCGAACGGAAATCCGGCGCCGCCGCCGGACACCGGCACGAAATCGATCAGCACCGCGGCGCGTGGCTGGCCGGGGTCATCGCCCGTGTTGACGAGCCACGTCTCCAGCCTGCGCAGCTTGTCCGGCTGCACTTCGGACAGGTTGGCGGCAACGATCCACACGCTGCTCGCGCGCGGGGCCGTGGCGTCCGCCAGCAGCTCCTCGCGGCGCAGCGACCAGCCGACCGCGCGTCGGACATCCTCGCGCAGCGGTGCCGGCAGCCGGTCCTGATGCCGGTAGGCCGAGGCGATCAGGGACATGATGCCGAGCTGCTCGATGGCGAGATCGGCGCGGCGATCCTCTCCGACGCGATACAGTTCGGATGAGAGCTGGTCGAGCCGCGCAGCGAGGCCGCCGGCCTTGGTGTCGACCAGTCGCGTCGACAGCGTGCGCGCGGCGGACGCGGCGCGGGCGGCGAAATCGGCAAGCCCCTGGTTGAGCTGATCCGCGATCCAGCGCTCCAGCTCGTCGAGTCCGGCGAGGATCGTCGCCTCGCGCTCGGCCCTGATCCGCTCGCGCTGCGCCTCGGCGCGCGCGGCAGCCTTTGGGTCGGCGGGAGCAATCGTCGCGGCCTCTGCCAGGGCAGCATCGAGCGACGGTGGCGCGCCCGCATCGTCGCCCTCCGGCTTGGGCTTGCCCGGCGCGCGGCCGCTCGAGCCGCGCCGCCGCGCGCTCCAATCCTCGACCCATTGCGGCGGGCTGGTGGTCTCGAACCGCTCGGGCTTGTCGACCCGCTGCCACAGCACCGCCAGCACGTGCTTGCAGGGAAACTTGCGGCTCGGGCAGGTGCATTTGTAGCCGCTGCCGTCGGCCGCGGCGACCACGCGATACGGCGTCGCGCCGGAGCCCTGGCATTCGCCCCACAGCACCTCGGCATCGCTGCTCGCGGCCAGCATTGGCCAGTTGGCAGGCTTCACGAGCTTCAGCGCTGCGGCGAGTGAGGCCTGATCAGGCGCGAGCCCTTCGATTCGTTCGCGTGTCAGAGACACCCACTCTCCCAACCGGCTGATCGCGCGATGCCGCACTCCCTAGCAGATGGCGGCGGAGCCGCACAACAATTCCAGCGCGATGCCTGCTGATTTCGCTTCGCGTCGCGCGGGAAAGAAACTGAGCGATCTGCGCAACGCTCGTCGCGTCACGCGCACGCCGGCGGAACTGCGGAGTTTCCTGGGCGGGCATGAGGCGGGCGCGATATCTCCGACGCCGCGGCGAGCTCGCGCACCGGACGCTCTGAAATCGCCGCCGCTCATACGGAACTACATCGCCGTTTCGCCGTCGGAACGGCTCGTCCGTGAAGCACATCAGCGCGCTGTCGGGCCCGTTGTCTTCCATCACATCGAACCCCGCTGCTCGCGCGCGCTGTGTTCAGCACGGAGGCCATCAGCATGGCCGCCCTTGGAATTTTTCCCGGCCATGCACTGGTGAGATGCCCGGATCATCCGCGTCGTACTGTAATCCTGCGGTAAGGCCGTGACGCTAGCTTCAACGCGTCCTTGATCGAGGTCACATCGGTTTGCCATCGGCAGCGTGTCATGATGAGCCATTGCTCGCCGTCTCTCGATGTGGCGTTCGATCGGAAGGACATTGGAGCGCCGCCGCAGACCCGAAAGCCCGGCCTGATCAGGTCGGCTCCGTCCCACCTGCGGCACCTTCCATCATGATCTGGCGCCGCATGGCTTCGAACGTCGTCGGAGTCCAGTGAGCAGGCCGTTCGGTTTGTGTCCCAGCCCCACACGTCCGAACGGCCTGCCATGATGGACCTCGCGGCGGTGCTCGCGCTCACATGTTCGTTGTGCATCTGCCATCCGCCGTCTGTAATGATGCGGTAAGCCGCAGACACGAGTCTCCCGCAGCGACGGCCGAGCCGATCGCAAGGAGAACCCAATGAAACGAATTTGCGCGCTTATGATCATGGCCTCGACCATCGCAGGCACGATCGCCACGCCGGCCAACGCTGGCGGGAATCGCGGAGCGGCGGTCGCCGCCGGCGTCGTCGGAGGTCTGGCGATCGGAGCCCTGATCGGTTCGGCGGCAACCGCCCGTTCCGCGCCCACCTATGTCTACAGCTACGACGACTATCCGCCGCCGCGGGTCGTCTATCGTCGTCACCGCGTCTATGAGTACGACGCGGAATACGGCAACTATGGCGACGGCTATTTGTCCGGCTACCGGGACGGCTATTCCGACGGATCCTGGGACAACGACTGAGACCGCCGCCCGAGGACAAGGTCCCGCCGACGCGGGACCTTGTCCTTGGTCCGAATGTTCGGATCCGCTGACGAGGCGGCCGCGTCCGGCGTTGCCTCAACCCTATGGTTCCTTCCGCCGTGTCACCAGGAATGCCACCACCGTTCGTGTGCATCCTGTCCAGCCGAGCAGCCGCGCCTGCACCGCGAACTCGCGCTTGACGTAGGTGCCGGATCGGGCGGCCGCCGCTTCCGCGGCGCCGATGCAATCCGCCTGGTCGCGGAAGCACAGCGAAATCCAGCCTTCGCTGCCAGAGTCCGCACCGGTCTTGTGGATCGAGACGGGCAGACCGTAAGCGGGATGATCAGCGCTGTAAAAGGCGGTTGCGAGCGCGAGGCTCTCGGTGCCGCCGACATGCTCGAGCGGCTTGCCCGTCAACTCCCGCCATTGGCGCGTCGCTTCCCGCGCGGTCTGCTGGTAGAAGGTGCGGCCTTCCTCATAGCCGTGCCTGTTGCGGTAGAAGGCGTGGAGCGGCGCCGCGACGATCGCAGCCAGGACGGCGATCCCGGCCGTCAGCACCGTGATGTTGACGGTGTGGAAGCGCGCGATCGGATAGCCTGCGCCGCAGACGATCACCACGACGAACAGGAACAGTCCCTGCAGTGCCCATAGCGATGGCAGGTCGGTACCCATGATCAGCGCGTTGATGACGGGCAGACCGACCGTGCCGATGGCGATATAGGACAACAGCCGGAGGCCGCCGTTCAGCGCGGCCATCTCCGTGGTGAAAGACCTGATCCTGGCGCCGGCGACGATCAGCCAGGTGGCAGCCGGCACGGCCATCGCGGCCGCGAGCCCCAGCAGGAAGAACAGGGAATCCCGCGACGACGTCGCCAGGGTGGAGCGCGCGTGCATCAGCGCATGCTGGATGGGCGCGTCGTGTCCGACGAGCCAGTCGAGATGCATCGACAGCGCGGCGAGGCCTGCGGCCGTGGAGATCCATGGCGACGCCGAGGTGAAATAGGCGCGTCGCTGCGGATGCGCCATGGCGGCGAATGCGAAGCTCATCACCAGAAAGATCGAGTAGTACTTGCCGAGCAGCGCGAGCGCGGCCGTTAGGCCGGCGGCCGCCGCCCAGGGCATCGTTCGCGTTTCGAACGCGCGCAGGAAGCAGTAGGTGGCGAGCGGCCACGTCGCCAATTGCACCGAGTTCGCGTTGAAGCGCTGCGCGTGAAACTGATAGGCCGGCGTCAGCATCAGCAGCAGCAGCACGATCACCCGCTTGTCCCCGACGACGAAGCGGCGCGAAATCAGGTCGACGAACCACAGCGCCAGCGCCGCATTGGTCATCGCCATCAGGTGGAACGACCAGTCGGAAAGAGGGAAGACGGCGGTCCAGGCACCGGCGATCCAGCCCATCAGTGGCGGATGCTTGTCGTAGCCCCAGGCGAACTGCCGTCCGAATGTCCAGGTCTCGATCACGTCGGGATGCAGGCCGGCGCCGGCATAGGCGATCGAGAGATAGGCCGTCCACACGGCCACGAAGCACACCAGCAGCAGCGGCACGGCCCAGCCGGCCTCGATGCCGTCGAGCCAGCGCAGGAACGGACGGCGCCAGGCCGCCGGATGACAGTCCGACCGTTCGGCGACGGTCGAGAACGCAAAGCCATGGAACATGTCGGTGTTGATCAATGATGAGGCGACGGATGTGACGCGCGATCGGCAGCCGCGGCCGACAAAGAATGGCGGATCGCCCGGTATGTCCGGTCGATCATGCGGCAGGCTTCATGCGGGCGAATCCTCGGCGCGTATTTGAATGCCAGTCTAGGCCGAGACGATTACGAAAGGCTGACGTCGAAAATCGGATCATCGCGGCATGGCACGTCATACCACCGCAATCGCGCCGGCCGAGAAGTCGTTCAGCTTGCAACTGAGATATCGCGATGGAGGCTCGATCAGCCCTGGCAGATCGGGTCGACTTCGATTGAGCGCTGAAAAAAAAACGGTATCAAAATGCCGCCGACGTAATCCTATTGTAATCCGTCTGTAATGATAGGAACAGCCGATTGTCGATGTTGCGGGAGGATGGCGTGCGCGTTCTGGTCGTTGAGGACGATCCCCAGCTCGGGCTCTGGCTGCGGGATGCACTCGCGACGGCGTTCGGCTCGTCGGACATCGTCACGACGCTCGACGAGGCGCGGGCGGCGATCGCGGTGCGCAATTTCGAGCTCGTGGTCATTGACCGCGGACTACCGGACGGCGACGGGCTGGCGCTATTGCCGGACCTGCGGCAGCAGAAGCCGAGCCCCGCGACCGTGGTGCTGACGGCGCTCGACGATCCCGCCGACATCGCGCGTGCGCTCGACGAGGGCGCGGACGACTACGTCGCCAAGCCGTTCGAGCCGATCGAGCTGGTGGCACGAGCGAGGGCGGTGCTGCGCCGGCTGTTTCTCGACCGCGGCGCGATGGTCTCGATCGCCAATCTGGGCTTCGACATCGTCAATCGCGCGGTCTGCGTCGACCAGGCGCCGATCGTGGTGCCCAGGCGCGAACTGGCGATCCTCGAGGCGCTGGTTCGCCGCAGCGGGCGGGTGGTGCTGCGCGAGACGTTGGAGACCGCGGCCTACGGCTTCGAGGACGAGATCCAGTCGAACGCGATCGAGGCCCATGTGTCGCGGCTGCGCCGCCGCCTGCGCGAAGCCAATTGCAGGGCGACGATCAGGCCGGTGCGCGGCCTCGGCTATCTCCTGAGCGGCGAGTGACGCAGGTGAGGTGGCAGAAGCTCAGCCGTATCCGCCGCTCCATCACGCTGCTCTCCGCGACGCTGATTGCGGTCGTTACCACCATCATGCTGATCTGCGCCGCTGCCTTGCTGATCCGCTTCGGCGGCGACGATGACGGCACGTGGGGTGCGGCCGACGTTGCCGACGCGCTGAAGGAGGCCGTGGCTCGCGATGCTGGCGGCCAATTGCTCGTGAAGCAGACGCCCCGCCTCGACACGATCATGCAGGACTTCCCGACGTTCTGGTACGTCGTCTCCGACAAGAGCGGCGAGGTGAGCTACGGGCCGATTCCGAAATGGCGGCCGCACAAGGGTCCGTCGTCGCAGAACGGCACCAGCTTCCTGGCCTATGCGATCGACGGCGAGACCCGGCGCCTGAAACGGATGATGGCGGTCCGCAATACGCCGGTCGGCGAGGTCTTGATCGAGACCGGCGGCGTCGCCTACACGTCGACGCAGCTGATGACGGGCACCTTGACCGACGCGACCATCGTCGCGCTTCCGATCATCCTGGTCCTGGTCGCGACGGTGCTGGCGGCGCTGTTGTTCGTGCCGACGCTGATCGCCCGCCCGGTGCGTGCGGTCGCACGCGCGGCCGAGATGATCGACGGCGTGCCCGACGGCCGAAGGCTGCCCGAGCGGGACGCGCCGGCCGAATTGCTGCCGCTGGTCACCGCCTTCAACCGCGCCTTGTCGCGCATCGACCACGCCGCCGAGGCGCAGCGCAACTTCCTGTCCAATGCCGCCCACGAGCTGCGGACCCCGCTGACCAACGCCCGCACCATGCTGGAGGCGGTGCCGGATGCCGGCCTGCGCGCGAAACTGGTCGGCGAGAACCAGAAGCTGTCGTCGATCGTCACCATGCTGCTGCAACTGGCGCGGATTTCGCTGGAGCCGGACGAGCTGGGCGAGATCGACCTGGTCGCGTTGGCGCGGCGCGTCACCGCCGAGCATGTGCCGATGGCGCTGCACTCCGGGCTCGAGATCGGCTTCGCCGGCTGCGATGCGCCGGTCCGGATCCGCGGCTCGGAGCCGGCGATCGCGGTCGCGCTCTCCAACCTGATCAGGAATGCGGTCGCGCATGCCGGCGCGGGCGGTCCGATCCTCGTCGAGGTCGACGCCGCGGCGCGCCTGCGCGTGATCGATTCGGGGCCCGGCCTGCAATCCGATCAGCCCGAACGCCTGCTGCAGCCGTTCGAGCGCGGCCACGCCCGCGGCGAAGGCATGGGGCTCGGGCTTTCGATCGTGTCGCAGGTCATGGCGACGCATCAGGGCCGCGTCGCGCTGCGCGAGACGCCGGGCGGCGGCACCACGGTCGAGCTCAGCTTCGCGCGCGCCGCGCCTTCGCAAGGCGGCGCTGCGGATGCGACATTGCCGGCCGTCCGGCGCACGGCCGATCAGGCGGGATTGCCGCCGCGCTCCTGATGCCGGGACGTCGCTTCCGGCGGTTCGGCGCTCAGCGCGGCTCCCTGCTCCGCTGCCACTTCAGGAAGTCGCTGTAGAGTCGCGCGGCCTCGTCCGGCGACATCCTCGCCTGCGCCTTGCGCTCGTCGAGAAACTTGCGGAATTCGGCCGGGTTGGCATCCTGGCCCGGCGACTGCATCGCGCGGGCGCCATCGAGCCATTCCTGCGCCGCCTTGAAGCGGACCAGGCCCTGCACCGGCGCCGACAGCACGGTGTCGCGCCATTTCGGATGCCGCGGCGGCGATTGCAGCACCTGGATCTTGCCGAACAGCGCGTCGACGAACCGCGCCGTGCGGCGATAGCGCTCGCTGTTCTCCGGCCAATTGTAGACCATCAGCACGGTCGAGGCGGCGACGGTCTCGACCTTGGTGCCCGGCGGCACCAGGTTCGGATATTCCTCGGACGAGAACGACGACGGCAGATAGATGTCCTGCAGCGCGTGGTCATAGGGGATCGTCAAGAGATGCAGCCGGCCGCCCTCGTTCTTGATGCCCTTGATGATCGGCGCGTCCTTCGACACCGATGCGATCCAGGCATCGCCCTGGCCGTCGATCAGCTTCTGCAGTCCGCCGGTCGGATCGGTCTGGGAGTCGATGTCGGCGCGAATGCCGAGCCGGCGGAAGATCGTGCGCGCCGCCGGCAGGCCGATCGAGCGCTCGGCGAACACCCGCCGTCCATTGAGATCCTCCAGCGAGCGGATCTCGCGCCGCGCGACGATGTGGACGTCGTTGTGGAAGAGCTGCGCGATGTAGCGCACGCGCTGGGCAATGTCTGGAATGTTGTATTCCGTCTTCACGAATTCCAGCGCGTCGGTGGTGACGAAGCCCATGTCGATGTTCTTCAACATGATGATGTCGATGAGGTTCTGCGCCGAGCCCCTGCCGAGGATCGGCAGCACGCGCAGGCTCTCGCCCTCGTCGAGCACCGCGGCCATGTCGGAGCCCATGACCGACATCGGCCCGCCGATCGGCGCGGTGATCACGGTGACGGTGCCGGAGTTCAGCGCCTCGCGGTCCGGCAGCGTACCGACGGCGCCGCCGGTGGGCGGGCGCTGCGGCAATTGCTGCGCTCGGGCGCTGCCAGACAGCGCCACGAGGGATGACAGAACACATGCAAATACGAATGCGCCAACAGTTACGCGCGCGACACAATTCACCGAACGCTTCCTCGATACATTCTAAATTGACAGTGGACTTAGCAGTTCGATCCCGGCCGAAGTTTGGCCGTGAGGTGGCGATCCGCGAGATGCTGCAAAGTCGCCCGGCCCGCTTCACCGCTGTGCTGAAAATGCGGTGCAGGAGCGTGATCGAGTGTTGCGATCGAGGACCGGCGCTGAGCGCGCCGAATCCTCGATCACAGGCCGTGTTCGGTGGAGAACGACCGTCCTGCGTGCGTGTCGAAACGTCGCACGCTCGGCGCTGAATGGTGGCGCCGCGCGCCGGCGCTCACGCGCTCGCCGCGTCGAGCCGCGCGACCTGGTCCGCGGTCAGCGCGAGCTCCGTCGCCGCCACCAGCGTGTCGACGTGCTCGGGCCTGGTGGCGCTGGCGATCGGCGCCGTCACCGAGGGCTTGGCCAGCAGCCACGCCAGCGCGATCGAGGCCTGCTGCGCTCCGGTCTCCCTTGCGACCGCGTCCAGCGCGGCGAGGATGCGCATGCCGCGTTCGTTCATGTATTTCGGGATGCCGCGCTGTCCGCGCGGGCTCTTGCCGAAATCGGCCTCCGAGCGATACTTGCCGGTGAGGAAGCCGGCGGCCAGCGAGAAGAAGGTGATGACGCCGACGCCGTAGTTCTCGCAGACGCGTTGCAGCGCGCCTTCGTAGGATGCGCGCTCGGCGAGGCTGTATTCCGGCTGCAGGCTCTCATAGCGCGGCAAGCCGCTCTTCGCCGACAGCTCGAGCGCGGCCTGCAGCCGCTCCGCCGAGAAGTTCGAGGCGCCGATGACCCGCACCTTGCCGGCCTTGATCAGCCTGTCATAGGCCGCCAGCGTCTCCTCCTGCGGCGTCGTCTCGTCGTCCTTGTGCGATTGATAGAGATCGATCACGTCGGTCTGCAGCCGGCGCAGGCTGTCCTCCACCGCGCGCGCGATGTAGTCGGCCTTCAGCCCGACCTTGCCGTCGCCCATGTCCATGCCGACCTTGGTGGCGAGGATGACACGATCGCGATTGCCGCGCAGCTTCATCCATTTGCCGATGATGGTCTCGGACTCGCCGCCGCTGTGGCCGGGCACCCAGCGCGAATAGACGTCCGCCGTGTCGAGGAAGTTGATGCCGGACTCCAGCACCTTGTCGAGCAGGCGGAACGAGGCCGCCTCGTCCACCGTCCAGCCGAACACGTTGCAGCCGAAGCAGAGGGGCGGAACGTTGAGGCCGGAACGGCCGAGCGGGCGCATCTTCATGGGAGGCTCTCGATCTGAATGATGTTGGCTGCATCCGTCGCGGACGCCTGCCGCAGATTGCCGTCATTCGTCGCGCGAGACCAGCGCGGCAGGAGCATGGCGGGCCCGCCCGGCCGCATCCAAACCGTGGCACGGCTGCCCCGAAGTGGGTCCGGCAGCGTCAGACTTTTCACTCACTTGCCGATGATGGTCGCAGCCTGCGAACGCCTCGCAGCTGGAGACGCGGGGGGCCATGATCAAGGAGTCCGTCTGATGAACACGCTGACCCATGACCAGCTCGGGCTGAGCTCAGATGGCCTCATGATGCCCGATCCGGCCGCGGCGGCGAAGAACACGACGACCAATATGGCTGCGGCTGCCTCGCCTGTCGTGCTGCTGCCGCCCGGCGCGGTGTCGGATCCGGTGGTACACGCCGACGGCTCCGAGACCGTCTCGGTTCACACCGGCGGGCTCACCTTCAACCTCACCTTCGATGCCGCCGCCGCGGCCGCGCCCGAAAGCTTCCGCGCCGGCGTCGAGCAGGCGGCGGCGATCCTGTCCTCGGCGATCACCGATCAGGCCACGGTCAACCTCGCGATCGATTTCGCCGGCACCGGCGGCGGGGCCGGCGCCAATGTCTCCAATGGCGTGCTCACCAGCTACGCGCAGCTCCGAACCGATCTGCAGGACCACGCGGCGGCCGGCGACACGGTGTTCGACAACCTGCCGACGGGGCGGGCAGTGCAGGGCCATTCCCAGGTGTTCGTCGCCAATGCTCAGGCCAAGGTGCTCGGGCTCATCGATCCAAACAGCACGACGACTGAGGACGGCTTCGCCGTCTTCAACACCGACATCCCGACGCAGTCGCTGGTCGGCGTCGCGCTGCACGAACTGTCGCATGCGCTGGGACGGGTGCCGTCGCCGGGCAATCTCGACATCTTCGACCTGTTCGACTTCACCAAGCCGGGGCAGCATCTGATCAACAACAGCATCAGCTCGGCGCCTCCCGCGTATTTCTCGCTCGACGGCGGGCTCACCAAGATCGCCGATTACGGCCAGATGTCGGACCCGGCCGACTTCCTCAACACCGGCATCCAGGGCGCCCGCGATCCCTTGAACGAATTCTACAATCCGACCACGTCGCAGACGCTGTCGCCGATCGATCTCGTGGTGCTGGAGACGCTCGGCTACAATATCTCGACTCCCGACACGCAGGCCCTGCTCGCCCAGATCCCGCACGCCGCCGGGGTCGCCGCACCGGTGCAGACGCCGCAGCAGGCCGTCGCGATCGCCTCCGCGGTGGCCGCCGAGACGGCCGCCAGCCTCACCAAGCTGGGTGATGCCGCCGGCGCCGCGCAGGTGCTGGCGAATGTCCAGGCCGACGCTGCTGCGCTGAATGGCGCCGATGCCGGCGCGAACCATGACCAAGCAACGGCCCATGCGTCCTATTCCGCCGAGCCGCACCACGATCCGATGATGCTCGCGATGCATCTGCACGCGATCAGTGCGAACTGAGGCGGTCGCTACCAGCAGAGGATTGATTGGGCGCGAGAAGGCCATCGCGTAGTCGATCTAAGTCATGCCCGCCATTTCATCGTCGTCATGGCCGGGCTTGCCCCGGCCATCTCCGTCGCACTCGCCTGAACTGAAAGGCGTGATGTAGCCAGGCGATCGGGCGGATCGGAGGTGCGGTCTGCTCACGATCGATCGCCATGTGTCCGACGCGACAGGTCAGGATCGCTCGCGGTCGCGTTGTCGGTCGAGTTGACGCAAATCGCTCAAGCCGCAGGCGGTCAGCCGGCCGGGATCATGCACGCCTGATCGGCCATCCCGCGCATGTGCCGCGCCAGCGCGCGCCGCGTCCCCTGGTCCAGATCGTGTCTGGCCATGCGGCGATAGATCTGCATCGCTCGCGAGAGCGGCTTGGCAAGTTCGATCCGAGGCATCGAAGTCAACGGAAGCTGGCGGCGATCGTTCCGAATGCCGGCCCATCATCGGAGCCAACTGGTGCGCCGCTGATTTTCGCTCACGCGCAAACGATGCGGATGGTCCCCGCGTTCGGCTCCTACCGATAGACGACGACCCCTGCTGGCGGGTTGACCTCGACCTCAGTCTCCGACCGCCATGTCAGGACATCTCCGGGGCAAAAGCACCAAGTCTGGACGCGTCGCATATTGCACGGTTCACGGGAACTCGCGTATCTTTCAGGTAGCGCGAATACGACGGTGATTACTCGGGGGCGAGGCGATCGTTGGGCGCTGGGGGATCGTTCATGGAAATGAAGTTCGCTTTGCGTGCGGCGCTGATGGGGGCTGCCATGGCGCTACTCGGTGGATGTGCGATGTCGCCGGAGGGCCTGAATTCGCGCGACGTCGCCGACAGCAAAAGCTTTTCCGAAAGTTACGAGGAGATCTTCCGCCGCTTGAGCGAGACCGGCAAGCGCTGTTATCCGCCCGTCCGGGTCTTTGGCAATCCGGGCAACCCGGGCGGGGGACAGATCGAATCTGAAGGCGAGCTACACCGCGACCGCGGCTTTGCGGAGTTTCGCCTGGTCGCAGGCAGCTATGGGGTCCGGATGAACTACTTCGTCGCGGCGCGCATCGAAAAGTCCGGCTCCGGCTCGCGCGTCACCATCAAGGTCAGCAACCCCATGGGAGCAGGCCCCCTGAGCGACCGTATCTACCGCTGGGCCGGTGGGGACTCGAGCTGCTAGCTCCGAGCTTCAAGAGCTGCCGTAATGACCAAGAAGCTCGAGCCGATGCATCCCGGAGAGTTCTGCGCGAGGAGTTCCTGGTTACGCTCGAGATGTGAGCGGGCGCTCTCGCCAAGATTCCGGGCGGCTTGAGGACCGGAGGCTTGGCGTGTCGGCGGGCAGGGGGATCTCAAGCTTCGTGCACTGTCACCGTGACCGCGGGGCGGCGAGCTGGCCGATCGCCCGCCGCGTCCCGGCACGGCAGATCAGGATTGGTCGGAGCCGCGTTGTCGGTCGAGCTTGCGCAGATAGCTGAGGCCGCACACGGTCAGCCGGCCGGGATCATGCACGCCTTGTTCGGCCAGTCCGCGGATATGCCGCGCCAGGGCGCGCCGCGCTCCCTGGTCCAGATCGTGTCTGGCCACGCGACGATAGATCTGCATCGCTCGAACGAGCGGCTTTGCGAGTTCGATCTCAGGCATCCGGGCCAACGAGCGGCGACGGCGATGGTTCCGACGCATCAGGGCGCAGACGCCGGCTTGGCCGGGCGCAGCGTGACGACGACGGGAATGGCGATCGCGTAGATGGCGACGACCGACAGCCAGATCGCCCCGGGCCATTCGTCCCTGACGGCGAAGTACAGGCTCGAGAAGCCGAGCGGCGCAACGATCGAGGCGAGGCTGACCGTGGCGGCGAGCACGCCCTGGAACTGGCCCTGCAAATGTGCGTCGACCTGACGGGTGGCGATCGACTGCAGGGCCGGCATGCCCATGCCGCCGAGCGCGAACAGCGGCATCGCGCCAAACACCATCCAGCTCTGGTTGGCGAACGCCATGGCGGTGAGGGCCGTGCAGACACAGGTCACTCCGGTCAGGATGGCGCCGCGCTCGGTCAGCAATCTCACGGCCGGACCGGGAAGGAATATTTGGGCCAGCATCTGGCACACCCCGAAGGTGCCGAGCGACAGGCCGATCCAAAGACCGCTCCAGTGGAAGGTGTCGCCGCCCCACAGCGCCCAGCAGACGCCATAGGCCTCGCCGGTCGCGCTGAACAGGAAGAAGAGGAGAACGACCGGCAGCAGGCTCTTGACGGCGAACACCCAGCGCAGTGGCCGCAGCGGGTTCAGAACTGCGATCTCGATCTTGCCAGGGCCCGGCGGTCGCGATTCCGGCAGCATCAGCAACGCCAGCAGGACGTTGCATCCGTTCAAGGCCGCCGCCACGACGAACGGCAGCCGCAGCCAATGGTCGCCGAGCGCGCCGCCGAGCACGGGCCCGATGATGAATCCCATGCCGAACATCGCATTGAGGAGGCCGAAGCGGCGGGCCCGCTCGTCCTCGCGCGAGACGTCGGTGATGTAGGCGGTGGCCACCGAGACGTTGGCGCTGGTGACGCCGGCGATGGCGCGGCCGAGCAGGAGCATCCAGAGATCGGGCGCAGCGGCCAGGAACAGGTAGTTGACGATGGCGCCGGCCAGCGAGACCAGCAGCAGCGGGCGCCGGCCGAGCCGATCGCTCAGCGAGCCCAGCACCGGGGCGCAGATGAACTGCATCGCGGCGTAGAGCGCAGTCATGACGCCGAGAAGGAACGCCACGTCGTCGGTGTGGGTCACGTCGTGCAGCAGCGACGGCAGGATCGGAAAGATCAGCCCGATGCCGGCGGCATCGAGCACGATGGTGAGATAGATGACGGCAACAGCCCTGGTCATGGCGCGCTCCGGTCCACGCGAGCCGATGGCGCAAACACGCGCGACCGCTCGCTGGAGCCTGACGATCCGTCAGGCGATCGATGTGTGGGAGACGCTGGGCCGGTCCATGCCAAAAGGCAGATGGACGGCTTGTACTCGGCCGCAGGCAACGACCGCTTTTCGCGACAGGCGCCGTCTACACGCCGAGATCGGGCGGCGCAAGCCGCCTTTTCCGAACGACGATCGGTGCATTCAATGCATAGTCGAGCGAAGGCCGGTCAGTGGGCGCCTCCGCCGGAGCAGGGACTGCCGGGAGCGATCTCAAGTCGCCGAGATCGGCCGCGGCGATGACCAAGAAGCTCAAGCCTCGCATCCTGGCGAGGTTCTGCGCGAGGAATTCCTTATTCCGATCGAAATGTCGGCCGGTGCTGTCGCCAAGGTCTGCGGCCTGCCGCGAACCCGCATCGAGCGGATCGCCAGCGAGCAGACCGGCATCACGGCCGACACCGCGCTCCCGCTCGCAAGGCGCTCGCTACGACGCCGGAGCTCTGGCTCAATCTGCAGACGGGTTATGATGTCTAGATCGCCAAGCGAAAGCTTGGCAGGGTTCTCGATCGCATCGAGACGGTGAATAAGCCGCAAGCGGTCTAGCTCGGGAGACGACATAGGCCTGTTGGCGACGGTGGTGCCTTTGCCGGCTCCTGCCCAGCGGGTCATGAGCCGGCAAGGCGTTTTGCCATATACAATGTCATCGCAGTTCCTTGAGACTAGCCGTCGCGGCCTGAACGGCGGCGAGCGGCAATCCGGCAACTGTGGGTCCGGCGTGTGTACATGATAGCTGAGGTAAGCTTGAGCAGTTGTCGTCGAGGGTCTGAGGACCGTGGCATGACGGCCTGCAATACAAGGTTCGCCTGTTACGGAATCTTGTGTGATTGTCGATGGGACCGGCGTCGCGCCGTGTTATGGTTCGGCGTAGCGCAAATCCGGCGAATGGGGGAAGATGGTGCTTGAACGCATCTCGAAACATTGGCCAATCTTCACCGCGATTGCGATCGCAATCGTATCGCTATTCAACATCGGCTATTTTATGCCAATTGGCATTCATTTCATCGGAATTGTGGACATCACCAACATTGCCTATTCTTTCGGTTTGGTGATTGTTCTGATTCTTCTTCTTGGGCCAACGATATTTGGAGTTATTCAGGAGTCCGGCCCCAGCGTGATGGCGCAACTAAGGAAAAGAGGGATCGGTGTAAGGTTTTTGCGGCTCTTTTAATCTTGAGTGCGCCATTGGGCATGATGGCCGGTCATATCTACGGCGTCACCTTGCCGTCGGCCATCGTGTGGGTGGCAGCTATTTCGATCTACATGGCCGCATTTAGCTATGATGATTTGGTCAGTGCTGGGTCGGTAAACTCAAGTGGCATCTTCTTTTCATCTTGGGCAGCGATGCTGTTTTTTGTTTTGATAGGTGCGTGGGTTTGCACTCTTCAAATGAAGAGTACTGAGGTCTTCGAAGTTGCGACAAAAGAGCGTGTATTTGCAAATGCCAAGATATTGCGCTCGTCATCGAGCGGCTTTCTTATCTATGTAAATGACAGAGTAGCATATATTCCATCGAGTGAGATCAAGAGTGTTGTAGCGTTGACCGGTCCACTAAAACAGTCTGCCCCTTTTTAGATGCCTTTGTTACAGGGGCAGTATGCGAAAACTGTCTTGTTGGACTTAAAGCCTTGGCGCCGTCGCTGCCCGACAGGCATTTCCCGCATCCCCGCATGTGCAAACTGCCCGTCGAGCCAGTTTGTCGCACGCTTCCCGGCTTGCACCGTCGGGCAAATCAGAACGATGTTTCCGGGCATCCCGCTCGCGATGAAGAGGGGCGTTTCGGCCGATCGTCACGGAGCGTAGCAAGCGGGAAGCGGTGGACGTGTCGGGCTTGGGGCTCTGCATTTGCGGAGCCGGCGAGCAGGCCTGGTGCGTACGGTCAAGTCGCGTGGTCCTGGCCTCCCGATGCTGAGGTCAAGCCGGTTGATGATGCGGCGACGCGTCTCGCTGGTGATGGGGGCAAGACAGCCCGGTCCCCAGGGAGATTGCGAAGCAGCCGTTAAAACCAGCGCGCGGGGAAGGCCGGGTCGTCCGGCTGAACCGTGGTACCTGCCGCCTGCATTTTTTTTCTGCAGGCGGGCCACGGACCTCAGTCGAGGTCCGGTCTTCCCCGCGCCCTCTCGTTTCTCGAGGGCGATGTCGGCAGCATGACCCGGGCGCGAATGGCGCCGCGGGGCTGCGGTGGGCTGTTTGGAGAAATCGTGCAGTGGATGTGGTGCGTGGGCGCGGATACGTCGCGCTCGCGATGCTCATCACGCCTGTGAGGTGGAACGGCCATGCGACACACTCAGTGTCGTCCCGGCCTTGAGCCGGACCCATCACCACCGGCGGATGTGTGAGGCACGCTGGTGGCTCAGGATGTGCCCAACACGTCTCCCTGTGGTTATGGATCCCGGATCTTCGCGCGCGATGCGCGCTCGTCCGGGACGATGGGGGAGTGTGGGGCGCGGGCTTGCTCTTGACGCCGAGATCGGAGGTCGTCCAGCGCGGACTACTTCCTGATCCGCACACCCTTCGTCGTGAAACGCTGCGGTCTCTGCTCCGGGCGCACCGGCCGCCGCGTCGTGGCGGCCTTGCCGGTGCCGGGCGGCTGATGCGCGGGGACCAATTGCTCGGGACGCGAGCCGATCAGATCGGCACGGCCCATCGCCCTGAGCGCATCGCGCAGCACCGGCCAATTGTCGGGGTCGTGATAGCGCAGGAATGCCTTGTGCAGCCTTCGCTGCCGCAGGCCCTTGATGGCTTCGACCTTGTCACTGCCGCCGTGACGCACGCCGCGCAGCGGGTTGACGCCGGTGTGGTACATCGCCGTTGCGGTCGCCATCGGCGACGGCAGGAAGGTCTGGACCTGATCGGCGCGGTAGCGGTTCTTCTTCAGCCACAGCGCGAGGTTCATCATGTCCTCGTCGCTGGTGCCGGGATGGGCGGCGATGAAATACGGGATCAGGTAGTACTTCTTGCCGGCCTCCTTGGCGGCGGCGTCGAACATCTGCTTGAAGCGGTCATAGCTGCCGATACCCGGCTTCATCATCTTGTCGAGCGGGCCGCGCTCGGTATGCTCCGGCGCGATCTTGAGATAGCCGCCGACGTGATGCGTGACCAGCTCCTTGATGTAGGCCGGGCTCTCGACCGCGAGGTCGTAGCGCACTCCGGAGGCGACCATCACGCGCTTGACGCCCTTGACCTCGCGCACCTTGCGATAGAGCCGGATGAGGTCGTCATGCGAGGTGTTGAGGTTCGGGCAGATCTCGGGAAACACGCAGGACGGCCGGCGGCACGCGGCCTCGACCTTGGGGTCCTTGCACGCCATCCGGTACATGTTGGCGGTCGGGCCGCCGATGTCGGAGATCACGCCGGTGAAGCCCGGCGTCTTGTCGCGGATGCGCTCGATCTCCTGCAGGATCGAGCCTTCCGAGCGGCTCTGGATGATGCGGCCCTCGTGCTCGGTGATCGAGCAGAAGGTGCAGCCGCCGAAGCAGCCGCGCATGATCGTCACCGAGAACTTGATCATG
>BFBZ01000608.1_pt1 | contig 31653 bp, 35 predicted proteins | sample 1888401 | NCBI WGS metagenome assembly BFBZ01 (sample SAMD00112614, study PRJDB3348) | symbiont metagenome | host: Chara braunii
GCATAGGACTTTGAAGCGGGCCGCAATAGCGGCTCGCTGACTGAGGTTCTTTTTGGGCGGTCGGCCATCGGGTCTTTTTGCACACAATGTGCATTATGTTAAATATCATGCGCACTCGAAGGCACGCGAAATTGCCACCCAAGCTTCAGTCCTCTTCCCCTGCGGCGACCAAATTCTGCTGACGTTTTGACCAAAAACTAAGGACTCTTGGACCACAAACACAGGACAGGCGCAGATTCTGTAACCACAAAGGCGGGACAGACGCAGCGCTTGCGCTTCAGCTTTAAGGTTGAAAACCGCATCTGGCATGGCCTAGGAGCCCACGGAACGCTTGCCCTTTGATCTTGGCGCCAAGGCGGTGCTGAGCAAGGCGCGGGTGGCCTGGTGGGCTTGCTCTTCATTGGAGATGCGCTTCTGAAGCTCATCACGGCGCTCCTGCAGCGCTCGGATGTCGTCCTGCGAATGCACCTGCGTAGCTCGAATGAGAATGAGCTCGCTACGCACCGACGTCAGATTTCGCGTGGCCTCGTTAAGAGATTCTTCGGTCCGCTCCCGAAGTTTGCGCTCCTTGAGTAACTCCCCGTTGGCCTGACGCGCGGACATACGCTCACGGTCGACTTCCAGCAGCAATCTCTTTTCGCGCTCGGCATTCAACTGCTCGCTTTGACGCGGCGTCTCGCTCCACGCCGCTTGCTGTGCGGTAAATTCAAGGCGTTGGCGTTCCTGGGAGGCTTGCGCTTGCTCGAGCGATCGTTCGAGCTGCCTTGCCCGCGCCTCGCTCTCGTGGCGCCCGCGTGTCGTGACTTCCAGCTGTGCCTGGCTGGAGTCAAGGGCCTGTCGGGCCGAAGCAAGGGCGCTTTCCAGGCCGCTCCGTGTGTGCTCGAGCGCGGCTTCCTTCTGTGCCAACTCTGCCTGCCTGGCATTCAGCGAGGCGGTCCTTTCTTCAGTTTCGTTGCGCAAGGCCTCCGCCTGCCGGATCTGCGTTTTGGCCGCATCCTCGCGAGCGAGATCCCAGAGCGTCTGTGCCGCCTGCATGACCACTACGGGCACTCTTTCATCCTCCGCGCCCGGTGGTAGATTCTTGTCAGATCCATGGTCAAGTCGCTTGCCCAGCGTAGCAAACCAACGCTCCAGCATCGGGCTGACGGTATTGGGTGAGCCGCGTCCGATTTGCTGCCGGACCCGTTCAATCGTCGGGCGCAGACCTTCAGTCAGCAATTGGTCCGCCGCAGACCACACATCTGCTTCTTGAATGCCTCTCCAACTTTTGCTTTCCATCGCCCTGCTCCAGTCCTAAAATTTACCAACGATAATTGAATGTTATCGAGACTTATCAAGCTTTTACGTTATACATCATATGTGTATGTATGATTTGATATGCAAAATGCCCCTGCCTTCCACGCGGTGACCCTGCCGCTCGAGACCCCCTCCCCCCTCGATTCACCGGGCGACGCAAGCCGCGATCCCGCACTGCTGGGGGCCGTGGCCGAGCAGGCCGCACGCGAACTCCTGCGCGAAGGCGAGTCGCCCAACACCCGCGCTTCCTACCGCAGCGCCATGCGCTACTGGGCGGCCTGGTTTGCCGCCACCTACGAGAAACCGCTGTGCCTGCCGGTGCCTGTCGCAGCGCTGATCCGGTTCATCGTGGACCACGCCGATCGCACGACTTCCGAGGGGCTGAGCGCGGCCATGCCCGCCTCAGTGGACCGTGCGCTGGTCGACGCCGGGCACAAGGCCGCCCTCGGTACGCCGGCACTGAGTACCGTGGTGCACCGCATCTCGGTCCTGTCCAAGGCACACCAACTCGCCGGCGAGGTCAATCCATGTGCCGACGAAGCCGTGCGCGAACTCCTGGCCAAGACGCGCCGCGCGTATGCCCGACGCGGCGTCACGCCGCACAAGCAGCAGGCATTGACCAAGGAACCGCTGGACGCCCTCCTCGCGACCTGCGATGAATCCTTGCGCGGTGTGCGAGACCGCGCGCTGCTCCTGTTCGCCTGGGCCACGGGAGGGCGGCGTCGCTCCGAGGTCGCGGCGGCCACCATGTCCAGCTTGCGTCGCATCGCACCGGGCGCTTACCTCTACACGCTGACCCATTCGAAGACGAATCAGAGCGGTGCGCAGCGCCCGCAGGACACCAAGCCTCTTGTGGGCGCTGCCGCGGCGGCGATGGATGCCTGGCTCGCGGCCAGCGGGGTGACGGCCGGCACCCTCTTCCGCCGCGTGCGCAAGGGTGGACATGTCGGCGAGGCGCTCAGTGCTGCGGCCGTGCGCGACATCGTCAAGGAGCGTTGCCTGCTGGCGGGCATCGAGGGGGAGTTTTCCGCGCACTCGCTGCGCTCGGGCTTTGTGACGGAGGCCGGTCGGCAGAACATGCCGTTGGCCGAGACCATGGCCATGACCGGCCACCAGAGCGTGGCCAGTGTCGTGGGCTACTTTCGCTCCGAAGCCAGTCTCGCGAGCAGCATTGCCCGGCTTTTCGACGATAACGCTGACTGAGCTCCCCCGTACACAGATCACTCGCACAGCCTGTTTCTTCTTGCCCATATCTGGGAGGAGCACGCCATCACGTCCAGTACCACAAGCAAACTTCGTGATCGGAGCCTCGCCGAAGTTTCTCCCCAAAGCACTGGCCGCTCCGTCTCCTGGAGGTCTATTCGCGATGACGCCAGGCCCGTTTGGCGGACATGCGCTCTTCGAGTAGTTCCTCGTCCGTCAGGTGGAGCACGGTATAAACACCTTCGGAAAATCTGATCGAATGTTCTTGGACGTCAAATCGATCCTCGGGAACCGATTCGAACCACAGTTCCGCGGGCATCTTGCCCTGCTTATTCGTGCTCGCTGCTCCCGCCTGTAGCAAATCACTCGCGTAGCTGTCGTCTTCAACCTGCCGCTTGAGCCATAAATGCTCGGGGACACGGCGAGAGCGTGCAGACCACCATCTGCCATCGCCGGTGCCGTTGAAAATCAGGACGACTGGTTCTCCGGACAACTCCGCGAAGCGAATGGCAGCTGCCGGAAAGCTGACCTTGAACGCTGCCCCTAGGTCGCTTATTAGTGCCAGCGACACCCCGCTCTCGCGAGTCTTGATGGCTTCCTTGAACATGTTGGGGGGCATCATGAGTGACGAAGCGTAGTCGTCGGCTTCACGTTCCTTACTTTTCTCGGCCTTGTCTAGAGCCCTTTCCTCGACTCGGCACGAGAAGCTCTGGCCGTGGTGCTGCTCCCAGTGCCCGATCTCGTGCGCGATCGAAAAGCGTCGGCGCTCTGGGGATATACCGGTCGTCACGGTAACGATCCCTCGATTTCCAACGCCTACCAAGCTGGCTTCGCAGCCAGTCATCGCTCGATCACGCACTTGCAAGCCCGCTTCGAAGGCGATCACCTCAAGATCGATGTCGTCAGGGCTGTCGACATAGCAGCGTGCCAGAAGGTCTTCAGGTCGCCGCATGGTCGTTACCGATTCAATTCCTCGATCTGCCAATACAAGTCCAAGACCTCCTCTTCGCTCATATTCTTGGGATCACGGTTACGTGCGGCTAGCGTCAGACGTCCATCGTTGGCCGCCTGCATCTGTGCAATCCGTTGTCGCGCAAGCTCCACCGACACCGCTTGATCGCGCGGGGCCATCGCATGGTCACGCGCCGATGCCATCTTTTCGCGCAGTTGCGCACGATGCGAAGCCCGCGCTTGGGAGATGCCGTCTTCTATGGCCTTCTTGCCCTTCTGCGCTGCCGTGGCTGGGTCGAGATCCAGTTCCCTGAGCTCCGCGTCGATTTCGCTCTCGCTCATCGCCATCAGATCCTCAAACGCAGCTTGCCAGACGTTGGAAAGCTGCTTCCGTGCGTCAGGCTTTGTCATTCATCTCTCCTATAGCTGGCCAACCGACGAGCGATCAAGCGCTGCACAGAGGCGAGTTGGGCTTGGTCCAGACCGGCTGCCTCAGCCAATTCGGCACCTTTGAAACCTTCAGACCGACCAATAATGACCAATTGGGCGTCTTCCCGGTCGGCGAACAAGCTCAATATTGCATCCATTTCCTGCTTGAAGGCCAGCTCCTGCTCGGGGCTGGCTGCCTGTGCATTTTCGGGGATCGCAATGACCTCGAACGGATCCTGCATTTTCCCTTCGTCATCCGCTCCAACCAAATCCTCGACACTGATCTCAGGCCTTCGCGCACGCCGCTTGTGCCAGCTCGATGCGATGCTGCGCATGATGCCGAACACGTTCACGTCGATAGGTACCTTGCGGCTCAATGTGCGCCGCCCTGCGAGGACTCGCAGGACCGTCTCGCGCAGCAATTCCTCCGGATCTACAGGCAGGCCCTTGAGCAGACGCGCTGCCCACAGCAGCCACCGTTTTCGATCGGCGTTGCTGGCCATGTTGCCGTCTATCCACTCTTGAAATTCTGCGGCTGTCCATTCGCCTTGCGCGTCCATCACATCGTTGTTGTTCCCAGTCACACCAATTGCTCCTTTCGGTGCTGATCTCGGACATCTCCCATAGTCTCCATCCGTCGACCACGACAACAGCATAGGACAAGCGGATCGCGAGCGCGTCCCCCATTCGAGGGATGGCATCAGGCTGTCGCAGAACAACGGCCTTGGAGCAGTTCCTAGGAAGGCGCCCTACTTAGGCAGGAATCGAAGTTTTTTCTGGCCGATGTCGCGAAAAGGTTCGAGCTGGAGCACTTGGAGGTATGCGGCGCGGATTTCCTGATGCTGACCGCACCCACCATCGAGAAAGGGTTTACCCCATGAATGAGAAGCACGATCCCAAGCCCAAGACCTACAAGTTCTTCGTGGGCAACGAAAAGTTCGAAACCGACCAGCCCGCCTTGACGGGCGCGCAAATCAAGGCCTATGTAGCCAACGTGCCCCCCGGCACCAAACTGTCGCTGGAAGGTCATGGCAACGACCCCGACCAGATCATCGCCGACGACCAGTTGGTTTCGCTGGACGAGCAGCACGGTGGCCCGCGCCGCTTCACCCTGGTGCCGCCGGCCAACTTCGGTTGATGCGCATGGGACCGATCGACATTCACCTGGACCGCTTGCGTCAGCGCGAACCGCAGATGCTGGTGCGCCAGTTGCCGGACGGCAGCCAGTTGGTCTCGATTCCGCAAGTCCCGCTACCTGCGGGCTGGAACAAGCCCCACACGACCGTGCACCTGCTGGCGCCGCAAGGCTACCCCTTTGCCCAGCCAGACTGCTTTTGGGCCGACGCAGACCTGCGCCTCAGCTCAGGCAACGTGCCACAGAACTCAGGCTTGGGCACGCCGATCCCCCATCTACCCGGCGAGCCGGCCCTCTGGTTCTCGTGGCACCTGCAGGTATGGAGCGCGGCGCGCGACGACCTGATGACCTGGCTGTCAGTGATTCGCCAACGCTTGGCGCAGCCCGTATGAAGCGGGTCGCATTCCCTTGGGGGCCACTCGCCCAGTTGCGTGCTGCCGCGCAGACGTTGGCGGTCGAGACCTGTGCCGTCGGCTTTGTGCACGCCGCCAGTGGACCGGCGGACCGGCCGCGCTACACGGTGCAGAACCTGCTGCTGGCGCCTGAGAACGCCTACCATGAGCGCAGTGCCGCACGTGCGTCGCTGACGCCAGAGTTCATGCTCGAAACCGCGAATCGCGCGCGAACCATGGGGGCGGGCGTCATCTTGCTGCACACACATCCCGGTGAGCGGCCGCTGGAGGGGTTTTCGCAGGTGGACGACGCCGGCGAAGCTGCACTGGCCAGCTATTTCAAGGCCCGCATTCCGGATCGCGAGCACTTCGCGGCCGTCGTTACGGGTACGCGAGTGCACCTGCGCGAATTGGGCCGCGACATCGCGGTTTCCGTTCTGGCCGTTGGGCCCACCGTGTGCGCCTATTCGGACGTTGAGGGCTTCGAGGCGAACAATCGTTACGACCGGCAGATCCGTGCTTTTGGTGCCGAGGGACAGGCCGTGCTGAGCCAGCTGACTGTCGCGCTGATCGGTCTCGGTGGTACCGGCTCGATCGTCGCGCAGCAACTGGCCCATCTCGGGGTAGGACGCTTCATGCTGGTGGACCACGACGAGGTTGACGCCACGAACCTGAATCGCTTGCTAGGAGCGACGCAGCAGGATGTTGGTCTGCCCAAGGTGCAGGTCGCCGAGCGTGCGATCAAGGCGATCAATCCTTCCATCGTGTGTGAAACCCAGGTCGGTGACGTCACCAGCAGCGCGTTGGCCATACGGTTGTCCGAGGTCGACTTCATCTTCGGCTGCACCGACTCGATGGCCAGCCGAGCGGTCCTGAACCAACTGGCCTATCAATACCTGATTCCCATGATCGACATGGGCGTGGCCATCCGGGTCGAGGCCAATCAGCTGGCATCCGTCACCGGACGTGCGCAGATGTTGGCGCCCGGCCTGGGCTGCTTGGTCTGCGCCGACGGTATCGACGGTCAGCAAGTGCGCTGGGAGATGATGAGCCCGGCGCAGCGCAGGGCCGATCCCTATTTCGAGAACGCGTCCGTCCCGCAACCGGCTGTGATGCCGCTGAACGGCATGGTTTCGTCGGCGGCGGTCGCCATGTTCCTGTCCGCCGTGACCTCCTATCCCGGCGAGGCGCGGCTACTGCACTACGACGGCATGCACGGGTCAGTGCGACCGCAGCTGCTGTCACCGCGGCCGCACTGTATCGTGTGTTCGACCGAAGGCGCACTCGCACGAGGCGGCAGCTGGGCGCTGCCGGTGCGCACATGATGTCGCACCAGTATGAGCGCGCCAAGGTTCTGTGGTTGGGAGCGGCGCCGCAACTGGCCCACCAAGCCGAGCATGCTCATCGGGGACTGGCGCTGCGCGAAGTGGAACTTGAAAACTTCCAGCACGAGGTTCTCGACCTAGCGCATTCCCGCGGGCTCGTGCTGTGTGCCATGCCACCCAAGGTTTCGGCCGTGACGGCGGTGCTCGACTGCGTGGTTCACGCCCTCAACCACGGCTTGTACGTGGTCGTCATGCTGGCTGACAGCCTGGCCCACGGCTTCGTACAGGAAAAGCTCGAAAAGCTCTTGCCCAAGGGGCCTGCTCGCGACCGAGTGCATTACCGCATTGGCGCGACACCTCCAGAGGTAGCAGAGATTTTTGCACGCCACGATCCCGGGCCAGCAGTCAATCGGGAACTCCATATCCACAAGCCTGATGAACTCTTGCTGGCAGAGGCACAGAAATTTCTGCTGCAGCGTGCGTTCGCCGACTGTGATTCGGTGACCTTGAGCCCGCTGACAGGCGGCCGTTCCGCGATGACAGTGCTGGTGCAGGCAACGCTGTCGAACTCGATGGCAGGCCCCCACCCCCTTCCATTTTTTGCCAAGCTCGATCGTGCTGTGCATATCGTGACTGAACGCGAGTGCTACGAGCGCTACGCAGACAGTCATATCGCCTGGCACTTGCGGCCCAATCTACAGCCGAGACGCTGCATCGTGGGCACTGATCTTGGCATCCTCGTCGGCAGCTTCGTCACCAGATCCGAATCGCTTTGGGCGCTGATCCTGGAAGGCCGGGCCGGTCGCGCCATTACCAATTTGTTCGAGGAAACCCTTGCGGGCTGGCGAGCCCCTGCGGCAGCGCTGCAGAGTGAAGTTGGCTCGATCGCGCCAGCGCTGTCCAAGGTGTTCGTCTATCGGAATGTGCGCAAGCGCTATTTGCAGGCCGCTGCCGGTCTCGGATTCGTGCGAGAGCCTCAAGCTGTCTGGGAGTCCTTCTTGAACCTGCCGACGCGCATCTGGCCGAAGGCTCCTGTGCATGGCGACATGCACGCAGACAACGCACGGGTGCGTGGAGAAGACACGATCATTATCGATCTGGCAAGAGTGGTCCTGGGGCCGCCCAGTGCAGATCCGGCATGCATGGAGGTATGGATTGCTTTCCAGATGCCGCCTTCTCAGTACGACATTGACGAAGGTCGATGGCTAGCCACGGTCAAAGATCTCTTCGCCGTGCGCCACGTCCTTGCACCGCCGGTCGCTCAGCCAGATGGTTCGCTGCCGTGGCTGCGCGACGCGGTGCTGCAAACCAGGCGCGTGGCGATGGCCAGCAGCCCGGGCGTCGACTACGCCATCACGCTCGCACTGTATCTGCTGCGTCGCGCAATGTTCGAGCCGGACGCAGACGTACCGCAAGCCGACTCGGCGCGCCGCACCTGGGCCTGGATTCTCGGATGTCAGTTGCTCGAGGGAGTCCAAACCTTGTGTCTTGAATATCGCGAGGCCGCATGAAACAACGCGCCAAATCATTGAATTTCCGCGGGCTCGTAGAACACCGGCACGATGCCGACGAGCGACTGGCCGCGCCCGGGCACGCCGTTCTGGTTCGCCGCGGCGTGGACCGTTCACTGGTTCTGCGATGCCCAGACGGCTGCGGTGAAACGCTGACGGTCAACCTGGACCGTCGAACCGGGCCAGCGTGGCGTGTATACATGGAGGGCCAAACGGTCAGCCTGTACCCGTCTGTGTGGCGCCACACGGGTTGCAAGAGTCATTTCATCATCTGGCGATCGCGGATCTACTGGTGCGATTGGGATGACACTTTCGCTCGGACAGGCGAAGACTTCGAGCAGCGCGTCTTGAAAACGCTCACCGTGAACTGGCAACCCTACGCGACAGTGGCCGAGCATTTGTCTGCTGTGCCGTGGGCAGTTTTGTCCGCCAGCTTGACGCTTCAGGCACGCGGCTTGGTGCAACGCGGAGGCGGAGACAACCAGCACTGCTTCCGCCTAGGGAAGGTCTGATCAAGTCGTAAATTGGCTTGATGGCGAGCGCGCGTATTTGGTCGTTGCGCTCGCAGGCTCGTCTCACCGAGCGTGCCATGCGTTTGAGAGGCCCTGCGGCCCTTCATGCCGTCTGCAGACGCACCCGTCCCAGCATCGCGATCAGTTTCTTCCTGGCCATCCACAGGTTCGACAACGCAAACAGCGTGATCACATGCGCCGTGTTCTTGGCCAGTCCCTTGAATCTCACCTTCACCAGGCCGAACTGCCGCTTGATCACTCGGAACGGGTGCTCCACCTTCGCCCGGATGCTTGCCTTCTGGTATTCCTGCTTGCGCGCTCTGGCCTTGGCTCGGCCTTCTTGCATCTTCGCCATGTCGCTGGGCCGGTCCGCAATGTGCCACTGCACGCCGCGCGTCACTCGGCTTTGTGCTCCGCGATAGCCCGAATTTGCCCACACCGCGTCCTCTTTGCCGCGCAGCAGATCGCTCACCTGCTCCACGTCTGCCTCGTTGGCTGCGGTAGTCGTCACCGTGTGCACCAGTCCCGAGTCCGCGTCCACGCCGATGTGCGCCTTCATCCCGAAGTGCCACTGGTTGCCTTTCTTCGTCTGGTGCATCTCTGGATCTCGCTCGCCGCCCTCGTTCTTCGTGGAACTGGGTGCCGCGATGATCGTGGCGTCCACGATGGAGCCCCTCTTCAGAAGCAGCCCCTTCCTAGCCAGGTGGGCGTTGACCTGCTTGAAGATGTCCTCGGCCAGATCGCTGCCCTCCAGCAGATGGCGGAAATTCAGGATCGTCGTCTCGTCGGGGATCGACTCCATGCTCAGGCCTGCGAACGCGCGCAGCGAAGTGATCTCGTACAGGGCTTCCTTCATCGCCGGGTCGCTCAGCGCGAACCAGTTCTGCATTAAGTGCACGCGAAGCATCGCTTCAAGCGGATACGGCCGTCGTCCGCGGCCTGCCACCGGGTAGTGCGGTTCGATGACTTTGAGCAATGCCTTTCAAGGCACTACCAGGTCCATTTCGGCAAGGAAGACTTCCCGGCGCGTCTTCTTCCTCTTGCCTGCATGCTCGGCATCCGAAAAACTGATCTGGCTCATCGTTGGTGCTCCTTCAGCGTGCGTGTTCAACGTTCAGATCAGCTATCCGTGGACTTGATCAGACCTTCCCTAACGAAGGCCGGCCCGAGCGGCGCCTTTGTCCCCATGCGCTGGCGATACAGCCGCAACGCTTGGTCTTCGACGATGTATTCCTCGGTGCCGCCACCGGGCGGGCGCTTGCGCCGCGCAAAACGCCATGCGTACGCGGGCTCGAAGCCGTTTTGCTCGCGTTGTCCGAAAAAGCAAGGCTGATGGTGCCGGTGGGCGCGATCGACAGCAGGTGTGAGTTGCGTACGCCATCCGCGCGAATCCGTGCCCTCAGCGCCTGGGGCAGCCGCGACGAGAACGTGTTGCGGCTCAGGTAAAGGTCGGCATCGAAACGGGGGGAGGCACCCCGCTCCCGGGCGAGTTCGCACGACGCGGCGTAGGCCGCATCCCTCAGCGCCTGCGCGATTCGCCGCGCCGCATCGCGGCCCTCTCGGGCGTCGTAGCGCAGGTTGAGCATGACCAGCGCATCGCTTAGGCCGGTGAAGCCGAGACCGATGCGCCGCTTTGTCCTGCGCCTCCCGGCGTTGGCGCGCCAACGGCCACGCGGCGACGTCCAGCACGTTGTCGAGCATGTGCACGGCCACGTCGGCCAGATGCACAAGGCCCTCTTCGTCGAAGCGGGCGGACGGCTCGAGGGGTTCTTCACGAAGCGCATCAGGTCGATCGGCCCGAGGCCGCAGCACCCGTAAGGCGGCAACGGCTGCTCGCCGTGAAGGTAGCAAGGTTCGTTTAGCGCACCAGTAGCACCGGCACCGTGCACGTGGCCAGCACCTTGGTCGCAACCGAACCCAACACCAGGTTCGCCAGCGCGCCATGTCCCCGCGAGCCCATGATCACAAGATCGAACTCTCCCCTCTGCGCAAGCGAGGCGATCTCCGCGGCGGGATGACCGATCCGGTGCTCGAATCGCGCCTCAATGCCGCTTTTATCCAGCATTGCTCGCACGGGCTCCAGCACCACCCGGGCGTCGTCTTCGTAGTAGCCGTGCACGATGTCAGGCCCCGCAAAAGCCGCAGCGCGGTGAGGCACCGGCAGCACAACGTGGAAAACCGTGAATGCGTGGCCGGCATCTGCCCATTCTTTGTGCCCGGCCAAGTAGGACAGCATGCGCGTCGTGTAGTCGCTGCCGTCGACTGCAAGCAGGATTTTCATCGTGGATTCCTTCGAGTGGGAGGTTCACCGGTGCTTCGATGATCGTCGCGCGTCCCGTGCGGGGCTTTGCGCCAGATCAAGCAGGAGCCCAAGGCCGCCGAGCGCGGCCGCTGTCTTTCTCCAAGACTCCGACGTCGGGGCGATGCCGAAGTTTGTCCTCGACCTTCCCCGGCGGTGTGACGGCGGGCACCGACGGCGCCATCGACCGCGGCAAGGTGATGCGCCGTCCCTCGCGGCGCGGGAACTGGATGTCGCAGGCATGTCCGTGTATCGCCGGAGCGCGGGTGTGCATGACGATCAAGCCCGCAGCAGGTCGGTGCCCCATCAGCGCCTTTGCACGCATTTCTCGTACAGGTGCGGCGCGCGCGCGTCGGCATCGTAGCGCTGCTTGAGCGCGGCGTAGACCGCCATGCCATAGGCGCGGTCGAACTCGTCGCGCGTGAAGAAACTGTCGGAGTAGAGCGACTTGATGCCGCCCATGCGCAGGGTCTCCCGTTCGACCAGTCGGTTGAAGTGTCCCCTTTCATGCGCCTGCCGGCTCTCGACCACGTCCCAGAAGCCGAAATTGACGTAGAGCGTGCCTGCTTCGAGCGGGTACAGCGCGAAGCAGGCGCCGGGGTCCGGCACATGCACGGGGCAGATCCAGACCGGCAGAATGCCGATCTCGCGGTGGAGGAAGTCGAGGAACCGCAGCGCCGAGCCGATCGGGATGTCGACGTCCTGAATCACTGATTCCGTGTGCAGCCCGCGAAGTGCGGCCAGCCGGGCGGTCATGCCCCATCGCGCATTCAGGTGCATGAGCCGCGTGTAGGTGCGGGAGTTGAGGTGGCCGCGGCCGAACAGGCGCCGCACCAGCGGGTTCTGTGCGCCGAAGTTGCGCGAGCACCAGAACCAGTCGGTGTCCCAGCGCCACAGGTAGTCGCGCACGCCCAAGTGATCGACGGGCATCTCCAGCAGCGAACGGTAGTAGATGCGCTCGAACTCGTAGTTGCTCTGCCAGGGTGCGGTGCTTTCGAAGCGTGCGATGTTCAGCACCATCGACCGCCGGCCGAACACCACGCCGTCGACAAAGTCGGCATGGCTTTCGCACGCCTCCGCCAGCGCGGCGAAGAACTCATCGGGGTGTTCGTACGCGATGTGTTCCACGCGGACAAAGGGCTGCACAGGCAGCGTGCGCAGCACCAGCCGCAGCGCGTAGCCCAGTGAGCCATAGGAGTTCGGAAATCCGAAGAACAGGTCGCGGTGAGCATTGTCGGGTGTGCAGTGCACGATACGACCGTCGGGCAGCAGTACATCGAGTTCCAGCATCGAATGGTGGACGAGTCCCTGGCGCATGGACGTCGCCTCGATGCCTACCCCAGCCACCGCTCCACCCACCGTGATGGTCTTGAGTTGGGGCACCACCACCGGCATCACGCCGTGCGGCAGCGTGGCGTCAACCAGGGTTTCGTAGGTTGCCATGCCTTCGACTTCGACCGCGCCACGGGCAGTATCGATACGAATGACATGGTCGAATTCGCCAAGGTCGATACGCTGTCGCGGGCCGGCTTCCCGATCACGGAACAGATTCGAAGTCCGCTTTGCCAGAGCGAGCGGTGCCGCCGGCCCCGCAGTGTCTGTGCGCATGGCCTCCAGCAGGCGACTTTTGCGCGCTTCGTGGGCCAGAGCCTCAGGGCTGCGGCTCATACAGGTGTCCCCGGCCCATTGGGTAGCTTTGCCCCGCAACGTTGCCTTTGCTGAAGACAATCTGGAACAGGTGCGTGTAGCCTGCTGGCGAGCGGAACATTTCGGCGCACCCGATCAGGTAGGTACGCCAGACCCGCCGGAAGCGTTCGTTGAAGCGCAGCGGGTCCAGTTGCTTTATCGTGGGCCAGTGCTTCTCGAAGCGCCCGGCCCAGGCATCGAGCGTGGGTGCATAGTGACGGCGCAGGTTCTCGATGTCCAGCACCTCCAGGCCACTGCGCTCCATCTCCACGATCACGTCTGCCAGGCTGGGAATCCAGCCTCCGGGGAACACGTGCTTGCGAATGAATAACTCCGTCTCGAAGCGCCCCACGTGTCCGATGAAATGCAGGATGCCGAGGCCACCGGGCTTGAGGAACTGCGCATGTGCGCGAACCACCTCGGGCAACTGGTCTCGGCCTGCATGTTCCAGGGTGCCGATGGACACGACCTTGTCGTACTGCTCGTCGACGTCGCGGAAGTCGGCTTCGCGCACCTGCAGCGATGCCTCCAGCCCGCGCCGCTCGATCTCGTCGCGCAGCCATTCGACCTGCTCGGTGGTGGTGTTGAGCCCCACGCCCCTGGCACCGATCTTTTCGTGCGCGCGGAACATGAAGCCCCCGAAGCCACAGCCGATGTCGATGAAGTGGTCTTCCGGCTTCAGCAGGATCTTGCGGCACACATGGTCGATCTTGTGGCGCTGGGCTTCCTCCAAGGTGTGCGTGCCCTCGGGCCAGTAGCCGCAGGTGTACATCATCAGCGGGTCGTCAAGCCATGGCCGGTAGAAGCTCGTCCCCAGGCCGTAGTGCGCGCGTGCATTGGCCTTGGCCCGGGCCGGATCGCGATTGGAGTGGCGCAACTCGTGCAGGCTGTTCTCGATGCCGTTGAGCGCGCCGGCCTGCTGGTCGAAGCCGGCCGTCATGCCGGCAGCGAGGGCAGCGCCGAAATCGCCTTCGACATCCACCTCCTGGTCGAAATAGGCCTCCATCAAACCGATGTGGCCCCGCGTCGCCGTGGTCAACAGCGCGGCCTCGGTGCGGAAGACGATGGTGAAGGCCGGCGCGCCCTCCCCGATGTCAAGGCGGCTGCCATCGGGCATCATGACAGCGAAGCGCGTTGCCGCGCGCTGGCCGATGGCGTCGAGCATGTTACGTAGCGGAAGAGACAACATCATGGAAGGTGTCCACCCTTGCCTGCCCTTTGGACGTCCAGTGGCATGCCGCGCAAGCGGCAGGTCCACTGATCCATGACCTTGCGCTGGGCGGTGCGGATCGAGTTCTGCGACGGCGTCCCGGGTGCGTCCTTGATCATGTACGGTATCTCCAGAATTGAGGAACCCTTCGCCGTGGCGCGCCGTCAGGTGCGCGCGTTGCGGATCGCGCTGCGCAGGCGCGCCGAAGCCTGACCGACTTGGGCCTCTACGGCCTGCCATTTCGACGCGTCGGCGGCCTCCATCTCGGCCACCTTGTCTTCCACGACCTTCTGGCTCTGGCGCAGCGCGAGGATCTGCCGCTCCAGGCTGGCCTTGGCGTCCCGGTCGCTCTGTGCGGATCTGCGTTCGAGCCGGCCAATGGCCTGCCGAGCCCTGTCCACGTCCTGCTGCGCCTGCTCGACGACCGCGCTCTGGGTGCGGGTGACGGGGGCGTGGACAAATGCGGGCTGCAGGGCCAGGGTCTGCGGGTCTGCCTCTGGAAGCACCAGGCGACTGCCATGCACCTGCAACTGCGCCGCGGAGACGGCGACCAGATGCCGGGATGTCTCAAACGCGCCTCCCGTTTCGATCAGCAGGAATGTCACGCGCTTGTCGGTGCCGACGATCAGATCCGTCGCTTTGCCGAGCTTGTTACCCGACGCGTTGTAAACGGTGCGCCCGAGGATGCTCTGCCTGGCGCTCCATCCCGTGATCGCCTGCCCGGCTTCGGTCTGCGTTGTGCCCAGCCGCCGGGTGCCGGCGACTTGCGCTTCAACTGTGCCGGCGAGCGAGAACGCGAGCGCCATGCCCATGACGACGAGGTGGCCCGATCCTGTCACGTGTGTCCTCCGGTTCATGATGTCGCCTGGCGCCAGTTTCTCTGGCTTGGGTCCGTATCGAGCGACTTGAAGCCGGGGCGTTGATATACGAGAGCTTTCATGCCGCCACGTTACGCGCGTGCGCGCGTTCTTCATTTGAGATAGCGCAAGGAGTCCCCGCGCCGCCGCGCAAGAGGCGCCCTACCCACCTCCCCGCACCAGGACCGCGAAACAGCGCAGCTAATGCCCGCGCTGGGCGTCATCCGTATTTCGACCAGGCCGATCGGTGTTTCGTGGATTGGCGAGATGCCCACGAACCAAAGGGTGTTCCGCTCCAGCGTTGCGGAAGATCAAGTCCGTGCGATCTCGCCCGGTGCCCGGAGGCTGCGGAGTCTTGACGCGCCGCCGTCCGGGACGACACTGCAGGCATGAACACTCCCAGCGCATCGTCCGCGATGGTCGGGCTGGCCGTGGCGCTGGGCATAGGCCTCATGGTCGGCATCGAGCGCGAGCGCCGCAAAGGCGACGGCGACCGGCGCGCGGCCGCGGGATTGCGCACCTTCGCCACCGTCGCGCTGGCCGGCGCAGTCGCGCAGACCCTGCCCGAGCCGGCGCTTGTTCCCATCGGAGGAGCGCTCGTCGCCACGCTGTCGGCTACCTCGCACTGGAAGAGCCGGTCGCGGGACCCGGGCATGACCACCGAGATCGCCCTCTTCGCCACTTACCTGATCGGCGTGCTGTGCGTCATCGAGCCGTCGCTGGGAGCCGCCTGCGGAACGGGCCTGGCGTTGTTGCTGGCGGCGCGCCGCGGGCTGCACCGGTTCGCGACGGAGCTGCTCAGCGAACAGGAACTTCGTGACGGCGTCCTGTTGGCGGCGCTCGCCTTGATCGCGCTGCCATTCATTCCCGGCCGCCCCATCGAGTTGCTCGGCGGCATCGCTCCCCGGCCGTTGGGGACGATGGTGCTGTTGATCATGGCGATACAGGCTGCGGGGCAGGCCGCGGTGCGCTGGCTTGGCGCGCGCGGCGGCCTTCTGGGCCTGGGCTTTGCGTCCGGGTTCGTGTCGAGCACCGCCACCGTGGCCTCGTTCGGCAACCGTGTGCGCGAGCAACCGCAGTTCACGAGCGTGCTGGCGGGTGCGGCGGCGCTTTCCGCGGTGGCCACCTGGGTATTGGCCCTGGCGATGACTTCGGCACTGTCCCCGCAGGCCGGATTCGCGCTGCTGCCCGTAGCACTCGCGGGGGCGGCTGGAGCCGCGGCCGTGGGCCTGATGCCGCTCCTGTCCGCACGGTCTCCCGTCGCGATCGAAGCGCCGGCGAGCACGCGCAGCGCGCTGCGCCCTCGCGAAGCGCTGACCATCGCGATCGCGCTGGCGCTGGTTGCGCTGCTGGTGGGTTCGGCTCAGCGGCATTTCGGCAACGCCGGCCTGCTGGTCGGCATTGCGCTCGCGGCGCTGGCGGATGCGCACGCACCGGTGGCCTCGCTCGCCTCCTTGCATGCGGCCGGCACCTTGTCGACGGATCACTTCGTGTGGGACGTTCTCGTGGCGGTGGGCACCAACACGCTCACGCGCTGCGCGGTGGCCCTGGCGGCCGGCGGCAAAGCTTACGCGCTGCGCGTGACGGCCGCGCTGGCGGCGAGCCTGATCTGCGCATGCCTTGCCGCTGTCCTGCTGCGGGGCTGAGCAGCCACATCATGCCGATGGCACCGACGTCGCGCACCCGCGGCATACCGGCTGCGGTCGCGTTTCCAGCACCGCGCCCAGCAGGGCGTTGGGACGGTAAGACTCCAAGCCCTTCAGTCCCAGTCGCCAGGCCTGCATGTAGAGGTCCTTGAAGTCCTCGTATGGACAGTCCGCGGGCACGTTGACCGTTTTCGAGATGCCGGCATCAATGAACGGCGCCACGGCCGCGACCATCTCCACCTGCGCCAGCGCGCTCATCTGCAGCGCCGTGACGAAAGCGGGGCCAAGCGCCGCATGTGCACCCTTGCGCTGGCGATACAGCCGCAGCGTGGCTCCATGCAACTGCGAGCAAGCCGCGCAAGCCAGGAGCTGGCTGCGGGCACTGGCAAGGCACTCGAAGAATTGGCCTCGGGCATGCATGGCATGCTGGAGCATCTGCAGGCCGACGGGGAACCTGGATATGACCAACTGGCGCCTCGTCTCACGGAGCTGATCCGTCAAGGCGAACAGCTGGCAAAGCACATGCAGGCCTATGCTGGTGTCCAGGCGCTTTCCCCGGGAAAGTTGGAAGCCTTGCCCTTCCTTTGCGATCTGGCCCATGCGCTCCGGCGCGTCGTCGACGAACGCTTCAATATGTCAGTCTCGGTCGCGCATGAATGCCCGCCCTGGCATGCGGATCGCATTGGGCTTGAAAACGCATTGATGAATCTTGTTGCCAATGCCAGCGAGGCCATGCCACAAGGCGGGCGGCTATTGCTCTGCACGAGAGCGGACACATCGCCCGATGGCCGGCCGGCGGTGGCGATGTCCGTGTCGGACACCGGCATTGGCATGTCCGCGGACTTCGCGCTCCGGGCTATAGAGCCGTTCGTCACGACCAAGAGCAACCTGGCGCCGGCCGGGATGGGCCTGGCTGCCGTCGACGGGTTCGCCAGGCAATCGAGCGGACGCCTGACGCTGTTCTCCCAGGTTGGTGCAGGAGTGACCGCGACGCTGAGCCTGCCGCAGTCCGCGCCCGACGGACTTTGATCCCGCACACACCTACCAATCCTGATTTTCGAACTGAGGGAGCGCAACAGCCGTGGCTTGCGAACACGACCGGCGATCCTTCGAAAGAAAGTTGGAGCCGTGGATGCTTGGGCGTTGCTCAGCGAAGAGACAACATCGTCAAATGCAGTCGGTCTCGCCCGCGCCTACCCGTCCAGCGGCACGCCACCGCCGAAACGGCAGATCCACTGGTCCGTCATCTCGCGCTGGGCGGCGCCGATCGAGCGCTGCCAGGCGGCCAGCATTTCCCATTGTTCACGCTGCGCCAGCAACATGCTTTTGCTTACGGCTAACTGCCAGCTCATGATGGACTGGAGATATTCGCCCCCGAAGGGCGCTGGAGTTCGCGGGGTCGTCAAAAAAGCATTGCTGGGCATGTGGGGTCTCCAAGAATCAGCGGCCATCCTAGGAACTCGCCGACACGGCCCGCTTGATGCACATCAAGCAACGCACAGGCGGCTGTGCGTGGCGAATGTCTTCAATGCACCGCTCGCCGCGCCTTGATCCAGCGCAAGCCACCGACCCGGGCGAACTCCTAGAGTGCCCCCCGAAGTCACTACTGCTTCGCACGGTGCGACACCCCGGCGCAGGCCGGTCGGCGCATCCATGACAACAACCCATGGCACGTCACTTTCGAACACCCGACATCACCGTCCGGATTCCCTTCGGCACCACGGAGCCGGAACGCATCGCCTTGCTGAGGGCGGCCGGTGTTCCGCTGGACGCGCGCGGCGACATCGCTCGGGGTTTCATGCACGAGCGCAGACCCTACAGATTCGGCGCCGACACGATCTGCCATTGGATTGGCACCGGCGACGCAACGCCCGGGGCCACGCCAGAGCCCCGACAAGGAGCCTGAAATGCCCCCCCTTCGTTCAATCCTCGTCCATCTGGACGGCACCGACCGCGCCGAGGTGCGGCTGCGGCTTGCCCACCGGCTGGCGGCCCTGCACGGGTCGGCGTTGACCGCGCTCTTCGCGGTCTCGCCCAGCGTGCTGGCGGTGCTGCCCATGATGGGCGGAATCCCTCCCATGCAGATGGCTGGCGAGGTCGACCCCGACCACCGCGCCCATGCCACGGCCGTGTTCGAGCGGCTCCTGCAGGACAACGCCAGTCGCAGCGACTGGCGCGAACTGCGCGGGGAACCGGTCATCGAGAGCTTCGTGCGCAGCGCGCTTGCCTGCGACCTCATGGTGCTGGGGCAACGCAACCCGAGGGACGCGGCCGGCTTCGACGTGCCCGGCGACTTCGTTGAGTCCGTGATGCTCGGCAGCGGCAAGCCGGCGCTGGTCGTTCCCTTCAACGGACGGGTCTCGCCGGCGCCGGACAAGGTGCTGGTCGCGTGGCGCCCGACACGCGAGTCCGCCCATGCACTCACCACCGCCCTGCCCCAGCTGCAATTGGCGAAGGAAGTCCATCTGGTAGCGTCGGTGGACAGCGAAGATCCCGCGCCGCCGATGTCCCGGCTGCGGGAATATCTGCATCTTCACGGCATCGTGCAGACCCACGGCCACGGGCCGCTGCAAGACAACAGCCACATCGGCGAGGCGCTGCAGTCGCTGGCGGCGCAGGTCGGCGCGGGGCTGATCGTCATGGGCGCCTATGGCCACAGCCGTGCGCGCGAACTCGTGCTCGGGGGGGCCACCCGCACGATGCTGGAATCGAGCACGATTCCGCTCTGGATGGCGCACTGATCTCCGGGCACACTGGCAGTCAGAGCGAGATCACCCGCCGCGTCTTGCCGCTTCGCCCGCAATGCGCGTCCTCGCCGCTGCGGCAATGAATGCGTACGCCCCGGGCGCCCTGCCCCTCCAGGAAGGCAGCAAGCACTTCGCGCGCCTTGTGCAAGGTCCGTGCGGCCTGCGCACCCTGCGCGCAGGACCTCAGCAGCAGCTCGCGCGGTCCCTGTTGCACCAGTTGGAAGTCGAACAGCCCGGCCTCCTCTTCCAGCACCGTGCTCACCGCCAGGGGCAGCACCGTCACGGCCTGCATGCCGGTTGCGCCTGGCAAGCGCAGCGTGTCGTCATTGCGCCCCTGCACCTCGATGGCCGGCAGATGCGAGCCGCAATCGCAATCTACCGCCAGCAGCGTAACGCGGTCGCCCAGGTCGTAGCGGATCAGCGGCTGCAGGTGGTTCGCCAGGTTGGTGAGCAAAGTCGTGGCGCCGGCATGGCCGCGGGGCACGGCGCGGCCGTGCGCATCGACAGGCTCGAGGATCGCCCAGTCGCTGTTGAGGTGAAGCGTTCCCAGCGGGCATTCAAAAGCAAGCGACAGGAACTCCGAGGCGCCGTAGCTGTTGGCCACGGGGCAGCCGAATGCGCCGCGCACGAATGCACGGCTGGCGGTCGACAGGGTCTCTCCGCCGGTCCAGACCTCGCGCGGCGCCGCCTTGAGCCGGCCGGCGCGCCGCTCCTGTGCGAGCAGCACCGCGGCGCTCGGATAGGTCGCCACCACCGTGGGAGCAAATGCATCGAGTTCGGCGCACAGCCGGTCTAACGGCTGCATAAAGGAGATGCCGCACAAGCGATCCGACAGGGCCGGCTGCAGGCGCCGCAGCCGCTCGACCGATACCGTGCTCGCAAAATGCCCTTCGGTCGCGCCGACGAAGGCGATGCGCTCCGACAGGCTCCACGGATCGAGCAGCCGGTCCAGCGGCCGCAGCAATGGACGGCGCAGGGCCTCGAGCCCGTCGTACACCGCCATCGCGTGCGCGTCCTGCACGAAGATCGCGGGCTCTCCTGTGCTGCCCGAGCTTTCCCACACGGTGTAGCGGCCCAGCCAGTCCGCGGCGATTTTCGTGGGGTCGGCAACGAAGCCGCGCAGCGTTCGCAGCGACAGCGCCGGATCGGTCACCCAGCCCTCGAAGTCGCGCATCAGCTGGGCCTTGTGCGACACCGGCAGATCTTCGAGTCGCGCGGTGGCCGGATCCCATCCGGCCAGCAGACGCCGGTAACGCGGCGAGTGCGCCGCAGCGCTCGCCAGGAGCGCCACAAGCCGCCGCGCGCGCAGCGCGGCAAGCGATTCGGCGCGGGCCTGCGTGGCCATCGACACCTCGGCCGCGACCACGTATGCCTGCCATGGATCAAATGTCGGCGGCATCGGGCGCGGCTTCAGGGAAATGGCGGTGCATGGCGGCTCCTTCGGACTCGCAGCTTGCGCCCGCACTCGCGCGATGGGTTGACATGCATCAATCCACGGCCCGGCACCGCCGCGCACCATGGCTGAGCACTTTGGAGCCTTTCTTGAGCACTCGCTATCTCGATCGCCTGCTGTCGCCGGCGTCCGTCGCCGTGTTGGGTGCTTCCAGCCGGCCCGGCAGCGTCGGCGCCACGATCTGGCGCAACCTGCGCGCCGGCAGCTTCGCGGGGCCGGTGTACGGCGTGAATCCCAAGCATGTGTCGCTGGACGGCGTGCCGATCTTTCCCGATACAGCACACCTTCCTGCCACGCCGGACCTCGCGCTGATCTGTACGCCGCCAGCCACCGTGGCGCCACTGGTCGCCGAACTGGGCGCGCTCGGCACGCGCGCGGTGGTGATCGTCACGGCGGGGTTGAGCGCGCAGCAGAAGCAGGCCGCGCTGGAGGCCGCGCGCCCCTTCACGCTGCGGTTGCTCGGCCCGAACTGCCTGGGCCTCCTGAGCCCCCACATCGGCCTGAACGCCAGCTTCGCGCACACCGATGCGCTGGTGGGCGACGTGGCCTTCGTCTCGCAGTCGGGCGCGCTGGTCACGGCCGTGCTCGACTGGACACGCAGTCGCGGCGTCGGCCTGTCGCACCTGATTTCGCTGGGCGACCATTGCGACGTCGATTTCGGCGACCTGCTCGACCACCTGGCCAGCGATGCGCGCACACGCTCGATCCTGCTGTACATGGAGTCCATCGAATCGCCGCGCAAGTTCATGTCGGCCGCACGCGCGGCCGCGCGCAACAAACCAGTGATCGTGGTGAAGGCCGGGCGCGCGGGCAACGGTGTAAAGGCGGCGGCTTCGCACACGGGCGCGCTGGCGGGTTCGGACACAGTCTATGACGCGGCCCTACGCCGCGCTGGCATGCTGCGCGTCGACACACTGCAAGAGCTCTTCATTGCCGCCGAAACGCTGTCGTGCTTTCGCGGTCACCGTCACGACACGCTCACCGTCATGACCAACGGCGGCGGCGCCGGCGTGATGGCGGCCGACGCGGCCGCCCGCGAGGGCGTCGTGCTGGCCGAGCCCGGCGCGCAACTGCGGGCCCGCCTCGACGCGCTGCTGCCCGCGAACTGGTCGCATGCCAACCCCGTGGACATCATTGGCGACGCGCCGGTCGAACGCTATGCCGAAACACTTTCAGCGCTGCTGGCCGACGACACGGCGGGCGCCGTGCTTTTCGTGCACGCGCCGACAGCCATCGTGCGCAGCGAGGACATCGCGCGCGCCTGCCTGCCGCTGGTGCGCAGCCACACTTCGCGCGTGATGAGCGCCTGGCTCGGCGACAACGGAGTCGCGCAGGCGCGAAAGCTCTTCGAGGACGCCGGCGTGGCCGACTACGCCACGCCGGAAGAGGCGGTGCATTCCTTCGCGATGCTGCAGACCTACCGGCGCAACCAGGAGACCCTCATGGAGACGCCGGGCGCCAGCCGCAATCCGGTGCCCGACGGCCTCTGCGTCCGCACTCCACTGGAAACCGCGCTCGCCGAGGGGCGCGAATGGCTGGGCGAACAGGAAACCAAGGCGCTGCTGCAGGCCTACGGGGTAGAGACCGTGCCCACGCTGGCGGTGGCCGCGACAGTGCAAGCGGCCATGGATGCCGCGCGCGAGGTGGGCTATCCGGTGGCACTCAAGATACGTTCGCGCGACATCACCCACAAGTCGGATGTAGGCGGTGTGCTGCTCGGTCTTTGCGATGAAACCGCCCTCGCCCAGGCCGCCCGCGAGATGCTCGATGCGGTGCGAAGCGCACGGCCGCTGGCGCGGATCGACGGTTTCACGGTGCAGCGCACGGTGCGCCGCGCGCATGCGCAGGAGATCATCGTCGGCGCCAGCATCGACCGCGTGTTCGGGCCGGTGATCCTCTGTGGCCAGGGGGGCACCGCGGTCGAGGTGATCGGGGACACGGCCATCGCGCTTCCGCCGCTGAACCGCGCACTGGCGCACGAACTGGTGTCGCGCACGCGCGTGGCCCGCCTTCTGGGCGGCTTTCGCGACCATCCGCCGGCCAGGCTCGATGCGCTGTACGACGTGCTCGTTGCGGTGTCGCAGATGCTCGCCGACCTGCCGCAGCTGGCCGAACTCGACATCAACCCGCTGTGGGTCGACGAGAACGGCGCGCTGGCGCTGGATGCCCGCATCCGGCTTTCGCGCACGCCGGTGGGTGGGGCCGAACGGTTCGCGATCCTTCCCTACCCCGCACAGTGGGTGCGCGTGCAGACCTGGAAAGCCCGTGCCATCGTGGTCCGGCCGATACGGCCGGAGGACGAAGCGCAGCACCGGCGCTTTCTCGAGTCGCTGGATGCGGAAGACACCCGCATGCGCTTCTTCTCCGTGCGCAAGGAACTGCCGCGCAGCGAGCTTGCGCGCCTGACCCAGATTGACTACGACCGCGAAATGGCCTTCATCGCCGAGGCCACCGACGCGCAGGGCAACCCCGAGACACTGGGTGTCGCCCGCACAGTGAGCGACCCCGACAACGTGGAGGCCGAGTTCGCGATCATCGTGCGCTCCGACCTCAAGGGCCAGGGACTGGGCGCTCTGCTCTTCGAGCGCCTGATCGAACATGCGCGCCAACGCGGCCTCGAACGCCTGGTCGGCTTCGTACTGCGCGAGAACAGCCGCATGCTGAAGCTCTCGGCCGCGATGGGCTTCAAGGCCGATCCGGCAGAGCCACCCACGTCGGGGCTGCGGCGGATGGTGCTGGAGCTGAAGATTTCAGCAAACCCGTCGTGTTCCTCGGCGTGAAACCGTAAAAGCGATCGTTGAGATAGCGGGAGACCTCCAGGATGTCGTCATCGCGCCAGCCCAGCGACGATGCCTGCTGCCAGCGCCGCACCTGCTCTGCGAGACTTTCCCAGTCGTTGACCAGTTTTCTGCCGCGCCAGTGCATCTTTTCGTTGTGGCATGCCACGCAATTCGCGTTGTAGAGCAACTCGCCGCGGGACTGCGACTGGGTCTGCGCTCGCAGCGGACTTCCGTGCAGGGCTGCGAGGGCTGCCAGCACAGCCAAGCCCGCCATGCGGCGACCGCTGGATGATGAGAAATGCACGAGACGCATGGGATTCTCCTGTTCGGCGACGGAGGAAGAAGACGCCATGGTCTCGCGGTAATAGAACGCCCCCTTGATCCAGCGCAACGCAGCGCGCGATGCGAGTGCCGAAGATCCTGTAGCCACGGCCCGACTGGCGGCGCCGAGAGCGGGCCTGTCGCGCCACGTACCGGTCTTCGAAGGAACCCGCATGCTCAGCGCCTACATCACCCATCCCGACTGCGCGCGCCACGACATGGGCGCGGGCCATCCGGAGTGCCCCGAGCGGCTTTCCGCCATCCATGACCGGCTGCTGATCGCGGGCCTGCTCGACCACATGGCGCCGCACGACGCGCCGCTTGCCACATGCACCCAGCTCGCACGCGCCCACACGATGTCGTACGTGCGCGAACTCATCGCCGAAGCCCCTTGCGAAGGCCTGCGCTTCGTCGACCCCGACACCCTCATGACCCCGCACACCGTGCGGGCCTCGTTACGCGCCGCGGGCGCCGCCGTGCTGGCCACCGACCTGGTGCTGGCGGGCAAGGCGCCCACGGCCTTCTGCAACGTGCGCCCGCCCGGCCACCACGCCACGCGCGGCGCGGCCATGGGGTTTTGCTTCTTCAACAATGTGGCGGTGGGCATCCGGCATGCGCTGGACGTGCACGGCCTGCTGCGCGTGGCTCTGATCGATTTCGACGTGCACCACGGCAACGGCAGCGCAGACATTTTCCGAGGCGACGAACGCGTGCTCATGTGCTCCATCTTCGAAAAAGGAATCTACCCCTTCTCGGGCGAGGACGACAACGGCTCGCACATGGTGAACGTGGGCCTGCCCGCGCGATCGGGCGGCGACGCGTTTCGCGCGGCCGTCACCGGGCGCTGGCTGCCAGCGCTTGACGCCTTTGCTCCGCAGCTCATCTACGTTTCCGCGGGCTTCGACGGCCACCGGGAGGACGACATGGGCAACCTCGGCCTGGTGGAGCAGGACTATGCCTGGGTCACGCGGCAGATCATGGACGTGGCGCAGCGCCATTGCCGTGGCCGCGTCATCTCCTGCCTGGAGGGCGGCTATGCGCTCAGCGCCCTCGCCCGCAGCGCCGCGGCGCACGTGAAGGTGCTGATAGGCGCGGACTGACCACGGCGCGAGGCCGTGGCCGCCGGGCGGGCTTGTTCAGTGCCCGCTCGCGCCATGCGCGCCGATGCCGGTCTCCGAGCGGACCTGCTGGGCGAGGAAGCCGCTCCGGTCGACTTGGGCGCGCGCGCTGCGGTCCAGCACCGAGAACAGCCAGATGCCCGCGAACGCGATGCTCATCGAGAACAGGCACGGCGAGGTGTAGGGGAACGGCGCCGACCCCGCCGGGTAGCCGAAGGTGGCCTCCCAGACCGATGGCGACACCACCGTCAGCGCCACCGACGACACCAGCCCCAGGAAGCCGCCGATCACCGCGCCGCGAGTGGTGCAGCCCTTCCAGAGCACCGACATGAACAGCACCGGAAAGTTGGCCGAAGCCGCGATGGCAAAGGCCAGGGAGACCATGAAGGCGATGTTCTGCTTCTCGAACACGATGCCCAGCAGCACCGCCAGCACACCGAGCGCCAGCGTGGTGATCCTGGAAACCCTCAGTTCGGCCGCACTGCCGGCATCGCCCTTCTTGATGACGGTGGCATACAGATCGTGCGACACGGCCGAGGCGCCCGAGAGCGTGAGGCCCGCCACCACCGCGAGGATGGTCGCGAACGCCACCGCCGAAATGAAGCCGAGGAACACGTTGCCGCCTACGGCGTTGGCCAGGTGGACCGCCGCCATGTTGCCGCCGCCCCGCAGCACGCCGTTGGCGTCAAGGAACTCGGGGTTCGTCAGCACGAAGGTGATGGCGCCGAAGCCGATGATGAAGGTCAGCAGGTAGAAGTAGCCGATCCAGCCCGTGGCCCACATCACCGACTTGCGCGCCTCCTTGGCACTGGGCACGGTGAAGAAACGCATCAGAATGTGCGGCAGTCCCGCCGTGCCGAACATCAGCGCCATGCCGAAGGAGATGGCCGAGATCGGGTCCTTCACGAAGTTTCCCGGCCCCATGATCGACTGCCCGATGCTCGCGGCCGCCTGGGCGGTCTTGCCGTCTTTCAGGGCCAGGTCGGTCTTGACCTTGACCGCGCCGGCAAACATGGCCTCGGGGCTGAATCCGAAGTGCCACAGCACAGACACCGCCATGAAGCTCGCGCCGCCCAGCAGCAGGCCGGCCTTGATGATCTGCACCCAGGTGGTGGCCGTCATGCCGCCGAAAAGCACGTAGACCATCATGAGCGAGCCCACGATGACCACCGCGATCCAGTAGTCCAGGCCGAACAGCAGCTTGATGAGCTGCCCGGCGCCCACCATCTGCGCGATGAGATAGAACGCCACCACCACCAGCGTGCCCGAGGCCGCGAAGATGCGCACCGGCGCCTGCCTGAAGCGAAAGGCCGCCACATCGGCGAAGGTGAACTTGCCGAGATTGCGCAGCCGCTCGGCCATGAGGAAGGTAATGACCGGCCAACCGACGAGAAAGCCAATGGAATAGATCAGCCCGTCGTAGCCGGTGGCCATCACCGCGGCCGAAATGCCCAGGAACGACGCCGCCGACATGTAGTCGCCGGCAATCGCGAGGCCATTCTGGAAGCCCGTGATGCCGCCGCCGGCCGTGTAGAAATCGGATGCCGAACGGGTGCGCGCCGCAGCCCACTTGGTGATGAACAGCGTGCCCAGCACGAAGAACGCGAACATGCCGATCGCGGTCCAATTGGTGGGCTGTCGCTGCAGCTGCCCCAGGTCGGCGCCCGCGGCAAGGGCGCTCAGCGAGGTGGCGCACAGCGCCAGAAAAGCGGCGGCGCGCGGCGCGCGAGAATGATCGTTGTTCATTTCTTCAATTCTTTTTGTGCCGCCTTGACGAGGGCGTCGGACAAGGCGTCGAACTCCGCATTGGCACGCCGCACGTAGTAGGCAGTGAGCGCGACAGTGAAGACGATCACGCCGAAGCCGATCGGCATGCCCAGCGTCATCACGCCGTCGCCCATGCGCCGGGCCAGGAAGTCCTTGTCGAAGGCGACAAGCAGAACAAAGCCGTAGTACACGATGAGCATCAGCAACGCGAGCGTCCAGCCGAAACGGTCGCGCCGGTGCTTGAGCTGCCGGTACTGGGGGTGCGCGGCGATGCGCGCGACGAGGTCGTCTTCCATGGTGTCTCCTTGGTGCGGATGAGCGCATTAGGGGGCAGGGCAACAGTTCGAAGCTTGCGCTGGCGCAAGCTTTTCCCTTAAGCCGCGAGTCACCATGCACGCACCCCTTTCATGCTTGAGCACGCCCGCGGCGTGCTGTGGCGTGATGTCGGCAACCCACGAAAGACACGAGACATGAACGCTCCCGACCTCCCGTCCCGCCCTTCGACCTACGCCCCGCCGGAAGCACTTACGCGCACCGCCCACATCGCCGGCCGCGCCGCCTACGACGCGCTGGTGGCCGAAGCCGATGCCGACCACGAGGGCTACTGGGGCCGCCTGGCGCGCGAGTTCATAGTCTGGAAGACTCCGTTCACGAAGACGCTCGACAGCAGTGATGCGCCCTACTACCGTTGGTTCGAGGACGGCACCCTCAACGCGTCGTGGAACTGCCTGGACCGCCAGGTGGACGCAGGCAAGGGCCACAAGGTGGCGATCATCTTCGAGTCGGACGACGGCAAGGTCACGAGCACCACCTATGCACAGCTGCTGGCGCAGACCTGCCGCATGGCCAACGCGCTGAAGGCGCGCGGCGTGAAGAAAGGCGACCGCGTCGTCATCTACATGCCGATGTCGGTGGAGGGCGTGGTGGCGATGCAGGCCTGCGCGCGGCTGGGCGCCGTGCACTCGGTGGTGTTCGGCGGCTTCTCGGCGCATGCGCTGCGCGACCGCATCGCGGACACCGGCGCCGCAGTGGTCATCACCGCCGACCAGCAGGTGCGTGCCGGCAAGCAACTGCCGCTCAAGGCCCTGGTCGACGAGGCGCTCGCGCTGGGCGGCTGCGAGGCCGTCGGGTCGGTGATCGTCTACCGCCGCACCGGTGAGCCCATCGCCTGGACGGCGCGCGATCTGTGGATGCACGAAATCACCGGGACGCAGGCCGAAAGCTGCGAGCCCGAATGGGTGAGCGCCGAGCACCCGCTCTTCCTGCTCTACACCTCGGGCTCCACCGGCAAGCCCAAAGGCGTGCAGCACAGCACAGGCGGCTTCCTGCTGCATGCGGCGCTCACGACGAAGTGGACCTTCGACATGCACGACGACGACGTGTTCTGGTGCACTGCCGACATCGGCTGGGTCACCGGCCACACCTACATCGCCTACGGGCCGCTGGCCATCGGTGCCACGCAAGTCGTGTTCGAGGGCGTGCCCACGTTCCCCGATGCCGGGCGTTTCTGGCACATGATCGAGCGGCACCATGTCACGGTCTTCTACACGGCGCCCACCGCCATTCGCTCGCTCATCAAGGCCGCCGAGAGCAACCCGGCGATCCACCCCGACCGCTACGACCTGCGCAGCCTGCGCGTGCTCGGTTCGGTCGGCGAGCCGATCAACCCGGCCGCGTGGGAGTGGTATCGCAAGCATGTCGGAGGCGGCCGCTGCCCGGTGCTCGACACCTGGTGGCAGACCGAAACCGGCGGCCACATGATCACGCCGCTGCCGGGGGCCACCGACCTGGTGCCGGGATCCTGCACCCTGCCATTTCCGGGCATCGCCGCAGCCATCGTCGACGAGACCGGCAACGACGTGCCCCACGGCGAAAGCGGCCTGCTTGTCATCAAGAAACCCTGGCCGAGCATGATCCGAGCGGTGTGGGGCGACGACGCACGCTACCGCGCGAGCTACTACCCACCCGAACTCCGCGGCTACTATCTGGCGGGCGACGGCGCCGCGCGCGATGCGCTCACGGGCTACTTCACCATCGGCGGACGTATCGACGACGTGCTGAACGTCAGCGGCCACCGCATGGGCACGATGGAGATCGAGTCGGCGCTGGTGGCCTGCACCGCGCTGGTGGCAGAGGCCGCCGTGGTCGGGCGCCCCGACGACACCACGGGCGAGGCGATCTGCGCGTTCGTGGTGCTCAAGCAGCCGCGGCCCGTGGGCGCGGATGCGGACCGCCTGGCCGCCGAGTTGCGTTCCTGGATCGGCAAGGAAATCGGCCCCATCGCCAAGCCGAAGGAGATCCGATTCGCCGACAACCTGCCCAAGACGCGCAGCGGAAAAATCATGCGCCGCCTGCTGCGCTCGGTGGCCAAGGGCGAAGCGATTGCACAGGACGTGTCCACGCTGGAGAACCCGGCGATCCTCGACCAACTGACCGAGGCGCACTGAGTACGTCTTCCCTACGGGTCCGCCCCGCCCGCTGCTGAGGCCAGGAAATGGACGGCACCGCGCAAGATGGCCTGCATACAAAGTTGCCGCTTTACTCGGCGTGCAAAAAATGCAGCGACCTTGGCCCGCTTGCTCCCTGCGCGTAGGCGGGAACCGATTGCGCACGAAACGAATTTAAGGGGACCCGGCTGCCCCGGCGGGAATGCTTGAAGCAAACTCGGACGGCCCCCGCCGGGGCGAACCACCCTACGCGACCTTGATGTCGATGCGCCGAGGCTGCGCATGCGCGGCCTTGGGAATGCGCAGCCGCAGCACGCCCTGCGCCAACTCGGCACTGACGTTCTGCGTGTCGAGCTCCTTGCTCAGCGTGAAGACGCGGCGGAACCTGCCCAACCCCACCTCGGTATGGCTGGTCTGCAGGCCCTGCGGCGTCGCCAGGTCGGCCTGCGCCTCGATCGACAGGGTGTCGGCCTCGACGTGCAGGTTCAGTTTTTCGCGGCTGACGCCCGGCAGATCCGCGTAGAGCGTGATGCCACCTGCATCCTCGATGACGTCCACGGGCGGCGTGAGCGCGGGCTCGGCATGCGAAGCAGCGCTCTCGTGCTGCGTGAGCCGGCTCTGGTCGGCAGGCGAAGAGGTCTGGATGTTGCTGTTCATGGCATGGTTCCTTTCCTGAAGTCGCTGAAGTCTTTAAAGGTCACTGGATGGCGATGCGCCGCGGCTGCGCGCTCGCGCGGCGCTGCACCGTGATGCGCAGCACGCCGTCGCGCAACCGCGCCTCGACCGCCTCGGGGTCCGCGTCTTCCGGCAGGGTCATCACGCGGCGGAATTTCCCGTCGAAGCGCTCGTTGATGTGCACGGCCGCCTTCTCGCCCTCTTTCGGCAACGCGCTTTGGCGTTCGCCCGAAATGGTCAGGAGCCCGCGCTCGAGATGGACCTCCAGCGTGGCCGGATCCACGCCAGGTGCAAACGCGTAGATCTCGAGCGCCTGCGAGGTGCTGCCTACATTGAGCGCTGGAAAGCCGTTCGCGGCGAAACCGCGAATCGAAGGTGACAGGTCGAACGCCTGCTGCATGTCGCGTTGCAGGCGATAGATCTCGGCGAACATGTCGCGGGGAAACAGGGAACGGTACATGGCTAAACCTCCACGAAAGTTGGATGCAGCGCCGGCGCAAAGCCGGCGCGTTCACGAAGCGCGGCGCCCGACAGGGTCAGGGCTCGACGCGCTCGTCGAGCCGCGAGCGGGCGTTGCGTTCGGGCTGCGCGCGGCGCAAGCCCCAGTCGATGCGGGGCACGGTCTTGATGCGTGGCATCCGGAACCGCCAGCGCGGCGGACTTGCCTGCGGGTAGTTGAATTTCGCCAGCTCCTCGCGCCCTTTCTGGGTCACGGCCAGCACCTGCGCCGCCGAGGGGGTGCCCGACAGGGTGGAGGGATCCGAGGGGGACGGCACCAGTGCAACGACGAGGCCGGCGGCGCGAAGCAGCCTGACCTGGTCGATGTCGTCGGTGCGATAGAAAGTCACCGGCAAGCGGGACGCGGCGATTTGCCTGAGCAGGTTCATGGTCATATCAAGCCTCCTTTTCGGTTGACCAGGTTCCAACGGAATTCGACTTTTGTTCGCGTTGCGCAGTTTCAAGAGCACGTTGCAAAAAAATCTGCGCGGGCAGGAGGATGCGGATCCGCCGCCCGACGGACGTCGGACAGAATCCATTGCAGCGGCCGGCTGCGTCTCACATGACCTCGGCCGTTTGAAGCCCTCGGCGCTTCATCCGGCGAACAGCCGCTTCAGCCAGCCCTGCTTCGCCCGGCCGTCACCCCTGCCCTGCTGCAGCTCCTTTTGGACTTGCTCCTTGACAAGTTTTTCAGCGGATGACTCCGTAGTGCGCAGGTGGGCTTTCACCGTCGGCACATAGGCACCGTCTTCGTGGCGGATGTGGTTGAACAGCCAGCGCGAAAGCATGTCGTGAAGCTCCGCCAGCACATCTTCGCCGCGCTCGAAACGGGTTCGAAATTCAACCACGCGACGCACGAAGATCTCGTGCACCTTGCTCTGCGGGCCGACGAACGAATAGCCGGCGTCCTCGATCATGGCTTCCTCGAAAGCGAAGTGCGAAGCCGTGTAGTCGATCGTCTCGTCGATGATCTTGCCCACGGCGCCCTGATCGTTCGTCAGCCTGGCGTCACCCAGCGTATTGATGTAGTGAAGAATGCGCTGGTGTTGGGTGTCGATCTCCTGGATTCCGGTGTTGAGCTCGGTTTTCCATGCGAGACGCGTGATGACTTCCATGAGTGAACTGCATTCAAACAATCAGTATCCGTGCGCGCGGGCGGCGCACGGTTGATCTGGATCAAGCGCCCGCGATCAGGCCTTCCTGGACCACGCGCTGCACCAGCCCTTCGCGCTCACCGGCTTGCCCGCGAACAGCGCGCAGTTGCCCGCCGCATCGGTGGGCTTGGACTGCCACAGCGCACAGCCGCTGCAGACCTGCGACTTGTCGTGCTTCGGGTACTTCTTGGCATCGGCTCGCGCCGTGTCGGAGACATAGCCCAAGGCCGCGGCTTGCGGG
>BFBZ01000609.1_pt1 | contig 31623 bp, 26 predicted proteins | sample 1888401 | NCBI WGS metagenome assembly BFBZ01 (sample SAMD00112614, study PRJDB3348) | symbiont metagenome | host: Chara braunii
GAAATACGAATTGTCTAGTATCTTCAGTTACATATCGCATTGTAGCGTGCCCTGTCGTGCATTTAGGATAGGCAGGCTAAATTGCTCCGAAGGCAGAGGTCACAAGTTCGAATCTTGTCGGGTGCGCCAGTCCTTCTGCGGTTCCGCATGACAGCCCAGCCCACCCTCTCCTCGCACGGCGCTGAAATCCCGATCGCCGGCTTCGGCACCTCACCGCTCACCGGCGACGTGACGCCGGAGAATGTCGCGGCCGCGCTCCATGCCGGCTACCGCCATCTCGACACCGGGCGCAAATACGGCACCGAGCGCGCGACCGGCGAAGGCATGCGCGCCTCCGGCATTCCGCGGAAAGATATCTTCCTCACCACCAAGGTCTCGCACGAGAACCTGCGCGCGGCGGATTTCGCCCGCTCGGTGGACGAAAGCCTGAAGGCGCTGCGCGTCGACACCATCGACCTGCTGCTGGTGCACTGGCCAAGCCTGACCATTCCGCTCGCCGAGACCATGCAGGCGCTGGCGAAAGCAAAGCGCGACGGGCTGGCGCGTCACATCGGCGTCGCGAATTTCCGCATCTCGCTGATCGACGAAGCGATCAAGCTCTGCCCCGAGCCGCTCGTCTGCTTGCAGGCCGAGTATCACCCCTATCTCGACCAGACCAAGCTGCTCGCCCACTGCCGCGAGCGCGGGCTCGCGTTTGTCGCCTATTGCCCGCTCGGGCGCGGCCGCCTGTTCGACGACACGATGCTGGCCGAGATCGCCAGGGCCAAGGGCCGCACGGTCGCACAGATCGCACTGCGCTGGCTCGTGCAGCAGAACGTCGCCTCGATCCCGCGCTCGTCCGACCCCAAGCGCATCGCCGAAAACTTCGACATCTTCAACTTCACGCTGACAGACGACGAGATGAAGAAGATTTCGTCGTTGAAACGCGCCGACGGCCGCATCGCCAATCCGACCGGGCGCATCACCGGCTGGGATTGATCCTCAGCCGCCGAGGAACTCCTTCGACCATTTGGCGTAGTCGGCCTCGCGCAGCACGCGCTTCATCGTGTCGGCGCCTGCAATGTTCTTGAGGTCCTTCGGCTTCACGCCGTCGCGCAGCGCCTTGAGCGTTTCGTAGACGCCCTGCACGGAGGCCCAGTACGACTGGTGTCCTTGCAGACAGATCTTCACGTTGCGCGCGGCGAGATAATCCAGGTCTATCATGTCGTCGGGCACGCCGCCCAGGAACAGCGGCAGCTTCACCGCTTGCGCCACCGCGTCGAGCTGCGCGCGCGACTTCACGCCCGCCATGAACAGCATGTCGACGCCCGCAGCTTCGTAAGCCTTCAGCCGTGCGATCGTGTCCTCGACGCCGGTGATCGCCATCGCACTCGTGCGGCCGACGATGACAAGCCGCGGGTCTTGCCGGCCCGCGAGCGCCGCCTTCATCTTGCCGACGCCCTCCGCGATCGGGATGAGCTGTGTATCGGGGCCGCCGAACGCGATCGGCAACAGCGTATCCTCGATGGTGAGCGCGGACACGCCCGCGGTCTCCAATTCTTCCACCGTTCGCTTCACGCTCAGCGCGTTGCCATAGCCGTGGTCGGCATCCACGAGTAGCGGCAGCGTGCCGGCACGGTTGATGCGGTACGCCTGCTGCGCGAATTCGGTCAGGGTCAGCACACAGAGATCGGGCGCGCCGAGCACCGTGAACGAGGCAACCGAGCCCGCGAACATCATGGCTTCGAAGCCGAGCTCGCCCGCGATCCGCGCCGATACACCGTCATAGACCGATGCCGGATGAATGCAGCGGTTGCCCTTGATGATCGCGCGCAGGCTTTCGCGCCGCTCCGTCCAGTTCATCGTTCCCAATCCCGTCGTGGTTAATCGAACATCAACACGGTTCTAGCACGGCCGCCGATCCGTCCAAGACACCAGAGACGCGAAGCAACACTTTGCTAACCCTGACGTTTCAATCCGCCGTGCTGCGACAGCGCTTTCACCGCTTATTGCAGGTCCGCGCCGTAAATCCTCAGACGGCTTTATCAGGGGCTGCTGCCCGAGACGACGATGGAATTGGACGTCAACACGCTCTTCATGGTGACGATGCACGTCGAGATCATGCTCGGCCTGCTTCTGTTCTTCGTCTGGGCGCAGAATTTTTCCAAGACCGCTCTGGCGTGGTGGGGCAGCGCGCACATGCTGCGTGCCGGATCGATCATGCTGTTCGGCATGCACGGCTCGGTGCCCGAATGGGTCTCGATCGACGTTGCCAACGCCGGCTTGTTCGGCTCCTTTGCTCTCTTGTGGTGCGGAGCCCGCGTGTTCGACCGCCGCTCGCCCGAGCCGATCTGGGCGATGGTCGGCGTCGCCATCTGGCTGCTCGCCTGCCGCCTGCCGCAGTTCTCGACGACGCTTGAGCTGCGCGCCATGGTGGGTTCGAGCATCGTCGCTGCCTATGTATGGCTTACCGCTTTCGAGTTCTGGCGCAGCCGCGAGGAGCAACTGGTCTCGCGCTGGCCCGCGATCTTCATGCTGTTCGCCCACGGCGCGCTGTTCCTGCTGCGCACGCCACTCGGCGTGATGCTCCACCTGTCGCCGAACAGCGACTACAGCATGAGCGGCTGGCTCGGTCTGCTCAGCCTCGAGGCGCTCCTGTTCACGATCTCGATCGCCTTTATCCTGGTCGCGATGGCGAAGGAGCACACCGAACTGCGTCACCGCACCGCCGCGCGCACCGATGAGCTCACCGGTATCGCCAACCGCCGCGGCTTCCTCGAGCAGGCCGTCGCCTCGATGCGCCGTGCCAACGACGCGGAAACGGTCGCGGTGCTGCTGTTCGATCTCGACAAATTCAAGCCGATCAACGACCAGTACGGCCACGGCATCGGCGATCGCGTGCTGCAAATCTTCGCCGACACCGCCAAGGCGCAAATCGGCCCGGCGGGCCTGGTCGGCCGCTGGGGCGGCGATGAATTCGTCGCGGTGCTCTACGACACACCGACCGACCGCGCGGCGACGCTCGCCGAGCGCATCCAGCTCGCGTTCGAGAAGGCCACGGCCGACATCGACGGCCGTCCCGCGTGCGCCACGGTGAGCACCGGCATGGTGTTTTCGACGGCCGGCGCGATGGATCTGCCGTCGCTTCTGGTGCAAGCCGACAAGGCGCTCTATCGCGCCAAGGAAAAGGGCCGCAACCGGCTCGAGGTCACAGCCGGCGAAGCCGCATTGATGGCGGAGGACGAACAGCAAGCCGCCCGCGCGCGGCTGATGCGACGCGACGCCGCCTGATCATCGCGGTACCACGACAATGAAAAAAGCCGGCCTCAGGCCGGCTTTTCGTTTGCTTGGGACCGCGCGCTCACGCCGCGTAGATGAATTCCTTGAGGTCCACGCGCCGGCGCGGCATCGGGATGTAATATTTGCCCGCGCGCACCATCGGACGCGGCTTCAACAGGATGCCGAGCAGCCGCTGTTGCAAGGTCTTGGGTGAAATCGGCTTCACGAGGAATTCGTGGACGCCGAGCCGCACCGCGGCGGTCACACGCGAGCGCTTGCCGATATCGGTCAGCATGATGATCGGCAGACCCGGCTTCGGAAACACGCCCGGCGAACGCACGATGCGCATCACCTCGGGGCCGTCGAGCACCGGCAGATCCCAGTTGAGGATCATCACATCGGGGCTGACGTTGCGGATGGCGTCGAGGGCCGCCACGCCGTCGCCGACCTCGTAGATCAGCTTGGCGCCGAGGTTCACCAGCATCATGCGCGTCAGCTTGCGCGTGTAGACGTTGCTGTCGGCGACCAGGATCGCCAGACCTTCCATCGCTTTCTCGATTTCCTTCGCGGACGACATGCGCGGCATGCGAGAGAGAACCCCGGTTGGATGGGGGATTCTTCTACAGCCCTGCCGCTGCAAATCTTCTAAACCGATCTACTCAATTGTCCGGTATCGGAAATGATCCGTTAAGCATGCGCCATCCGGCGGCTGGTGTCCCGGACCCGAAGTTCGCTTCGGAAGGCGCTGAAAATTCAAGCGAGCTTCCGAATCGCGACACCAGACCGCAGCAACAGCCACAGCACGATCGAAACGTTAACCAAGTTCCAGCCGAGTCCGTTGAGGAACGCCGCCTGATACGAACCGGTGAGGTCGTAGACCAGACCGGACATCCAGCCACCGAGCGCCATGCCGCCGAGTGTCGACATCAGCACGATACCGAGCCGCGTGCCCGCCTCCTGTGGCGCGAAGAACTCGCGCACGATCACTGCGTACATCGGCACGATACCGCCCTGGAACAGACCGAATAGCGCGGAAATCACGTAGAGCGAGACGAGGCTGTCGAACCAGAGATAGAGGAACAGCGCGACACCTTGCAGCGCAGAGCTGAGAAGAAGAGCGGTCAGTCCGCCGATCCGGTCCGCAATCAGGCCCGCAGCGATCCGGCTGATCAGGCCGAAGCCGAGCATCGCCGAGAGCATCTCCGCGCCGCGCGCAGGCCCGTAACCGAGATCGCCGCAATAGGCGACGATGTGCACCTGCGGCATCGACATAGCGACGCAGCAGGCAACACCCGCGATGCAGAGAAGGATCATCAGCGTATTGGCCGAAATGCCGAGCGTTGCGAGCGAGCCCTTGGCGGTCGCAACACCCGCGGCGGCATGAACCGGCGGGCGCCGGCGCAGCGCCAGCATCAGCGGCGGCATGGCAAGAAGACAAAACACGCCGACGCCGAACTGCGCGGTCCGCCAGCCGTAGCCTTCGATCACGTGTTGAATGAGCGGCGGCCAGATCACGCCAGAGAGATAATTGCCGCACGAGGCAATCGCGACCGCGATGCCGCGGCGGCGCGTGAACCAGTGCGAGATGTCGGCCATGATCGGGCCGAAGGTCGCGGAACTGCCGAGCCCGATCAGCGCTTGCGCGAGCGCGAACTGCCAGAGGTTCGTCGCGAACGACGACAGCACGTAGCCGAGCGCCAGGATCACGCCGCCGGCGATCACCGGCACCAGAATATGAAAACGGTCGGCGAGACGGCCCATCAGGATGCCGCCGGCGCCGAAACCGATCATCGTCAGCGTGAAGGGCAGCGAGGCATCCGCGCGCAGGATGCCGAAGTCCTTTTGAATCGCCGGCAGCGCGACCACGCAGGACCACATGCCGACGCTGCCGATGGTGCCGAGCGCAAGCGCGGCCCACAGGCGCATCCAGGCGTATGACGATTCAGTTTCGGCGCTCGAGGCATCGGCCCCGGCGCTAGTGTGCGTGTTCACGGCGGATTTGTTCCCGGCAAAATCCAGCGCGTTTGTAGCATTTCAGGGTGCACGCGTCCCGCTGCGGGGCGTGCAATTTAGCGTGTCTGCAATGACAAATAGCGATGCGAGCATCAACGAAAGCGATCGATGCGAGCCCCGCCTAACTCAATGCATTTTAGGCGCCTTGAGGAATCGCATGCGGTCGCTCGACTTGATGCGCGCCTCGAAGGTCTTGCCGTCACGATAGATCGAAAACGGCACCTCGACACCGGATGCACCGAGCGACCAGACCTTGCGGTAAAGCCCAGCCAGATCCTCGATCGGGTCGTCCGCGACCGAGATCAGCACGTCGCCGGTGCGCAAATCCGCCTTCTGCGCCGGGCCATCCTTCGCGAGCCCGACCACCACGACCTTGTCCTCGATCTCCGTGGCATAGAGACCGAGCCACGGCCGCGGCGGCATGTTGGGCCGCCCGATGGTTTGCAGGTCGCTGAGGATGGGCTTCAAGAGGTCGATCGGCACGATCATATTGAGATCGCCCGGCGGACCATTTTCGCGGCCCTCTTGCAATTGCAGCGAGCCGATGCCGATGAGATCGCCGTTCGGCCCGATCAACGCGGTGCCGCCCCAGTTGGGATGCGACGGCGAGGTGAAGATCGCCTCATCGACGACGTATTCCCAATAGCCGGCGAACTCCTGCTTGGCGACGATACGCGCGGCGACCGAGCGCTCGCGCCCGCCGGCGCCGCCAACAACCACCTTGTCGCCGACCGAGACGGTGCTGGAATCGCCGATCCGGAGCGCGGGCAAATTGAGTCGCGCCAACGCCTGAATCAGTCCGAAGCCTGTCGTCTGATCGTAAGCGAGCACCGTGCCCGGCACCTTGCGGCCGTCGATCAGCGTGAGCCAGATCGTCTCGGCTTCGGTGACGAGATAGCCGATGGTGAGCACCAGCCCGTCGGCACCGATCAACACGCCGTTGCCGGCGCGTTCGGTGCCGAGCGTGTCCGCCGTGAAAGCGTCGGGCGGAATGACGGCGCGCACGCCCACCACCGCCGAGAGCGCGGCGTCGAGATCGAACGCATAGTCGCCCGGCTTGGGCCAAGCCGAAGACGGCACCTTCCAATCGCTGACCGAGGCCATTCCGCCGCTCCTTGTTGCGGACGCGCCGCCACAATCTCAACGCCGAATATTAAGGACGCGCGAGCGCCCGTCCAGATGCGCCACGCCGCTGTGCAGCAGCGGCGACACACCTCGCGCAAGTCATGGTGCCTGCAATCAAATTTAATGTTGCACGATAGCCGACTCAGGTATGGCTGCGTCGCTCGGGCGACTTGGTGCCACGCGTTCGCCGCAAACGACCGAACCGAAGTGCGAACCCAGGTGCCCACGTGCTCCCCAGTTTCCGGCTGATCGCCGCGACTTTTTTTTGCAGCTTCCTGATCGCCTTCGTCGGCCTTCGTCTGGCCGCGACGTCGCGGGTCGCGAGCGAGACCACGGGTCTCGCGTCGAATTCGCTGCCGCTGCAACTCACGGGCGCGGACGCCGCAGCCGACATGCGCCGCATCGACCGCGACGCGCCGGTGGTGTTCGACCTGCGCTTCGCGGTCGGCGCGACCACGCCGGCGTCGGTGCCATCCGGCCTGACCCTGCACGCGATCGATCGCGCCAAGCGCGAATCCGGGATCGACTTCCCGGAGCAGCCAGTGGCCATGCCGCCGGTTGTTGAGCCGGAGCCGCTCGAGCCTGCCGCCGAGGCCAAGCCTGAGCCCAAGATCGAAGTCGCCGCCCTCCCCGAGCCGTCGGCCGCCGCGGCGGATGCGCCGCCGCCCCCGCCTGGCCCGCCAAAGGCCATCGCTGCCATCGAGGCAACAACCGATGTCGAAAGCGTCGGCTCCACCGAGCCGGTCAGTGTCGTCAATGCGGCCACCGCCAAACCGGTCGTTGCCAAAGCCAAGCCCAAGGCGAAGAAGAAGGTCGTTCGCCGGGCGCGCGCCAGGCAGGCAGACCAGACCGATCTGTCCGCGCCGGTGTTCAATCCGTTTCCCAACAACCCCTAATCAAAGCCCAGCCATGCGGCAGCGCATGGCAAAAGCGAAGGCGGCACGCTAACTGTTGGCGATGCGTCCGCTCTCCATCCTCGACCTTTCTCCCGTCACAACCGGCAACACCGGCCCGCAAGCGCTGCGCAACAGCATCGATCTCGCGCGCCACGCCGACCGCCTCGGCTTCACCCGCTATTGGGTCGCCGAGCATCACAGCATGCCGAACATCGCGAGCTCCGCGCCCGACATCATGATTGGGCAGATCGCCGCGGTGACGCAGCATCTGCGCGTCGGCTCCGGCGGCGTGATGCTGCCGAACCATGCGCCGCTCGCGGTCGCCGAACGCTTCAAGGTGCTCGAAGGATTGTTTCCGGATCGCATCGATCTCGGCATCGGCCGCGCGCCCGGCACCGACCCGATGACGTCCTACGCGCTGCGCCGCCGGCAGGACGATCCGGCGGGCGACGACTTCCTCGACCGCTTCCGCGAACTGCTGCTGTTCGAGCAGCGCGGCTTCCCCGACGATCATCCGTTCCGCAAGGTGATCGCGATGCCGGCGGACGTCGATCTGCCTCCGATCTATCTCCTCGGCTCAAGCGGCTACAGCGCGCAGCTTGCGGCGCATGTCGGCGCAGGCTTCTCGTTCGCGCATCATTTCTCGGACTTCGATCCGATCGGCCCGATGCTGACCTATCGCGAGCAGTTCAAGCCGTCGCCGTCGCAGGAAAAACCGCTCGCGATCCTGGCGCTGCATATCGTTGCCGCCGACACCGACGCCGAGGCCGAACGTCTCGCCTCCTCCGTCGATCTGAATTTCGCGCGGCGGCGTCAGGGCGACTATCTGCCGATCCCGAGCCCCGAAGAAGCCGCCGCGCACACCTACACCGCCGCCGACCGCGAACTGATCGCGCGCAACCGCGCGCGGCTCATCGTCGGCACGCCGGATAAGGTGCTGGCGCATCTCGAGCCATTGGTCGAAGCGACCAAGGCCGACGAGGTGATGGTCACGACGATGATTTACGATCATGAGGCGCGGAAACATTCATATGAGTTGCTGGCCAAAGCTTTTGGCCTCAAGCCTCAGGTATAAAAAGGGACGTCATGGCCGGGCATAGCCGTCCGGAGGACAGCGTCGCTTCGCTCACCTATGTCCCGGCCATCCACGTCTTGCTTACTTGCTCATTGAAGAAGAAAGAAAGACGTGGATGCCCGCAACAAGTGCGGGCATGACGCGGAGAGAGGCGAGGACACTCATGACATTCATACTGCAGCGGATCGCACTGATCGCCGCACTGGCGGCTCTAGCGTCACCAGCGTCGGCGCAGACCGAGTATCCCAACCGCGCCGTCCGCATCATCAATCCCTATGTCGCCGGCAGCACCACCGACATTCTCGCGCGCGGCCTCGCCACCGGCCTGTCCAGCCGGCTGGGTCAGCAGTTCTACGTCGACAACCGGCCGGGTGCGGGCGGCACGCTCGGCACCTCCGCGGTCGCGCGCGCGGAGACCGACGGCTACACGCTCCTGTTCGCACCAGCGCTCGTGCTGTCGGTCTATCCGCAAGCGCGCGGCACCGACGCGGGCTACAAGCCCGACGCCATCATGCCGATCTGCCAGACCTTCACCAACGCGATGGCGCTCGCAGTACGCCCGGACTCGCCGATCAAGAATGCCGCAGATCTCGTCAAAGCCGCGAAGGAAAAGCCCGGCGCGCTGAACTACGGCCATCAGGGCCCGCTGACGATCCCGCATCTCGCGATGGAAGAATTTCTCAATTACGCGAACATCGACATCAAGGACATTCCGTTCCGCGGCGAGCCGCTGGTGATGACCGATCTGCTCGGCGGGCGCATCGACGTCGCTTCGATCGTGCTTGGCACCGCGCAGGGCCAAGACGTGCGCGTGATCGGTGTGTTCTCCGAAATGCGGCATCCGGCGTTCAAGGACGTGCCGACGTTCAAGGAGCAAGGCTTCGATGTGAGCCCGGCGAGCTTCGGCGGATTGATGGCGCCCGCCGGAACCTTCCCGGCCGTCGTTGCGAAGCTCGCCACAGCATGCGCGGGCGCGGCGAAAGACGAGGCTTATAAAACAACGGCGGAGCGCGCCGCGCAGCCGCCGGACTATTACGCCGACGCCGCGCTCTTCAAGCAGCGCCTGCAACGCGACATCGAACGCAAGGCCGCAGTCCTCTCGCGCTTGAAGACACCGGCGCAATAAAAAGCAGAACCCCGGCCTCCCGGCCGGGGTTCGCAACTCAACGCGACTTCGCAACTTGACTGAAGTCTACTGCGAGACCGGCTGGGCTTGCGCCGGGCCCGGATAGGTCGGGACGTAAGCCTGCTGCGGCTGGCCGGGAGCAGTCTGGTAGCCGGTTTGCTGCGGAGCGGCTTGCACCGGCGGGTTCATCGCCATCTCGTTGGTGCAACGATCCTTGAACAGCACCGCACCTTCCGGGGTGTATTCCTTGGTCAGGCAGGTGCACGGACCAGGCGCTGCTGCGACCACAGGACGCGCAACCGCGTAGGTGGCAACCGGCGCAACCCAGAAGTGGCGGCGATAGCCATAGCCGTAGTGCCAGTGCGGGCGATAATACGGACGATAGTGAACATGCCCGGGCTTGTAGCCACCATAACCGCCGTAGCCGCCGGGCTTGCCGCCCCAGCCACCGGGCTTCATGCCACCGCCGTAGCCGCCGCTGGGCTTCATTCCGCCGCCGCCGTAGCCGCCCCAGTTCTTGGCATCAGCCGAAACAGGCGCGAGCATTGCGACGCCAAACGCGAGGGCCGCCGCAAGGGTAATGATGTTGGTCGTCTTGGACATGGAACTCTCCTCTGGGTGTTGGGTGGGCCGTGTCTTGCCTTCGCGAATTGGTCGCGCGCCTGTGAGGAAAGGTTCAGATGAAACTGTGCCGGGCTTAGCCTGACGGACGGTTCCAGCGCGGTACAAAGCCCCGGAAAGCGATGATATAGATGCGTTTCGGACCGGTTCCGGACACGGCGTCCGGGCCAGAATCGGCATGGAATTCGGTCAGAACATCGGGAGGTTTTATTGGGTAAGCATTTCACGCTCACGGCTGCGGACAGCCACCAGCTCGGCGCCTATCGCGCTGATCCCGCCGGCAAGCCGAAGGGTGGCATCGTCGTCATCCAGGAGATCTTCGGCGTGAACCAGCACATCCGCTCGGTCTGCGACCGTTTCGCGCAAGAGGGCTACGCCGCCGTCGCGCCCGCGCTGTTCGACCGCACCCAGAAGGATTTCCAGTCCGGCTACACACCGCCGGAAATCGAGAAGGCGCGCGCCTTTATCGCCAAGCCCGATTGGGATGCGATGCTGCGCGACACTGCCGCCGCGATCAAAGACGTATCGGCCGCGGGTCCGGTCGCCGTTGTCGGTTTCTGCATGGGCGGCTCGCTCGCGTTCCTCTCGGCGACGCGCCTCTCCGGTCTCGCCTGCACGGTCGCTTACTACGGCGGCGTGATCGCGAAGTTCGCCGACGAGAAGCCGAAGGTTCCGGTGCAGATGCACTTCGGCGAGAAAGACCAGGGCATCCCGATGTCGGACGTCGAGATCATCAAGCAGAAGCGTCCGGATTGCGAAATCTACGTCTATCCGGAGGCCGGCCATGGCTTCCATTGCGACGAGCGCGGCAGTTACCACCCGGGCTCGTCGAAGCTCGCGTGGGAGCGCACCACCGCGTTCCTCGCCAAGCACATGAAGTAAGGGAATCTACGCACGCATTGCTACGGACATCCATCCGGACGATTTGACGAGCTACCGCAAGCTTTGATTCAGACGCGCTTGCGAGGATGCGCGACGCACGAGACGAAGGTCTTTCTGGAGGCGGAAGACAAGCGTCAGGGGCCTGTCTGGAGCATATGACAAGCGACACGGCCGCGCGGAGACAACCGCGCGGCCGTTTCTATTTTCTATGGTCGCGTCAGAACCAGCGTTCACCAACGGTGATGGAGTCGCCTGGCAGCACGCGGCCTTGCAGCGGCAACACGTAGCGCCCGGGCAGGCCGTCGCGCTTCCGCGTCACCGTGAAACGGTCTTTCGTCGCGCGCGGCGTAAATCCGCCGGCAATCGCGATCGCGGTTTCGACCGTCATGTTCGGCACATACGGATACTGGCCGGGGAATGTCACTTCGCCGAGCACGAAGAAAGGTCGGTAGACTTCCACTTCGACCGCCACGCTCGGATCGCGGATGAAGCTTGCTTTCAGGCGCCCCGCAATTGCGCTCGACAATTGCTGCGTGGTCATGCCGCGCGCCTGCACGCCGCCGATCAGCGGCATCGTCACGATGCCTGCGGCGTCCACCGTGTAGGTGTTGGAGAGCGTGTCCTGCCCGAACACGACGACGCGAAGCTTGTCGCCGGAGTCGAGCACGTACGGCCCGTCCTCGAACACCGCGCGCACCGGCACGGCCTGCTGCACGCGCGTCACCATCCGCGACGGCACGGTGGCGCCGCCGTACATCAGCGCGTCAATGTCGTTGGTGCGCGTGACCACCTGGCGCGAGGGCTGGCGCGCGCAGGCGGCAAGCGCGAGCACGGTCAGCAGCAACGTGATGAGGCGGTACGGCCGCATGCGACTCCCGGCCTGAACGAGGCCAATCGTTAAGCCGGGTTAACATTCTTATGGTTAATGAAATCTTATGCTGGCTTCGAAGCCACGGCTTTCGGAGCGAAACGCAGCACCAGCCAACCCACGATCGCGGAGAGAAGCGAGCCCAGGAGCACGCCGACCTTGGTCTGGTCCTGGAGCGCCTCCGACGCGCCGAAGGCGAGCAACCCGATGAACAGGCTCATGGTGAAGCCGATGCCGCAAAGAAGCGCGAGGCCGTAGATCTGCGTCCAGTTCGCGCCCGCGGGTTTGTACGCGATGCCGGTTTTCACCGCGCACCACACCGCGCCGAAAATTCCGATCTGCTTGCCGATGAAAAGCCCAAGCATGGAGCCGAGCGTCACTGGCTGCATCAGTGCCGCGGCATTCACACCGGCGAGCGAAACACCTGCGTTGGCGAATCCGAAGATCGGCATGATGAGAAACGCGACCCACGGATGCAGCGCATGCTCCAGGCGATGCAGCGGCGAATGCGCATCGTCCAAGCCGCCCTTCACCTTGGTCAGCGGAATCGCGAGCGCGAGCAGCACACCCGCGATGGTCGCGTGCACGCCGGACTTGAGAACGAAGAACCAGAGCAACGCGCCGAGCATGAGATAAGGCGTGAGCATCTTCAGGCCGGCGCGGTTCATCACGAGCAGCGCCGCGAACACGATGGCCGCGCCGCCGAGCATCATGGGCGACAGCGTGTCGGTGTAGAACAGCGCGATGATCAGAATGGATCCCAGATCGTCGAGGATCGCGACCGCGGTCAGAAAAACCTTCAGCGACACCGGTACGCGCTTGCCGAGGATTGCGAGCACGCCGAGCGAAAACGCAATGTCGGTTGCCGAGGGAATGGCCCAGCCGCGCAGTGTTTGAGGCGACGACCAGTTGAGCGCCAGATAGATCAGCGCCGGCATGAGCATGCCGCCGGCCGCGGCAATTCCTGGCAGTGCACGATGCGGCCAGCTCGCAAGCTGGCCGTCCAGCAGCTCGCGCTTGATCTCGAGACCGACCAGCAAGAAGAACACCGCCATCAGGGCGTCGTTCACCCAGTGCAGCACGCTCAGGCCGAGCACGTCGCTTTTCAACATGCTCATGTAGAGCGGAGCCGCGCCGGAGTTGGCGACAATCAGCGCCACCGCGGCGCTCGCGATCAGAATCAGGCCGCCGCTCGCTTCATGCTTGAGCAATTTTCGGAATGCGGAGGCCGGCGGGTGGTGTGGTGCGCTCATCACAAAGGTTGCGTGCCATCAAACAGGATCAAAAACAATCGAGGGCCGCTCTCGCGGCCCTCGCAAATCTTACAGGATCGCTGCGTCAGTGCGCCGCAACGCCGGTTCCGATCGGGCAGGACACGCCGGTGCCGCCGAGCCCGCAATAGCCGCGCGGGTTCTTCGCGAGATACTGCTGGTGATAGTCCTCGGCGAAGTAGAACGGCGGTGCGTCGAGGATCTCGGTGGTGATCGCATCGTAGCCCTTGCCTTTGAGCGCCGTGGCATACATCGCCTTCGACTCCTCGGCCGCCTTCTTCTGCGCAGGTGTCGTAGCGTAGATGCCGGAACGATATTGCGTGCCGACGTCGTTGCCCTGGCGCATGCCCTGCGTCGGGTCGTGATTCTCCCAGAAGGTCTTCAGCAACTTCTCGTAAGACACCTTCTTGGGGTCGTAGACCACCAACACCACCTCGTTGTGGCCGGTACGGCCCGAGCAGACCTCCTCATAGGTCGGATTCGGCGTGTGGCCGGCGGCGTAACCGACCGCCGTCGTGTAAATGCCGTCGCCCAATTCCCAGAACTTCCGCTCGGCGCCCCAGAAACAGCCCATGCCGAAGATCGCGGTCTCCAGCCCCGCCGGATACGGGCCCTTCAGCGGGTTGCTGTTGACGAAATGCTCGCTGGCGGTGTGGATCGGCGTCGGGCGGCCGGGCAGCGCCTCGTCCTTCCCTGGCATCGTCACCTTCTTGAACATGAACATCTTTGGTTCTCCCTCAATCCGTTGCCGCAAATATAAGCCGTTGGCGGCCCGTTCGCATCGCAAAGCCGGTCACAATCCGTCCAAATCGCATGACAAGACGGTCACGGCGCCGCGAGGAACCGAGACTGTTTCCCTATTGCCCGCAGACCCTTATGCTGCGCCGCGATTTGCGACTCTGTTGGGAGGCCCCATGACCACCTTGAAGACCCTTGCCGGCGCCAAGACTTTTGCCCGAGCAATGGCGCTTGCGCTGTTCGCCGCACTTGGCGCGGGTTCTGTGTCGGCGCAGACCGCACCGCCGCCCTACGGACCCCCGATCACCCTCGACTCCGCCCGCAAGATCATGGCGGCGGCCGAAGCCGAGGCGGCCAAGAACAACTGGGCCGTGGTAATCGCCATCATCGACAGCGGCGGCCACGTGGTCATGATGCACCGATACGACAACGTGCAGCTCTCCTCCATCGAGATTTCCCAGGGCAAGGCCAAGACCGCCCTGATGTTCAAGCGCCCGACCAAGGTGCTCGACGACGCCATCTCCGGCGGAGGCACGGGCCTGCGCTTCCTGGCGCTGAAGGACATCGTGCCGCTCGAAGGCGGGCTGCCGATCGTCGCCGACGGCAAGATCGTGGGCGCGATCGGCGTCTCCGGCGTGCTCTCGTCTCAGGACGCGCAGATCGCGCGCGCCGGCGTTGATGGTCTGAAATAACGGATGGACGCCCGCCCGCACATCGTTGTGGTCGAGGACGAAGCGACTCAGCGTCAGCTTCTGGTGGACTATCTCGATAAGCAAAACTTCCGCGTCAGCGGCGCCGAAGGCGGCACCGCCTTACGCAAGCTGGTGGAGCGCGAGCTGCCCGCCGTGGTGTTGCTCGATGTAGGCCTGCCGGGCGAGGACGGCTTTGCGCTCGCTCGCTGGCTGCGCGAACGCTCCGGTCGCGTCGGCATCATCATGGTGACGGCATCGTCCGACACCGTGGACCGCGTCGTCGGCCTCGAAACCGGCGCAGACGACTACATCGGCAAGCCGTACGAGCCGCGCGAGCTGCTCGCGCGCGTGAAGAGCGTGCTCCGCCGCGTCACAGGCGCGCCCGCCGCCTCCGGCCCGCGCGTCCGCATGGGCCGTGTCGTGCTCGATCTCGAAAAGCGCGTGCTGGCCGATCCGGCGAACGGCAGCGAGGAAGCCCTTACCGCGAGCGAGTTCGACCTGCTCAAGCTGTTCGCCGAGAACCCCAATCGTCCGTTGCAACGCGACTGGCTGCTGGAATCCGCCGCGCATCGCGAGGCCGAAGCCTTTGACCGTGCCATCGACCTTCGCATCACGCGGCTCCGCCGCAAGATCGAGGTCGACCCCTCGCATCCGGATTCGATCCGCACCGTGCGCGGCGTCGGCTACATGTTCGTGCCGCCGAAGGACTAGAACCCACCTCGAACCGAATCCGAACCGCAGACGTTGTGTCGATACACAACGGTTCTAAGGAGTTCGGATCATGGTACCTCGGCTCAACATAGCGTCGGGCGTGATTGCGCTTGTGCTGACCGCCGGCGCTGTACACGCAGCAGTCGGTCCCTTCGGCACGTTGGCCGGAAGCTGGTCCGGCAGCGGCGTGCTGACGCGGTCGGACGGCGGACAGGAGCGCCTGCAATGCCGGGCGAACTATGCACCCGCACAGAACAACCTGCGGCTCAACATCCGCTGCGCCAGCCCAAGCTACAGCATCAATCTCGAAAGCGACGTGGCCTACAACGGCGGCGCGATCTCCGGCCAGTGGAGCGAGACAAGCCACAACGCCAACGGCACCCTGTCCGGCCGCGCCGATGGCAACCACATCGAGGCGACAGCGCGTAGCGACATGTTCTCGGCGAACCTGTCGGTGACGACGCGCGGCAACCGGCAGTCGGTCGCGATCCGGCCTCAGCCCGGCACGGAAGTCCAAGCCGTCTCGATCACGATGCAGCGGCGCTGACGCCTCTTAGCCGGCGGTCTCGGACGCATCGATCTCTGCGAGCGCGCGCCGCAGCTCCGCCGCCAGCGGCCCAAGCCCCTCGCGGCTCAGCGCGCGGTCGCCAGTTTTTCCGGCCTGCTCGAGCGCGGCCGCCGCGTTGCCCACCGACTTCGCGCCGATCGCATTCGCGGCCCCCTTCAGCTTGTGCGCCGCGGCGGCGAGCACCGGCAGATTGCCCGCGCGGGCCGCTGCGGTGATATCGCGCTCGGCCTCGACCGCGGTGTCGCGGAACTTGATCATCAATCCGTTGATCGCCGAACGGTCGTTGCCGAGCCAAGCGACCAAGACGCTGCGGTCGATGGCAGCATCCTGCGACTCGTGCTTCTTCGAGCCGTTGGTCTCGACCTTGCCGCGGAGCGGCAGCCAACGCTCCAGCGTGGAGCGCAGCCGGTCGATGTTCACCGGCTTCGGCAGGTAGGCGTCCATGCCGGAGGCGAGGCAATTCTCCTCCTCGCCTTTCATGACGTTGGCGGTCACTGCGATGATCGGCGTACGCAACGCGCCGCGCTCGGCCTCAGCCGCGCGGATGCGCTTGGTCAGCTCATGGCCGTCCATGCGCGGCATGTGGATGTCGGCAAGCACGGCGACATAGCGGCCCGGCGACCACGCCTCCAGCGCCTCCACACCGTCGTCGGCGGTGTCGGCCGCGATGCCGAGAATGTCGAGCTGGCGCGCCAGCACCTCGCGGTTCACCGGATGATCGTCGACCACCAGCACACGCGGACGGCCGCCTTCCGCCGACGCAACGCTGCCGTTCACGGGCGCCGCCGGGCGCATCAGGGTCTTGAGCGGCGAATCCGCCGGTGCCGCATGCAGCCGCATCGTGACGGCGAAGGTCGAGCCGCGCCCCGGCATGCTCTGCACCTCGACGCCGCCATGCATCAGTTCGGCGAGACGCCGCACGATAGATAACCCAAGGCCCGTGCCGCCGAATTTTCGCGTGGTGGAGGAATCCGCCTGCGCGAACGGCTGGAACAACCGCGCACGTTGCTCCGCGTCGAGCCCGATGCCGGTGTCGGCCACCGACAGCGTCACCTCCGTGAGACCGTCGCCGAGCGGCTTGGTGGCGGCGTGCACACGCACGCTGCCGCGCTGGGTGAACTTGAGCGCGTTGCCGAGCAGATTGAACAGGATCTGCCGCACGCGCGTCGGATCGCCGATCAGCACGTCGTCGGAACCGCTTTCGATGTCGGCGTCGAGCGAAAGCTTCTTCGTTGCAGCCTGGGCGCGGAACGTGCCGACCACGCTGTCGATCAGGCCCGACAGCGAGAACGCGGTCGCCTCCAGTTCGAGCCGGCCGGCCTCGATCTTCGAGAAGTCGAGCAGGTCGTCGATGATGCGCAAGAGCGCCTGCGCGGAATCGCGCATGGTCGAGACGCTGCGGTGCTGGCCCTCGTTGAGCCCCTGATGCTCCAAAACCTCCATCATGCCGAGCACGCCGTTCATCGGCGTGCGGATCTCGTGGCTCATGGTCGCAAGGAACGTGGACTTCGCCTGTGTCGCGGCTTCCGCCTCCGCGCGTTCGCGCTCGGCGACATCGCGGGCGTGCTCTGCCGCGCCCTTCGCCTGGGCAAGCGCGTCCTCGCGCTCCTTCAATTCGGTGATGTCGCGTGTCACCGCGATGGTGTCTCCGTTCGAAAGCGGAATGAAACTGAATTCGAGCAGCCGCCCTGCCTCGGTGCGGCGCTCGAAATGCGCGCCGCCCGGCTTGGTGATGAACGCCGTGCGGGTGCGCGCCAGCTCCTCGGCCTGCTCCTTCGGTCCGAAATCGCCGCGCTTCGCCTGATACAGCAGGACGTCATAGAGGTGCGTGCCCGGCCCGACCACCTCGGGGCCGAGCTCCAGGAAGTCCATCAGCCGCTGGTTGGCGAATTTGCAGCGGAAATCCTTGTCGAACAGCGTCACGCCATCGCTCATGTTGTCGAGCACCGATTGCATCACGCCGCGCGCCTGCCCCACCTCGTCGCGCGCGATTTCGGCGGCGATCTTCGCCGTCGCGAGCGCCTCTTCGCGCTCCTTCAGCTCGGTGACATCGCGGAACACCGCGAGCACCCCACCGCTGCTGATCGGCTTGAAGCTGAACTCGATGTGGCGGCCGCCTTCGCGCCGCACGTAGCGGCTGCCGTTGGCATCGGTCATCCGCTGGAATGCCGCGTCGATTTTCCGCTGAACGTCCTCCTCGCTTTTCACTACGCCGTAGTCGCCGCGGCGGGCCTGGAACAGCATGAGGTCGCGGGCTGGAGTGCCGACTTGAACCAAATCCGGAGGGAATTGGCGGGACTTGATGCGCACCTGGCTCATGAACTCGAGCCGAAGATCCTTATCGAGCAGCGCGACGCCATCGTCCATGTTGTCGAACGCCGTCTTCATCACCTTGCGGGTGCGTTCGATCTCGTCGGTGCGTTCCTTGACCTCGTTGAACAGCCGCGCGTTGTCGAGCGCGATCGCGGCCTGGACGGCGAAATTCTGAAGCAGCGCGATCTGCTTCTCGCTGAACGGCCGGACCTCATTGCGAAAGAGGGCAAAGACGCCCAGCAGCACATCGTCCTTGCGCAGCGGGATCCAGATGCAGGTGCGGGCTTCGGTCAACCCGGCGAAGCTGCGCCGCGTCGGATCGCCGGACCGGAAAACATCGTCAGAGGTGACATCCGCGATATGGATGATCTGTTCGCCCCGCGCGATTCGCCCCAGGGATGTTTCAGGGCCGGGCCGGCGCGGCCCTTGCCGTGCAGCGACAAACGCTTCCGGTAGGCCACGGTGCGCTATGAGCTCGAAGACTCCATCCTTGTGAGTCATCAGGCTCCCGCAGGCGGCGTCGCACAGCTCCATCGCCTTCTGGACCATCAAGTCCAGAACCGGTGTGAGATTGCCGGGCGAGCTGTTGATGGCCTGTAGCACCTCGGCCGTTACGGTCTGCTCCGCAAGCGCATCCTCGAGGTTGTGCGCGGCGCCCTCTGCTGCGTCCTTCGCCTTCTGAAGGTCGCCCAGAAGCCGCAACGTCTCGATCGCGATCACCGCTTGGTCCGCGAACGTGGCAATCACCTCGATCTGAATCGGCGTAAACGGTTCGGGCTTCTTGCGCGTCAGGCCAAGCATGCCGATCGGCGCGCCGTCGCGCATCAAGGGCACGCCCAGCATCGTGCGGTATTCGCCGAACTTCTGCGGACCCTTCCAGGTGTAATCCGGGTCCTTCTCGATGTCGGGAATGTGGACGATGCGCCCTTCAAGAATGGTCCGACCTGTGAGCGTTCCGCGCGTCGCAGGAATCCGCTGGGCGCGCATGAACTCGGTCATCTCCTGCGAATAGCCGCGCGTGGTGATGATGCGGAACGTCTCCGGATTCTCTTCATCGCGCAGGAAGATATTGACAGCGTCGCCCTGGCCGAGCTTCATCGCCGCCTCAACCAGCTTTTCGAGCACGGTGTGAAGGTCGAATCGCGAGCGGCCGATCAGCTTGAGCACGTCGGCCGCCGCGTGCAGCGCCTCCTCGCGCTGCTTCACCTCCGTGACGTCGTGGCCGACCGCGAGCACACGTCCGCCCGGCAACGGAGTGAATGTGAACTCGACCAGACCGCCATGGCCGGTGCGGCGCGTATGACGGCTGCCTTTCGGATCTCGGATGCGCGTCGCGCGCTCCTGGACGACCTTTTCGATGTCGATGTCGCGGCCATAGTCGCCGCGCTTCGCCATGTGACGTATCCCGGCGTAMCCCGAGMCCCCCGGCCCGCCGATGTCGGGACCATAGTTGTGGAATTCGTAAAGCCTGCGGTTCACGAACTCGATGTCGAAGTTTTTATCGAAGAGCTGCACCGCCTCGTTCATGTTGTCGAGGACGACCTGCATCGATTGGCGCGTGCTCTCAGCGTCGGCGCGCGCCGCTTCAAGCGACGTCTCGCGCTCCTTCAGCTCCGTGATGTTACGGTGGATGCTGATGATGGTGCCGTTGTCGAGCGGCTTATAGCTCACCTCGATGTAATGGCCGCTCGCCGATGGCCGCTCGAAGGTGACGCCGCCCGGCATCTGTAGGTGCGCGAGCTGCTCCTTCACGAAGGCTTCGATATCGTCGACCTTGCCAAAATCGCCGCGTTTCGCCTGGAAGCGGCGGATGTCGCTCATCATCGCGCCGGGATAGACGATATCGTCCGGATAGCGCTGGAAGTTCATCATCGCGCGGTTGACGAACTCGACGCGTACATCGCCGTTCGGAGCCGGCGTCATCAGCGCGATGCCATCGTTCATGTTGTCGATCATGGTGGCGAGCACCGAGCGCGTCCGCTCGACATCAGCCCGTGCCGCTTCGGCCGCTTCCTTCGCAGCGGCCAATTCGGTTTCACGCTGGCGCAGCTCGGTGATGTCGCGATAGACGCCAAGCACGCCGCCGTTGGCCACCGGCTTGAAGTTGAATTCGACGTATCGCCCGCTCGCGGTCTGGCGCTCATAGCGGGCCCCCGCCGGGCCCGTCACCCGCTCGGTCAGCTCCTTGACCTTGGCCTCCACGTCCTCGACAGGACCGTGATCGCCGCGCTGGATGGTGTAGCGGAAGATTTCCGGAATGGTCCTGCCCGGCCCGCGCATATCCTCCGGATAGCGCATCATGTCGTCGAGCTGGCGGTTGGCGAAACGCCGCCGGAGATCGGCGTCATAAAGCGTCACGCCGTCGTTCATGTTCTCGAGCACGGTCTGCATCGCGGACTGCGCGCGTTCAAGCTCTTTCGTGCCCTCCTGCAATTGCTCGAACAGGCGCACGGTTTCCATCGCGATCACGGCCTGATCGGCGAAGGTATTGATCAACTCCATCTGCTTGGCGCTGAACGGCCGCGGCAAATTGCGCGCGAGCGCGATGACACCGATCGGCTGGCCCTCGCGCATCAGCGGTACGCCGAGCATGGTGCGGTAGTGCCCGACCGAAATCGATTCCGGCCAAGCATATTCCTTGTCGGCCAGCACGTCCGGGATATGGATCGTGGTGGCTTCGAGCGCCGTGCGCCCGACCAGCGAGCCGCGCGACGGACGGATTTTCGCCTTCGAGATGTAGTTCAAATAATCGTCTTTGAAGCCGAAATGCGCGGCCAGCCGATAGACCTCGCCTTCCCGCCGGAAGATGAAGCCGCACTCAGCCTCGCAGAGCCTCGCGGCCGAACGCACCAGCGTATCCAGCACCGGCTGAAGCTCGAACGTCGAACGGCTCATCACCTTGAGCACGTCGGACGAGGCGCGCAGCGTCTCGTCGACGCGCTTGGTTTCGCTGATGTCGCCCGCCGAGCCGACCAGACGGCGCGCGCGGCCGTCCGGGCCGCGCAACGCGATGCCGGCCTGCCGCGCCCAGCGATAGTTGCCGTCGCCGGAGCGATAGCGCAGCTCCATCGCAAAGCGCGGCGTGTTGCCCTTGAGGTGCTCCGCGAGCGTGTACTTGAAGAGCGGCAGGTCCTCCGGATGGATGCGGTTCATCCAATCCGACGGGGTACGGAAATCTTCCGGTGAGAGACCGAGAATACGGTAGAGGCCCGGCGCGTAATAGACCGTGCCGTTCTCGATATCCCAGTCGTAGAGATTCTCGTTGATCGCCTCGAGCGCGAGCGCGTAACGCTGCGCAGACACCACCTCGGCGCGGGCCGCTTGCAGCTCGCGGTCGCGTTTCTTGGCGTCGGTGATGTCGCCGGTCGCGCCGACCATGCGGGTGACGCGGCCGCTGTCATCACGCTCGACGATGCCGTGTTGACGCGCCCAGCACCATGAGCCGTCGGCTGAACGATAGCGGAATTCGGCTTCGAAGCGCGGCGTCTCGCCGCGGAAATGCGCCAGCAGCGTCTTGCGATGACCCGGCTGATCGTCGGGATGGATCAGCGCCGCCCAGCTTTCGCGGGTCACCTTGTCGTTCGGCTTGAGCCCGAGCATCGCCCGGAGCGAAGGAGAGAAATAGACCTCGTCGGTCTCGACGTTCCAGTCGTAGACGCTCTCGTTGATCGAAGCGAGGGCGAGCGCGTAGCGCTCTTCGTTGCTGAGCGGGTCGTTCGCCGGGCGCGTCTCTGCCTTGTGCGGAGCGCTCCTTTTGGAGCGCGGCGCCCGGTCAGATTTTGATTTACTTTTCTTGGTTGGACGAGCCGTGCGCGTCATGAACTTCGACAAAATAACCCCACAGCTGGATTGTGGGACTTGTTTGTATCGTCGATGTTTCGCGGCGGCCGTGAATTGTATCGTCTGTATCGCGTGGCCCGGAAGCCTATATAGAGCCTGCGTTTTCGCGGGCTGAGCGATACGGACGATACGAAATAAACCCTAACGCGACATTCGGGCGATACGGTCGGCTCTTACGGTGGCCCCATCGAAATGAGGGGCCTGCCATGAACAAGACGATCGCGATGTACGGGGCGCAAGCAGCGATGGGTCTTCTCGCGCTGGCTGCCGGTTACGCGAAGGTCTCGGGCGCCGAGTTCCTGGTTCATCAGTTCGCGATGCTGGGCCTCGGCAAGGGCTTCCTCTTCGTTGCGGGCTGCGTGGAAATTATTGCGGGCCTTTGCCTTCTGATGCCGCGCGGCGGCATCGTCGGCGCGGTCCTGCTGGTTTGCGTCACCTTCGGCGCGATGGGCATGACGATCGGCCACGTGGCGAGCGCCGTGGCGCAGCCGGCCAAGGCCGAGCAGCTCACGATTTCGCATGTTCAGACGATGGGCCAGGGCACGCAGGCGGCCGGCCGCACCTTCACGGTCGTGCAACACCGCACGCAGTGGGACATCTGAGCGAAAACTTCTCTGGGTGACGGCCATCGGCCTCGGGGCAACCCGGGGCCGATGTATTTTGGGGCCTCAGCCGCGCGCCAAAACCTTCATTCGCGCGCATAGCCGATCAACGGCTTCTTCTTGCGGCCGAGCAAGATCAGCAGAATTCCGACGACCCCAAACACCGCGGCAGCCGGCTGATCGAGGATCGGCTGCGCCACAATCCGCCAGAATTCGGCGCCGGTGTAGCGCTCCACGGCCGCCTGGAAGAGCTGCATGCTGGAGGTATGAACGTCGATCCAAAACTGACCGATTTTCGTGAAAACCAAGCCTTTGTCGGCGATCGACTTCATACCGTCGTAAATCACGAAGATGAAGGCAAGCGCGAGCAGCAGCAAACCGATGAAACGCAACAAAAACCGGATCATTGAATTCCGTCCGAGCCGCAATCCCCCGCGCACCGATTAGCGCGCCGGAGCGACGTGTTCAATCCTTGCAGCGCAGCAAAGCGTCGCGCTCCCTTGAGCAGCCGCCCAAGCTTCCGGTAACGTCGGGCTTCAGACAGTCGGTCAGGGGTAGAGTGTTGAAATGGCGAAGAAATCGAGTGGCAATCGGCCGACGTTCACGGATCAGGAAGCGCTCCAGTTCCACAGTCACCCTCGCCCCGGCAAGCTCGAGATCGTCGCGACCAAGCCGATGGCGACCCAACGCGACCTGTCGCTGGCCTATTCGCCAGGCGTCGCGGTGCCCGTCCTCGCCATCGCCGAGGACGAAAGCAAGGCCTACGACTACACGACCAAGGGTAATTTCGTCGCCGTCATCACCAACGGCACGGCCATCCTCGGTCTCGGTGACCGCGGCGCGCTCGCCGCGAAGCCGGTGATGGAGGGCAAGGCGGTCCTGTTCAAGCGCTTCGCCGACATCGACTCCATCGACCTCGAGGTAAACTCGAAGGACCCCGACGAGATCATCAATTGCGTGAAGCTGCTCGGCAAAGGCTGGGGCGGCATAAACCTCGAGGACATCAAGGCGCCGGAGTGCTTCATCATCGAGCAGCGGCTGCAAGAGCTGCTGGACATTCCGGTGTTCCACGATGACCAGCACGGCACCGCGATCATCGCGACCGCGGGTCTTCTCAATTCGCTCGAACTGACCGGGCGCAAGATGGAAGACACCAAGATCGTCTGCAACGGCGCAGGCGCGGCCGGCATCGCCTGTCTCGAGCTTCTGCGCTCGATCGGCTTCAAGCCGGAGAACCTGATCCTCTGCGACACCAAGGGCGTCATCTACAAGGGCCGCACCGAGGGCATGAACCAGTGGAAGTCGGCTTACGCGGTCAACACCAAGGCGCGTACGCTCGCCGATGCGCTCGTGGGCGCCGACGTGTTCTATGGCCTCTCCGCCAAGGGCGCGATGACCAAGGAAATGGTCGCCTCGATGGCGAAGAACCCGATCATCTTCGCGATGGCGAACCCGGACCCGGAAATCACCGCCGAAGAAGTCGCCGAGGTGCGCGACGACGCCATCATGGCGACCGGCCGCTCGGACTATCCGAACCAGGTCAACAACGTGCTCGGCTTTCCATTCCTGTTCCGCGGTGCGCTCGACGTGCGCGCCAGCGCAATCAACATGGAAATGAAGATCGCCGCCGCCCGTGCGCTCGCCGCGCTCGCCCGCGAGGACGTCCCGGACGAGGTCGCAGCGGTTTACGGCACGCGGCTGAAGTTCGGCCCCGACTACATCATCCCGACGCCGTTCGATCCGCGGCTGATCTCCTATGTCCCGCCGGCCGTTGCAAAAGCGGCGATGGACACCGGCGTCGCGCGCAAGCCGATCGCCGACATGGACGCCTACCAGCAGAGCCTGCGCTCGCGGCGCGACCCGATCGCGGGCGTGTTGCAGGGCGTGTTTACGCGGCTGCGGCAGTCGCCCAAACGGGTCGTGTTTGCCGAAGGTGAGGAGGAGCAGGTCATCCGCGCTGCCGCGAGCTTCGTGCAGGAGCGTCTCGGCACTGCGCTGCTTGTGGGCCGCGAAGAACCGATCCGTCAGTCCGCCAAGAACCTCGGCATCGAGCTCGGCAGCGGCATCGAGATCATCAACGCCGCGCTATCGAAACGCAATTCGGTCTACGCCAATCACCTCTACGAGCGCCTCCAGCGCAAGGGCTACCTGTTCCGCGACTGCCAGCGCATGGTGAACCAGGACCGCAACACCTTCGCCTCCTGCATGGTCGCGCTTGGTGACGCCGACGCCATGGTGACCGGCGTCACCCGCAACTTCTCCGTCGCGCTGGAGGATGTGCGGCGCGTTATCGATCCGAAGCCCGGCCACCGCGTCATCGGCCTGTCGATGGTGCTATCGCGCGGCCGCCCGGTGCTGATCGCCGACACGGCCATTACCGAAATGCCGAATGCCGAGGAGCTCGCAGACATCGCGGTCGAAGCCGCAGGCGTCGCGCGCCGCATGGGCTACGACCCGCGCGTGGCGATGCTCGCCTTCTCGACCTTCGGCCATCCGCAGGGCGAACGCTCCGAGCGCGTCATCGAGGCGGTGAAGATCCTCGATTCACGCCGCGTCGAATTCGAATACGAAGGCGAGATGGCGGCCGACGTCGCGCTCAACCCGGAGATCGCGGCGCAATACCCGTTCTCGCGGCTGACCGGCCCCGCCAATGTGCTGATCATGCCGGCGTTCCACTCGGCCTCGATCTCGACCAAGCTCCTCCAGGAACTCGGCGGCGCAACCGTGATCGGCCCCATTCTCGTCGGCCTCGACCGGCCAGTGCAGATCGTCCAGCTCGGCGCCAAGGACGCCACGTTGGTCAACATGGCCGCGTTGGCAGCCTTCAATGTCAGCGGCTAGGCGGAGCGCCATTCGGCAATGTCAGATGAATCTGTGACGCGCGACCTGTTCGACCGATGGGAGCTTGTTTGGCACGAAGACCGATACGATCTGGTCTCGAGCTGCGTCGGGCCGACTTATGTCCGACACGAAGCCGCAGGCGATCGGATTGTCACCGCTGACAGCTATGCGGCTGAACTCGCCAAGATGAAGGCGGAGCGGCCTGGTGTACGGGTTGCCGTTTACGACCACATGTTCGTGGATAATCGGGCGTGGTTCCGATTTACATTCAAGTGGCAGGATCCCAAGACTGGCAATCCGCTCACTCAGGCAGGCATGCAGTCTTACCGAATCGAAGACGGTAAGCTTGCAGAGACGTGGATCGTGCTGCAGCCGTTGGGGTCGGCGTGGCCTGACGCCGTTGCTCAGGAACGCTGGACCAGCCCGCCGCCACGATCGAATGCTGACACCATCGGCGGCTAAGAGACCCTTGTGTTGCCCCTCGAAAACGGGGCATTCACTCCCTGAGAATTTCAAACCGTCCGCAGAGTGCGGGCGGCCCCTTCGCGCGTTTGAAGAAGCCAAGCTGGAGACCCTATGAGCAACACGAAACTCCGCGGTGTCATCGCCGCCGTCGCCACCCCGATCAACGAAGACGGCTCGCCGGACACCGCTCGCGCCACCAAGCTTGCGCGCTTCCTGCTCGACAACGGCTGCGACGGCCTGAACGTGCTCGGCACCACCGGCGAAGCGACGTCGTTCTCTCTTGAGGAACGCAAGCGGGTGATGGACGCCTACAAGTCCGCGGACCTGCCCCTCGACCGCATGATGGTCGGAACCGGCGCCGCCGCCACCGCCGACGCCATCGCGCTGACGAAGTACGCATCGGATCTCGGCTTTGCCGGCGCGCTCGTGCTGCCGCCGTTCTATTACAAGGGCGTGCCGGATGACGGCCTCGTCGCCTACATCGGCGAGATTGTGAAGGCGACGGCGGCAAAGCCCCTGCCGATCTACCTCTATCACTATCCGCAGCAGTCGGGCCTGCACTGGCACGTCGCGCTGTTGAAGCGTCTGCTCGAGACGTTCGGCAACCGTATCGTAGGACTCAAGGACTCCTCGGGCGATATGAACTACGCGCGCGAGGCCGCAGCGATCTCCAAAAGCTTCGACGTGTTTCCTTCGACCGAAGCCGTGCTGCTCGAGGCGCGGGACGGCGCCTTCGCCGGCTGCATCTCGGCGACCGCGAACCTCAACGCCGATCTCTGTCAGCGCGCTTGGTCGAAGGGCGATCAGTCGGCGCTCGATGCGGCGGTCACCATCCGCAAGCTGTTCGACGGCAAGGCGCTGGTCTCGGGCGTAAAGGCGCTCCTGTCGCATATTCATGCCGACCCGGCCCTTTCGCGGATGAAACCGCCGCTGGCGGCGTTCCCGGCCGCCGATCGGGCCGCCGTGGTGGCCGGATACGACCAGGTTCGGGGCAAAAAGGTCGCCTAAACCCTAAAAATCGGGGGCCAAATCACGACATTGACGCCCCCGGCCCCCTGAGACTATAAGCACCCCGCTGGCGGCGAGAGCCCTCGCCGCCACATCCATTTAAACGACATTCGAATAGGCTTCGGCAGAGTTCATGGCCAATACATCGTCCGCACGTAAAGCCACGCGCAAGATCGCGCGCCGCACCGAGATCAACAAGGCGCGCCGCGCGCGCATGCGCAGCTCGGTCCGCAAGGTCGAAGAAGCGATCGCCTCCGGCGACAAGAACAAGGCGCTCGAAGCGATGAAGGGCGCGGAGACCGCGCTGATGCGCGCCGCCCGTCAGGGTCAGGTGCATAAGAACACGGCGAGCCGGAAGGTGTCGCGTCTTACCAAGAGCATCGCGAAGCTCGGCAAGTAAAAAAGAGTACGACAAAAGTTTGCGTCATCTGCACGCGATCGTTCGTGGAATACCAGGGGCCCATGCGGGCCCCTTTTTAGTTTTAAAATTTTTCGAATCTCCCGTCGCCGCAAAGCCGGACGAAACACGAATTCCCGGCGAGAGTGCTTGTGATAATTTTGTCACGCGCGCGTCAAGAAAAACGCGTCCGCACTCTTCCTGACGGTCTCACGACGATTTCACGACAGTCATGAGCACGCAGGCCGAAGGGTTACCCACATTTTCCGGTCATGAAATCGTCATGCCTTCGAAAGGGTTAAGAGGAAAGCGGAGTCGAGGACTTGGAATCCGCGTTTGCCGGCACTTCGCGCGCGAAGAAAAACGGAGCGCATTGTGACGGTCACAATGATGAACCGCGCGTGCCAGGAAATTTCCAGCCTTTCAAAGCGTTGCAGCAGAATGATTGAGGCGGAGCGCAAACACCGATGCGCGCAAAAGCCACACCGCGGCTCGCTTCGCAAAAAATTCGAGGATTGCTGCGCGAACGGAAGCTGCTATCTTTTTTTTGCTCTGGGCTTCCAACGAATTCAGTGAAGGTTCCGAAGAAAGACTCGACGGCGGCGCGAAAAAAATCGAAGTGGTTCTTTGCTTCGAGCGTGTTCGTTGTAAGAGTTTCTGAAGTTGGCAATCGAACTGGACTTCGTGTTACTGCTTTGCGGCAGCGGCGGCCTCAAGAGCAACAGGTCGTGCACTTCGAAAAGACGGACTTCAGTAGTCCATTGCGATGGCATTCGCAGTGGGAATGGGGGGCATTGATGATCACCAAGCGGGTCTCTTCTCTTTCTCTCGCATCCAGCGAAACCCGCGCAGTGAATCCGTTTGAGTTCCTCCAGTCTCATTCTTCATCCGGCAAGGTTCGTCCTTGCTGGAGTGAGGCGCCTCCGCACACCGGCTAAATTTCCAGCTATAGCTTCCGTCTTGGCTTAGCCAGACATCCACCCACCGAGTTCAAGGCTTGAGTATCGGCACCGCGCGTAAGCGCCGGCGGCAGCGTTTTTGCCTCCGCTCACCGCGTTACAAATCAACCCACTTCACAAGAGAAGAAACAAAAAATGACAGGCACCGGCACGGATCAGGAGCACTGGGCACGAGTGAAGGATCGTCTGCGCGCCGAGGTTGGCGACGACATCTTCCAGAGCTGGTTCGCACGCATGGAATTGGAGCGGATCGACAATGGCGTGGCTCATCTTTCGGTGCCGACCCGCTTCCTGAAGAGCTGGATCGCCTCGCACTACACCGACCGCGTGGTCGCGTGCTGGCAGGCTGAGCACGCCGAGGTGCAGAAAATCGACGTCAGTGTCCGCAGCGCCGTGATCCGCACGGCGCCGCCAAAGGTTAAGGCGCCGGAGGCCATCGACGCGCGCGAGCCGCGCAGCCGCATGGACCTTGGCGATCTGCGCGCGGCTTTCGCGCCGGTCTCGACCGGGCACGACGCGCTGGGCGGCTCGCCGCTCGACCTGCGCCTCACCTTCGACAGCTTCGTGGTCGGCCGCTCCAACACGCTTGCCCATGCGGCGGCGAAGCAGGTCGCGGTCGCGCGCCGCGGCGAGCCGGTGATGTTCAACCCGCTCTACGTCCACGCCGGCGTCGGCCTCGGCAAGACGCACTTGCTTCAGGCGATCACCTGGGCTGGCAACAACGGCAGCGACCGTAAAGTGCTCTACCTCACCGCCGAGAAGTTCATGTACGGCTTCGTGTCGGCGCTGCGCACCCAGACAGCGCTCGCCTTCAAGGAAGCGCTGCGCGGCATCGACGTGCTGGTGATCGACGACTTGCAGTTCCTGCAAGGCAAGTCGACCCAGGCCGAATTCTGCCACACGCTGAACGCGCTGATCGACGCTGGCCGCCAGGTGGTGATCGCCGCCGACCGTCCGCCGACCGATCTTGAGAGCCTCGATGACCGCGTGCGCTCGCGCCTCGCGGGCGGCCTCGTGGTCGAGATGGGCCCGCTCGGCGAAGAGCTGCGGCTTGAGATCCTCAAGTTCCGCGTCGCCGCTGCTCGCCAGTATCATCCGGGCTTCGATGTACCCGCGCCGGTGCTCGCGTTCATCGCCAAATCCGTGACGCACAACGGCCGCGATCTCGAGGGCGCGGTGAACCGGCTCCTGGCCCACAACAAGCTCACCGGCCAGCCTGTGACGATGGAGATGGCCGAGCGCGAGGTGCGCGACCTGATCCGTCCGCAGGAACCCAAACGCGTCAAGATCGAGGACATCCAGCGCATCGTCGCGCGCCAGTACAACGTCTCGCGCGCCGACCTGCTGTCATCGCGCCGCACCGCCAACGTGGTGCGCCCGCGTCAGGTCGCGATGTATCTCGCCAAGACACTCACGCTGCGCTCCCTGCCCGAGATCGGACGCCGGTTCGGCGGGCGCGACCACACGACGGTTTTGCACGCCGTGCGAAAGATCGAGGGCCTGGTGGGCAACGACACCATGCTGGCGGACGAGATCGAGGTCCTGAAGCGCCAGTTGCAGGAATAGGGCTAAGGGCATAGGGCTCGGAGCCCGGACCGAAGGCGTAAAATATGGCCAGTTTGTCCCGGTGAATCGCCGGGACAACACGCCGCGTCGGAGCCTCTGCCCCTTGCGAAAATGGCGTAACCACGCCACTTTCAACGCCCCTTTCAGGTGCCGGGACGAGGTTTAGGCGTAGCTATGAAGGTCACCGTCGAGCGCGCACAGCTCTTGAAGTCACTGGGTCACGTCCACCGTGTGGTCGAGCGCCGGAACACGATTCCGATCCTCGCCAACGTCCTGATCCGGGCGGAAAAATCCGCGCTCAACCTGAAGGCGACCGACCTCGACCTTGAGGTCATCGAATCGATTTCGGCCGAAGTTGCGCCGGGCGGTTCCACCACCGTCCCCGCGCACATGTTCTACGAGATCGTGCGCAAGCTCCCCGACGGCTCGCAGGTCGTTCTCGAAGCTTCCGGCGACCGCGCTGTGCTCGCGATCCGCGCCGGCCGCTCGCGCTTCACCTTGCAGACGCTGCCGGAGAGCGACTTCCCCGATCTCGCGGCCGGCGACATGACACACAAGTTCACGCTCGCTGCGGCGGACGTGAAGAAGCTGATCAACAAGACGCAGTTCGCGATCTCGACCGAAGAGACGCGCTACTACCTCAACGGCATTTATCTGCACGTCGCGGGCTCGGGAAAGAGCGCGACGCTGCGCGCTGTCGCGACCGACGGCCATCGTCTCGCGCAGGCCGAGCTTGCGGTGCCGTCCGGCGCGTCGGGCATGCCGGGCGTGATCGTGCCGCGCAAGACCGTCGCCGAAGTGCAGCGTCTCATCGAGGACAACGAAGGCGAAGTCACGATTGAATTGTCGTCGGCGAAGATTCGTTTCTCGATCGGAGACGTGGTGCTCACCTCGAAGCTGATCGACGGCACGTTCCCCGACTACGGTCGCGTCATTCCGGCGGGCAACGACAAGGAGCTCGTCGTCGACAAGAAGGATTTCGAGGCAGCGGTCGATCGTGTCTCGACGGTGTCGAGCGAGCGTGGCCGCGCGGTGAAGCTGTCGCTTTCCGGCGGCAAGCTCACGCTCTCGGTGACGAACCCGGATTCCGGCAGCGCCACCGAAGAGATCGAGGTCGAGTACGACGCCGACCCGATCGATATCGGATTCAACTCGCGCTACCTGCTCGACATCGCGGGCCAGCTCGACGGTGAGGTCGCGGTGCTCAAGCTCGCCGATCCCGGTTCGCCCACGCTCATCCAGGACAAGGACGCCAAGGGCGCGCTCTACGTCCTGATGCCGATGCGGGTGTAAGGCTCCAAGGACTCCTGCCACTTGCTCCGTTACCCTCTCCCACAAGGGGAGAGGGTTACAGCGGCCGCTGCGGCGGCTAAAAGCGACGGGATATGACCGCCGCCGCGATTCAGCGTCTCTCGCTCTCAAACTTCCGCAGCTACCATGCGGCGAGCCTCGACGTGTCCACGCGGCTCGTGGTGCTCACCGGGCCGAACGGTGCCGGCAAGACCAATCTCATCGAAGCGGTCTCGTTCCTCGTGCCCGGGCGCGGATTGCGCCGCGCCACCATCGAGGAGGTTGCGTTCTCCGAAGGAGACGGCTCGTGGGCCGTCTCTGCCGAGATCGAGGGCATGCTGGGCCTCGCCACGCTCGGCACCGGCATCGAGCCGCCGCAGGGCGGCGAGACGCCGCGCACGCGGCAATGCCGTATCGACCGCGAGCCGGTCGGCTCCGCCGCAGCCTTCGCCGATCATTTGCGCGTCATCTGGCTCACGCCTGCGATGGATCAGCTCT
>BFBZ01000102.1_pt2 | contig 31600 bp, 36 predicted proteins | sample 1888401 | NCBI WGS metagenome assembly BFBZ01 (sample SAMD00112614, study PRJDB3348) | symbiont metagenome | host: Chara braunii
CGGCACGCCGCTGAAGACCAGCAGCGCATCGGGCATGGATCCGAGGCTCATGAACAGCAGCAGGAAGATCAACAGAAGCGCTATCGGCACCACGATCGTCAGCCGCTTCGTCGCGGACACCAATTGCTCGAACTGGCCGCCCCAGCCGATCCAGTAGCCTGCCGGAAGTTTGACTTTTGCCTCGACCTGTTGCTGGGCGTCCGCCACGAAGGACCCGAGGTCGCGTCCACGGACGTTGGCGGTGACGACGATGCGTCGTTTGCCCTGCTCCCGGCTGATCTGGTTGGGGCCCGGGGCGAGATCGATCTGCGCGAGTTCGGAAAGCGGCACGTAGCGAATCTGGGATAGCGGTGAATTGCCCCAAAGGGCCGGAACGGCCTTGGCCTGGCTCTCCAGTGGTGGCAGCGGGACGGGCAACGCCTTAAGCGCGGAGATATCCGAACGAAGGTGCTCCGGAAGGCGAACAACGATATTGAACCGGCGGTCGCCCTCAAAGACCATCCCGGAATTCTTGCCGCCGACCGCGATCTCGACCAGGTTCTGGACGTCGCCGACGCTGATCCCGTAACGGGACAGAGCCTGACGGTTCAGCCTGACCGTCAGCACCGGCAAYCCGGACGCTTGCTCGGTTTTGACGTCGGCCGCGCCCTGCACGTTTTGTAGAATTGCCTGAACCTGCGCAGCGGACTGGACCAGCGTATCCAGATCGTCACCGAATATCTTCACTCCAACGTCGCTACGGACACCGGAAATCAGTTCGTTGAACCGCTGCTGGATCGGTTGCGAAATCTCATAGAGGTTTCCCGGAATCTCTTCCGCCGCCTCTTGAATTTCTGAGACGAGAGTGGCCTTCGGCTTCTCAGGATCGGGCCATTCCTTCCGTGGCTTCAACATGACGTATCCATCAGACGTGGAGGGCGGCATCAGGTCGGTGGCGACTTCGGCGGTCCCAGTTCGAGCGAAGACTTCCTTGACCTCAGGAATTCTGCGCAGCCGCTTCTCGACAATCGCCTCCATCTCAAGCGACTGCGTCAGGCTTGTCCCCGGAATCCGTATTGCGGCAAAGGAAACGTCGCCCTCGTCCAGACTGGGAATGAATTCGCCGCCCATGCGGGAGGCAGCGATGCCGCAAACGACCACCAGGAGGCCCGCGATGAGCGCCACGCCCCATCTGTTCCGGATCGAGGCAGCGAGCAGCGGCGTGTAGACGTGACGGGCTCCCCGCATGAACCAATTCTCATGCTCGGACACTTTGCCTGTCACCAATAAGGCCACGGCCGCCGGGACGAAGGTTAGCGACAAGATGCTTGCCCCGGTGAGCGCCATCAACACCGTCAAYGCCATCGGMGTGAACATCTTTCCTTCRACGCCGGTGAGSGTCAGAATCGGGATATAAACCACGCCGATAATCARCGTTCCGAACAGGCTCGGACCGATCACTTCCTTCGACGCCGCCAGAATTGTTTCGAACCGCTCCTGWCGGTTGAGTATTCGGCCGAGGCGRTGCTGCTCCGCCGCCAGCAGRCGCARGCAGTTCTCSACGATGATGACGGCGCCGTCGATGATGATGCCGAARTCGATGGCGCCGAGGCTCATCAGGTTGGCGCTSACCTTGTTCTCCACCATACCGGTGATKGTGAACAGCATSGCCAGCGGGATCACGAATGCGGTGGCGATCGCGGCYCTGAAGTTCCCGAGAATGAGGAAGAGGATCACTATGACGAGCAGYGCACCCTCGACGAGGTTCTTTTCGACCGTCGCAACCGTCGCCTCGACGAGGAACGTCCGATCATAGACGGCCCTCGCGAYCACGCCSTCCGGTAGCGACCGTCCGATCTCCTTGAGCTTGGCGGCAACCCGTTGGGCCACCGTCCGGCTGTTCTCGCCGATCAGGAGCATGGCGGTCCCAAGAACCACTTCCTTTCCGTTGACGGTCGCTGCGCCCGTCCGCAGGTCCTTTCCTTCCTTTACGTCGGCGACATCCGTCACGCGCACGGGYACGCCGTTGCGSGTGCCGATCACGATCTCCTTGATTTCGTCGACGTTGGCGACTTGTCCGGGCGTACGRACGAGGTACTGCTCGCCGTTCCGTTCGATGTAGCCGGCGCCGACGTTGGCGTTGTTCGACGCCAGCGCCGTCATCACCTCACGGAAGCTGAGCYTGTACGCCATCAATTGCGCGGGGTCCGGCAGCACATGGAACTGCTTTTCGAAGCCCCCGATGGTRTTGACCTCGATGACGCCGGGCACATTCCTCAACTGCGGCTTGATGATCCAGTCCTGRATGGTGCGCAGATCGCTGGGCGTATACTCGCCGCCCCCCGCCTTGCGKGCCTCGGGTTTTGCCTCGACCGTGAACAGGTAGATCTCGCCAAGGCCCGTCGATACCGGTCCCATAGCCGTCTCRATGCCGGGGGGAAGCTGATCCTTGGCCTGCTGAATTCGTTCATTGACCAATTGTCTTGCGAAGTAGATGTCCGTGCCATCCTTGAAAATGACGGTGACCTGGCTGAGGCCGTAGCGCGACTGCGATCGGGTGCTTTCCAGATGCGGCAAGCCGCCCATGCTGGTTTCGATCGGGAAGGTAACGCGCTGCTCGACCTCGAGGGGTGAGTATCCGGGCGCCCGGCTATTGATCTGGATCTGAACGTTGGTGATGTCCGGGACCGCATCGATCGGCAGGCGGGTGAAATTCCAGGCGCCGAAGGCAGCCATCAGCAGGACACCTATCATGACGAGCCAACGCTGGCGGATGGCGAACGAAAGGATCGCGTCAATCATTGGTTTGCTCCGGACGCTTGCCAACTTCCCTGATGCGCGCAAACGAATGCACAGGCGTCGTGTAAACGACGCCATCGCCCTTCCGGCCCGTCCAGGCGGCCGATGCGATGCGCCCGCAGATGTCATCGGCGAGATCGGACCGGCAGACCAATCGCAGCTCCAGGTACTGATGGTAGGTGAGATCCGTCTCCGTCGACACGTAACCGCCACCCTGCCCGCGCCCTCTTCCCTGTCCCCGCACTTCATCGAAGGTAAAACCGGGGAAGTCGGGAAGATCATGAAGCGCGCGAACTACATGGCCTTCCATGTGCGGCCTGATCAGCGCGGTGATCAAAGTCTTGCCGCCCTCAGTGCTCATCGCTACCCGCTCCCTTTGCCAGTTCCGCCTTCACGATGAAGCTGTTCTGAGCGGCGTAGACGTCGCCTTCGAGCACACCAAAGATGATCTCGACGAGATGAGGGTCRCGTTCGCCGATCTCGACGTCGCGGGCGTCGAATTTTTCGCCGTTGCGAACGAAGACGACCGTCCGGTTCTCGACGGTTTGCAGCGCCGAGGACTTGACTGCGACGCCGACTTTCTTCGCCGACAGGGTCAGTCGACCCGTGATGAACAACCCGGGACGGAGCCGTTGTTCCGCGTTCGTCACGATGGCTCTGGCGATCGCGCTCTGAGTATCGCTGCTGCCGACCGGCGAAAGGTACGAAACCTTGGCCTCGATTGCCGGCCCGCCGTCCGCCGGATCGATGAAAACCTGGTCGCCGATGCTGACGCGCTTCAAGTCGCGGCGGTACACCGAGAAGTCCACCCACACCGTCGACAAGTCGGCGATCACGAAGGCCGGCTTCTGCTCGGAGACAAACTCTCCCAAGGTAGTTTGACGGTCGATCACGGTCCCAGCGAGCGCCGCCTTCAACTCATATTGTGTAAGGCTCTGGTTGCTTTCGATGACCGCCACGACCTCGCCCTTCTGAACGACGTCGCCGATCCGCTTGCGAACGTCCCGGACGATCCCCGGGAAGCGGGGCGTAACCTGGACAAGCGATTCCTGGTTGGGTTGAACGATGCCGTTCAGCAGAAGGCTGTCGCGCAGCACGCCGGACGAGGCTTTTGCAAGCTCGATTCCCGCCGCCTGGACCTTAGCGTCGCTCAAAGCGACGCTGTCGGCATGTTCCTCCTTCTCGGCCTTCTCGGTCGGCGCAGTCTTCGAGGTCGCCGGCAGCAGCATCCGGTATCCGCCGTAGGCAAGCGCGGCGGCGACCAGAATGAAAACGGAATATCGGACAATTGCCTTCATTATCTCGAACTCTCGCGGGTTAGCGTAAACGGGTTGCCGGCAAGCCCCTCGATCGTCGCAATTGCGATATGGAAGTTCTGCAGCGCTTCCTGCTCGCGCAGCAGCGCCTGCAATAGCGACCCCCGGACGTCGAGCAGTTCAAGCAGGGTAAAACGGCCCTGCGAGTAGCCGCTGAAGATCGTCTCCGACGCGCTGCGGGCATTGGGAATGACCGATGAACGCAACAGCTTCATCTCGGCCAACGCACCGGTCAGAGTGTCGTAGGCTCGGCCCACGATGCTGATCAGCACAAGCTTGTTGATGGCACGCTCCGCATCSGTCTTTGCGAGCGTCTCCTGCGCTGCGATGATGTTGCCCGTGTTCTGGTCGAACACCGGGATCGGAATCGAGACGCCCAGCCGGACCGCGTTGTCGTTGGTGTCCTGAAAATGCCGCCAGCCCGCGGAAATGCGCGGGTCGGGAATCGCCTTCAGGCGCGCGATCAGGAGTTCGGCATTGCGTTGGGCTGTGACCGCGGTCCACCGCAGCAACTGCGGATTGGCTTCAATGGCCTGGATGATGGTCTGGAACGGAGGCGGCTGGCCGATAGTCGCGAGCCGTCCGACCGCCTTGCCGAACCGCGGGCTGCTGTCGCCCATGAGTATCGCCAGATCGCGGCGCGCCAGGGCCAACTGCGTCTTGGCGCGCTCGCGTTCGACGCGGAACAGATCGGCGGCGACCTGGGCCCGCAGCGTCTCCGCCGGAGAAGATGCACCTTCCTGGACGCGCTTCTGAAGAAGCGGAATCAGCSGATCGAAGCTTGCGATCTGCTCGTCGAATATCTCGATGCGGCGCTGCGCGCTGATGATCGTGATGAACGCGATCGCGGTCTCGGACAGCACTTCCAGCCGGGTTGCCCGGCGCTGCCAAACGGCGGTGCCGATGCCCGCCTCGCCCGCAGCGACGCGCGCTTCGCGCTTGCCGCCCAATTCGACGAGTTGGCTGAGTTGCAGGTTGGTCTCTGCTGACCGCAAACCCCTGTAGGGCCCCGACCCCAACGCGTTGTCGAGTTCGAACGAAACGTCCGGGTTAGGGAGCGCACCGGCCTGGATCCGGAGCCCGCCAGCAATGCCGATATCCCGCTCGGCCGCCGTGAGACGCGGATTCGCGGCCAACGCCCGCTGCAGCGCTTGCGGCAACGTGATGGCATGCGAAGAACGTTCGGCAGCCTGGACTGGAATTGAAAGTACAGCCAATGCGCACGTAATGCGCAGGGCATCTCGGACCAAAACCATACAAAAGACCTGAAAAGCACGAAGACGACGCGGTCAGACCGCGCGGCGGCAATGTTCAGGCCAGATGTTTGGGTGGCGGCGTATCAAGCCGCGGGTGGTCTTCGAAGAGGAGCTTCGGCGGGGCGAAGTACAGCGTCACGGGGCGCGCGGAAGGCCCGGCATCCGTCACCAGCGCAGGCATCATGACCGGCGCGCAAACGTAGCAATGTCCGGCTATCACGTTGGATTTCTTGGAGCCGCCCTCATCCGAGCCGCCGTCGGGGATATTGCCCGAATCGGAGGCGATCGCAGCCGCGACAACTTCGTCCGTGCAGGAAATGGTGTGTACCAGAMCAACGAAAATGTAAGCAAAAGCAAGGAACATCAGCAGCGTCCGGCGAAAACCCGGTGCTTGCAGTCTTGGCAGTTTCTGACCGGCCTGACGTCCCATATCGTCGGGTTAGCAAATTTCTTTTGCGAACACTATTACAATGTTGGCAGCCCGTTTGGGAATCCGAACAGCCGAAGAATGATGTCGGACACCATGTGCGTCGTCTCCTTCGGGAAGGCCAGCAGTCTTGGGATTCACTCAATCATACGGCTGATTTGTGCAGCGGCACCGGTCACCTGCGCCGAAGGATTTCGGCCAATCCGATTATCGTCCCTGCCGCGCCGAGGGGCCCGATGATTGTGACCCAAGGATGGTCCGGAAACGCACGGTGCAGAAGAATACCGGCTACCGTTGCCGCCAAGACAGTCGTCACAAGAACGCCGATGACGAAGAAGGCTCGTTGGGTCGGTGACATCGAATGCAGCCTTGCGCTCGGCCGGGCGAATCGCCGGAACCTAATGCCCCTTTACGCTATACCGAACCCCCGGCCAAAAACCGTCTGCCGGCCATCCGGGAACTCGGTTGCAACCCGCGCGTAGTTAAACGCCAATTTTCAGCTTTTCAGGGCCTAGGGGCATTGCGGGATGAGTTCGACGAAAAAGAGCGCGCGGACACCGCCTAGCCCGGTCGTCGGAACGAGTAAGCCGCGCCTTCTGGACGCTTTGGGGCCGGGGTTGATCACGGGCGCCTCCGACGACGATCCCAGCGGGATTGCCACCTACAGCCAGGCCGGCGCGCAGTTCGGATACACACTGAGCTGGACAATGCTGTTGACGTATCCGCTCATGGCGGCGGTCCAGATGATCAGCGGACGGATCGGACGGACGACGGGTCGTGGCCTCGCGGGCAACCTGCGTCAGCATTACCCCAATTGGCTGCTGCAGACTTTCGTAGCGCTGCTGGCGACGGCAAACATCATCAACATCGGCGCCGACCTGGGTGCGATGGCCGACTCCACCAGTCTCGTGCTCGGCGGTTCGAAAACGTTCTATGTGSCTCTATTCGGCGCGGTCTGCATTGGGCTGCAGGTCCTGCTGCAGTACACCCGGTACGTATCCTACTTGAAATGGCTGACGCTCGCGCTGCTCGCCTACGTGGCGACGTTGTTTATGGTGGACGTCCACTGGGGCGAAGCGCTGCGCCAGTTAGTGTGGCCGTCCATCACGTGGAAGACCGAATACATCCAAACTATCGTCGCGGTCTTCGGCACGACGATCAGCCCCTACCTGCTGTTCTGGCAGGCGTCCCAGGAGGCCGAGGACATACGCGCCGTTCCCGAACGACAGGTCCTGAAAAGGGCACYGGAACAGGGCCMCGACGCCATCAAACGGATCGAACTCGATACCCTGATCGGCATGGGCGTTTCAAACCTCATCGCGCTGGCCATCATCTTGACGACCGCAGCCACGCTTAACGTATCCGGCGTGACGGACATCGAGACCTCCGCCCAGGCCGCCGAGGCGTTGCGTCCGATCGCAGGCAACTACGCCGCGACGATATTCGCATTGGGCGTGCTCGGCACCGGACTTCTGGCCATTCCCGTGCTGGCCGGTTCCGCAGCGTACGCCATTGGCGAAGCCCGAAAATGGCCGATCGGGCTTGCGCGACAGCCCAAGGAAGCGAAGGCCTTCTACGCGACGATTGTCATGGCGACTGTCGTGGGCATCCTCCTCAATTTTGCGCCGATCAATCCCATCAAGGCGCTGTATTGGTGCGCGGTCATCAACGGTATCGTGGCGGTGCCAGTGATGGGGCTGATGATGCTGATGGCGGCCAACGCGAAGATCATGGGCGAATTCACGATCGGCGGTTGGCTCACCGGGCTGGGATGGATAGCGACGGCTGTGATGGCGGCTGCGGCGGTCGCCATGGGGGTCACATACCTCCTGTAGCCTTGTCGAAATGACCGGCGACCAGATGCGCTCCGGCGGACATCGTGGCGAGCACGATCGCCTCATCCCATTCGGATAGGCGCTCCGTGAGCGGTCGTCCGCGGCCGATGGCTACCGCCGCTTGCACAAGCGAACCGAGCCTGCTGACGCCRGCCAGGTAGCGAAAGAAAAGTGTGCCCGTCGCTCCCGTACTGATAGCGAGCGCCGCCGCCAGGGCCACCGCGAACGCAATCTCCCATCCGACCTTGGCCAGCCACATTTGAAAAGGGGTCGTCTGCACTATTTCTCCCAAGAAGAAGGAAGTTGATTCAACCGGCGACTTCGTCCAACAGAAGAATCAGCAGAAAACCCACGAAAAAAAGACTGGTTACCCACGGCTTCTCCGGAGCCGAATGAGCTTCCACCAGAAGCTCTTCGGTGACGAGGTACAGTAGCGCTATCAGACCAAACGAAAAGAACGCCGCGATCCAGAAATTGGGCAGATGACTGACAGGGATGCCGACGGCCGCCCCGATCGGCAACAGCACCGCCAGGCCAGCRATGATGGAGAGCACTTTCGTCGGCTGCCGAATGGTTTCCGATAGTTCGCCGGTGAGCGAGAGCCCGAGAAAAAGCACTTCGATCGTGAGCGCTACCGCAAGAAGGAAACCCTGTTTGGCGCCGGCGGCGAATCCGATGCCGAGGACCAATCCGTCGATGAAGATATCCACCGCCACCATGATCACCAGGCCAAGGGTGCCTTTGGCCTTTTCGCCCAGACGCTTGATCAGGAGCATGAGGAGGATGCCCGCGGCTCCTCCAAGGATGACCGCCYAGACCGACTGACGATGTTTGATGTCCGGGAGGAGTTCCCCGGCCGCGGCGGCGAAAACGACGCCCGCCGCGAAATGCTGAATCGCAGCGGCGATCACAGGCGTCGGTTGCCGCCAGAGCGCGACGGCAGCCCCCAGAACGACGGCGACGCTTGGGATCAGGGTATAAAACCAAACGGCCATATTCACCCTCGGACGGCTTGGAGCGGCGGCGCGGATCCGCGCGCGGATAGACCGTCTAACCGGCTAAGCAACCTTACCGACCGTGGCGCGTTTCCAATTTCCAAACTCAAAGGAGATTGCCGRTGCCGGACACTTCACAAATCAAAGAGCACATGGACGTCATTTCAGCCGACAAAAAGACCGTCGGCAAGGTCGATCATCTGGACGGAGCCGACAAGATCAAGCTGACCAGACAGAATTCCCCGGATGGCGATCATCATCACTTTATCCCGGTCGCCTGGATCGACCACGTCGACCAGCATGTCCACCTGACAAAATCCGGCGCGGATATCACCGCTCACTGGGAGCACGAAGGCCGAAAGTGAATCAGCAGCGTGTCTGCACCCCGGTTGGCGCGCCGCCGGCCGGTGGCATCTCCCGGTTACTGCGGACTTTATCGACCTGAGGCTATTTTGCGTTGCCATGACAATAGCCTGATGCGGCCGATAGCTCTTCTCGGTTATCCTGAGCACGCGGGATGCGGCAAGCTGACGGAACGCGCCCGCGCGGTATGAAGGACTCGAGGCAAGAGTTCGTCAGTCACGCATTCGATCCTTCTGTGGTATTATGAAGGCATGTCCCGGGCCCTTGGATCTCATCTCTGGCCCGGCGTTCCGATTGCGCTGGCGTCCGCCGTGCTGTTCGGAGCGTCGGCGCCGCTCGCCAAACTTCTYTTGGGTTCGGTTCCGCCGCAGATGCTGGCAGGGTTGCTGTACCTTGGCGCCGGCGTAGGGCTGGCCGTTGTGCATTCTGGTCGGGCCGCGCTTGGCATTCCTGCAGCAGAGGCAGCGTTGCGCTATACGGACCTGCCTTGGCTGGCCGCTGTCGTGATTTTTGGCGGATGCCTGGCACCGTTGCTGCTCATGTTAGGCCTGCAGCAGACCTCCGCATCGACTGGTTCCTTGCTTCTCAATCTCGAAGGCCTGGCCACCATGGGCATCGCGTGGTTGGCTTTCAAGGAGAATGTCGATGGCCGCCTGTTGCTGGGTGCCTTCGCGATCCTGAGCGGCGCAATCGTACTTTCCTGGGATGGAGGCGGCATCAGGTTCGATGCGGGCGGTGGCTTGATTGCCGGCGCCTGCCTGGCGTGGGGCCTCGACAACAATCTGACGCGCAAACTCTCCTGCGCCGACCCGGTTGTCACGACGATGATCAAGGGGTTGGTGGCGGGAATCGTCAACGTCGGTCTGGCCCTATCGATAGGCTCTGCGCTTCCTTCGATACCTGTCATCGGTGCGGCCGCGCTGCTCGGCTTTCTGGGTGTTGGTGTGAGCCTAATCCTGTTCGTCCTGGCGCTGCGGCGTCTGGGGACTGCACGGACGGGCGCCTACTTCTCGCTCGCGCCCTTCATCGGCGCGGTGGTCGCGATCTTTCTTCTCRGCGAACCGCCGACGCTTCAGTTGGCACTGGCTGGATTGCTGATGGGTTGCGGTCTTTGGCTGCATCTGGCCGAACGGCATGAGCATGATCACCAGCATGAGGTCCTGGAACACGAACACAGTCACGTCCACGACCAGCACCACCGGCATCTTCATGCCGAAATGGTGTCGGAGCCGCATTCACACTGGCATCGCCACGAGCCGCTGCGCCATAAGCACCCACATTATCCCGATCTACATCATCGACATCGGCACAGTTAAGGGGGACGAGAGTCAAGGCAAATTGAAATCCGATCCGTGATAAGACTGGTAAGACTTCGTATGCCAACGCAACTTCACGCCCGCACAATCGCATGTCGAACAATGTAGTAAAATTTCCACGAAAGAATGTCTTACAAGTCGAGGACGATTATCGCCAGCGCATGAAAGCCAACCTGGCGGCTATCGCTTTCATCACGATATTTCTTTTGGGATCTTGCTGGGTGATTGACACGCTGTTGAGCATCCCGGCTCGGACGGATTGTAACTTTTCGGTTCGCCGACCTTGCCATGTGAACTCTGGTGCAAACAGTGCCCCGCTTGGTCGCGGCGCTTTCTGACAACACTAGCATTAGAAGAGCCTGAAACCACGACTTGATGTGCAATCGTCAACTAATGCGACCTTTATCTTCTGTACGTCTCGCGTCGCCTTCATATTCCTCCGAAAGTGCTTTGAGTTTGATCGCGAACTCCAGGTCTCCAACACCGTCGTCAAGTTGACGACATCTGAGCGCCCTCTGGCGAAGTATTTCACTTTCAGGGAGTTCCTGTCGGAAATTTCGAGGCATTCCTCCACTCCTCACCTAAAGAAAAGCCGCCCGAAAGCGGCCTTTCCATCCTTGGACGTTGACTGTGTGCGGCGTTGAGCGCCGTCTTGGCAGACGGCAGAATTCTACATAGCCAGCGGTGAATTACTATCATGCGATGCACCAAATCTGGGACACTAATTGGGAGACGCACTGGAAATTCCTCGGTGAGACGGCCTCACTTTCGCAGAAACCGGGCTGAACTGAAGCGCTGCGTACCACCGCCGGGCGTCAAATGATCGTGCCGCTTCGAATCGATCAGTTCAAACTCGGGCCCGAGCGCGGAGGCGAGGGTTGCCGGATCGTAGCGCGCGATCGGCAAGCCGCTGCACCGTTCGGGACCGTCCGGAGCGAACGTCGCGATGATGACTTGCCCCCGGAGCGCACGGCTTTCTTCAGGCGAGCGATGTACGCATCGCGGTCGGCTGGATCCGTCAGGAAGTGGAAGGCGGCGCGGTCGTGCCAGACGTCGTAGGTACCCGAAGGATTCCAGGTAGCGACGTCCGCGACGATCCAGTCGACCCCGTCGCCGCGTCGGCCGAGCCGCTCTTTTGTCGCTTCGAGGGCCTTTGCGGAGAGATCGAGGATCGCCAGCCGGCTGAATCCCTTGTCGAGCAGGCAATCAACTAGCCGTGAAGCCCCGCCTACGACGTCAAGAATGCCAGCGTCGGTCGAGATGCCGGTGGCGGCTATCATATCGAGCGACCGGGTCGGGTTCTCCTGAAACCAGCTTACTTCCTTTTCCGCCTTCGTCGCGTATACGTTCTGCCAATGAGCCTGGCGGTCGGTGTCGTTCATGGCTGCGTCCCTCATCAAGCTTCAAGGTAGATAGATGGCCATCCCGCCAATCCTGGACAATAAGAACGCGTCGGCCCCTTCGGTCTTCGTGCCGGCGGCACTGTTACGCGAGGCACGGCGGCAGAAGAAACTTGAGGCGGCTGACGTTCCTTCCGTTTGCCTCCTCGATCCGGACGGCGATGTCGTCCGCCATCTTCGCCGGACTGAACGTGCGAAGCCCTTCAAGGGCTGGCCATGCTACCACACGGAGCTCGATGTGTTCTCCCTCGCCGGACATGACGTCGGGATCGTCGGACGGGTTGTCGGGGCGTCTTTCGCCGTTCTGGTTGCCGAGGAGCTTTTCGCCAGCGGCTGCCGGTTGCTGATCAGCTTGACCTCCGCGGGGCAGATCGTCGCCTCAGCGCCCCCTCCGTACTTCATCATCATCGATCGCGCGCTACGCGACGAAGGCACAAGCTACCACTATAGTGCGCCATCGGAGTACGCCAACGCATGTCCCCGTCTGCTGGCGGCTGCGACGGAGGCTCTCAAGCACGACGGGCCACGCATGATCGTTGGTGCGAGTTGGACCACCGACGCTCCGTTTCGCGAGACCAGCGATGCCATACAAGCGGCAGCCGACAAGGGYATTCTCGCAGTCGAAATGGAGGCTGCGGCTCTGTACGCGTTCGCCGCTGCAAGAGGCTGCAAAATCATCTGCGTGGCTCATGTGACGAACACGATGGCTCAGGATGGCGCGGACTTCGAAAAAGGCCAGGACGATGGTACGGTGGACGCGTTGGCGGTGCTGGGCAACATAGTGGCTGCATTGATTGGCCGAGGACCTTTAGTCGGGCGCAAAGGACGTTTCTCATGCAACTCGAGTCTGTGCTGACTTGTCCAAACTGCAGCCACCGTTCCGAAGAAACCATGCCGACCGACGCCTGCCAGTTCTTCTACGACTGCAAAGGGTGCGGCATCAGGTTGAAGCCGCACCCCGGCGATTGCTGCGTGTTTTKCTCCTACGGTTCCGTACTATGTCCGCCGATCCAGGCCGGAAGCTGTTGCTCTTGAAGCGGGCTTCGTTTTCCTGCCTATGCGGCCACCAGGCCGCACCCCGCCAAATCCACCCGGACAACCCACGCAAAGGTCTCTCTCAAGCCATCATCGAGATTTGGGACCGCCCTGATAGCGCCGCCCCGATCCGCCGTCGCTTGGATTCGTCGTCGGCTGAGGCGTAATGGTGTCCGGTCGTATGCGAACGCAGAATTCAGRTCGCCTCGCGAGCAACCGGTCCTGGCTTGTGCGCTCTGCCTGGCCTCATTCGGCCAATAGGTCTTATCGGTGATCGTCGATCCGGCAAATGCAGAAGGCTTCGAGGCGATACCGAACGCCAATTCCCCGGCTGTGAGGGCCCTCCTGCGGCACCGCCGAAAGTGCAGCGGCGGCTCCGCGACAAACGAGACCCGCCGCCTCGGCGCGGCGTGTCACGGTGTCTTCTATTTCTTTTTGCGTGCTGCGGCCCGCGCGTCCGCAATGGCCTGTTTGAACCCGGCCGCGTCGAGCACGCCAGGAACACGGAACGTTCCGACGATGAAGGCGGGAGTACCCTGAAAACCAAAGGCCTCGGCCTGTTCATTATTGCGGGCCAACAGCGCCTCAATGGCAGGTTGGTACGTCGTCATGTCCTTGACGGCTTGGTCGATGTCGACGCCAGCTTTCGAGAGCAGGTCCTGAACGATTTGCTCGCTTAGCTTCGTGGTCGCTCCGATCATGGCGGCGTGCGCCTCATGGTACTTGTTCTGATATTTCGCTGCGAGAACCATCKTCGCCGCATATTGCGAGGCTGCGCCGAAGATCGGCCAGTCCTTCATCACGATGCGCAGCTTTCCATCCTCTTTGGCGATCCTGGCCAACTCCGGAGCGACTTTCTTGCAGTACGGGCACTGATAGTCGAAATACTCGACAATGGTGATGTCTCCCTGCGGATTGCCCATCGACGGAACGTCAGGGTCGCGCAGGACGCTCTCCCTGAAGGGATCGGCGCTCTCCCCCGAAGCGAAGGTTGAAAGGCCGGCGAGGCTTCCGAAGGCGACACTGGTTGCGATGGCGACGGAGATGATCATTTTCTTCATGGTGTGACCTCTATTTGGAACGCGCCGCGTCATTGAACGCGGCCGACACAGACGATTGGGAAAGGATTTCGGAAAGCGCGATGYCGTCAATGGCCCCGGGGCCGAAGACGATGTTGAAGGGAATCCCGTAGCGGCCGTGCTCGTTCAAAAACTGCGCGATCTCCGGATCCGGTTTGGTCCAGTCGGCGCGCAGGGGCACCACGTCCGAGGAAAGTCGCCCCGCGACCTCCTGCCCGTCGATAACAAAAGCCTTGTTGATCTTGCAGGTGATGCACCAGTCCGCGGTGACATCCACGAACACCGTGCGACCTGCGGCAACGAGCGAATGCAGTTCATGGGCCGAAAACGTGCGCCATGGAATCTGCTGGGCGGGCGATCGATGCTGCGGAGTGAAAGCAGCAAGTGCTGCTATGACGACCGCGATCGCGGCGCCCGCCCCTGCAACCATCCGGGGTGGCGCCCCTTTCGCCAAGCCGAGGACGGCGAGTGCCGAGGCCAATGCAGCGCCGATCGAAATTGCCAGCGTCATGCCGGCGACCTCGCCGAGCACCATCAGGAGCCACCCGGCGGTCGCCAGCAGCGCGATGCCGAATACCTGTTTGACGTGAGCCAACCATGGCCCCGGCCTTGGCATGACCTTCGCTATCCCGGGAAATGCGGCAACTATCAGATATGGCGACGCCATGCCGATGCCGAGGGATGCGAAGATGATCATGATCTCGCCAGTTCCCTGCGACAGCGCAAAACCCACGGCCGTTCCGACAAGAGGAGCCGAGCACGGCGTCGCGAGGAGGGTCGCCACGAAGCCGCTGAGAAAATGCGACGTCGTGGACGTTCCACCGGCGATGCCGCTCACTTTTGTCAGCAATGCGGATGGCGCGGCAAGAAGAAGGAGATCGAATTGGCTSGCGGCGAACAGCGACAGGACGATCGACATTCCCGCCAGGAATACCGGCTGTTGGAATTGAATGCCCCAGCCGACGCTTGCGCCTGCCGCCTTCATGCCTCCCAACACGCCCGCAAGGACTAGGAACGACARGAGGATGCCGGCCGCCGTTGCCGTGAATCCCCTGCGCACCTGTCTCTTGTCGGCCGTGCTGCCGTGAACGAAGGATAGAAGCTTCAGCGAGAGTACCGGAAATACGCACGGCATAAGGTTCAGGATGAAACCGCCGGCGAGCGCGATGCCGATGAGTGCGAGCAAAGTTGACGGCGCGGAGGCCGGCCCGGGATCGACGGACGCCGGCAAACTCCCGCTCTCTCCGGCCCGCACGGCCGGTGACACGGCCAGCACGCTTTCGCCGCCAGAGACCACCGTGACCGTCACTGTGCGGTCKCGGATGCTGTTCGCGGTCTCACCGGGCAGTTCGACGGCAAGCGTTGCGCGGTTGCCGTGATCGAACGTTACGACCGGCTTGTCTCCGCTCAGCGGAGAATCGCTCTCGATAAAGGCGTCGGGTGCGAGAAGAGGCTTGCTTGAGCCGACCTCGATCCGTAACGACGCGGGCCCCGTAGAGGAGCGTTCGATGGAGAGAACAGACAGCACGTGAGATTTGGCCTCTGGAACCTTCGAACGCCATGCGTCGATGGCGGCCTGGGACGGACCGCCCGCTCCCGGCTGGATCGTGGCGTCGAGCACTCGCTCTTCGCGGACGCAGATGGTGCTACAGGCGTAAACCGCGAGCCTGAGGCGGATGCGTGTCTCTACGTTCGGATCGCGGACCTTGAGCCTGACCGGAAAGAGGACTTCGTGCGTGTATCCAACCGTCTCAAATCCTAGAATGGACAGCCGAGATGGCGCGGGCCACTGCACCTCCGCATCGATGACGTTCGACGAACCGGACCAGTCGAACTCAGTCGGCAGTCCGGCATCCCCCGGTGATTTCCAATAGGTCTTCCATCCCGGCCCGAGATTGAGGTCGACCCCCAACCACGTCCCATCACGGGCCGCCGTCGAGTCGCCCACCATGAGGTCGGCCCTGATATCCGGCTTGTTAGCCACCGCCGGCGTAAATGTCTGACTTGTCGCGGCGGATGCCGCGAAGACGCCGACGACGAAGGCGGCGATGGTGCGCAGCGTGATGTTCGTCCTCATCAGCGCACCTCCGCCTTGATGGATGTTTCGGCTGCGACTGATGAGGTCGCGCGCGATTCAGCCTCGGAGAGAACAACCACCTTGGATCCAACCGGGACGCGGTTGAAGAGATCGATCACATCCTGATTCAACAGCCGGATGCATCCGCTTGACACGTTCTTGCCGATACTTTCAGGCTCGTTGGTGCCGTGGATGCGGTAGAGGGTGTCCTTGCCGTCCTGATAGAGATAAAGAGCTCGCGCACCCAGCGGGTTGGTAATGCCCGCGGCCATGCCCTGCCTGTACTGCTTGAGCTCCGGCTGACGGGCCACCATCGCGGAAGGCGGCGTCCAAGTCGGCCACTGCGCTTTGCGGCGGATGTCAGCCGTTYCGGTCCAGCCGAAGCCATCGCGTCCCACGCCTACGCCGTAACGCAAAGCGAAGCCGCCTTCCTGCACCAGGTACAGAAACTTGGCGTAGGGATCGACGACGACGGTGCCGGTGGGATAGTTCGTCGCATAGCGCACGCGCTGCTTGACGAATTTAGGGTTGATCGTCTCAGCTTCGACCGCAGGGATACGGACGGCGCCGTCCGAGAGTGCGGCGTATTGCGGTGGTAGCGGTGGCGCAAAGGACGCTTGCTGAAGCGTCGCCTGATTGCAGGCGGCCAGCAATACTGTCAATCCGGTCGAGCACAAAGCGCGCAGCAACGGATTCAACGCCGCACGAACTGCGGCTAACGGCGATATCATGATTGTTCTCCAGGGATCTATGGACGCAATACGGCCGTCAGCGCGAAGCTGCCGACGTTATGCGTGGATCCGTGGAGGCCTGAACTGCGGAGCGCCGAGCCACTGCACCAGGAGCGCCATGTCGGCGAGGGAAGTATCTCCGGCAGCGGAAGACTGAGGTTCAACGAAGACGGAACTCGTCGCATCAAGTGCAGCCATGGCACCTGCGCTGCACGATGTTCCCACGGCCCCCGGAACCACGCGCTGGCAAGGCTTGCCGCCTTTAATCGTATGGTTCTTGACGAACGCGGTCTGATCCGCCTTCGAGACGGCCCGTGCCAACACCGGCTGCAAAAGCGATGCACACACGCCCACCACGCAAAGCACTGCCAGCAGGAAACGAGACAAGCTCGTCCGCCGAGGCGCGGTTCCAATGGCATGGGCGGGATTCGGGTGCATCGCTGCTTTCTTCTCTAGCCGGCGCGCAACAGGCAAATCACCAGTCCGTGATGCCTTCGTGTTCCACGCTTGCCAATCACATAAGCATTCACTAATTTAGAAATTGCTAATGAGGACTCTGACGATGGTTCCCGATGCCAAGGATTTCGCGGACTTCCAGAAGAACGCGACGGAAGTCGCGGAGATATTGAGCGCGCTGGCCAACGAGCGGCGCCTCATGATCCTCTGCACGCTGGTGGAATATGGCGAAGCGACGGTGGGTTCTCTTGTCGACGCCGTCGGCATAAGCCAGTCGGCATTGTCCCAACACCTCTCGAAGTTGCGCGACGAGGGCATCGTCACGTTCCGTAAAGAAAGCCAGACGGTTTGGTACCGCATCGCCGATCCTCGCATCGARAAGCTGTTCGCGACGCTTCACGACCTGTTCTGCCGCACCGCGCGCAAAGCTCGTAAGCCACGGGGCGCGCTCCGATGACCGAATTCACTCCAGGATCGGCTCGCGGGCGGACTAATGATGGGTGCGTCCGCGTCGCTGCTATTGATCCTCAACGGAAGAATCGCAGGCATCAGCGGAATCGTGGCGGGCCTGTTTCAGCGCGACCTCCGGGAGTTCTCATGGCGAGTTGCCTTCGTGGTCGGCGTGTTGCTGGCGCCCCTCCTCTATGGCATGATCTTCGGCCCCCTGCCTCCTGTTACGTTCGATGCCTCCGCGGGCGTGATCGTGGTCGCAGGGCTATTCGTCGGCTTCGGCACGCGGCTGGGATCGGGGTRCACCAGCGGCCACGGCGTGTGCGGCCTGTCGCGCGGATCTCCGAGATCGCTGCTCGCGACCGGCGTCTTCATGATCACGGCCATCGTTACGGTTCTCGTCACCCGTCACCTGATCGGACAATAGAGATGTTGGCCCTCTCCGCATTCGCCGCCGGACTCGTCTTCGGCCTCGGACTTATGGTCTCGCAGATGGTGAATCCTGCGAAGGTGCTGGCATTTCTGGACGTCACCGGGTCGTGGGATCCGAGCCTCGCTTTGGTGATGATCGGCGCCATCGCCGCATCCGCTATCGGATATGCCGTGGCAAAAAGCCGGGGCATGCCTGTTCTCGGCGACAGACTGGAGATACCCAGTCGCCGGGATTTCGATGCGGGCCTGATCGGAGGCGCCGCCCTCTTCGGGATCGGTTGGGGCATGGTGGGACTGTGCCCGGGCCCCGCGGTGGCCACGCTGCTGCTCGGTCTCTGGCAAGTATGGGCGTTCGTCGTCGCCATGCTCGCGGGCATGGGTCTTTGGGCCGCTCTTCCGTCCTGCAAGGCAGGACCTTCTTCGCGCGAGGTCGATGCGTGATGCCGGATGTCGTCACCAGCATCCTCACCCTCGTTTCGGGAGGTGTCGTCGGCATCGTGCTCGGCCTGGTGGGCGGCGGCGGCTCGATCCTCGCAGTGCCTCTGCTGGTCTACGTGGTCGGCGTTAGGTCCCCACATGTGGCCATCGGCACAAGCGCCGTCTCCGTCGCGGCGAGTGCGGCGGGAAATCTGCTCTCGCATTGGAAGAACGGAAACGCCAAATGGGGTTGCGCAGCCGTCTTCGCGGCGGCGGGCGTCGTTGGCGCCTTCGGCGGTTCGATGGCGGCCAAGGCGGTCGACGGTCAAAGGCTTCTGGCATTGTTCGGACTGGTGATGGTCGTCGTTGGTCTTCTCATGCTTCGCCCCCGATCCTCGGAAGGCGATCCCGACGTCAGATTGACGACGGAGTCCGCCGGCAAGCTCGCTCCGCTTCTGATCGGCGTAGGATTCACCGTTGGATTGTTCTCGGGGTTCTTCGGGATCGGCGGCGGCTTTCTGATCGTGCCCGGCCTGATGCTGGCGACCGGCATGCCGTTATCGAACGCCATCGGGACGTCGCTATTCGCCGTGAGTGCGTTCGGCGCGGCGACGGCCGCGAGCTACGCGGTCTCGGGCCTCATCGACTGGCCCATGGCCGGCCTGTTCGTTCTCGGCGGTCTAGTCGGAGGCGTAGCCGGTGTGCGGATCGCGAAGATTTTTGGCGCCCGGAAGCGGGCGCTTACCCTAGTCTTCGCGAGCTTGGTCATCCTGGTTGGAGTCTACGTCGTGGCCAAGGGCTTCTGGCAACCAACGGCTGTGGCATGAAAGAAGAAAATGAAATGACGAACGAGAAATCCGCCCGCCGCCAAGGCCGTCCCGTCGTGACCGGCTTCTTCGAGAAGCGCACGTCGAGCGTCCAGTACGTCGTGGTCGACCCGGAATCGCAGGAATGCGCCATCATCGATCCCGTCCTCGATTTCGATCCGAATTCCGGCGCGACGGCGACGATTTCGGCGGACGCCCTGCTGGCCCACATCGAACGTGAGGGTTACAGGTTGGTCTGGATCCTGGACACGCATCCACACGCCGATCACTTCTCCGCTGCGGGCTATCTCAAATCGAAAACCGGAGTGCCGACCGCGATCGGTGAAAAGGTCGTCGATGTGCAGAAGCTGTGGAAGCGCATCTACAATTGTGCCGACACGTTCGCGACCGACGGATCGCAATGGGACCAGCTCTTCGCCGATGGCGAACGCTTCAAGATCGGCAACCTGGACGTGGAGGTCCTGCTGACGCCGGGCCACACGTTGGCTTCGATCACCTATCTCGTCGGAGACGCTGCGTTCATCCACGATACGATCTTCATGCCGGACGGCGGTACCGCCCGCGCGGACTTCCCGGGCGGCAGCGCACGCGCGCTATGGTCCAGCATTCAGAGGATCATGGCTCTTCCCGATGACACCCGGTTGTTCACGGGCCACGACTACTGTCCCAGCGGACGCAAGACGCCGCTTTGGGAAAGTACCGTCAAACAGCAACGCGTCGAGAACGCCCATTTGACGAAGGCGAAGACCGAGGAAGAGTTCGTCGCACTGCGCGAGTCCCGGGACCGCGAACTACCCATGCCGAAGCTCATCCTTCACTCCCTTCAGGTCAACATCCAAGGCGGGCGATTGCCGAAACAGGAAGAAAACGGCAAGCGTTACCTGAAGATTCCCCTCGATGCGCTTGAGCCCGCTCCATGGGCCGATTGATCGCCCCCCAACTGTAACACCAAGAAAGGACTCGTTATGAAAAACGTCAGCCAACTAGTGAGSGAAGCGAGTGGACAGATCGAGACGCTCGCCGCCGAAGAGGCGGTCAAACTCATCAACGACGGGAACGTGGTCTTCGTGGATCTGCGGGAGGCGGCCGAGGTGGAGAAGGGATCGCTGCCCGGCGCGGTACACGTGCCGCGCGGACTACTCGAATTTCAGATCGATCCGCAAAGCCCCTCTCACAACCCGAAGCTCGGCGGCAGCAAAAAGTTGGTGCTGTACTGCGGTTCGGGCGGACGCTCCGCGCTGGGCGCCAAAGCCTTGAAGGACATGGGTTTCACGAACGTTGCCCACGTCGCCGGAGGTTTTCCTGCGCTGGAAAAGGCTCTGAGCGGGAACACGCCGGCCTGAGACGGAGGGCCCTCTGGAGATCGGGTCAATTTCGCAGAAATCGACTGAACTGAAATCGCTGCGTATTACCGCCCGGGGTCATATGATCGTGCCGCTTGGAATCTACCAGCCGGAAGGCTGGTCCAAGCGTCGAGGCAAGCTCATCTGGATCGTAGCGCACGATCGGCAATCCGCTGCACCTTTCGGGGCCGTCCGGAGCGAAAGTCGCGATGATCACGTGACCACCGGGACGTACTGCCTTCTTCAGGCTACCGACATACGCGTTGCGGTCGGTCGGCTCCGTCAAGAAGTGAAAAGCGGCGCGATCGTGCCAGAGGTCATACGTACTCGAAGGCTTCCAACTGGTGACATCGGCGACGATCCAGTCGACCGCTTCTCCGGGCCGGCCGAGCCGCTTTTTCGCTGCCTCAAGAGAATTTGCGGAAAGGTCGAGTATCGATACCCGGCGGAAACCCTGCTCGAGCAGACTGTCGACAAGCCGTGAAGCACCGCCCCCGACGTCAATGATGGCTGCGTCGGTCGAGATGCCGGCGGCGGCGATCAGATCGAGCGACGGGGCCGGATGCGCCTGAAACCAACTCACTTCCTTCTCGGCCTTCGTCGCGTATACGTTCTGCCAGTGAGCTTGGCGGTCGGTGTCGTTCACAACTGCTCCCCTTCCCTCGAATTGCGGCACAACATATATAGATTTGCCTCGCATTCTCGACAACAAGCACCCGTCAGCGCCTTCTGTCTTCGTACCCGCGGCGTTGATGCGGGAAGCGCGACGCCAGAAAAAATCAAGGAGACCACCGTTTCCGCCGCCTGTCTTCTGGATCCAGACGGCGACCTTGTCCGCCATCTGCGCCGAACTGGGCGTGCCAAGCCGTTGGCAGGCTGGCCATGTTATCACACCGAACTGAATGTTCTCCCTCGCCGGACGGGAGGTCGGGGACCCAGTCGGCGTTTTCTTCGCGGTTCTGGTGGCTGAAGAGCTTTTCGCCAGCGGATGTCGCTTGCTGATCAGTTTGACGTCGTCCGGGCAGATCGTCGCCTCCGGCCACCTCCGTACTTCATCATCATCAACCGCGCGCTGCGCGACGAAGGCACAAGCTACCAACTATACTCCGCCATCGGAGTATGCGAGCGCATGTCCGCAGTTGCTCACCACAGCGGTCGAGGCCGTAAAGCGAGAAGGTCCCAGAACCATCAGCGGTTCGACCTGGACCACCGACGCTCCTTTCCGCGAAACCAGCGAAGCCATTCAGGCCGCAGCCGACAAGGGGATTCTCGTGCAAGACGTTGGCTGTCCTACGTGCCATTCGGGTGCGTAAAGCCTCCACGATCTGGCTCGGTCCTCACGATCTCGTCATTCCGGCCGTGCCCGGCTTCTCAAACGGAGATACTTCACCAGCGCTGCGGCTGCCAAAGCCAAAACGACGATGGCCAGCACGCAGACAAGACCCATGCCCCACATCATTGCTGGCGTCATACCGTTCMCCATGGACAAACTCGTCTTGTTGACGACGCAAGAAGACCCGAACTCCGTGACGGTCCGAGGTCAACCTGAGCGACTGGCGCACCAGTTTCTACCGCACCCATCATCGAGACTTGGGTCCGCCCTGATAGCGCCACGCCGGTCCGCCGGCGTTTGGATTCGTCGTGGGCGCCAGGCGCGACGGTGTCCGGTCGTATGCAAACGCAGAATTCAGATCGCCTTGCGGGCCACCGGTCCTGGCTTGCACGCTCTGCCTGGCCTCATTCGGCCAATAGCTCTTGTCGGTGATCGTGGATCCGGCATATGCAGAAGCCGACGCCACCATCAGCGGCAGCAAGAGTGAGATCGTGAGAGGTTTCTTCGTCATGGTCCGGCTCCATCATTTTTCGAAGCGCGTCATGTGCGCTCCTGATGATGAGTTCGGCGCAAATGGTTAGCCGGTTACAAGCTCACGCTGACGTGACCGACAAACGCTCAATCACCAGCGCAACAGCCGCGGTCCCATTGCTGCGCCTGCTAAGGTGCAAAGCACAATCGTTCCGCCATACCAGACCGCTACGAACGGCAGGGAATCGTCCGTGCAATGCAGCGCRTACGCCATSGCGCTMACGCCGCCYGCAACAAGTCCWGCGAAAGCACCCGTGCGAGCCAGATTCGTAGGCGCCGCCTGTCGAACGGCCCAGATGGAGACAGCGAARGGAACGATCGCGATGACCGGAATGGAAACAAGGCATTCGAGCCATTCGTCTCCGACGATCATCTTGTTCCAGTGCGAGCTGGGCGCCAGCCCGAGGGTGATCGCTGCGAGCGCCACGATGGCAAGGAACGGCACCGCAACGAGATACGATCGAGGTTTTCGTTCTCCGCCGGGGCGCGCCAGCTTTGCAAGATAGACGAACGCGAGACTGGAGATCCCGACCGCRAACGAGACCTTTGCGACCACGAAACTCAAGGCGCGGGGCGTCATCAGGTCCGAACTGTCGCCCATGCCGACGAGATCGTGACCATCAAAGCCAGAATTGAACCTGCCCCAAGCGCAATCAGAAGCGTGCGGACGACCAAGCCGCGGTCGACCGGCTCGGGATTGGTACTCAGGAGGGCCACAAGTTCGTCAGTCTTCATGTCCGCGTTTCCCGGGCGATCAGCGTCGCCAGTGCTTTGAGCCCACGGTGGATATTCACTTTGACCCCCGGTTCAGAGATGCCGCATCGTACAGCGGCCTGCGCGACGCTCAAGCCGTYCAGCTTCACGGCCTCGATGGAACACCGCATGTTTTTCGGTAGTCGCTCCATGAGCCGCCTAACATCGTAGCTACTCTCCGCGCCGACATTGTCGTCGTGCGCCATGATCGCATCGGCCTCCTCGATAGGCACGTCGGCCCGCGACGCGCGGGTACGCCGCAGAAAGTCGATCAGCTTGTAGCGCGCGATCGCATGGACCCAGGGCGTCAGAGGCTCGGCGGGATCATACGTGTGCCGTTTGAAGTGGACCGCCAATACCGCCTCCTGAACCAGGTCCTCCGCCTCTGCTGCACCCTTTCCCATCCTGGCGAGCTTGCCCTTGTAGTACGCCCGCAAACGGCTGCTCAATCGCTCGAGCAGCGAGCGGTGCGAGGCTGCGTCGCCGTCCAGGCTGGCAAGCATCAGCGCCTTGAGCTCGATTTCGTGGGTCCTCATGCTTGCGTATCTCTGTTAGTTCGCTGGTCCGGCGGATTTGGTTACAGTTGAAGGTGACCGGCCTCGAAAAAAGTCGGAAAGGTCTGCTGCCGCGCTTCGGCTAGGCCTCGATCCGCCTTGCCAGCCGATCGCGTCTTTTCCGTTCCTCGCATTCGTGAAGCAATTCGGGGCCGGCCCAGACCGCGGTTCCATCGTCATCCACGACGAGCGGCATGAACAAGTTCACGGTTTCGCTCAAGCGAACGATGCGATCCAAGGCGCTCTCGTTGTCCGGATGCGGTTCGCATCGCAGGACCAGGTCGCCGGATGGGCGGGAATCGACCTCAGATACGGGACCGTCGCAATACAGCAGGGTCACGGGTCCGTGCTCCGGCCGCTGCTTCCAGCGTCGCAGCAATTCCTGGCAGGCAAGCTCGACGGCGCGGGGCACTGGCCTGAGSTCGCTTTCCCAGTATTGAACTGCGCCGCGGCTCAGCCCGAGCAACTCTCCAGCCACGACCTGGTTGAGGCCCAATTTTTTCCGCCACTTCTTGAAGTCCCACTGGTCCATCACGTCATCCTGGCGCCAAGGAACGAGGGCGCTTCGTCATTCTGCCGCTTGCGAGTGGTCGAAATCATTTGACGTCTGCCGTTCTTGGCTATTCCGGTCCACGGGGACGGCTGAGTGCGGTTCGCGGGGCAACTGAAAACCCTTGATCAGCGCGTAGACGGCCGGGATCACGATGAGCGTCAGGATGGTCGACGAGATCATGCCGCCGATCATCGGCACGGCGATGCGCTGCATGACCTCCGAGCCCGTACCCGTGCTCCACAGGATCGGGATCAGGCCGGCCATGATGGCGACGACGGTCATCATCTTGGGCCGGACGCGCTCGACCGCGCCCAGCATGATTGCTGAATTCAGGTCGGCGCGCGTGAACGCCTTGCCTTCGGCGGTGCGCGCGATCTGAATCTCCTTCATCGCATGATCGAGGTAGATCAGCATGATGACGCCGGTCTCGGCCGCGACACCTGCCAAGGCGATGAAGCCTACGGCCACCGCGACGGACATGTTGAAACCAAGCCACCACATCAGCCAAAGGCCGCCGACGAGGGCGAACGGCAGCGACAGCATCACGATCAGCGTCTCGGTCAGTCGGCGGAAGTTGAGATACAGCAGCAGGAAAATGATCAGCAGCGTCACAGGMACCACGATCTTCAGCCGGGCGGTCGCGCGCTCCAGATATTCGAACTGGCCACTCCAGACGACATAATTCCCCGGTGGAAATTGCACGCTGGCGGCCACGGCGGCCTTGGCGTCGGCGACGTAACCGCCGAGATCGCGGTCGCGGATGTCCACGAAGATGTAGACCGCAAGCTGGCCGTTCTCGGTCCGGATCGACGTGGGACCGCGCGCGAGCTTGATCGCGGCAACCTCGCCCAGCGGGACCGTGCCCCCGTTCGGCATCGCAACCAGGACATCCCGGGCGATCGATTGAGGGTCGCTGCGCAGGTCGCGTGGATAACGTAGATTGACGCCATAACGCTCGCGGCCTTCCACGGTGGTGGTGATCGTCTCGCCGCCAAGCGCGGACGAGACCGTGTCCTGCACGTCGCTGACCATGAGGCCGTAGCGCGCGAGCGCCTCACGATTGGGAACGATGTCGAGATAGTAACCGCCGATGACACGCTCCGCATAAGCGCTCGATGTGCCCGGAACAGCTTTCACGACGGTCTCGATCTGTCGTGCGAGCTTTTCCATTTCGACGAGGTCGGTACCCAACACCTTGATGCCGACCGGGGTCCGGATCCCGGTCGCCAGCATGTCGGTGCGCGCCTTGATCGGCATGGTCCAGGCATTGGACACGCCGGGAAACTGAAGAGCCTTGTCCAGTTCGGCGATGAGGCCGTCGACGGTTAAGCCGGGACGCCACTGCGCCTTGGGCTTGAGATTGACGATCGTCTCGAACATTTCGGTTGGCGCAGGGTCCGTTGCGGTTTCCGCGCGTCCGGCCTTTCCGTAGACCGACGCGACTTCCGGAAAGGTCTTGATGACCTTGTTCTGCGTTTGCAGAATTTCCGCCGCCTTGGTCACCGACAGTCCGGGCAGCGTCGTCGGCATGTACATMAGCGTGCCTTCGTTCAGGCTCGGCATGAAYTCSGTYCCGAGTTGSCGRGCSGGCCACAKGCTKACGGCCAASGCMRCMAGCGCCAGAAGGATCGTCAGCGTCTTGGCCYKCAGCACSCCTCGGATCAGCGGCCGATARAYCCAGAYCAGGAASCGRTTGATCGGATTCTTGTGCTCCGGAACGATCTTGCCGCGGACGAACAGAACCATGAGCGCGGGAACCAGCGTGATCGACAGGATGGCGGCGGCGGCCATCGAGAACGTCTTGGTGAAMGCCAGCGGGCTGAACAGACGCCCCTCCTGCGATTCCATAGTGAAGATCGGCAGGAATGAGACTGTGATGATCAGTAGGCTGAAGAACAGCGCCGGACCGACCTCGCTCGCGGCCTCAATAAGGACTTCCAGACGCGGCTTATCCGGCGGCGCGCGCTCCAGATGCTTGTGGGCGTTCTCGATCATGACGATAGCGCCGTCGATCATGGCGCCGATCGCAATCGCGATACCGCCGAGGCTCATGATGTTCGACCCGATCCCCAGCACCTTCATGGCGCCGAACGCCATCAAGATTCCGACCGGCAGCATGACGATCGCAACCAGCGCGCTGCGGACGTGCAGCAGGAAGACGATGCAGACGAGGGCAACGACGATGCTCTCTTCCGTAAGCGTTCGCTTCAGCGTCTCGATCGCGTCGTGGATCAAGTTCGACCGGTCGTAGACCGGGATGATCTCGACGCCCTTCGGCAATGCCGAGGCCATATCGGCAAGCCGCGCCTTCACGTTGTCGATGACGTCGAGCGCATTCTGTCCGAAGCGTTGGAGGGCGATGCCGCTGGCGACCTCGCCTTCGCCGTTGAGTTCGGTGATGCCCCGGCGCTCGTCCGGGCCGAGCTCGACCCGCGCCACGTCCTTCAGCAGGACCGGCGTTCCCTTGTCGACCTTCAAAACAATGTTCGACAGGTCGGAGACGCTCTTGACGTATCCCCTGCCCCGCACGACGAATTCGAACTCCGAAAGCTCGACGGTACGCCCGCCCACGTCCATGTTGCTGCCACGGACCGCATCGCGGACCTTCGACAACGGGATATCGAGAGATCTCAACCGATTCGGATCGACGATGATGTTATATTGCCTAACGAAGCCGCCCACGCTTGCGACTTCGGCAACACCCTCGGCCTTGGAAATTCCGTAGCGGATGGTCCAGTCCTGGATAGACCGCAGGTCCGCCAGCGATTTGTCCTTSGACTGGAGCGCGTATTGATAGACCCAGCCTACGCCCGTCGCGTCSGGYCCCAATGTCGGCGTCACACCGGCGGGCAGTCTGCGCGCAGCCGCGTTGAGGTACTCCAGCACGCGCGAGCGTGCCCAGTAGATGTCCGTACCGTCCTCGAAGATGATGTAGACGAATGAGACGCCGAAGAAGGAGAAGCCACGCACCACCTTCGATTTCGGCACGGTCAGCATCGCAGTCGTCAACGGATAGGTGACCTGATCCTCGATGACCTGGGGCGCCTGGCCCTTGTATTCGGTATAGACGATGACCTGGGTGTCGGAGAGGTCGGGGATCGCGTCCAGCGCCGAGTGCTGCAGGGCATACACGCCCGCCGCCACTGCGAAGACAGCACCGATCAGAACCAGCATCAGGTTCCGGGCCGACCAATCGATAAGCCGCGCGATCATTGCGATTTCTCCCCGCTATCGAGGCCCTTGAGCGCAGCCTTGAGATTACTTTCGGCATCGATCAGAAAGTTCGCGGAAGTAACGACCTTGTCGTTTTCGGCGAGCCCTTCCTTGATCTCGACCACGCCGCCGCCGCGGCGCCCCAGCTTCACAGCCCGCGGTTCGAAGCGGCCCTCGCCCTTGTCGAGAAGCACAAGCTGTCGCTCGCCGCTATCGATGACGGCGCTGCTGGACACGGTCACGACTGGAGCTTCCGTTCCCGTGGCGATCTCCACATCCGCGTACATGTCCGGCCGCAGCACATTATCCGGGTTGGGCAATTCGATCCTAATCCGGGCGGTCCGCGTTTCTGCCTTCAGGTGCGGATAGATTACGGTGACCTTCCCCGTGAAGGGATGGTCCGGGTACGCCCGAAGCCGCACGACGGCCCTTTGGCCAACTTCGATGAGAGCTAGATCGCGTTCGGCGATGTCGACCATCACCCAGACGACTTCATGATCGACTATCCTGAAAAGTACGTCTCCGGGCGCTGCGCGCATSCCGTTGACGGCCGTCCGCTCCACGATCTCCCCGTCCTGCGGTGCGGGCCAATTCATGTAGACCGGGACTTCGCGCGTCCGCTCGATCTCCCCGATGAATGCATCGGGCGCACCCAGGTTTTCGAGGCGCCGCCGCGCACCTTTCAAAGCTTGGTTGCTGATGCCGGCGTCCGGACGGGCGTTGAGGGCCGAGAGATATTCGGCGGCGGCGCTCGACAGATTGGGGCCGTAGATGCGCATCAGCGGCTGGCCCTTCCGGACGTGCGTACCGGTCGTCACGTTGTCGACGGTGTCGATGAAGCCCTCGAACCGGAGCGAAACGACGGACACGCGCCGCTCATCCTGCTGTACCGTGCCTGGTGCACGGACCATTGTATTCAAGGTGCGGCGCTCCGCGACCTCTGTCTGGACGCCTGCCTTCTGCAGCTTGCCCGCACTGATCTTGACYGACGAATCGTCGTCCTGCTCCCCCTCATAGACCGGGAGATAATCCATCCCCATCGAATCCTTTTTCGGCGTAGGCGAGGTATCCGGAAGGCCCATCGGATTACGGTAGAACTTGATCTTTCCGGGTCCGGCTTTCGAGGGCATCGTGTCCGGACTCGGCTCCTCGAAGCTCACGTCTTCGCTGGCGTGCACGGCCGAGTATTCCTTGCCCGAAACTGTCTTCTTGGGCGCGAGAGCATAGTCCGGAGCGCCGTCCGGATCGCGGTAGTAGATGATCGGTCCGGTCGGCGTCGGCCGATCGGAAGCCGGCTTCGCCGCTGCGGGCAGCATGGCGTAGACCCATCCAGGAAGCGGGGCGTTCGACCGTCCGGCGGCGAGTCCGCTCAGTCCGGCAGTCAGGATCGCAAATAAGGCCAAGAAGGCGCCGACCGGCCGTCTCATAGCGAGCCTCCAGCCAGGCGTTCCATTTCGGCGTATTTCGTCTGGAGTTCCACCTTGAGCTTCAGCAGGTCGAGCTGGACGGCGCGGAGCCGCCGCTCCGACTCGAAGACGGAGGAAAGATCGGACGTGCCGGCCTGGAAGCCGTTTCGCGCGTTGTCGACCGAAGAACGAGATGGCGGCAGTTGGCGCGAGGCGTAGATCTGCACAACCCTGCGAAGGGCATCGACGCTGAACCAGGCGTCGGCGACCTGGCCGTCGACCCTCAGCCGCAGCGCCTCGCTGCGGGCCTGCGCAGCGCCGAGACGCGCCCCTGCCGCCCGCTGCTCGGCGTCCTTGACTTCATAGTGCAGCGGCAACTTGACGCCCAACATGAACTCGCCGGTATCTTCCGTGCCGGGCCGCTGCACGTATTTGGCGCCTAGCGTCACGTCGGGATAGTAGTTGAGATCGGTAAGGGATTTGGTCTGGGCCGCGGAATTGCTTTGCGCGCCGGCCAGCGCCAGCATCGGGTTCGCGGAGCGTGCGATCGCCTGAACCTGCGCGAGGCCGATCGTCTTGAGGGTCCGAAAGCCGGTCGGCGCGGCCAGAGGCGCCAAAGACGGACGGCCGATCAGGGCGTTCAGCCTGGCCGCGGCGGCCTTCTGTTCGCCTTGCCGGCGGATGACGTCGCCTTCGGCAGTGGCCGCCTCGATTTCAGCCTTGATGACGTCTTGCTGGTCGACCGACGTCGTGCCATATCGCGACCTTAACAGACCGAGAATCTCGTCATAGCGCCGCTTGATTTCGACGGAGATTCCGACCGCCTCAAAGGCGGCGTTGTATTCGGCGTGCGCGGCGACGACCTGGGCGATGAGATCGATAACGGTTGCGCGCCCCTGGAATTTCGCGGCGTCGGCGTCAGCCTGCGCGACATTGCGCTCGAGGCCGTATTTGCCCCATAGCCTGACTTCCTGTTCAAGGCCGATGCGGCGTTGGCCAACGCCAAACCGATTGACGTCCCACGCTTCCAGGATGAGGGTCGGATCGGCCAACACGCCGGCAGTTCCGATCTTGTGGACGGCAGCGTCGAAGTCGAGCGAAGCCGCGGCCACCGTCGGATTGAGGCGCTTGGCGATTGCGACGACGCTTTCAACCGTGGCGCCGGGTAGAGTTTGCTCGGCCGCGCCCGCAGGTGACAACCACAGCACCGCTGTGGTTGCTCCGATTGTGACGAAGCGCGTGATTCCGACCGGGCGGATCAYGGCGTCGCCTTGAAGACGAGCTTGTTTTCGACCGTACCGGTCTCACCTTGCACCTTTGCGCCAAGCGAAAGCTGCCAACCCCCGGCCATGTTCAAGGTCGCCTTGAACTTGTAGACCCCGGGTTCCGTGCTGGGCATCGGGGCTACCTTGGTCGCCATCTCCTGCATGCCATCAGGGGCCATATCCAGACGCGTTGCGAAGATGACCGCATCGGGCACCGGCTTGCCGTCCGGCTTATGGACGAGGCGAACCGAGATGATCGCATCACCCTTCTTGACGGTCTGGTCGATCAGTTGAAATTCGTAATCTTTGACATCGGCGTGGGCGAGCGTGACCGCACCGGTCATGCCAACGGCCATCAATACGGCTTGGAGCGCGCGCGCGCAGTTCAAGCTTTTCATTTTTTCAATCCTCGGTGTCCTGATGTGCCGCGAACGACGGCATACGTTGTTCGCGCGGCCCTAGGACCGCGCGGCAGCAGACGGCGTGGTRACGCCGATCAGGTCAGGATTCGAGGGGGATGGTACGGAGGGGAACCAACGAGGCCGTCCGCGATCAAGTCGTCAAGGGCCAAAGACAGCCTGCGGATCTGGAAGAAAACCCGGGTGACGTTAGCCGGGGTCGGTTCGGCCTGGGCGATTGTCAGCATGCACATCGCGACAAGCGGGCAATCCTGGCAGTTGTTGCCCTTCTGACCGTCCGGACAGCACGGCATGTCGCCCGACATCGCGTTCATATCGCTCATCTCGGCGGCAGCCAGACGCTGCGCCGCTGCAGGCGTTACCAGCGGAGCAAAGACCAGCCCAACGATCACGAAGACCGCGAGCAAACGAYCGATGAGTCGGCGAACGTTCATGCCCTATCATCACACAGGGCTTGGAACTTGGGAAGCGCCATCACTTCACATAGTTGCTAGATGGCGAAGGATCCCCGAATACACCGAAAACACAACCGGTTGACTGGCGCTCCGGATATCAGCTCGTCGCCTGAGTTCCGATAAACTGCATGAAGGTCCGCCGACCGGAGTTCTCAAAAATGACCACGTCGTACTTCCGCGGTGTTCCGCCTTCCATGCCAGGGGATCCCACAGGCATGCCCGGAACGGCCAGCCCGACGGCGACCGGTCGTTTCTCCAGCAATTCACGAATGGCCGCCGCCGGCACGTGACCCTCAATGACGTATCCTGCGACTTCAGCGGTATGGCACGCAGCAAGGTCGCCCGGCACGCCGAGGCGCTTCCGGACGGCCTGAAGCTGAGCCGTTTCCTSGACAGCGACGGTGAACCCGGCGTCCTTRAGGTGTTGCACCCAACCCGCGCAGCACCCGCAATTCGGATCCTTATGGACAAGAATCGTGGAAGCCTGGGCGGAGACGGATGAAAGTGGCCCGACCAGCGCCGCAGCAAATATCCCGAATGCAGTTCGCCGTGTTAGATTGCCCGATGGCTGAGACATTTGAAWYC